>Ga0307439_1000959_pt1 | contig 19125 bp, 17 predicted proteins | sample SalMarWE160490MG_FD_202142 | JGI IMG/M metagenome (GOLD analysis project Ga0307439, IMG submission 202142) | Salt marsh sediment microbial communities from the Plum Island Ecosystem LTER, Massachusetts, United States - WE1604-90 | ecosystem: Environmental > Aquatic > Marine > Intertidal zone >... | reverse complement strand
CGGCGATCTCCTTGTTGGTCATCCCCCTGCAGGCCATCCGCAGCACTTCCAGCTCACGTTCGGTGAGAGGCTCGGCTGCCCGATGCTCGCCGAACTCGCCCTGGGACGCTTTGAAGCGATCTATGACTCTGCGGGTGACCGCTGGATGAAGCACAGACTCGCCGGCGTACACAGCGCGGATGGCGTCGATGAGTTCGCGACCACGCACGTTCTTCAGCAAGTAGCCCGCTGCCCCCGCCTCTAAGAGGGCGAAGATGTACTGGTCGCTGTCATAGGCGGTGAGTATGAGGACAGCGGTAGCTGGATAGCGGGCCTTGATCTGTTTGGTAGCCTCGATCCCGTTGAGCTTGGGCATGGCGATGTCCATTAGTACTACATCCGGTTGCAGGTCCAAGGTCAGCCTGGTGGCCTCCTCGCCGTCACCAGCCTCGCCGACTACCTCCATGTCCGGTTCGCGCCGCAAGAGCTCGCGGGTGCCTTCCCGCACTACCACGTGGTCCTCAGCAAGCAAAACCCTGATCTTGTCCATGTCGCGCTCCCCCAACAGGTCAACCACTGACTATCATAACCCTCCCTGATGATCGCTTCAATCAGCAGAACGGCGTAGGCAACATGGCCTATGCCTCTGCCGAAAAGGCGTAGGGGTTCTGGCTCTTCATAGGCATTTGCCCGGAGCAGACCTAGGTGCTTTCTCCAGGGCGAAATTAGGCATTCGCTCAGATGGCAGGTGGTTGGCAGCGGTGTAGCCTGAGGTTGGGTCGAGGAGATTGGCTCGAAGAAGGTTCAGCAGGCAGGAGGTTAGGAAGATGGCAACGAGCGCTTACTTGCTGATTAGAGCGTCGGAGGCTGTCCGGAACAACGGCTATCTCAAGGCACTCGAGGACCTGTGGGCGCTACCTGAGGTCGAGTACGTCGAACGAGTCTCGGGCCTGTATGACTGTGTGGCCAGGGTGGAGGCCCCGATAAGGCTCATTTTCTTGGTCCACAAAGTCATGGCGAAGAGCTGGGTTGAGCGTGTGCGCGTTCTCAGGGTTGACCAGTCGGTTCAAGAGATCCTGGAGTCCGAGGAGGCTCGGACGGCCAGGCTGATGCGGCAGCGGGAGATCATCAAGGCGTACCGGGCTGGTCTTCCGCGTCCACCCGGACCGGCGCCAAAGCTCCATGCCGCCCCTACTGGCGCGGAGGAGGCTCGGACAGCCAGGCTGATGCGGCAGCGGGGAATCATCAAGGCTCACTACCAGGAGAGCCGCAGCGCCCTCAGCGTTGACCAGCCGGTTCAAGAAGCCCTGGAGTCTGAGGAGCAGCGGACGGCCAGGCTGATGCGGCAGCGGGAGATCATCAAGGCCTACCGGGCTGGCCTTCCGCGTCCACCCGGGCCGGCGCCAAAGCTCCATGCCGCCCCTACTGGCGCGGAGGAGGCTCGGACAGCCAGGCTGATGCGGCAGCGGGAAATCATCAAGGCTCACTACCAGGAGCGCCGCAGCGCTGCCACGCCGGCTCCCGTTGATCTTGGGGCGCGCCGCAGCGCCGCCACCACGCCGGCTCCCGTTGGTCTTGCGGCGTAGTGTGAGGTTGGGTCGAGGAGATCGGCCCGAAGAAGGTTCAGCAGACAGGAGGTTAGGGAGATGGCAACGAGCGCTTACTTGCTGATTAGAGCGTCGGAGGCTGTCCGGAACAACGGCTATCTCAAGGCGCTCGAGGACCTGTGGGCGCTGCCTGAGGTCGAGTACGTCGAACCGGTCTCGGGCCTGTATGACTGTGTGGCCAGGGTGGAGGCCCCGACAAGGCTCGTTTTTCTTGTCCACAAGATCATGGCGAAGAGCTGGATCGAGCGTGTGCACGTCCTTAGCGTTGACCAGCCGGTTCAAGAAGCCCTGGAGTCGGAGGAGGCTCGGACGGCCAGGCTAATGCGGCAGCGGGAGGTCATCAGGGCCTACCGGGCTGGCCTTCCGCGTCCGCCCGGACCGGCGCCAAAGCTCCATGCCGCCCCTACTGGCGCGGAGAGGGCTCAGACAGCCAGGCTGATGCGGCAGCGGGAAACCATCAAGGCTCACTACACCAGAAGCGCCGCGGCGCTGCCACGCCGGCTCCCGCTGCTTAGGGGTGACCGATAGGGTCCTACCGACTCGGCTCAAGGGTGAATGCTTGAGCTGCGCCCTCTACGAGACTGGGCTAGTGGGGAGCAGGTAGAGCCGACGGCGGAAATGGCCGGCGCTGAAACCGAGAGCACATTCGACGAGGGGGATGTCGATGAGCAAGAACGGCCAAAAGAACGGCCCACAGATAGCAGTCGATGGCTATGACTTCGTGGAGGAGATCGCTTCCGAGCCCGGTGGGGAATCCATCCGTGCGTGCCACCAGTGTGGTATATGTTCCGGCTCGTGTCCTAGCGTGCTGTGGATGGACTATTCGCCCCGCAAGATCATCGCCCTGACGCGGGCTGGCAAGCGACAGGAGGTCCTGAGCAGTAACTCCATGTGGTGTTGCGCTACCTGTCACCTCTGCACCGTACGCTGCCCCAGGGGCATCGAAATGCCCGAGTTGATGCATGTCTTGGAATCCATAGCCATCCGTGAGGGGCTAGCTGGCAGAGTATCTGCCCCCACCATGCAGAAGACATTGGTTAACGCTGCGAAGAGGCAGGGCCGTGTGCACGAGCTGGGGCTGATGGGCAGGTTCTTCCTGAGAACCAATCCTCTAGCCGCCCTCAAGATGGCCCCTGTAGGGCTGAAACTGCTTCTGCACGGGCGCTTGCCTTTGAGGGCCGAAAAGATAGAAGGGACAGATCAACTCAGGGCCATCATCAAGGAAGCCCAAACGATAGGAGGTGCGGAAGAATGAAACAGTACTCTTACTTTCCAGGCTGCTCCTTGAAGTCTACCGCGGTTGCCTACGACGAGTCAGTGAGGGCGATCAGCGCTTCTCTGGGCATAGAGCTGATCGAGCTCGAGGACTGGAACTGCTGTGGCACCACAGCCTACAGCTCCATCGACAGGCTCGAGTCCATCGCAGTCCCCTGCCGAGATCTGGCTCTGGCCGAGAAGAAAGGGCTCGATCTGGTGACGCCCTGCACCGCCTGCTTCCGCACCTTCGAAAGGGTGAATTCTCACCTCAAGCTCTACCCCTTCTTGAAGCCGAAGGTGGACAAGGTCTTGGCAGCAGCCGGCCTGGAGTATCACGGACAGGTGAAGGTGCGGCATCTGGTAGACGTCCTGATCAACGATGTGGGCGTTGAGGCCATCGCATCCAAGGTAGTGAATCCGCTTCATGGGCTAAGGGTAGCTGCCTATTACGGGTGTCTGCTGGTTCGCCCCAGAGTGTCCTTTGACGACCCAGAGAATCCCCACTCCCTGGACGGACTGCTAGAAAGCCTGGGGGCGGAGGTCGTACCCTTTCCGGCCAAGGGTCGCTGCTGTGGGGGCTCTTTGGTCATATCCAACGTCGACCTGGCTCTGGGCTTGATTCAGCGGATACTGGAGAGCGCCGACAGTAACGGCGCAGAGGCTATCGTCACTGTTTGCCCCTTGTGCCAGCTCAACCTGGATGCTTATCAGGGGATGGTCAACAGCAGATTCGGAACCAAATTCAGTCTTCCTATCCTGTTCCTTAGCCAGTTGTTGGGTACAGCGCTCGGAGTCAAGCCCAAGGAGCTGGGTTTCGACAAAGGCATAGTGTCCCCGGACAAGGTGTTGGCGGGCCATTTGCAGGAGAGTGTGCGATGAAACCAAGGATTGGCGTCTATATCTGCCATTGCGGAGCAAACATCGCTGCCACTGTGGATGTCGAAGCGGTGAGCGAGTTTGCCCAAGGTCTCGATTCGGTGGTTGTGGCCCGAAACTATAAGTTCATGTGCTCCGACCCGGGGCAGAACATGATCAAGGAGGATATAAAGAACCTCCAGCTCGACCGGGTTGTGGTGGCTGCCTGCTCGCCCCAGATGCACGAGCCCACCTTCCGTCGAGTCTGTGAGGAGGCAGGGCTCAACCGTTATCTCTTCCAGCAGGCCAACATTCGCGAGCATTGCTCGTGGGTGGTTCATGACAAGGAGCAGGCTACCAAGAAGGCGAAGGCCTTGGTAAGTTCCGCCGTCAGGCGCGTTGCCCTCCAAGAACCGTTGGAGGTCAGGGAGGTGGGCGTTACCCCCGCCGCTCTAGTAGTAGGAGGGGGTATCGCTGGCATTCAGGCCGCTCTGGACATCGCCGGCGCTGGGTACAAGGTCTACCTGGTAGAGCGAGACCCTTCCATCGGTGGGCACATGATCCAGTTGGACAAGACCTTCCCTACCCTGGACTGCTCAGCCTGCATTCTCACCCCCAAGATGGCTCAGGCTGGTTCCCATCCCCACATCGAGCTCATGACCTACAGCGAGGTGATGGAGGTCTCGGGTTACGTGGGGAACTTCAAGGTGAAGATCAGAAAGAAGCCCCGCTACGTAGACGAGAGCAAGTGCACCGGCTGCGGTGTCTGCCAGGAGAAGTGCCCCTGGACGGCCGACAGCGAATTCGATATGGGCTTGAGCAAGCGCAAGGCCATCTACACTCCCTTTCCCCAGGCGGTGCCAAATGTCCCCGTGATCGACACGGAGCACTGCGCCTACTTCCAGAAGGGCACCTGCCGGGCTTGCGAGAAGTTCTGTGAAGCCAAGGCCATCGATTTTGAACAGACCGAGGAGCTTGTCGAGGTAGAAGTCGGGGCCATAATTGTAGCCACAGGCTACGATGCCTTTGACCCTTCGCCCATCTATCAGTACGGCTACAAGCGCCTGGACAATGTCATTACCGGCCTCGAGTTCGAGCGCCTGTGCAATGCCGCCGGGCCCACGGCCGGCCGCATCGCATTGAACGGCGGCTCGGAGCCGGAAAGTGTCGCCATCATACACTGTGTTGGCAGCCGCGACAAGAACTATCACGAGTACTGCTCCAGGGTCTGTTGCATGTACTCTATGAAGTTCGCTCACTTGGTAAGAGACAAGACGGGGGCGAAGGTCTACGAGTTCTACACCGACCTCAGGACCGCTGGTAAGGGGTACGAGGAGTTCTACAACCGGGTCCTGGAGGAAGGGGTCATCCTTGTGCGCAGTCGCCCCCCCGAGGTGTTGTCCGAAAACGGAAAGCTGATCGTCCAGTGCGAAGACACCTTGGCCGACTGCCAGCGCCGCATCCCTGTCGACATGGTTATCCTGAGCACAGCTCTGCAGCCGCGGGCAGATGCCGAGGAAGTCGGCAGGCTATTCTCCGTTAGCCGAAGCGCCGATGGTTTCTTCCTGGAGAAGCACCCCAAGCTGGCCCCTGTAGCCACCATGACCGACGGCATCTTCATCGCTGGCTGCGCTCAGAGCCCCAAGGACATCCCCGACACGGTAGCTCAAGCCTCGGCAGCGGCCGCGGCCGTTCTGTCCATGATCGCCAGGGGCAAAATCGAGGTCGAGGCAGCAACTTCTGTTGTGAACGAGGAGCTTTGCTCCGGCTGCAAGACCTGCGTCTCCCTGTGCCCCTACAACGCTATCTCCTTCTTGGAGGACAAGAAGGTAGCCGAGATCAACGATGTCTTGTGCAAGGGCTGCGGGGTGTGCGTTGCTGCCTGCCCGGCAGGGGCTATCACCGGCCGCCACTTCACTGACAAGCAGATCTTCGCCGAGCTCGAGGGCCTGCTGGCCGACGTCAAATTGCCGCTAGCGGGGGACGCTGAGCCGACCCGGACAGCCGAGGCCAAACCTCCCCTGGTGGCGGTCTAGAGCGAAAGGAGAGAGCCATGCGAACCCTCACGCCTGTCAAGGACACGCCGAAGCGCGAGATGCCGATACTCCTCGTGCAAGAGAGAAAGGAGGGACCCATGCGGATTCTCGTCCCTGTCAAGGGCACGCCCGAATGCGAGGCGCCGATACTCCGCGCGCAGCAGTTGGCTAGTGCGCGAGACGCTGAGATTCACTTGGTGCGGGTGGTCGTGTGGATCGATGCGTTTAGCGGCCTCAGATTCGACCCCGACATCCTGCGGATGATGGACGATGCGGCGAGATACCTGGACGAGCTGGTGTCCCGTTTCGAGTTGCCAGCGGACCGTACGCGATGTTTGGTCAGCTGGAGCGACAACGCCGCTAAGGAGATCATCAGCATCGCCGAGAAGGAAGGCATCGACTTTGCTATCATGTCCTGCCGCCGCAAAAGCTGGCTTCGGTACCTGGCGCGAGGCTGCGTGTACTGTGACGTGGTCCGCTCTCACATCTGCCCGGTGCTGTGCGTGCCCCCTGCCCGCGTGGCGCAGGCCAGCCCTCGAGATGGCGCACGGCATCCCGCAATGGCGGCGATGCAGCCCTAGGCTTCAAGTTCAGGCGCGCGGAACAGTTAGTCGCGACCTATGGCGACGAAAGGAGCCACCCATGCGAATTCTAGTCGCCGTGGACGGTTCGGCTGAATGCGAGGTGTCGCTACGCATCGCAGCGAGATGGGTTGGTGTCCTGAACGCGCACGTCTATCTGCTGCAGGTCACCGATGGCTTGGTGAGCACAAGGGCGTGTGGGAATCACGAGTTCCAGTGCGCAGAAGGTGTCGAGGCCGAAGTCCTGGCCATGAAGAAGGCACGGATCTACTTAGACGAATTGGTGTCCCGGTATGAGCTGCCAGCGCATCGGACGCGGTGCCTTGTCGGCCGGAGCGATAGTGCAGCCAAGGAGATCATCACCATCGCCCAGAACAACGGCATCGACTTCATAGTCATGTCCAGCCATTGTCGGAGCTGGCTCGGCCAATCGATCCAGGGCAGCGTGTGCAGCGAGGTGGTCTGCTCGATGGTCTGTCCCGTTCTGTGCGTGCCGCTGCCCCACGCGTAGCTCCGCCGTCAACGTCCGTGATCACCACTGCTGTCATGGAGGGAGCTTCAACACAAGAGCAGCCCCCCTTGCGATTGAGGCCATACTCACCCCCGTTCAGGCACCCGGGACGAACGCTATCGCCGAACGAGTAATAGGCACCCTGCACAGAGAGTGTCTGGATCATGTCACTACTACCAATGAGCAACTCCTGCGGACGCTGCTGCGCGAGTACCTGGCGCGCTAGAATGGTACGGGGCCTAATCGCGCACTGAGCCTTGAGACTCCGACCGGATCGCTTGTTCGAGCTGCTCCGCCACAGGCGCGCCCGATCATCCCTCAACCGGTGCTAAGTGGTTTGCACCACGCGTAGGAGTGGGGGACTGCTTGACCTGCGAAGAGACGGCCAGAATGTTGACACCCCGCAGCCCTGCCTACACCGCGTGGTAGTCGCCCATCGTCACGAACCAGTTCCGGAGGTCATAGGCCAGGCGGCTGGCCTCTTCGTCGTGGCAATGAACGACGAGACGGAAGGGTTGAGGCTGTAGGAATTTTGGACATGGCCAGAAGCCCCTGGACCGGAGAAGTCGGAATTCATCCGTGTGGCGCAGGGCCAGGCTGGCGACGAGGTCCAAATCGTGATCCTTTGAGTAGGAGTATGCCTTGTCGATGAGAAGGCGCCCCGCCACGCGGCCTTCTGCGCTGGCCTCCACCACCAGGTCCACGATCAGGCCCGCGGAGAACTCGCCCAGGGGCGCAGCGCGAAGGACGGTAAAGCCCCGTATCTGCCCGTCTGATCTGGCGGCGTAGATGGTGTACTCTCTTGCGGGCACCTCCACGAAGCGCCAGTTGAGGTAGGCGGGGTCTCTGACCACCATTATGGGAAATCGGTGCTGGACCCTGTCCCAGAAGACGGCAAAGGAGTCGTCGAAGGAGCGGACGTCCGCTATCTCCAGACCGGGCGGACCCTCTCGTCGTGGCGCGGGCGTAGGGGTACGCCAAATCTTCCTGGCAATAGAGGCCGTCTTCCCCAGAACACGGCTGTGCGTTGTCTTCAAAGCGAGGCGCTCCGGGTTCAACGGTCTGATGAGGAGAGGAACCGACCCTGCATCCCTGAATCCAGCCTTATTCACGAACGTCGAATAGGAAAGCCGGTCGGGGAAGCCATAGGTAAAGGCGATGCCCTTCCCTGCTGAGAGAGCACAGACATCCCTCAATAGGCCGACGGAGATGTCACCATCTTGGTAGCCAGGATCCGCCACCGGGTTCAGGAAAAGGCCAGCGGTGCGCACCTTGCCCGAAAGTCTTACTTTGATAGGGATTGTCACCACCTGGCCGATAAGCCGGCCCGTTTCCACTTCCCGCCCCAGGGTGGCGATAGCCACGCCTGCAGGGCTTCGCTGGCACTGCCAGTCTTGATAGGCTGGCGCCACGGGCTCGCTGTCGCCCCAGATCTTGCGCAGAAGCCCTAGGCAATCCTGAGTATCGTTCGGCGAGTATCTGCTTGAGACCCAACCCTCTTCCTTCGTCATGGTCAACTCTCCGGGTTCTTGACCTCTACGCTCTTTCGACCGCCCCGGCCGCAACCAAGGACACTTCAATGCTGACTAGCAGTAACCGTGCCAACTTCCAGGGCAGGCGCAGGCTCGGCCGGAACCGCTGGCGGCGTCACTGCCCTCTCTAGCAGCTCCACCAGGTCAAGCACCTCCACGGGCTTCTCCAATTCCAATCCACCTATGCCGTCCTGGAGCATCTGGAGACAGTAGGGGCAAGCTGTAACGATTATATCAGCCCCTGTTGCGACCGCATCTTGGCTGCGCAATCGGTTCACCCTCTGGTCGGGTTCTTCCTCCATCCACACGCGGCCACCACCGGCACCGCAGCACAGGCTTTCAGAGCGGCAGCGGGACATTTCTAATACTCTGATGCCCGGGATGGCCGCAAGGATCTTTCGGGGAGCCTCGTAGATGCTATGGTATCGGCCGAGGTAGCAGGGGTCCTGGTAGGTCACCGTCTTGTTGAGTTCCCTGTTGAATTTCAACTTACCTTCATTGATCAGCTCAAGGAGCAGTTCCGTGTGATGAACCACCACAAACTCTCCGCCGAACTGCGGGTATTCGTACTTAAGGGTGTGGTAGCAATGCGGACAGGCGGTGACGATCTTCTCCACATTGTAGCGCTTTAGAGTCTCGATGTTCTGCTTCGCTTGGCACTGGAACAGGTACTCGTCACCAAGACGGCGTGCGAAGTGGCCGCAGCACGATTCCTCGTAGCCCAGGAAGCCGATGTCCACCCCTGTCGCATCCAGGATCTTTGCCATGGCGATGGGTATGTTCATACTCTGCTCGACGACGGCTTCGGTGCATCCTACCCAGAATAGGAGCTTGGCATGACCATTGTCGGAAAGAGCCTTCACAGGCATGCCGGAAGCCCAATCCGTTCTCCCAGCTGAAGCCCCCTTCCAGGGGCAGCCCCTATCTTGAGTTGATCTCAAACTGGCCATGACAGTGCCGGAGATCTTGCCTTGTTCCAGCACTAGGTTGCGACGCATGGCAATGATCTTGCCGATGGGATCTAGGAAGACGGGGCACGCCTCCTCGCAGGCGCCGCATGTGGTGCATGCCCACAGCTCATCTTCGGTTACCACGTCGCCAACAAGGGCTGGACAAGCATCGTCTGGATCGGGCTGACCGTCGCCCTTGCCTCGGAGTAGGGCAGGCCCCTGCTCGACCATGTGAGCCTTTAGCTTCTGCATCAGGTTCTTAGGCGAAAGCGGCTTGCCGCTGAGATAGGCGGGACAAACCTCCTGACATCTCCCACAGCGGGTGCAAGCGTCGAGGTCGAGCAGATCCTTCCAGGTTAGGTCTTGGATTCTTGCCGCCCCAAGGGTCTCAACGGTCTCCTCGGTGATCTCGATAGGTTTAAGGACGCCCTTGCCGTCCAGAGACCTTAGGAACATGTTCAATGGGGCGACAACGATGTGGGCCAGTCTGGAAAAGCTGAGGAAGACGTAGCCGATGGTCCCGAGGGATATCAGCATGTGACCCCACCAAATCGACCTGTGCAAGGCCAAGGTCACATCCTCCCCAAGGCCGCTGAACGCCTTGGCGAAGACGAATCCGATAGGCGACCACGGTGACCAGTCGGGGTTGGTATCCAGTTCAGTTGTGGCGATTCGTAGCCCCTCCACGGCGAAACCAGTGATGATGATCAGGGAAAGCAGCGTCAGGGCGAGGGCATCGTCCAGCAGGTTATCCAGTTTCGCAGGCCTGACGACATACCTGCGGTAGGCGGCCATGCCGAGGCCAGCCAGGACGAGTAGCCCGCCCAAGTCGAGCATCAGAGAGACCCCTAGATAGACATTCCCTTCCATGAAGTGGTAGAAGTGTTCGCTAACGGTGTCTAGGAGTGGCCCCATCAGAAGGAGAGCAAACCCGCCGAAGATGAGCAGGTGCATTATCCCTGCATAGCGGGCGCGTATGATGCGCCTGTGCCATAAGCCATCGGCCATGGTCTTGACGACGACGGTCCATATCCTGCTCGGCAGGTTGTTCAGTCTGTCGTCCTTGCTGCCGAGCCGCCAGAGCCGAAGACGTCGGTACAGTGCGTACGCGACGACAGCTATCAGTATGAACCCTAGCAGATAGACAATCTCGCCGAACTGGATGTTCCAGAAAGTTTCCCTCGAGGCCATTAGCTGCTCCTTTGCAGCCTAGAGTCCAGCCTCCGGGCCTTGAGCCATCCTCCGCTGCGGTAGCCTAGGTGGAGTAATGGGTTGGCTTTGGAACATCGAAGCACCAACTTGCCAATGGCCATCGCCTTCCTCAGCAGCCACCGACTGCGGCCGATACCCCAGCATTCTCATGACTCGGCCCTGCCTCGCCTTCTCGCTGCTGGCGAGTCACTAGACCTCTGAGGTCTATGCCAGGCGATGCCCCGTTAGATGCCCCGTTAGTTGTCTTCGGGCTCCACGGTGAACGAGGGGCTTCGCGCCCTCCAGAGCCTTCTTCTTGGCCTTTGGTCGCTCCCTGTCGCGCTGAAGGACGGCGAGTACCTCCTCGCTCGGGGGCACGAAGCGCCCCGGGACACGCGGGACCCGCTCGCCCTCTTTGAGGTCGAGGGCGGCGCGGGCGTACTCGTAGACGCGCTCTACCACGAGGTTCGGGTCGTAGATGCGGCGGTACCCGTGCTCCGCCGTGTCGATGTACGCCTCCACATCCTTCGGCGGGAGCGGGCCCCGTCGCCGGAAGAACTCCCTGTCCAGGGCGAGAGTCTCCTCACTGGCCTGCGTGTAGAACTGGAGGACGCAGCGAGCCATCCTGGCCCCGGCGACAGCCACGCAGCCGAAGCGAGGCGGAGAGCACTTCTCCCGCTCGTCGAGGAAGGGGCACGACCTCGGCCCACGCCTCTGGGCGTCTTCGAAGTCCCGGGTCTCTGGGTCCGTCAGGCAAGCGGTGCACGGGTTGCCGTAGTAGATGAAACACTTGTCTTTCATTGGGTCACCTCCTGAGAATCACCATTCATCTATAGTCTCGCTTTGCTGGGAGGAGGACGCCTCGGCCAAGGGTCTGATTTCCGCAGTCCTTTGGTTGAGAGACGACCAAAAGTTCTAGTACCAAAGTTCGGCCCGACCTGGCTGCGGCATGGTGTATAATCGCTATGCAGGTAGGAACAACGCGTGGATGGCGATGCTGTGGAACGTATCAAGGTCGTGGTAGCAGATGACCATATGGTCCTGCGGGAGGGCATCCGCAGTCTCCTAGAGGACCAGCCAGACATCGAACTGGTCGGAGAGGCGGCCAATGGCCTGGAGGCCGTGGCCGTGGTCAGGGCCACCGAGCCCGACATCGTCCTCATGGATGTAGTGATGCCCCGTGTTACGGGGATCGAAGCGACCAAACAGATCAAGAAGCTCAACCCCGGGACTGCCGTGCTCATCCTCAGCGGCTATGACGATGACCGCTACGTACTGGGTCTCCTCGAGGCTGGTGCCGCTGGCTATCTCCTCAAGAGCGCCAGCGGACACGAGGTGATCAGTGCCATTCGGGCAGTGTACGCTGGGGAATCCGTCATGCACCCTTCTGTGACCCGCCGCCTGCTGGCTCGTGCCTCCCGCTCCACGGGCCCTGTTGCCCTGACTGAGGACAGTGATCCCCTCACCCACCGGGAACTCGAGGTGTTGGGACTGGCGGCCAAAGGCCTTGGCAACAAGCAGATCGCTAGCGAGCTTGGCCTCAGCGTCCCCACCGTGAAGTCTCACCTGGTAAACATCTTCAACAAGCTGGGAGTCGCCTCGCGCACGGAGGCTGTGCTCTATGGGCTCAAGACGGGGTGGATCGACCTGCAGGACGAGTTTGAAGAACCCTCCGCCTAGGCCCCATCCACAGAAGAGGCACAGATGAAGCGGCAGGCCACAGCTCTGGTGTCAGAGCCTATCCGCAGCCTCGAACTCTGGGTTGCGGTAGCCATGTTCATGGTGGCTATCCCCATGCATTACCCGGAGGAGTTGCTGCCCTTCCTGGACATAGAGGGCCCGGGCTCCGTGCTGGGTCTGGAGCGACACGCTATCGAGCGCGTCTTCATGCTTCTACCCATCACCTACATCGGCTTCCTGTTCGGGATGAGGGCGGGGTTGGCTGCCTCGGGATTCGCCCTCGCCATCATGCTGCCAAGGGCTCTCGTCATATCAGCATATCGCTCGGATGCCCTGGTGGAGGTCGCCGGCGTCATCATCGCGGGCACTGTGATCAACGTGGGGTTTGAGCGGATCCGGAGAGAACAGGAGCGGCGCCGTCTCCTAGCGGGGCAATTACGGCTATCGGAGCAGCGCTACCGACAGATCTTTGACAACGCCCATGACGCCATCTGGGTACATGACCTGGCAGGGAAGATAATCATGGCTAACAGAGCCTGTAGCGAGGTCACCGGCTACGCCCCGGAGGAACTGATTGGCATGAGGCTACAGGACTTCATCTCAGAGGAAGGCCTGGAGCAGGCGACGGAGGTTCGACGAAGGCTGATCGCTGGCGAAGATTTCGCTGGGCCTTTCGAGCAGGAGATCATCAAGAAGGACGGGGGGCAGGCACGTCTGTGGCTGACCGCCAGCCTCATTACCATCGACAGTGGGAGCACAGCGCTTCAGCTCATCGCTCGGGACATCACCGAACAGGCGCGCCTGCGGGAGAACCTGCAGTTCTACCTGCAGCAAATCACAAGGGCACAGGAGCACGAGCGCGAGCGTATCGCCAGGGAGCTGCATGACGACACCGTCCAGTCCTTGCTCCTCATCGGGCAACGTCTGGACCGTCTCGGGTCGAACCCTCGCCTCGAGATGGCGACGCGCGTGGCGGAGGAAACGAAGCTGCGAGGTGAGGTGCTTCAGACCTTGGCGAACCTCCGGCGCCTGACTCAGGACTTACGACCGCGCATCCTGGACGACCTAGGGCTTGTGCCCGCTTTAGAGTGGCTGGCCGATGACCTGCTCGATCAACGTGGGGTGGAGACGAGCGTGGAGGTAGACGACGCCCTGCCAGAGCTTTCTCAGGAGGCGCACTTGCTTCTATTCCGCATTGCCCAGGAGGCGCTGCGGAATGTGGGCAGGCACTCGAATGCCACGCGGGCTAGGATCTCGCTGCGGCGCTGCGGAGACCGGCTGGAGATGACGGTGACGGACGACGGGAAGGGATTCGAGCCACCTAAGGAGATCAGCGACTTGGTCATGATGGGCAAGCTGGGACTGCTGGGGATGTACGAGCGGGCCCGGCTCCTATGCGGCAGCTTCGATATTCGCTCCGAGCCGAGCCAAGGCACAACCGTGGTGGTTGAGGTACCGGCGGCCAATGTCCTGAAGGCCCCCGGCTGACCCCTTCGCTAATCCTCCGACCGTCTCGACTTCTCCGGAAGTGCTCCGAAGTCACACGGCACCCCTAGTCGTGACGCTATGCGTTGCCTGCGCCGCATCTTGTTCCGCCGACTCAAGTTCGCTGCACTCGCCACCGCCGCAGCGGATGTTGGCTGGCTTCAACTTGAGCGCGACGCCATGTTGGACTTCGCCTGAATGAGACTATTGAGGCCTTATTAGAAAGACCGGGCTGCAGATTCCCGCCAGAACCCTGTCGGCAACACTGCCATAGGCCCAGCGGCTAATCCCAGAGCGCCCGTGGGTTGACATCACAATCAGGTTAACGGGATTGCTCCTACAATATTCCGTAATCTCATCAGCGGGCTTGCCCTGCAGCACCACCGATCGAGCTCCAAGCCCCAAGCTTTCAAGGCGCTTCTGTACTCCAGCCAGGTATTCCTCACATGCAGTCGTGGGCCTGGCTATTTCGCGCTCCTCGTGTTCCTTCCACGTCAGCCCCTCCGTAGGAGGGTAGTCCGACGGGACGACTATGGGTTCGCAAACCCGGAGCAGAACCACATCCACCAGTTCGGGGCCCCATTGATTCGCCAGCGCTTCAACATGGGGAATCACCGATTCGGCTAATTCTGAACCATCTAGTGGGACTAGCATCGTTGTCCTTGGCCATCTGTCATGAATAATCTCCTCGCGAAGTTCCGCTCGAACAAGGCAAACAGGGATCTTCGACACACGGAGGATCTTGTCAGCAACGCTCCCAAGGGCCCAGCGCTTGATACCAGAGCGGCCGTGGGTTGCCAGAAGAATCAAGTCCACATCGTGCCTCAGAGCGCAATTGAGGATTTCCTCACCAGGGTGCCCCACCGCGAGTTCACCTCGCGCTGTCACTCCTTCACCTTTTGGTTCAGTGCCCGCTTTCTTCTGAAGCTCTTCTGATTGACGCCTCAAGACTTCAGCTGCCCGCTCGACATAGGCTCGATGCAGAGGGGCCAAGTCGCGTTCGTGTGGGCTAACAACGTGCAGCAAGACTAAATCCAAGCCTAGTTTTGCAGCAAGTTCCGTTGCATAAGAGAAAACCACCTCGGCTAGCTCGGACCCGTCCAACGGCAGGAGCACCCTCTTGTACATTCTCACACCCTCCATAGCGGATTTGACAGCAGACTAGCTACAATTCCCCATGCCAAGCTGCCCACGCCATAAGGAAGACACCAACCCTGGCGAGAGTCAGACTAGCCGCATCCGCGAGCGCCGTCAAGCAGCTTGCCACGGCAACACGACGATGATCGCGGCCACCTAATTAGGTCTCCGTTGCCTGCGGAGGAGGCACCCCCTCGTCCCTGCGGGGCACTCGCCCGTGGGAGGGGCCACTCGTCCACGCTGAACTGGGAGCGCCCCGGGTGGGTGCGAATGGCGCAGTATGTGGCGGCTGACACGGTGACGAAATTTAAGTCCTCGACAACGGCCAGGGGGCCGAGCTTCTGCCGCACAGTCTGCGACAACTCCCGCCTCAGTTGCTCAGATGGTCGGAGCCCCTGCTTCAGCTATAGTTTCGCTTTGCCGCGAGGAGGCCGCCTCGGCCAAGGGTCTAATTCCCCTAGTCCTTTGGCTGAAAAAAGGCCAGAGGTTCTAGTATGGAAGTTCGATTCCACGGGCGGCGGATCGCGGCTATGATGTAGATGGAGCGCCCGCTATTAGACAGGAGGAATCCACAATGAGTCTATCCGCGGAAGACCTCCGCCAGCGACTGGAGGAGATGCGGAGGGAACTAGACCAGCTCAAGAGCAGCGCCAGCGTCGAGGTCAGGGAGAAACTGGCCAACCCTGCTCCCCTGGGCCTGGCTGGCTTCGGCCTAACCACCCTCATCCTCAACTTCGTCAATGCTGACCTCGTCGCCAAGGAGAGCATCGGCATGGTCCTGCCGATGGGCCTCTTCTACGGAGGGCTAGCCCAGTTCCTGGCCGGCATGTGGGAGATGAAGAAGAACAACACCTTCGGCTTCACCGCCTTCTCCTCCTTCGGTGCCTTCTGGATGGCGCTGGCCATCATGATCATCCTGGAGAACACGGGGGTGGTAGAGCCGGTGCCCAAGAACGGCCTGACCGTCTTCCTCTGCGCCTGGGGCCTGTTCACCGGCTACATGACCATCGGCACCCTGAAGATATCGCGCGCCCTCCAGACGGTGTTCGCCAGCCTGACCATCCTGTTCTTCCTGCTGGCCTGGGGCGAGCACAACGAGACGGTGATGAAGGTCGCTGGTTGGGAAGGCATCTTCTGTGCCGCCTCAGCGCTCTACGCCTCGGCCGCCCAGGTGATCAACGAGACCTGGGGCCGCTACGTGGCGCCCCTGGGCCTGGTCAAGACCTAGAATGTCCACTAAGAACTGCTTGTGCAGATTGCGAAGAGTGCTGCCGACCCACAGTATGGTACAGTGAAGCAGGAGAGGTAATATGAAGGGGCTTTCCCCACAGGGCACAGAGCTAGCCGTCTTGGAGCCCGACCATCTCCAGTTACTGCTTGATATTCTAGGCAAGAGGGGTTATCGGGTTGTGGGGCCAACGGTTCGTGACCGTGCCATTGTGTATGACGATTTGACCTCTCTTGCGGATCTGCCCGTCGGTTGGACGGACGAGCAGGAGGGCGGCATCTACCGTCTCAAGAGACGCAACGACGGGGCGCTCTTCGGTTACGCCGTCGGCCCCGACTCCTGGAAAAAGTTCCTCCACCCGCCGGTTGTGCGCTTGTGGCGAGCCAAGACCGGCGGTAACGGCTTCCAGATCATGGAAGAGGACGACGGAGTGCCCAAGTTTGCGTTTGTTGGCGTCCGGCCGTGTGAGATCCACGCCATCGCCATTCAGGACAAGATCTTCTTGAATGGGGAATACAGAGACCCCTTCTACGAAGCACGGCGTCAAGACCTCTTTGTGGTTGCGCTTAACTGCGGGCATGCTGGCGGCACCTGTTTTTGCGTCTCCATGAACACCGGGCCGAAAGCCACGTTCGGGTTTGACCTTGCACTGACGGAAGTGCTGGAGGCTGACCGCCATTACTTCGTGGTGGAGGTCGGCACGGAACTGGGCGCAGAGCTTCTCCGTGAGGTTCCCCACGAAGCGGCGAGTGAAGAGGAAAAGGCGGCGGCTGAACGTATTGTGGCGAGAACTGCCGGCCAAATGGGCCGGAGGATGTACACGACGGGCATCAAAGACCTACTGTACCGCAACTATGAAAGCCCGCACTGGGAGGATGTCGCTAAGCTGTGTCTGACATGCGGCAACTGCACGATGGTCTGCCCGACCTGTTTTTGCACAACCGTGGAAGATGTCACTGACTTGGCGGGCGAGCACGCCGAACGCTGGCGCAAGTGGGACTCTTGCTTCACCATGGACTTCTCGTACATCCACGGCGGCAGCGTCCGAGCCTCAGCGATGGCCCGCTATCGCCAGTGGATGACGCATAAACTGGCAACTTGGATCGACCAGTTTGGCACATCGGGCTGTGTGGGTTGCGGGCGCTGCATCACTTGGTGCCCGGTTGGGATCGACATCACGGAGGAAGTGAACGCAATCCGGCGGAGTGAACGTAGAAGGTAACAGAAAGGAGAAGGACCGATGGCCATGGAGACCCTTGAACGTGTCCTGGCAGAGCATCCCTTCTTTAAGGGACTGGAAAGGCCTTACCTTCAACTGCTCGCCGAATGTGCATCCAGGGTGCGTTTCGATGCCGGAGAGGTTATCTTCCGAGAGGGTGAAGAGTCCAACCTGTTTTATCTCATTCGCCACGGCAAGGTGGCAGTGGAGACGTTCGCCCCCAACCGCGGCCCTATCACCATTCAGACCCTTGGAGAGGGCGAAGTTCTTGGGTGGTCGTGGCTCATTGAGCCGTACCGACGGCGTTTCGACGCTCGATCGGTCGAATTGACACGGGCCATTGCCATCGATGGGCAATGCATTCGTGGCAGGTGCGAAGAAGATCACGATTTCGGCTACGAACTCATGAAGTGCGTTGCCCACGTCATGGACAAACGGCTTCAGGCAACGCGATTGCAGCTCCTGGATGTCTATGACGGCATTCGCTCTTGAAAAGCAGGCGAGGATGACCGGTCTCTCCGATCCGATGGTGCCAAGCCCCTTTCGCGTTCAACGGGTGCAGAGGGAGACATACGATACGTTCACTCTTGAACTTGAACCGGCAAACGGTGCTGACGGATTCTCATTTGCCCCCGGGCAGTTCAATATGCTGTATATGTTCGGGCTAGGTGAGGTTCCCATCTCCATCAGCGGCGATCCCACCAAACCTCAAACGCTCGTGCATACGGTGCGCTCGGTGGGGGCAGTGACGCAGGTACTACGTAGGTTGAAGCGCGGGGATGTGCTGGGAGTGCGCGGTCCTTTTGGAAGTCACTGGCCTGTGGAGGAAGCGGCCGGAAGCGATGTGGTGATCGTGGCCGGCGGAATCGGGCTGGCGCCGCTGCGCCCGGTGCTCTACTATCTCCTGTCAAACCGGGAGAAGTACGGCAGGATCGTCCTTGTCTACGGTGCGCGCACTCTCCAGGACATGCTCTACAAAGTTGAGCTTGAGAAATGGCGGGGGCAGTTCGACCTCGAAGTGGAGGTCACTGTGGATACTGCCGCAGCTAGCTACCGCGGCAATGTGGGGGTTGTGACAACCCTCATACCCAGAGTCCAGTTTGACCCCTTGCATACGGTGGCCATGGTCTGTGGGCCTGAGGTGATGATGCGCTTCACACTGCGCGAACTGGAGGCGCGGGACGTAGGCCCCGAAAGCATCTTCATCTCCATGGAGCGCAACATGAAGTGCGCCATCGGTGCTTGCGGGCACTGTCAGTTTGGCCCCACCTTTGTCTGTAAAGACGGTCCCGTGTTCCGCTACGACCGCATTCAGGCATTTTTCGCAAAGCGGGAGGTCTGATGTTGCCCGGAGACCGAAAACCGAAACTTGCTGTCTGGAAATTCGCCTCCTGCAGCGGCTGTCAGTTGGCCCTCCTCAACTGCGAGGACGAACTGCTCGCCGTGGCTGGTCACGTCGAGATCGCATACTTTCGTGAGGCGTCGAGGGCCGTGGTGAAGGGCCGCTACGACCTTTCGCTGGTTGAGGGTTCTATTACGACGCCCCATGATCTTGAATTGATTCAGCGGGTACGCCGGCGCTCGAAGTATCTGGTTACCATCGGCGCCTGTGCCACCGCTGGAGGCATTCAAGCGCTGCGCAACTTCAAGGATGCACAAGAGTTCGTCTCCATCGTATACGCTACGCCGCAGTACATTGAGACGTTGGACAAATCAACGCCCGTTGCTGACCATGTCCCCGTTGATTTTGAGCTACGCGGCTGCCCCATCAACAAAGAGCAGCTCCTTGAGGTGATCAGCGCCTTTCTGCATGGACGCAAGCCGAATGTGCCGCCGTATAGCGTCTGCATGGAGTGCAAAAGACGCGGAATTGTCTG
>Ga0307439_1000948_pt1 | contig 19235 bp, 16 predicted proteins | sample SalMarWE160490MG_FD_202142 | JGI IMG/M metagenome (GOLD analysis project Ga0307439, IMG submission 202142) | Salt marsh sediment microbial communities from the Plum Island Ecosystem LTER, Massachusetts, United States - WE1604-90 | ecosystem: Environmental > Aquatic > Marine > Intertidal zone >... | reverse complement strand
ATGCCGATCTCCCGCACCACCACACGATAACTGGAGTTTGTGTGCAAGGGAATGATGTCTATACTGCCGGTTATGGTTCAGAACATCATACCTATCTTTGGTTGATGAATGAGCTGATGGCAGATTCTACATTCACCCGCTATGTTAACGACATACCTTGTGAGAAGAGGGTATTTTGGATGCAGCAGTGCCACAGTGGCGGCTTTGTTGATAACCTCACAGGTCCCAACACCGTCATTATGACCGCCTGTGATTATGACCAACTTGCAGCCCCTGCAGACGATATAGATACTACAGGCAATCCAGTGACAGAGAATGAGTGGTATCAGGGAGAGAAATACTATCATGGGGAGTTTGATTTCCATGCCATGAATGCGCTGCGGGGGAGGACACCACCAGATGATGGAGAGGGGATAGATGCCGACTTAAATGGAGATGGAGCCATTTCTATGTATGAGACAGGGCAATGGGAGTTGGCCAATAATTCCCAATCCTTAGCCGCTGAACCTGGTGATCCTCAATATAGCGATTTAGGGGGTATAGGTTCTTCACTCTTTCTTCCCTATGTGCGGGAGGTCTCCGGTAGGATAGAGACGAATACAGCCTGGTGTGGATATGTTTCTGTGCTGGGAGATGTCACCGTGGTTGATACAGCCAGGTTGACCATCTATCCTGGAACCAAGGTGAAATTTGCCTCAAGGACTGAACTGGCCATAGAAGGCAGTCTTGTTGCTGAGGGGACGGCTGATTCCAAGATAACCTTCACCTCTGCCTCTCAAACTCCAAAACCAGGTGACTGGGATGGTATCAGAGTCCTCAATGGGGGAAGTGCAGACATCCAATATGCCACAATCGAGTATAGCGACTGTGGGGTGAGCTTTGATTCTGCCCAGGTAGGGAATGTTATCTCCTCTACCATAAAGGACCACTCAGTTTACGGTATAAGGGGATATGCCACAGATAACCTATATATCTGTGGCAACACGATCTCTATGCCCATCCTGCAGTGTGATGATCCACGGGGAGGAGGAGATAGCGCAAGAACTGCAGGCATATACCTTGAGGATGCCACCGCCCAAATTGTGGATAATCAAATAGGTGGAGGCTATTACGGCATATACGGGGTGAGATTGGACTCTAGCACCGTCATCAAGGGGAGCAGTAATCTGGAGCAGGTTCTGGAGGGGAATGTGGTGGGATTGGCCCTCTATTCAGGCTCCAGGCCCATAGTCTCTGACAACAAGATTAACGAGTACAGAGACATTGGTGTAGCCTGCTATGAAAGCTGCCCTCTTCTGGGTGATTCCTTCATCCCCGGAACAGGCAACAACAGCATCCTACCAGGTCCCTGTTCTCCTCAATATGCGGTATACTGTGAGGGGGTAACTGACACCATAAAGGCGGAGAACAACTGGTGGGGCAGCTCACCACCAGAACCTTCCTCGTTCTCTGGCCCGGTTGACTATGACCCCTGGCTAACATCCCCGCCGGTGGGAGTGGAGCCAACTCCCAAGCCCTCTCTGCCGGAGCACTTCTCACTTGCTCAGAACTACCCCAACCCGTTTAATCCGGTTACCAGGATCAACTATGCGCTTCTCAGAGACTGTTGGGTCAAGCTGGAGATTTACAATCTGCTTGGTCAAAAGGTAACCACTTTAGTCAACGAAAAACAGGACGCTGGATATAGGGTTGCCTATTGGAATGGCACAAGCCAATCTGGTGCTCAGGTAGCAAGTGGAGTCTATTTTCACAGGATAAAAACGGATGATTTCAGAAAAACCCGCAAGATGATCTTGATTCGATAGACCCTATGAGGGGAAGGCGTAGCTTGCTCCGCCTTTCCCTCGCAAGGAAGGAGGTGATTAGATTGAAAAGAACAAGATTCATCTGGGTGTTATCCCTTATTCTCCTGTGTCTACAAGCTAAACCTTCCATTGGTCAATGGCTGAATGAGAAGAGGGTGGTAATCCGTGATCTGGAGTATTATATGGCTACCGATAAGGCGGAGTATGCGCAAGGAGAGGTAGTGGGGATGCTCTATAAGATCACCAATCTGGGGAGTGATTCAGTCACCTTTACCTTCGGTTCAACACAGATATACGACTTTTATGTTGTTGATTCCTCTGAAGAAGAGATATGGAGATGGTCTTGGGATGAGTTTTTCTCCCCCATGGTATTGGAACTTCCCTTAGGACCTGGTGATTCCACATTGGCCTCCTGTGAGTGGGATATGAATAATCCTGCTGGAGATACTGTCTTGCCAGGAGAATGTCGAGTGACTGGCACCTATGTATACATTTCCCCTCCCCTCTATCCAGTTTCGGTGAGGATAGTTGTTAACCCCTCTTCAGTGGGCGAAAGAGGGGCCTCTACCTTGCCGTCACGATTTTCCATCGATCAGAACTACCCCAACCCCTTTAACCCTATCACCGAGATCCAGTATGCTTTACCCAGAGATTGTTGGGTGAGGCTGGAGGTTTACAACATACTGGGGCAAAAGGTGGCCAAACTAATAGACGAGAGACAAGAGGCCGGTTACAAGGCTGTCAGATGGGATGCCATGGCAGTAGCCAGTGGGATATACATATACCGGATCCAGGCAGGAGACTTCGCACAAACCAGGAGAATGATTCTCCTCAAGTAGCCCCCTGATCCGAATCCGGCTATAAGCAGAGGTCACCAGCAATGGTGGCCTCTACTTTTTAAAAGATAAGGAAGCTTGCTCGATTTGTCAATATCTAAGTTGAACCTTCCTAGGAGCCAACCCCTCGATAGTTTTTTATGAGAAGATGTCGGAATACCCCACTCTATATGAACTGGGATGAAAGTTATCCTTATTGGAGGGAGAGGAACGGTGATGGAGAAGACAGATACTGTTTTCACCCTCTTCCTATTAATTTTCCCCCATCACGGGGAAAGAGAGTATTTTGGTGCTTCATCCTACGGACGATGTGAGACTCCTCAGTCAATTTCCTTCAACATTTGGCTTGACACACCAGCTAAAGGAAATTATGTTAAAAGCTCAGTGAGAAAGAATTATAATCAAGGTCTGGGGATTTTTCCTGCACATCAAGGGGAATCATTGAGGGTTGAGCTGAATGTAACAATTGAAAGAGGATCTTCCAAAGAGTTTAAACCTTACCTATTTGTGACCAAATAGGTAAGGTTTTGTATAACTTTATTAAAATTTAGCAGTTTATAGATTATTCTGTAGGGGCAAATTTGAACTTATCTTGACCCACTTCAAGACAAGGGTTTTAGGAAGAGGTAGTCCAAATAGGATGAAGAATGGAATTAAATAATATAACTTCTAAGGTGAATATTGAAACCATCCGGGAAGCACATCAAAGGATTAAGCCGTACATAAACCATACACCCGTTATGACTTGCAGAAGCCTTAATCGCTTGGTAGGGGCGGAGTTATTCTTCAAGTGCGAGAATTTTCAGAAGGTAGGGGCCTTCAAATTTCGTGGGGCAACAAATGCGGTCTTTTCCCTCTCCGATCAGGAGATAGCCAACGGCGTTGCGACTCACTCCTCAGGGAATCATGCTCAAGCATTGGCCCTTGCTGCTCAAAAGAGGGGTGTCCCGGCCCATATTGTAATGCCCAAGGATGCTCCTAAGGTAAAGAGAAGAGCGGTAGCCAGCTATGGAGGGGAGATTGTCTATTGTGAACCCACTCTGGCGGCAAGGGAGGAAACTTTAAAACGGGTTGTTAGGGAAACCGGTGCTAAATTTATCCACCCTTATAACGACTATGATGTCATTGCAGGACAGGGGACTGTTGCCTTGGAGCTCATAGAGCAAATTGACAGCTTGGATGTGGTCATGGCCCCCGTGGGTGGGGGAGGCCTGCTGAGCGGAACTGCCTTGGCCTTATTCGGCACTTTATCCCACGCTAGAGTTATAGGGGTTGAACCTGCCGGGGCGGATGATGCTTACCAATCATTCTCCCAAGGTAGGCTTATCCCTTCAGTTAACCCGCGCACAATTGCCGATGGGTTGCTTACCTCTTTGGGGGACATTACCTTTTCCATTATAAGGCGTTATGTGCATCAGATAGTCACGGTTAGTGAGGAAATCATTATGTCTGCTATGAGGGCTATTTGGGAAAGGATGAAAATTATCGTAGAGCCTTCCGCAGCAGTTCCTTTCGGAGCTTTGTTGGAGGGAAAGGTTAATTTCAGGGGGAAGAGGATTGGCCTGATCATATCTGGAGGGAATGTGGATCTGGACAAGCTGCCCTGGCAAGACTAAGTGCACCTACTCCATCGTTTAACCAATAGGACGATAGGGGGGAGGGTGAAGAGGAGGCAAAAAAGGAGTGAAGATGGCCTGGATCAAAGTCATAGATGAATCTGAGGCAGAGGGGAAGTTGCGGGAAATATACCAAGAGCTAAAAAGGGAGCGGGGTAAGGTTGCCAACATTATGAAGGTACACAGCTTGAATCCCCCTGCCATGGAAGCACATATGATACTCTATCTGGGACTGATGTTTGGGGAATCTGAGCTAACCCGTGAAGAACGGGAATTGATCGCCACTGTTGTCTCCGCAGCGAACAGATGTGCATACTGCACAAATCATCATGGGGAGGCGCTGAATAATTATTGGGAAGCTGATGAAAAATTGCAGAGGTTGGTAAAGGATTATAGATCCCTTCCCCTGTCTGAAAGGGAGAGGGGAATGCTCGATTATGCCGTTAAATTGACGAAGACCCCGGATAAAATCACTGAGGCCGATATCCGGTGGCTACGGCAGTGTGGGTTTACTGACAAATCCATCTTGGACATCAATTTGATTGTAAGCTATTTCAACTTCGTGAATCGCGTTGCGCTTGGTTTGGGGGTGGAGTTTACCCCTGAGGAGGTGCGTGGATATAAGGTCTGATTTCAATAACTCCTTTTTTTACAGCAAGTTAAACACATCCGGTGGAATTTATGAGAAGATAAATGAGGAGGAATCGGACAACGGTTTCCCCTTATCGTTATATCTCCACAATTTTGAGCAGCCGGCCACATATGGGGCAAAAGATCTTGACAGGGGACTTAGCGGAGATTAAATTACCGGGGATAACTCAATAGGGGAGAGGTTACAATATCGATGTGCCCCCGTAGCTCAGATGGATAGAGCAAGGGATTCCTAATCCCTGTGCCGCCCGTTCGAGTCGGGCCGGGGGTACTTTTTAACCTCCCCAGGATTGCGTAGCGCTAGAGGGGCAAAGCCCCTATGGGAAGTTGGCGATCGCGGGGAGCTAAATTCAATAAAGGGGGTAAGGGATGAGTCCTAGAAAAAGAGCAACCGCAAAGAAAACCCAGCTTAAGCAAGACAAGTTAGTCAATGCTATTTTCTCCTTTACCAAGTGGGCCAAGGAAAAACAGTCTTTGTTAATTGGGGCAGTTGTGGGGTTGGCCTTGTTGGTCATTCTTACCGGGGTGATAACAAGTGGCAGGAAAAAGTCTGCCCAGAAGGCCAATGAACTCCTGGGCAAGGCAGAGGTCTTATACTCCGCAGGGGCCTATGACAAGGCCGCTCCTTTGCTCACCAATCTTATTCAAAACTATGGGGGGAGGAAACAATTTCGTATCGCCACCTTCTATATGGCCAATTCCCTCTTTAACCAAGGGAAATACGGTGATGCGCAGGGATACTATGAAAAGTTTCTTAGGGAGGTGAAGGCCGATGATCTTCTTATTCCCTCGGCCATTGCCGGAATCGGAGCCTGTTTAGAGGCAAAGGGAAATTACTCAGAAGCTGGGGATAAATATCTCGAAGCGGCCCAAAACTATCCGGATTATTACCTTTCCCCCCAATATCTCCTGGATGCAGGCAGATGCTTCCTCCAGGCCAAAGAGAGCGAAAAAGCCAAGGAGGCTTATAAATTTCTGATTTCTAACTATTCCCAGACTGAATATTCTGATCAGGCGGAGCTTGTCTTGGCAGAGATTAAATAACCTTTGGTTCGCATAAGAAACATTATGTAAACTAAACCCGATTCACATGAACCTGAAAACCACCAATAAATTAGGGGAGTCAAATCAACCGATCTGACCCCCCTAATCTTTTTACCGGGATAATCCCTTGACCCTTATGGCGAGTCCCGATGAAAATCGGCCCAAGCATACCCTATCCTTTTCTGCATTCCCCTGTGGCCCGTAAAACCCTCATGACAAATGCCCAAAAGACGCCGGGCTGAGTTCTACCCATTTCAACCTAAACAGCAAGGGAAAGCGAGCGACAATCAACTGCGCTGCTGCCGATAAGAAATTGCTTATTTTAGGTCTTGGACCTTGTCTAAGTCCTCGTTTTTGCCTAATGTAACCATGATGTCACTATCCTTGATGATGTACTGTGGCGTGGGAACAAGTATTACCTTCTCTGGCACCAACCCTTTAATGACGATGACCTGCACCCCGTACTTTTTCCTTAAATCAAGCTCCCCTATGGTCTTTCCCACAAATCCTGGAGGGGGAGCCATCTCGATTATGCTATAGCCAGGGGCTAAAGGTAAATAGTCCAAAACATTCGGTGAACTCAGGCTTCCCGCCAATTTAAGTGCCATATCCCTCTCCGGAAAGATCACCTTTGTGGCCCCTAATTTTTGCAGGATCCTCCCATGATCATCAGAAAGAGCTTTCACTATGATGTTTTTAATCCCAAATTCTTTCAAGTAGAGGGTTACAAGAATGCTGGAATCTATTTTATTACCAAGACTTACAACCACAACATCCATATCCTTCAAGCCTAAGGAGGCCAGGGTATCCTTTTCGGTAGCGTCAGCAATTACCGCCTCGTGGACAAATGGTTTTATCTCCTCTATCTTTTCCTCATCATTATCAATAGCCATCACTTGACAGCTTTTGTTTACTAAACCCTTAGCTAAGTAAAAGCCAAAACTGCTCAAACCTATAATGGCAAATTGCTGCATAGTATCCCCCTTTTACCCAACCATAACGTTTTCTTCCGGGTACCTATATCTTACCCCCTCTTTGCTCTCCCCCACGGCCATAGCCACAGTCAGGGGGCCAATCCTTCCGATAAACATCACCATAACTATCAAGAACTTCCCTAAAATAGTAAGATGAGGGGTCAATCCCATAGAAAGGCCCACAGTGCCAAAGGCGGACATTACCTCAAAGAGAATTTCTGGGAATAGACCCCTCTCCCCTCCTCCCCGGGTGACGATCATCAGGGCAAGGGTGAAGAGAAAGATAACTAATACTGAAGAGACCAGAATAGATATCGATCTGGCCGTAGTCGCCTGAGGCAACGCTCTCCCAAAGAGGTGTACCCTCTCCCTTCCTCTCAAACGAGCGGAGAAGAGGGCGATGAGCACCGAGAATGTGCTGGTTTTTATCCCACCACCACAGGAGCCCGGCGAAGCCCCAATAAACATCAGAACCATAATGAGCAAAATGGTGGGGTTGGCCAGGCTCCCGATATCCACGGTATTGAAACCAGCCGTTCTCGGCGTCACTGCTTGAAAGAAAGAGGAGAGAAGCTTGACCGGGAAGGAGAGCCCGTGGAAACTCTGCCCGGACTCAAGCAGGTAAATAAGGATGATGCTTCCCCCGATGAGAATGCTTGTGCTCAACAGAACTATCTTCGTATGTAGGGTTAGCCTCCTTTTCTTTTCCCTCTCATTCCAAAGGATGTACTTTTTTGTATCGAGAAGGGCCATAAACCCCAAACCTCCGAAAATGATTAGGCTAACCATCACCAGGTTCACTACTGGATCAGCCCGATAGCCAACTAAACTGCGGGAGAAGGGGGAAAAACCGGCATTGCAAAAGGCGGATATGGAATGGAAAACACCAAGATAAAGTGATTTTTTCAGGGGAAATTGGGTCCAGAACCGCAGAGAAAGCAACCCAGCACCGATCACTTCAATGGAAAAAGTGAAGTAGAGGATGGACTTGAGAAGTTTCCCAATATCCGAATAGGGCGTTGAGCTTATCGTCTGTTGAATGATCTCGCGGCCCCGAAAGGAGAGCTTTTTTGTAAAGAAAAGGATAAAGAATGTGCTGTAAGTCATTATACCCAACCCACCTAATTGAATCAAAAACAGAATTACCCAGCGACCGAAAGCGGTAAAGCGGCTCCCAGTATCTACCACAATTAGGCCAGTGACGCAAGTCGCAGATGTTGAGGTGAAAAGGGCATCAATAAAGCTTAGGCCACGGCCCTTTGTGGAGATGGGTAGGGCAAGAAGGAAAGTTCCCAGGGAGATGAGCACCAGAAAACTGAGGATAAGAACCTGGTGAGGGGTAAACCCCCTTTTGATCTGCGGTTCGGAGATATCCATAAAGAGAGGGTTATCTCACCACGAGGTTGACCAATTTCCCGGGGATTATGACAAATCTTGCCACATCCTTCCCTTCAACATGTCTCTTGATTTTCCTGTCACTTAGCACCATCTCTTTAAGTTCCTCCTCATCTATATAGGGGGAAATCTTGATTTCAGATCGCAATTTCCCATTTACCTGAATGACAACTGTTATCTCCTCTGCCTTAAGGGCCTGCGGGTCATAGGTGGGCCAAGATTGTTGGAAGACGGACCCTTCTCCTCCCGCATTGTGCCAGAGCTCCTCAGAGAGATGGGGGGCAAATGGAGCCAAGAGAAGGATGGGCCTCTGGAGACAAAAACCATAAAAGGGGGATTGGGGCTGGATAAATCTGTAGAGGTCATTAACCAACTCCATCAGCGAGGCAATGGCCGTGTTGAAGCGGAACTCCTCGAGGGCTTGGGTACATCGCTTGATGGTATAGTTCAACCTCCACCAGAGGGCGTTAGCCTCAGGGGTGGTTGGATCAAATTCCCCAATTTGGCTTAGGTTCTTGCCCTCAAATAACCTATATACCCGATTGAGAAATCTGAAGATCCCATTTATGCCAGAACTGTCCCAATTACCCCCCTGTTCATAATTACCCATAAACATGAGAAACATCCTAAAGGCGTCCGATCCATATTTAGCGATATACTCCTCAGGGCGGACCACATTAGCCTTGGACTTGGACATCTTTGCTCCAGCACGGGTAATAATCCCTTGATGTCTCAGTTTAAGGAATGGCTCGTCAAAATCTATCAATCCCCTGTCATAAAGCACCTTAGTGATAAAACGGGCATATAGAAGATGCATAACGGCATGTTCAGCTCCCCCCACATATTGGTCCACTGGCAGCCATTTGGAAACAAGCTCCGGATCAAAGGGCCCCTTGGTGTAATGGGGGTTAGGATAGCGCAGGTAATACCAAGAGGAACAGACAAAGGTATCCATTGTATCCACTTCCCTCCGGGCCGGCCCCCCACATTGCGGACAGCGGGTCTGCACAAATTCGGGAGAGGTGGCCAAGGGGGATTTCCCGGTGCCAGTTGGTTTGAAATCAACCTCAAGGGGAAGCTCTACCGGAAGGTCTGATTCTGGAACAGGGACGCGGCCACATTTCTCACAATAGACGATGGGTATGGGGGCTCCCCAATACCTTTGGCGGGAGATGAGCCAATCTCGGAGCCGGTAGTTTATTCGGGGTCTAGCCAGTCCCCTCTTCTGAAGAGCCTCTACTATTCTTCTCCCTCCCACTTCAGACGGTAGGCCATCGAAACCGGGAGAATTGAAGATAACTCCATAATCTACAAATGCCTCTCCCCCATCCCCCAGTTCCTCATCCGTAGGTCTGATCACCCTCCTTATGGGGAGCTTAAACTTTTGGGCAAACTCGTAATCCCTCTGGTCATGGGCCGGTACGGCCATTACAGCCCCGGTGCCATAGGTAATAAGGACATAGTCGGAAATCCATATGGGGATTTTCTCTCCATTTGCGGGATTTATGGTATAGTCACCGGTAAAGACCCCTGTTTTCTCCTTCTCCAAGGATGTTCTCTCGATTTCGCTCTCCCGCCTGGTCTTCTCAATATATGACCTTACCTCATCCCTTTTGGAGGGAATGGTTACCTTTTCGACCAAGGGATGCTCCGGAGCCAGGACGATGTAGGTGACCCCGAAGAGGGTATCTGGGCGGGTGGTGAAAACCCTCAGGGTTTCTCCCCCAGCGACAAGCCGGAAATCAATCTCTGCCCCTTCGCTCTTCCCTATCCAGTTCCTCTGCATAATTTTCGTCTTCTCTGGCCAATCTATCCTATCCAACCCAGTTAAAAGCCTTTCGGCATAGTCGGTTATCTTAAAAAACCATTGTTTCAAATCCTTTTTGGTAACCGGAGAATCACACCTCTCACATTTGCCATCTATCACCTGTTCATTAGCCAAAACCGTTTGACAGGAAGGGCACCAATTTACCGGGGCCTTCTTCTGATAGGCTAAGCCCTGATGGTAAAGCTGCAGGAAGAGCCACTGCGTCCACTTATAATATTTAGGGGAACTGGTATCTATCTCCTTGCTCCAATCATACATCGCTCCAATTACCTTGAGCTGTTCTCGAATAAAGGAGATGTTCTCCGCAGTGCTGATGGCCGGATGGACCCCTTCTTTTATGGCATAGTTCTCGGCAGGCAAACCAAAGGCATCGTATCCTATGGGTTCAAATACATTATAACCCTGCATCCTTTTAAATCTGGCCCAAGTATCTGTGGGGCCATAGTTATACCACTGTCCAATATGCATCTTATCTGCTGAGGGATAGATGAACATTACCAGGCAATAACACTTCTTGGCGACCTTCTGCATGTCAGTGGTATAAAGTCCCTCCTTCTCCCATCTTTTTCTCCACTTGGATTCTATCTCGGCGAATGGATAGTCTTTCATCTTTTTTAAGGTTTAATCCTATCCAACAATCTGGGAAAAGGGATGGCCTCCCTTACATGGGAGAGTTTGCAGATCCAGGCCACCGTGCGTTCAATGCCCAGGCCAAAACCAGAATGGGGAACGGAGCCAAACCTCCTCAGGTCAAGATACCATTCGAATGCCTCCTCAGAGAGGTTATACTCCTCTATTCGCTTTTTCAAGGTCTGTAGATCATCTTCCCTCTCCCCTCCCCCTATTATCTCTCCATATCCCTCGGGAGCCAATCCATCCACGCAAAGGGCCAAGCCAGGGTTGTTTTCATCCCTCTTCATATAAAAGGCCTTACATTGGGCTGGATACCGGTGCACAAAGATGGGGGTGTCAAATCTCTGGGAGAGCACCGTTTCATGTGGCGCTCCGAAGTCTTCACCCCAGGCGAGTTCCTCTCCCTCTTGTTTGAGGATCTCCAAAGCCTCATCATAGGACATGCGGGGGAATGGGGGTTTGATCCTCTCCAAAAAGCCAATATCTCTTCCCAATATTTCCAGCTCTGGCCTCCGCTTCTCCAGTACCCTTCTCAGGATAAAAAGGAGAAGGCCTTCGCTGACCTCAATGGCCTCATCAAGCCGCGCATAGGCCATCTCTGGTTCTACCTGCCAGAACTCAGTAAGATGCCTCCTGGTTTTGGCCTTCTCCGCCCTAAAGGAAGGGCCAAAACAGTATACCTTGCCAAAGGCCATAGCCGCCGCCTCATTGTATAACTGGCCGCTTTGGGTGAGATAGGCCTTTTTGCCAAAGTAATCGACGCCAAATAGGGTGGTTGTCCCCTCACAGGCGGAGGGGGTGAATATGGGCGCATCAATAAGGGTAAAACCATTTCCGTTGAGATAATCTTGACAGGCCTGGATGACCTCCGCCCTAATCCGCAAGATGGCATGTTGTCTCTTAGATCTTAACCAGAGATGGCGATAATCCATAAGAAAACCTACCCCATGCTCCTTAGGGGTTATCGGATAGTTATGGGATGGCTTCACCACCTGTATCTTATTTATGGAGAGCTCATAACCGCCAGGTGACCTTTTATCCTCCCTTAGTTTCCCACTGACCATAAGTGAAGACTCCTGGGTGAGTAATTCGAACTTATCAAAGAGATCAGCATCGACCTCATCCTCGACCATAACAGCCTGCATAATGCCGGTTCCATCTCGCAGCAGGAGAAACTTAACCTTCCCACTATCCCTTTTGTTATGTAGCCACCCCCTGATAGTTACCTCTTTGCCCACGAATTCCCCAGCCTTCTCAATATAAAAGTCCTCCATAACCCTCCAATTCTAAACTAAATTTCCAACGGCTACTTACAGAGGATTTTATCCCTTCCCGCTATAAAAGGCGAACAGCTCTGCGGCTTAAACTGTAGCCCTCACCTAAGAAGGGGGTGCAAACTACACCAAAACCTCTCGGAAATTCCCAGACGCAAAATGGATTTGAAATAAGCTAATTCCCAATTAAGGGTTTGTCAACTATTTTGTTGGGGCTATTTGCTTAATGATCCCACATGGTAATACCCCACACGATATCGGTCTGCAAGTCGATATGTGGCTTTTTAGAGTTGATGCAAATGGTAATATGGTCTAGGAAGATAAAATTGGTTACAGCAATCTTCCAGAAAATGCCTACACCCTGGGACCGACCCTGGATGGCGAACTTGTGTTGGCCGGGGAGGTGATCAACTCAGAAAACCATATGAATGTCGCTATAGCAAAAGGGGATTCCCATGGCCACGGCTGGGGATTTCAATATGGGGCTAGAATGGAGGACACCTATGCCTACGTCGCAGTGGCTACCACTTACTATGGGGTTGTTGCCGTTGGTTACCAGACCCTGAATGATGCCGGGGCAAATGTCTACGAGATGGGAACCTTTCCCAACGGCTTGTATATGTGGAGCAATTGGTTTGACTGGAGCTGGACAGAATATGCGCGGGGTATTGACCGAACGTCCGACGGTGGCTATATCGTTACCGGTGGAGGGGAAAGATCGCCGGCATGGAACAGTTGGGACGTGTGGGTGCTCCGCTTAGATGCTAACGGCGATACGCTCTGGACAAAACTCATCGGCGACGATGGGATGAATGAGAGTTCTTATCAGATTCGCCGGATCACCATATTGAGGTCAAACCTCTAGTTACCAATATCCTGTTCAGAGGTCTCGTGAGCGGTCAGATGCCTTCCTCGCACCATCATCATGGCAAGCCATCAGGTGTCCTCACTTGAATGCACTTTGTTGGTTTGTCAGGGCAGGGACCCTAAGGGTACAAGAAAATTTCTAAAATCGTGAGGATCTGCGTTTACCCCGTTAAATACGAAAGTATATTTCACGGGGTTTATCTGCGTCCCATAGAATCATAATTCAGGCAAAGTCTCACCTGAAGAAATTCCCTCCTTTTAAATTCCAATCCGTGCTGAAGAAGCCAGCAGTTACCACTCCACCCCAGCCTTTCTGCTTTACGGATTTATCGTAGACAACGAAATCGGGCAGTCCCGCACCGGAGTATAGGGTGTTAAAGAACCCACTAATCTCATCGGCTTGCTTGTTTGCCCCGGCAAAGACCAAGACCAACTTCTGAGGATTAAGGGGATTGGGGTACACCTCCTCCAAAGCCAGGTCCTCCCCAGCTATGGGCTTATCTCCCATATAGATCCTCTCCCCCTTTATGGAGAGGGGAAGTTTCTTATTGATCCTTTTTACTATCAGGTTCTCCTCAGGGCTACCAAAGAGGATGAGGTTGTAATCTTTTATGATTTCATCGGTTACTTCCCTGTCGGAGATGATTCTGGTTAAACCATTTGCCCTCCTCCACCAAGAGAACGCCTGCAATCTGGCCAGATGGAGGTTGCGTTGAACAGAGGCTGAATCGCCCAGGGTGCCGTAAACCAAGAGAAAAGGAGAAAAATAGGCCCTCTTTATGGGGCCAAAGAGCTGGGCAGTCTTTTTTAACCCCTTCCCTTTTAGTTTCCCCAAGCTGAACCTTCCCTTCTTCTGAGATATGAAGAGCTTAACCGGACGGCGGAAATTATAACCTATTGGCTGGAAGTTGACAGAGATACCTATCTTCCCCAGGGGAAGGAGCTTAGGGCTGAGATTTAGGGAGAATTCAGCTATATTCTTAGCTTTTATCTCTATCTTTCTGCCTCTTACCTCAGCCTCGACCCTGCTATCCGCAAATGGTTGCTCGACCCTCTCTATCTCCAGCCAATAGCACTTATTGTTTAGCCCAATGTCCGAAGTCTTAAAGATTAAATGCTTGGGAAAAGGGTTCTTCCTTTTGAATTGAAGAAAACCCATCAGTTCATCAGAATCCACACAGTCCGTCCCAGGGGTATCCTTGAGGTCCCACCAGTGCTTTTGGCCTGGAACTTCCCGATAGGTAAACTCGTAACCCAATTGATGAAGAAGCTTGGCATATAGCCTGGCCTGAATTGGAGGGACATTATCATCAGCCTCACCCTGCAGGATAAAGATGGGAAGATTTAAGGCGTTGTCTAAGAAAAGGGGAGGAATGTCCTCCCTCAGGGACATATCCCTGTAAGCCAAAAGTTGAGGGTGGGCAAAGAGGTAGCTCTTCTGCAGAAACCAGGGGATATAGAGTTGAAAGCTCGTCCATCCCGCGCTAGAGACCATAGCAGCGAAGAGGTCTGAATGAGCCAGGCCAATATGCCAGACCCCATGCCCTCCCATAGAATGGCCAGTTAAATAAATCCGGTTGGGGTCAATGGGAAACCTCTTTTTGACTTTATCCAATACTTCTAAGGCGTCTAATCTTCCCCAGTCCTGCCAGTCAAAGCCAAATCTCCTGCGGTTAGTGGGGGCCACCACAAAGGCCCAATCCTTTTGGGTATAGGCATCAACCTGACCAGAGGCTCGCACCCCTGCCCCGTGAAGGGTAAAGATGAGGGCATAGTTCCTCTTTGGATCATAATCCTGGGGAGGAAGGACGGCATAATATTGGCAGGAGCTGTCTATTTTGGAGATGAAGGTCACTTTATAGGAACCCCCCTTTTCCCTCAGCCTCAGCTTGAGCCTCCTTCGATAGATAAAACCTTCAGATGCGACGCTCACCGGCACAGAGATGGTATCCCCCTCGGTGATAGGTTTCCTTAGCTTCAAATCAATGGGAACCTTGATCACCGAAAGTGGGGCCATAGCGGGAACAATCCTCTCGGTTTTGAGAAAGGGTCCCTCCCCTCCAAGGGAAAGCTTGAGACCTTTCAGCCATCTGGAGGTGGTATTGAGAATAGCGATCCCCACCGGAGAATTTAAGGCCTGGCCCTTAATAATATCTGGCAAGGTGGCATCCTTGGTTAAGATCACAACTGGAGATGGTGCCGGGATTAACTTAAAGGTGAACCGATGGTCCGTGAAACCACCCACCTTCACTAAGACTCTGTTCTTTCCCGGAGAGAGGATTACCGGAATACGGACAATGTCATGGCCATAAGGACCACCAGGGAAATGCTCATTGTTAAGCTTAAACCAGGATACCTTCTCCGCCATGGCCAAGGCTCTCCGGCGATCTGGTGAGGAGAACTCGGCATAGGCATAACCGGCATCGAGCAAACCGGCGACCCCATAGATATCCTGGAGATTATCCCAATCAATGTCATCGTATTTTAGTTTCAAGCTCCCATCCTGGGATTCAATCCTCTTCCATTTAACCTTTCCTCCGGGGGCCAGGATACTGGGAACTGTCTCTCCCTCCCTGGGGACAAAACCGGTGGTATCCCTGATCACATCCACTATCCCCTCCTTAGCCCCTACTGAGAAGGGGCCGGCGTAGAGCCAATCCTTGATGATCAAGGTGTCCTCAATGCTGGGCAAGAACTCAGGACGGGCTTGAGCTGGCAAAAGAAGCAAAAACCCTAAAAGAACAATCAGCTTTTTCACCTCACCTCCTTATTTGGATCTTCATAAGCCAAAATCTTACCACGGAACCTCACGGATAAACAATAGCCACAGATTACACGGATTTCACTAAAAAAGCTATCGTAGATCATTGCTCGTAAATCAGTAGACCAGATACGAAAGCGAGAAACGAGAGTCAAAAGCTGATGGTTGACTGTTAAATAATCACCACGGATATAATCACGGAGCTACACAGTTTAGCCATTTTCATAAGGGAATTTCTTAAAATTTGTGTCAAGTTTTAAAATAGGCTCTGCTGGTTTGAAATTCGCAGCCCAACATCTCTAAACCGCAGATGAACCCCGTTAAATAAAAGCGAGTTTGAGAATGCAACGATGTCTATTTCTAAATTATTTAACGGGGTTAACGCAGATTGCCACAGATTACATAAGGATCTTTTAGGATATGGATTTTCGCCCTTTGGGTAAAAGAGGAGTTTGAATTCAATTTTTTGTAAGCTTGTTGTTCTCCATATCTGGCGAAATCTTGTGGTTTTCTAATACATAATCCAGGGGCAAATGTTCAAAACAGTTTGAAGCAAACTTGCTTTTGGTAAAGGGTTCTTAGTTTAGAGAATTTGGTTCACCCCGTTAGATACAGAGTTGCCTATCTAACGGGGTCAATTGGGATTTGTTTCGGATTTCGCTATTCGGATTTAGGGTTTCCTTACTTGCCCCGTAGGGTGTGAAACTACCCACGGGGCAGGCTTCCCGCCTCGTCAGCTTGCCCGTCCCGGGTCGGAAGGTGAAGCTTCGTTAGTTTGAGGTCTCTTGATTGCCAATAGGCAATGAGAAGATCCAGTGCATAGGCCTGCCACTTTCCCCATTTGGCCTGAGCAAAAGCAAAAATTTCCTTTGTTGTGGGTGTGGATGTGTCTAGATAGAGCGCCCCCAGGAGCTTCTGCAGATAACCATCCACAAAGCTCAAGTTAAACCTCCTCAATCCATAGATCTGCACTACCCGCGCCGTATAGTCCCCAATTCCCTTAAAGGACTTGAGGGTGGCCATCCCCTGCTCAGGGGAGCTGGACCCCAATTGCTCCAAGAATCCCGGAGTGAGCCGACCTGCCACCCCTTGGATGAACTTGGCGCGGTAATAGAGTCCCGCCTCTGAAAGGGCGTCTTGAGGCGCTTGTTCTATCTCCTTTGGGAGGGGAAAGGCATAGACCATTTCGTCATTTATCCTCTCCCTTCTGCCTATGGCCTTGACCAGCCTCTCCCGCATAGAGAAGAAGGCCTAGGCACTACAGTTCTGACTGAGCATAGCCGATATAATCGTCTCATAAAGCGTGGGAGGAGACTTCAGCCTGTAACCAGGAAGGGCCAGCAAGGCCCTCTTTAAGTTTGTATCCCGTTTGGCCAATAAAGAGAGCGGGGAGAGGTCATCCCTCAGGCCGAGGCAGTCGGCAACCTTCCCCCCTACCCCGGTTATCTCCCGGGGGGAGAGCATGGAATTTGACTCCAGGCGAAGCAAAAGTCTCCCCTTTTTGCATTTGAGAATTGCCTTAACCATCTTCCCATTGCAGAGAATACCCTGGTGGAATTCCCCATCCCTCTCCTCCCAGGGGGAATATCTGTAGCCCATTCTCAAGGAGTTAAGGTTAAATTCACCTTTTAAATAACCGTTTAAGTTGATCTCTACTCCTTGTGGGTCCATTATCTTTTTCTGCCCGTCCAGATCTGTTAGGTCCTCTTGCTCAGGAGGAGGATAGCTTCCCTCCCCAGGCCAGAGTTCAGGTGGCGGGGGATCCTCCTCCCCAACCAGTAAAAGCCAAAGCTGCCCCCCAAGCCAAGGAGGCCGATCAGCCCCCAGAGAATGGGGGGATGGCCCTTCCAAAAGTCAAGGGCAAAACCGCCAACAAATGGCCCTAAGGAGCGGCCTATGGCCTCAAAAAGGCTAAAAACTCCCATATACCTTCCCCGCGCTGTTTTCGGAGACAGGTTAGCCACCATAGTCATCGCTGAGGGTGAGAAGGTTATCTCTCCCAAGGTAATCACCACCATGGATGTCACCAGTAAGGGAAAACTACCAGCCAAGCTTACGGAGAAGTAGCCCAAGCTGTAGAGGATACCCCCCAGGACCATAGCTGAGGTGATGCGAAACCTTCGCAGCCACGAAGAGAGAGGATATTGGAGGAGGACGACCATCAGACCATTTGTGGTAAAGAGGTAGCCCAATTGTAGCTTCGATATGCCTACCTTGTCCACGGAAAAGACCGCTAAGGTGGAGGTCATTTGAGATGTGGCCACAAACAAAATAAGGCTTATCAGACAAAATGAGAAGAAGTTGCTATCCCGCCGCAGGGCGAAGAGGTCCTGGGGAGAGAAGGCCTTTTTCTCTTCCCTTTGCAAGGATTCTTGGATGAAAAAGCCTATCATTAGGGCGGTAGCCAAGCTACACAGAGCGGTAAAGAGAAAAAGGGTGGAATAGGAGAAGGTGACAAAGATCCCTCCTAAGATAGGGCCCAAGGCCCAACCAGCATTTACCCCAACTCTGATTAGCCCATAGGCTTTTACCCTTTTCTCCGGAGGAACGACATCAGCCACCATAGCGCTTGATGCAGGCATAAAGACCGATCCCAAAAAGGAAGTTACTACCAAAGCCAGGCCCAAGAAGCCGTAGGGGGCTTTTATCAAAACTAAGTAACTAATACCCAAATAGGCCACTGCTCGTAGGCCCATAGAGGAGACCATAACCATTCTTCGCCCCTGGGTGTCGGAAAGCTCTCCTCCGAGAATCGTGCCCAGAGCCCGGGAGGCAGCCGAGATCATAAATATGGTTCCCACTATCTTCATCTCTACCCCCAACTCCTGATAGAGGTAAAGGCTCAAGAAAGGCATTGCCACGGAGAAACCCATAGCAGCCACAAACCTTGAGGTAAAGAGAATCCAAACCCGGCGATCATACTCTCTGTACAGATCCTTTATCATTTCCAATCCCTGAGAAATGTCTCTAATCCGATCTATCCATAAATTTTCCAAGGCTTTATGTAATCTGCTGTCTCCTTGTGGATTGGGGGATAACCCATCCTGAAAAGCGAGGGGGCAGAACCCCTGTTCTGCCCCCGGTCAGATCAGGGGATCTGACCGCTCAGTTATGGGTAATTTGCAGCTCCATGAGAACCGAGATATAGGATTAACAGGGTGGAAGCAAAGCCAATTTGACTTTTGTATTTTTTTTTATTTGAAATTCACAGCTTCGCTAGGTTTATAGATACACAATCCATCGCTGAAAATCAACAACAAATTACTTGCCCGCAGAATGGTTTAGCTATATAATTCGGATATAAGAAAGGAGTGAATAATGGTTGCTTATCAGAATTTGGCCAAATACTATGACATCATTTATGACCTTAAGGATATGACCACCAAGGAGATCAGCTTCTTGGAATGGGCGTTTGAAAACCTGACTAAGTGCTCTATTTCATAAGTTCGGTGACGTATTATTACGCTGCATGGGCTAAGAGAGTAGACTGTCGCGAAAGTTTAGCCAGCATAGCAGACAAATCAACTCTTGTAAATTTCCATTCAAAGGGC
>Ga0307439_1000947_pt1 | contig 19244 bp, 17 predicted proteins | sample SalMarWE160490MG_FD_202142 | JGI IMG/M metagenome (GOLD analysis project Ga0307439, IMG submission 202142) | Salt marsh sediment microbial communities from the Plum Island Ecosystem LTER, Massachusetts, United States - WE1604-90 | ecosystem: Environmental > Aquatic > Marine > Intertidal zone >... | reverse complement strand
GCCAGTTACTTTCAGTCAACCTGATGGTTCAAGGATCGAAGTTACAATTAAAGGTGATGAACGGATTAAATGGGCTGTTACAAGCGATGGTTATACAGTTCTTTTTAATAAAAATGGATGTTTTGAATATGCTGAACTGAACTCCGGAGGAGATATGGTTCTCTCAGGGATCGTAGCAAAAGAACCTGGGAAGCGCTCAAAAAAGGATAATGCATTTTTATCGGGCATAAAAAAAGAATTGATTTTTAATCCGGCGCAAATTTCTTTTCAGAAAACCCATTGGGAAGTCAGTAATAAGGTCGCTGAAAAAGCATTTCCAACAACAGGATCTCAAAAGTTGATCTGTATCCTTATTGGATTCACGGATCAGACTTTTAGCAAAACTCAGAGTGATTTTTATGATCTTTTTAATCAGACCAATTATATGGTTGACGGAGCGACGGGAAGCGTAAATGACTATTATACTGAAGTTTCCTATAGTCAGTTGGATCTGTCTGTTGATGTGGCAGGACCCTATATAGCTAGTCATGAAATGGCCTATTACGGGGAAAATACTGCCACCGGTTATGATATAAATCCTCGTTCATTGATCACAGAAGCCATCACTATTGCAGATGAAGACATTGATTTTGCTGACTATGATAATGACCATGATGGCTATGTTGACGGAGTATATGTAATATATGCAGGATATGGAGAAGAGGCCGGAGCCACAGATGATGCCATCTGGGCTCATGCATGGAGCATATCACCGGTGACATTAGACGGGGTTACAATAAGCAGATATTCCTGCTCTGCTGAGCTTAGAGGAAATACAGGTTACGGTCTCACACGTATTGGCGTTATCTGTCATGAATTCGGACATGTACTGGGTGCTCCGGATTTTTACGATACTGATTATTCAGGTTCGGGAGGATATTTCAAAGGTACGGGAGCGTGGGATATCATGGCATCAGGTTCCTGGAATAACAACGGGGCAACTCCCGCTCATCACAATGCGTTTACCAAGACATATATTTACAACTGGGCAAGTGCAATACAACTGAATTCAGAGACTACTGTCGAAGTGCACAGTGCTGCCTTTCATCCGGAAGATTTTTACCAATACAATACCAATACACCTGATGAATTCTATTTGATTGAAAATCGTACCCGTGATGGCTTTGATTCTGACATTCCGGGCGAAGGGTTGATTGTTTATCATGTACACAGCGATGTTTTATCTGTTGGAAATAAAATCAATACCGGACACCCGCAAAAAATGTATCCTGTTTGTGCAAATTCTGCCACTACACCTGATGCATTGCCTTCATCCTACGGAAATATCAATTCTTCAGGTTGTCCATTTCCCGGTACCGGCAATGTTTCTTTTTTCACTGACATGAATTTGCCTTCCTCAAGATCATGGAATGGTGAAGACACAAATCAACCTTTGACAAACATCGTATTTCATGATAATGATAAAACTGTAATATTTGATTTTATGGGAGGTGACTCCGGCAATCAGGGGGAAGATTGTTCTGATGCGGTATGGCTGGCAGGTGAATGTGGAAGTAAAAATGTAAGCACAACAGATTTTCGGAATGACTATACAGGAAATTGTGTATCAGAAGGTGCAGACAGAGTGTATTACATCAGCAATTCCATACAGGACGGAGGGATTGTGGAGATCAGTGCAGAACATTGCGACTATGATATGGTATTGTATGCACGATACGGTAGTTGTACGGGAGTTGAAATCGGATGCATAAATGATCCCCAAAATGAAACACTGATCTGGCAAAATACTACCGGAAGCGATCAGAATATATGGTTCTTTGTGGATGGCGACAGCAATAGTAATGGAAACTCAACCATACACTGGCAAATAATACAACCTGTAGCTGCCGGGGAAGATTGTGCAGATCCATTCAGGTTATCAGGAATATCAGGAGAAGTGGCATTTAACACAACAGGTTATTCAGATGATTTTACGAGTGAAAGCAGCAATGGAGCCTCAAAAGATATTGTTTTTTATCTTGAGACTCCTGTACTTCCGGGAGGCACAATTGACTTCTGGACCAGTGATGACAATTACGATGTGGTATTGTACGGACGTTACGGTGATTGTACGGGAATTGAGATCGCTTTTGTTGATGATCCGGATGGGAAAGTGTTAAGCTGGATAAATCAAACCGGGACAGAACAAAATGTTTATTTTATCGCAGATGGTTATGGACAGAGTGAAGGAAACGGCATTTTGAACTGGGTTATTTCAAAACCCGGAAATCCGGGAGAAAATTGTGACAATCCTATTATTATTACCGGAAACTCAGGAAGCATTGAATTTTCGACAGCAGGATATGCTGATGATTATACCGGCAGTTGCGAAAGCACAGGCGGTGATATAGTCTATTTCCTGGATACGCCGGTACCTGATGGACAAACCCTGGAATTGTGGACTTCAGGAGAAAATTACAATGTAAGTATTTATGGGAAATACGAAAGCTGTGATGGACCGGAAATAGGATGCTTCAACGAAAAAAGCGGTTCCGGATTAAGCTGGAGTAATACTACCGGAGACAATCAGGGAGTCTGGATTGTAGCAGATGGTTTTTCAGGTAGTGAAGGAGAAGCTGTATTGCACTGGAACATTGTTGAGACAGTGACTGCTATTGATGGAATTGCGTTCGATAATAAAGTATCCGTGTATCCAAATCCGGCATCTGACAAGATTAGGTTTACAATTAGTGAAGGAGATCTGATTGTTGAAAAGATTACTGTCTATAATATAATGGGCTCTGTTGTTTCAGAATTTGAAATCTGCAATCCTTATCTGAGTATGTTTGAGATAGATGTATCCGGTTATTTCATTGGCACCTACATTCTGGAAATACATTTGAACAATGGGGTAATGAGAAAAAAGATACAAATTGTCAGATAGATTCCGTTTGGTTTAACCCAAATTACGCATTAGAAAATGTATAATCGGGGTTAGCCTTCCCGAAAGATCGGGACAAGCTATGGAATCAATAGTACGTTCATTCTGAGCTCCTATTGATTAATTCGGGTTTAATATTCAATGCCTTTTCTGGCTTCAACTCCTTTTGTATAATAATGTTTTATTTCTTTCATTTCTGTCACAAGATCTGCTATTTCAATAAGTTCTTTCGGTGCATAACGACCGGTAATGACAATTTCAGTTTCTTTCTTTTTAGTTTTTAGTATCCCTGTAAGTTCACTAACAGGAAATAAATCGTAGAATAATGCAATGACAGCTTCATCCAATACGATCATATCGTATTTGCCGTCCTTTATTATTTTACTTATTTCTTCTAATCCATGACGTGCTGCTTCAATATCTTTTTCTGTCGGTGAGTCTACAATAAAGCATCCCAATCCGTATTGCCTTATGGTAATATCGGGAAGGTATTGATGTATTGTTTCAATTTCCGAATAAGGCTTTCCCTTCACAAACTGGGCAAAAAACACCTTTTTACCTGCGCCGACAGCACGCAAAGCAAGGCCAAGAGCTGCGGTTGTTTTCCCTTTTCCGTTGCCTGTGTACACATGAATATATCCTTTCATAATTTTTCGAATAGATTTTTTTAAATTTGATCATTCAAAAGATCAATATTATTTATAGGGTATACTAAGCTTTATTATTTCATAAGGTTTATCCGTTAATAAGGCAGGTAAAAATAAAGACTTTATAGATCATATTAAACTCATGAGACTAAAAAGCAAAACTTTTGAGAAAACCGATATTGTCATTACCAGGTGGATGGCAGCAAAGGGGCTGACTCTTCTTCGCATAAGTATTGGAGTTATTTTTTTCTGGTTTGGATTCCTGAAATATTTTCAGGGATTAAGTCCGGCGGAAGATATAGCAATCCGCACCATAAAATCCATCACATTCGGATTGGTGTCCGAACCAGTAATAATTTACGGGCTGGCAACCTGGGAAGTACTCATTGGTATCGGTTTGCTATTTAAGATCTTTCTCAGGCAAACCCTCTTGCTGCTATATTTGCAAATGATTGGCACCTTTTTCCCCCTGTTTTTATTTCCGGATGAAGTTTTTAACATATTTCCTTATTCACTGACCATTGAAGGACAGTATATTATAAAGAATCTGGTATTGCTGAGTGCCGGAATTGTCCTGGGAGCCAGTGTCAGGGGAGGCAGAATTGAATCCAAATGATGTTCTTATAATCCTGATGTATAGCACTTGTCCATTAAGTAACATATTGTATTTTTGCACCGTATAGTAATTATTCATTATTGATCTCTGTTCCGTAAGGTATTGTAATTAAAACATGCAAATCAAGCAAACATACATTGTAAAATGGATTACGGCAATTGCTTTTATTCTGCTTGCGTTATTTATTCTTCAAATTGCCAATAATACTGTTTATACACACTCCCATATATTAGCCGACGGGCGAATAATAACACACGCCCATCCCTACAATAAAACAAATGATTCCGAACCCTTCAAATCACACCAACATAATCAAACAGAGCTACTCTTTTTCAAAAACCTGGAAGTTCTTTTTCCTTTTATTTTCTTGCCTGTTGTCCTCCTGATTGTCACAAGAAAAACGAAATATTTAATTCGGGAATTTCAACTGATTACTCCTGCCTGCATCCTCATTCACAGAGGCAGAGCCCCTCCTGTTTCATAATATCAATTTCATAGATCATTTATCCGGAATATGGATAAATCGTATTCAAAAGCTATTCAATAGCTTTTGAATAATTCATATAATTTTTCATTCACATTTACGTGATATTATGTATAATAAAAATTTTATATTTTCAGTGTTTTTTGCAATTCTGACACAAATCAATTATGCACAGAAAACAAAAACCGATGCCAACATTGTTGGACATGTAGCATCAAACGGAAAGCATATACCTTTTGCAAATGTCGCCATAAAAGGATCGACCATTGGCACTGCAACCGATGAAACAGGTCATTATCAGTTGATCAACCTGCCGGCAGGTCAGCATACACTTACCGTAAGCGTTGTAGGCTATAAGCCGGAGGAACGCACTGTAGAATTGGAGTTAAATACGACAATAGAAATAAAATTTGAACTGGAACCGGATATACTCAATCTGGATGAGATTGTCGTATCGGCTAACCGCAGTGAGCAAAAAAGAACAGAAGCTCCTGTTATTGTGAATACAATTTCAACGGAACTATTCAGCACTTCACAATCGGTTACATTAGGTGAGGGATTGAATTTTTCTCCGGGATTGCGATTGGAAAACAATTGTCAGAATTGTGGCTTTTCGCAGGTCCGGATGAATGGAATGGAAGGTCCGTATTCCCAAATACTGATTGATAGCCGCCCAATTTTCAGTGGTCTTGCAGGAGTATACGGATTGGAACTTATACCTGCAAATATGATCGAACGGGTGGAAATAGTGCGTGGAGGCGGATCTGTCCTTTATGGCAGCAATGCCATTGCAGGAACAATAAACGTTATTTTAAAAGATCCTGTTTTGAATACCTATGAAGCAGGCGCAAAGTATGCTCTTATTGGGACAGGTGTGGACGGAACAGGTGATGAAGCCCCGGACTATTCTGTGCATATGAATATTTCACTGGTTTCTGATGATCATAAAACCGGGGTGGCAATAACCGGTTTTAACAGGAATCGTAAGATGTTTGATGCCAATAACGACGAATTTTCCGAACTATCATCTTTGGAAAATATTACATTAAGCACAAGGTTTTTTCATCGCTTTGATCATCGTGACAAATTGGAGATAATTTTTTTTACGATCAAAGAACAACGTGAAGGTGGCAATATGCAGGAATACACACTTCACGAGCGTGATATTGCTGAAGCTGTTACTCAGCATCTAACGATAGGATGTCTTTCTTATAAACGGTTTTTCAGAACCTATGATCTGCTTACATTTTATGCATCGGGACAGTTTCTGAACAGGGATTCATATTACGGGGCAGAGCAATCTTTATCCGATTACGGTAACTCCAGGGATAATACATACAACATCGGAGCACATTACAAAGTCATTTTTAGCAACTCATCGTTGTTAACCGGTGTTGAAAATACAGGGGATTTCCTGGTGGATAAAAAACTGGGTTATCCTGATATTGATAATGCAGATATTGTGAACGATTCCATAACAGATATTCCTCATACCGGAAATGTGAAAATAGCAGACCAGTCATCAGTTACCACAGGAATTTTCTCACAGTATGAACATACTTTCAATAAAATGAAAATTGTTCTTGGAGTTAGATATGACCATTACGAGATAAAAGACCTGGCAAGTGAGGAGGGAAAAGCTGTTACAGGGGATGTGTTTAGCCCCCGGGTTAGCTTCATGTATGAAATAGGTAAAGTATTGCAGGCAAGGGTTGGTTATTCGCAGGGATATCGCGCTCCACAGGTATTTGATGAAGATCTGCATATTGAAACCTCAGGGCTAAGGCAGGTAATTCATGAAAGTGCTCCGGGGCTGAAGCAGGAAACCAGCCATAGTTTTACGGCATCTTTGGATTTTAATGGCCTTATAGGAAACGTTTATGTTGGTTTTCTTGCTGAAGGATTTTATACTCGCCTCGTGGATCCTTTTGTAAACGAAATTGGAGAACCGGATGAAGAAGGAAGGGTCATTTATACCAGGACAAATGCTGAAGACGGCGCAACTGTACAAGGGATGAATTTGGAATTTAAACTAAAGCCTGTAAAGAATTTTAAACTCACATCCGGATTTACTTTGCAATCCAGTAAGTATGACGAACCACAGGAATTTGATGAAAAACGGTTTTTTCGTACGCCAAACCAATATGGTTATATAGCCATGGATTGGAATTTTGTAAAAAACCTATGCCTTTCGGTAACAGGCAATTATACTGGCAGCATGCTCATTCCTTATTTTGGGACATCTTCTGTTTCGGATACAGGGGAATTGCATGAATCGGAAGATTTTTATGATATGGGGCTTAAGCTAAAATACAATATCAGGTTAAATGGAGCCATTCTTCAGTTATATGGAGGAATCAGGAATATATTTAATTCCTATCAGTCTGATTTTGATGAAGGCATTGACCGTGATCCGGCATACATATATGGACCTATATTACCACGGACTGTAAGTTTTGGTATTAAGATCAGCAATTTAGCGGATTGATAATATTACAGATTAACCTGGAATTTAGTATGACAGACTATTGACTCTCGGTTCGAACCAAAGATTCATATAGCAAGATATAAGTTTGAGTATGAGAGCCTGCCTGCGAGCCACAGACAGGTAAACCCACCACAGACAGGTAAACCGGCAGGCAGGTGAGTAAAGAGTCCTCCTCCGTTCTGATAACTAAGAACTACGGCGGATAAGTGGGGCGTGGCAGAGTCGAACTGCCGACCTCATGCCTGTCAAGCATGCGCTCTAAACCAGCTGAGCTAACGTCCCGTATTATAATACCAAATTATCAATGAACTGATAAACAAGAAAGGAAACAAATATACAAATAATGATTTTTTATTAGATGAATAACAGCAGACTCACTGCCATCAATGCCATTCCTGCTACCAATCCATAAATTGAAAGATGATGTTCTCCGTATTCTTCCGCTGCAGGAAGCAATTCGTCCAACGATATAAATACCATAATACCAGCAACGGCGGCAAAGATAATGCCCATCATAGTATTACTGTTCTTAATAAAGGGCATTAGGATCAGGTACCCGGCTATTGCGCCGACAGGTTCAGCCAGACCTGAAGAAAAGGAAAGCCAGAATGCTTTCTTTCGACTTTTTGTTGCAAAATATACCGGTACCGAAACCGCAATACCTTCCGGGATGTTGTGGATAGCAATGGCCACAGCAATTGCTATTCCAAGACTGGGATCGGAGAGGGCAGCAGTAAATGTTGCCAGTCCTTCCGGGAAATTATGAATGGCTATTGCAAGTGCAGTTAAAAGTCCCATACGTTGCAGTTTTTTATTTTTCAAAGCACTGGCATCAATTTCTTCCACTTTTCGCACTTCATGCGGATTATCCACATTCGGAACAAGCTTATCGATAATGGCAATCAACGCCATTCCCCCAAAAAATGCAAGAACGGTGATCCAGGTTCCCATACGCTGACCGAATACTTCTTCTGCAACAAGTATGTTCTTACCCTTGAAAAAAATTTCTACAAAAGAAACGTAGATCATAACGCCGGCAGAAAAACCCAGGGCAAGAGATAAAAATTTGGTATTTGTATGTTTTGTAAAAAAAGCCAGAGCGCTGCCAATTCCAGTAGAAAGACCTGCAAAAAGAGTAAGTCCGAATGCAATCAGAACAGTATTTGTTTCCATTGTGTTCTGTGGTATGTTATATAAGAAATAACCTTTGTTTACTATTTTTGTTCTAATTGATTAATAATGCATATTGCTTATTTTAATCAATTTTGCTTCTTCCAGAATTTTAATCCTCCGCCCGTGAATTTCAATCAGTTTGTCCTGTTTGAACTCAGACAAAAGCCGGATAACAGATTCAGTTGCCGTTCCGACAATATTTGCCAGTTCTTCCCGTGTTAATGAAATTTGTAAAAAATTGTCTTTATCAATATCAAAAGTCCACTTCAGCTGGATGATAACTTCAGCCAGTCGTTCTCTTACTGTTTTTTGAGCAATATCTGTAATGTAATCGTTTGCCTCTCCCAGTTCCATGCAGGCAATCTGCAAAAGATCCATAGCAAAGTTGCCATTGGATTTTACCAAATTTTTCACCATTTCACCGGGCACATATACTATTTCTGCTTCCTCAATGGCTTTGGTTGAAGTACATGCCAGCTCCCCTGTTATTGTAGATCGAAATCCCATAACATCTCCGGGTTTGGCAAACCGAATGATCTGATCTTTGCCGTCAAAACCTGTTTTGAAGATCTTGATGATTCCCTTGCAGACTATGAAAAACCCATTGATCCTTACACCTTCTTCATATATTATTGAACTTTTTTTATAGCTGTCTGTTCCTTGTTCAATAGGCAGCTGATCAAGTTCTTCTTCTGTCAGATGTTTAAATACAGTGCTTGTGCTGATGAATTCGCGCAGATTGTTGCCGGTATATTGCTTTTTCTCCATGAAATATAGTTTAAACGTTTATGAGAAACTTTACCTGATTAACAGGGCAGGATAACTTCAGTATGTTTAAAGATATTAATTTTACATTTTTAGTGAATCATTTTGTTTAATTTTTAATTATTTAAATGATAATTCGCTATGAAAGATACAGTAATAGTTAACTGGAAAGAAAATATGATTTTCGAAGCTGAAATAGATGGGCACAGGTTTGTAATGGATGCAAAGAAAGAACATGGAGGATCTGATCAGGGTCCACGCCCCAAACCTTTGATGATGGTTTCACTGGCCGGTTGTACAGGCATGGATGTAATCTCTATATTAAAAAAAATGAGGGTGGAGGTAGATGAATTCTCTGTTAAAATAGATGGCGATCTGACGGATGAGCATCCGAAACATTTTACAAGAATGCATATAATTTATGAGTTTAAGGGAAAGAATCTTCCTGTGGATAAACTTGAAAAAGCAATCGAACTTTCACAGAACCATTATTGTGGAGTGAGTACATCCTATCGCAAGGCAATGGAAATCACTCACGAAATTAAAATTCACTGATTGAACATAGTTCAAAAATATCTGGAAAGCTTAGTTTCTCTATTGTATCCCAGGAATTGCTATGCCTGCAACGAGAGTCTGGTGGGGAATGAAACAGTTTTGTGTACAGCATGCAGACATTCTCTTCCTGAGACAGGGTTTTACGATTCTGATGATAATCCGGTAGAGAAATTATTCTGGGGAAGAATACCGGTTGTGCATGCTACTGCATTTCTTTTTTTTGAGAAATCCAGCAAATACCAGTCACTCATTCATCAGTTAAAATACAATGGGAAAAAAGAAGTGGGGATATTTCTTGGAAATTTGCTGGGTGCCGCTTTAAGGAATACAAAATTCGATGAAACCGAAGTTATTGTATCGGTACCTTTGCATAGATCCAAATTAAGACGGAGAGGATACAATCAGTCTGATATTATTGCCGGCCAGATTTCTGAGATAACCGGCAAACCTCATTTAACAAATGTTTTAAAGAGAAAGGTAAATACACAATCGCAAACAGGTAAAAAGCGATACGACCGTTGGAAAAATGTAGAAGGAATATTTGAATGCTGTAAACCTGAGCTAATAAAAAACAAACATGTTTTGCTTATTGACGATGTAGTTACAACAGGCGCAACACTTGAAGCTGCAGGAAGCAGTATACTTGAAGTGGAAGGCACTTGTTTATCTATTGCATCAACAGCCTATGTGAATTAATAATTTAATGGCCAGCTGTAATCTATTTCCCAGTTCGACCGCACATTTATTTCCTGTGGGAAGTAAATTACTTTTTCAGGCTGGATCTTTTTTAAATAGTTGCCGGTGTCCCATTTGCCATTGTCATTTGAATCGATAATTACTTTCAACTTATATTTTTTTGGGATCATATACTCGTAACGGATTCTCTGATCCGAAGCAAAGAATTTTTGTGATAATACGATTTCTTTTTCGTTCATCAATTGTAAGATCACCGGACTTTTTATGTTTGAGAGATTTATTGTTAGTATTCCGTAATAATCGGAGGACTGTGTCTTAAAATTAAAAATGGTAGTGTCATTACCAGTGCCATATATATCTGATAATGCACTATCATAGATTACTACTTTGTAGGATGTAAGTTCTTCAGGCTGATAGTTGATGTATATTCTATAGAGGGAGTTTGTATCTTTAAACGCTGTAAATTTTTGGGGTATTTCAAGAGTATCCTGAATCAGATACAAATGAATCTTATCTGCATTAAAATCAAAACAGGGTGTTTTGGTAATGATCCCTATTTTTTTATCAAGGTCAAAAGCATTTGTATTTTTTATATTGTTTGATAACATCAATTTTTTTACCGGTTTAATTTCTTCCTCAGTTTGATCGTTTTCTTTTTCCTTTTTTTTACTTCGGCGGGGTTTTAATGATTCCTCTTCCCTGGCCTGTGAGATCAATAACAAAGTATCTGTAAAGGGAGTGAGGATCCCTAAAGAATCATAAATTGGGAAAGTAACCTCAAACCGAATACTGTCCATTCCAATTGCATTGGTATCGGTAAGCCAATAGATTAAAGTATCCCGGGTTTTGTTTGCATCAAGAAGATACCAGGTACCTGACGGTTGAAAATTGACAGGATGAATATGAAATGTATCTGACAGAGATTCATTGAAAGTAAAAAACAACTGCTCATCTTCTTTCCGCAAATAGTCAACCATATATTGGTTTTTAAGCAGTTGGGTGAAACTGACCATTTGTGTATTGTAAGAATAGATACTGGGTTGCTTTTTAAGAGAATCAGAAAGAGTACTGTCCGTCACTACACTATCCTGTTGATTGATGAGATAGGCTAATGTGGAATCCCGGATAATGATATTGTCCTTGAATCTATCGCTTGTAAGCTCAATGATTGAATCGTGAAAAGCAATTTGTTCTCCCGGGAGGTCGAACATGAGATTTGAATTGGCATCTTTCAGGGCAAACAAACGATAATGACCTGTTTCAAGATTATGCAATGAGAAGTAACCTTCTTCATTGGTTCTGCTTATGTAACTTGGTTTTTCAAGCAGTGGGGCAGAATCATTCAGATTCTTGTACAACATGACAAACATTCGTTCTTCATCAGGAGTATGATTAAAAGCATTAATAACTCTTCCTTCCACATTCATCGAATCAATATAATCTTTTAGTGAAAAAACGAATTCGTAATTGCGAAGAACATTGCCTTCATTATTATCTACTATGGAGTTACCAAAACTAATTGTATAGGTAGTAGTATCAAATTTTGCATCGCGGGGGAATTGAACTACAATACTTTTTCCTTTTAACTGAGCCGCAGGTTTTTCATCGAGAGGTGGTGAAATAATTAATTCCTGGTAAATATCCTCGAGCTGAATAAATTCATCAAAAGTGATTTCAATGTTTTTTTTGGGTGAATAATTCACTGAACTGTCAAGAGGAGTTGTTTTTATTACAACAGGGGGATCTTCATCAACAGGGCCTCCAAGAGGAGAGCCAATTTTTGCACATGCTATCAGAACCAATAGCAGGAAGGATGTAAGAATGATTACAGATGTTCGATGCAAGTTCCTCATATTTGTGGCTACAAACATACAAACTAAACCCAAAACCAAAGGTATTATTTTGTTGCGATTTGATATTTTGGAAATTAAAAAAGCCGGATAAACAGAATACCGGCTTATTTAATAGAAAATACATTTATATCAATCAGAATCTCATTCTCCACATCATCATCCAGGCAAACTTCTGAAAATATTCAGTTTCTATCTGGCCATTTAACCTGTTAAGAGACTCATAAAAGACATTTTCACGGTTTGTAATGTTCTGAACATCCATGATCCATTCATTCATTGTTTTTTTCGCATTCCAGCGAAGGGTTATCCGCAGGTCCAGCCTCATGTATGCCGGGTATTGCTCTTCAAAGGCCCTGTCATAATCAAAGTCCATGTAATATAACTCGTTGTCACCTTCTTCAACAGTATAGGGAGTATATCTTTTCCCTCCTGCAACAGTAAATTTGGGACTGGCCGCAAGAAAGGTATTGTCGCCGAGTTTAAATTCGTATCCTCCCAATACATTGACCACGTAATTGCTGTTAAAGGCTGAATTTCGCTCAATATTATCACTCCCTTTGTATTTTGATTCAAACAGGGAGGTAGTAACCAGGAAGTAATAATTGTTGGAGAAGAATTTCTCTACTGTTAGTTCAATACCATAATTCCTTCCCGTTCCTTTATTGATCAGACTGTCCATATCGGGGATATAATAATCAGCACCATAGTTCAACATGGAATTATGCGATGGAATTTGTTCCACGGGGACATCATAAATATGCTGGTAATAGGTTTCAAATTTAAATCTGAAATCTTTGGTAAACACGTAATCGTATCCAACAACAACATGATGACTCTTGGAAAAATCAAGGTCTTTATTTGTTGATCTCTCGTACTCTCCGGTTACAGGATTAAGTCTTTGTGAGAAATAGATCTGATGAGGCTGCAACTGGCTGTGTAAACCATATCCCAGGCTTATGGACTGTTTTTTCAGGAACTGGTATTGAATACTTACACGGGGTTCGACGATAAAACTACTATTCAGGCCAAAATACTGTGAGTGGAGGCCGGAATAAAGTGTGAAATTATCGTTCATGCGATGACACCATTCTGCAAACCCTTGAAAAAGAGCCATTGTTCCGTCGGCTTTGCTTCCCAGCTTATACGTTCCGTCGCTTTGCAATGTACTGTCACGAAAAGAAGGCTGGAATACATCTGCACTGATACCTGCCTTGAAATGGTTCTTGGTATTGATCTTAGTGTTTATTTCACTACCTGCTGAATATTGCCATTCCGAATATTTACTTCTTGAATATAGGGTACTGCTTCTGTCACGCATTGATATGGAATCAAATTTATAATCTTCAAAACTTCCTGATAGCGCTATCCTGGTTGTCAGGCGTGTATTGGTTGACAATGGGATAATATGATTTATTCCGCTGGTCATCATCCCCGTATAGTAACTAAAATCATACCCATAGTCTGAAAAGGAAAAATCAGCGGTTGTGTCTTTTTTACTGTCATAGTTTTTTACATTGCTGTTGCCGGCAATACCAAAAAAACTGAATTTTCCTGCTTTCGCTGTCGGCAGATCAACCATGTAAGAAAGATCCTGGTATTCGGGGACTGTTCCTTCAGGGCCATAACTGATTCCCAGCTTTTCCAGAAGACCGAGAAATGAATACCTGTAATTTACCAGGTAGGATGCATTGTGTTTTTTGGAAAACGGTCCTTCGGCACCCAGTTCAAAGCCGGCCATTCCAATTTGCAATAGATATTCCCGGTGCTGGTTGTTCCCGGTCCGCATGTTTAAATCGAATGCTCCGGATAATGCATTTCCATATTCTGCGGGGAATGCCCCGGTATAAAAATCGGAATTGCGCAGAAGGTTATTGTTTAACATACTTATAGGCCCACCTGTAGTACCTAATGCACCAAAATGATTTGGGTTGGGGACATTTTGTCCTTCCAGTCGCCACAAAAGACCCAGGGGTGAATTGCCTCTTATAATAATATCATTGCGGGCTTCACTGACAGCTAAAACACCTGCGTAATTGCTTGCCATCCGGGAAGGATCTCCCCAGCTTCCGGCATAGCGTTCGGTTTCCTCAACAGTAAATGAGCGGGCACTGATAAGGGCCATTTGATTTGTAGGCTTGTCTTTACGTTGTGTTGCTTTTATAACTACCTCGTCACCCTGGTAAACCATTTCCACCATCTCAATATCAAGAACAATTTCATGAACAGAAGAGAGATTTACACTTACCGATATGGGTTTGTATCCAATGTAGGAAAATTGAACCTCATGACGTCCGACAGGCATATCCTCGAATCTGAACTTTCCATAGGGGTCACTTGTTGTTCCATGTTGGGGATCAATTGTAGGTATAATAACATTGACTCCCAACAGAGGTTGCTGAGTATCCTGATCTTTAATTGTGCCTCGTATTGTCTGAGTATATTGAGCAAACACTGTAAGGGAAGAATACAAAATCAGATTAAGAATGTATACTATTCTTTTCATAGATGAAGGGTTTTTTAGTAACTTGATAAAGGTTAAACTAGTCAAATAAAATATGAAATTTTACAATTATAAAATAAGTTTTGATCCGATTAAAAAAAAAGGACATGTATTTTCATTGCTGGTTGCATGGAGTTTATTCTTTTCTTGTACCTATGATGATGAAGAAACTCTGATCCTTTCAAATCCTTGTGATACGGTTCCGGTAACCTATTCAGGTGTAATACAACCCATTCTGGAAACCTATTGTTATAGTTGCCATAGCAGCAACAATCCCAGTGGCGGGATAATCCTTGATAATTATGAGGATGTAAGAGATATTGCACTGGAAGAAGACAGCAGGCTTATAGGTTCCATAAATCATGAAGCCGGTTATGCGGCTATGCCTCAAAGACAATCTAAGCTTGATTCATGCAAATTGCATTATTTTGATGTATGGGTTGAGCAAGGAGGAGCAAATAATTAGTAATTAAAAATTAAGAATTAAGAATGAAAAACAGATTTAAAGTGCATTTGTTTTTGTGGTTGTTCCCCTTGCTATTTCCATCCTTTTTGTTTGCTCAGATCTATTCAACAGGTTCGGGGCACATATGGTTTTTTTCTGAAGCTCCTCTTGAAAATATTGAAGCGCATAACCATCAGGCAGCCTGTGCTTTAAATATGAATAGCGGTGAAATGGTTTGTAAAGTAACTATAGATCGGTTTGAATTTGAAAAAGATTTGATGAAAAAGCACTTTAACGAGAATTATCTTGAATCCGAAACATACCCGCATTCTTCCTTTAAAGGCTCAATAGAAAATTTTTATCCTGAGATAATTCAGACTGACAGTATAATTCATATTATCATAGCAGGAGAGTTGTTACTTCACGGGGTTACAAAAAGCATTCGGGAACAAGCCAGATTAAAAATCAGGGATAGTGCAATTGAAGGTGAAGCTGTGTTTACCCTGAAACTTGAGGATTATAAAATTAAAATTCCCAGGGCAGTAATTAAAAATATTGCAGAGGAAGTAGATGTGCATGTAGAAATAACTCTGACACCTTATAAGAAGTAAATCATGAAACGAATCAAGGATTTGATACTATGGATAACGATTTTTCTTTATACATCAATGGGATTTTCCCAGGATCTGATGGAAATCATTGAAGAAACCGACAGTGTTCCGGCGAAGCAATTTGTATATTCAACATTTGCATCCTCAAGGTTAGTATCAGGACACACTGTTGAAAGTCCCGGGAAGCAGGAACTGGTATTGATCATATCCCACAGGTTCTGGAGACTGGACGATGGAATTTATGATATGTTCGGATTGGATAATGCCACCATACGTATCGGATTGGATTATGGAATAACCGATCGGTTCAGTGCAGGCTTTGGAAGAAGCACATACAATAAAACGTATGACGGGTATTTAAAATACAGGATTATTCATCAGGCAACAGGTACTAAGGGGATGCCCTTCTCTTTAACATATCTGACATCAGCTTCAGTGTACTCCCTTCGATGGGATGAAGAAAGAAAAGAATACCTTGATTTTGCACATCGTGTCAGTTATGTTCACCAGGTTTTGATGGCAACCAAACTGAACAGGATATTTTCTCTACAGTTTATGCCGGGCTTTGTTCATAAAAACCTGGTGGAGAAAAAATCAGATCCGAATGATATGTTTTTATTAGGCCTTGGAGGAAAGATCAGGATAGCAAAGATTCTGAGTTTGAATATTGAATATTACTACTTTGCAAACAGGCCTGATAATGAAAGATTTATGCATCCTTTTGCCATTGGATTCGATATTGAGACCGGCGGACATGTTTTTCAGCTGCTTTTTTCAAATTCACAGCCCTGGTTTGAATCGGGATTCTTAACTGAAACAAATGGTCAATGGAGAAATGGCGATATCTATTTCGGATTTCACATCCAGAGGACTTTTAGTCTTGGCAGCAAATCTGACTGGGGGAAATTGTGATTTTTACCCGTTTAAGGTACCGGAAGTGTTTTAGGTTTACTTTTTATCAAAGGCAATCTATAGTATAAGGAATAATTGAATCCGAGACTGACTCGTTTATTTCCTCTGCCAAAACCGTGTATGTAATAGGGCTCAATGGAGGGATGCTTTGATTTAAACAGAAGCAAACGTCCTCTGAATGACCAGCCAACGAACAAATTTTTAAAAAGTTCTGCCCTGATGCCTGCTGATAATTCAATCCAGTGTCCGTAAAATGTACTTTTAGGGATTGATTCAGCATAGAAATCTCCCCAGTAATCATCTGCAATAATTATGCTTTCTGCCGAATGATCCTGTTTGGAAAATCCATACCTGAACCCGAAAAAAACCATTTCATATTGATCGATAGCCAGGTTTTTCTGAAAATTGTAATCCATGCCAAGCCTGAAATAATACCCATCCGAAAAGTAATTGTAATCGGGTTCTTCCAACTTGATATCCTGTAATCCAAATTCAACAGTAGGATAGTAATTTCTTTTTATCTCATAATCGAGAGAAATTTCATAGGCAGTGCGTTCGGGTTGAAAATAGTATAGTGTAAGTCTTGAAAGATCGAAGCCAATTCTTGGCCCGGTGATTCTGAATTTTTCTTTTACCGGTTCTTCCTGGGTAAAAACGGGGAAGAAAATGTATAGAATAAACAGTGTACTAAAAACGTATTTTAATATTCTCTTCATTGAAGTTGCCGATTTCAGAGATTGCTATTTCTGCAGATTGAATCATATTGTTCGTATAGCTGAGATCAATTAATTCAAAGTGATGAGAGAATCCACAATCGGGAGATACCAGGTAAATTTGCCTTGTATAGTTCAGTTTCAAAGTATCCAAAATATAATAGGAAATGCCCCATATTAATCCATTCATGATATCAAGTGTCGGAATAGAATCATAAACAGCAAATGAAAAAACATATGCGCATGAATCACTTCCCTGCGAAAGACGAAGCCGGACAGATTGTTTTTCTCTGAGTGTATCGAAGGGAATGGTATCAGGATTTTGTAGTCCTCTGACTTCAAATTCCTCAAAAGTAGTATCTTTCAGAGTACCGTCTTTGTCTGTATAAAACCCTGCATTTGCATATGATTCGAGTTCATCCTGACAAATTTTTTCCTGATCACAGGAATGAAAAAAATAAATAAGTGCGAAAGATAAGATTGATATGATCAGCCTTTTCACTTATATGAAATTAGGTTAAACATTTGTTTTTCAATAAAATATGATAATATATTTTAGCATTTTAACTTTTTATACCATTGAATCCTTCCCGAAATCAATTCGGGATAAGCTATAATTTGTTCATTTCCTGTTGTGAACTTCTGCGTATGAGAGGTTCATTTAACTACTTTTTATTTTTGCGAACGCCATATATAAAAATATGATTGTTCATCATCTTATTTCCGGATGCAAGATAGTAAAATTTTAAAGGCATATTTGTCAGCAAATAATTCACAGGGGTTTTGGTTTTGCAGGCAATCTTGCAATGATTATCTTTATGGCTTCATTTTTCAGAATTTATTTTGTCTGCATGAATTTTGCCAATGGAGACATGGTTGGACATACAGGAATTTATTCTGCCATCAAAAAGGCGGTGAAAACTGTGGATGCTTGTGTAGGAAGAGTTGTAGAGACAGCTTTAGGAAACGGATGTACAGCTATGATTATTGCAGATCATGGAAATGCAGATTATGCTGTAAATGATGATGGAAGTCCAAATACCGCACATTCATTAAATCCCGTTCCCTGTATTCTTATCAGCGATGAGGTAAAAGAAATAAAAGATGGTATTCTAGCAGATGTGGATCCAAACCTTTTGAATATAATGGGGATACCTGTCCCGGCAGAAATGACAGGGAAAATATTAGTGTAAGAAGGATTTATTCTTTATCACTTTTGGGTATCTGCTTTTGCAATTCTTCTATCTTTTCTTTCTTTTTAATTATTGAGGGCAATGAGAACAGCACTCCCAGGATAGCTCCGATAAAAAGAACAGATGTAATTATCAAAGCTGCAGAACTCTGTATATTCCAGAAAAAGAGTTTTAACTCGATAGAAGCTGAATTTTGAAGTGCAAAGACAACAATAATCAGAACGAGCAATAAAGCTAAGATCAGGCTACGTTGCATAATTTTATGGATTAAAGGTGTATAAGGCTTGTAATTTCGTACGATTTAAGTTTTTCCCTGCCTTTGAGGAAGTCCAGTTCGCAAAGAAAGTTCACGTATATCTTTTTTGGTCTGAAATAGTTTAGAAGGGCTATTCCTGCAAGTGCAGTACCTCCGGTAGCAAGCAGGTCGTCGTGAAGCAATACCGTTTCGCCGTTTTCAAGGGCATCTTTATGGATCTCCACAGATTCAGTACCGTATTCGAGGGTATATTCCCTGGTAAATTTGGCTGCCGGAAGTTTCCCTGGTTTGCGTATAGGGGCAAATCCCGCACCAATTTTCGATGCTATAGCACCACCCAGTATAAATCCTCGTGATTCAATACAAACTACCTTTGTTATATTCAGACCTTTGTACATTTCAGATATAGTGTCAACC
>Ga0307439_1000945_pt1 | contig 19260 bp, 18 predicted proteins | sample SalMarWE160490MG_FD_202142 | JGI IMG/M metagenome (GOLD analysis project Ga0307439, IMG submission 202142) | Salt marsh sediment microbial communities from the Plum Island Ecosystem LTER, Massachusetts, United States - WE1604-90 | ecosystem: Environmental > Aquatic > Marine > Intertidal zone >... | reverse complement strand
AGAAACGACAGAAATGCGGACAACAATGCCCCGCCGTCTGGCTCCACCTCGTCGGATTCGGATAACGAGCGGCCGGACAGCAGTGACTTTGGTGGTGACGACAGCAGTGACAGCAGCAATGATGAACCTTTTGAATGGGTTGGCGCAGAAGCAGTCGTTCTCCAAGAGAGCGCAGCTTGGGTTTATTACATCAGCGGAGACGGAACAACCTGGATTGTCGATAAGAACACTGGCGAAGTAGTCGCACGTGATTCGAACCTGAATATTATTGATCCTCCACCCGATATACCGGGTGTCAGTGATGACGATGATGATAGTAGCAACGACAGCGACAATGGCAGCAATGACGACAGCGATGATGATAATGATGACAACGACGATGATAGCGATGATGATATTGATGATGACGACGATAGCGATGATGATAGTGACAATGGTGACGATGACAGCGATGATGATAGTGACAACGGCGACGATGATGACAGTGACGACAACGGCGAAGATACCTGGCCGGTCGCGGATTGGTATCCCAGCACCGTACCGGTCTGCAGGATTATTGCGATGGGGGAGATGCAGCTTGAACGGGTGACGTGGGTGAATCCCGACTATGAAGGCAGCCAGGGAGCTACTGGCGGTACAGGTCCCGGCTTTGGTGTTATCGACCCCGATCCTGACTATGAGGGCAGCAGAGGGGCAATCGGTGGTCATGGCCCTGGATTTGGTGTTATCGATTTCAATCCCGACTATGAAGGCAGCCGGGGAGCTATAGGCGGTCATGCTCCCGGTTCTGACATAATCGACCTGGCTGACCCCGATGCAGGGAGCAGCTCGGGAGGGGGCGGCACCCATCTGGGCGGTACGGGTGAAGGTGTATTCCTCTGCGTTGGCGAGCTGGCAATATGCCTTGATTTTAGCGAGTTCCGTTGCTGTCCCGCAACCAACGACAATATTGACGTAGCCAACACTTACGTTTCCGAGCACGAAGGTCAGCAGATGGTCTATTGGAACTACGGAGGAGAGAACCTCGTCTGCCTGGAAGACCAGTGGGTTCCGGCCTACCAGTCAGTCTGCAACCAGGATCAGTACTAGTGTAGGTTTTATCTCGTAATACACCTGTAATAGCAATTCCGCCATGCAGTGTTCAACAGACGAATCCGCAAGCGGGATCGCGTACGGACCCACACTTTGCTGTCCGGTATGCCAGCACATATCAACTGAAATGGGTTCGCCGCCGCAGCGGCTGCAGCGCATCCCCTGGCTGGCGGCCTGCGCCAGCGTCAGGGAGAGATGGCATTCCCGACAGGCGACCGCGGGTTCGGAGAACATGCAAGCCCTCACTGAAGGGAGATCGATTTCTCCCTTCGCTTTCTTCTACGCATTGTACGAACGGTGGTGGTTTTCCTGGCGTGACGCAGCCGTCACGCAAACGGGACATGGGCGTCCTTCGACTTCACGCACTGCTTCGCAGTTCGTTCCACTCAGGATGAAAGGTAGAGGGGCTCGCTGATGGGTATCGCTTTCCGCGCAGGATGATGAAACACAATGCTGGCGCCGGATATGCATCCGGCGCCTATAGTAAGCGGATATCTATCCGCAGAAGCTCGTTACGGATTGGTCATAGGCGGGATATGTTCCGGGTTTTCTCTATGCAGCATGTTGCCAAGGAAAGATCGGCAGACTCAATCTTGCCCAATATGGGTTGCGGATGAAATTCCGCAACCAACGTAGGGCGTAGGGTTTCGGTTTCCCTCAACCCAACGTACGGCCTTGTAATCTGAACCATAATTCTATATAATATGAACTATGCGTTCAGATATGCTCGAATTTCCGGAATGGACGGCGATCCACACCCACATCCTGGCCCTGGAAGAGGCCGGGCTGGTCACGCGCACCTTCCGGCGTCTCGATCCCGAACGCCAGCAGGCCGTCCTGCAGGCCATCCTCGACGAGGCCTTCGACGCCGGGCCCACGGCGATCAACGTCAAACGCGTCGCCGCCCGCGCCGAAATCGCCGTCGGCTCGCTCTACAACTACTTCGGCAAGCGTGAAAACCTGCTCGCCTTCACCGTCGAAATTTGCACGCGCTACGTGCTGGATATGTTCGCGGCATTCCGGCCCTACCTGGTCGCCATGCCGCTGCGGGAAGCGCTCGCAGGCTATCTGCAGGGCGGGCTCGAGTGGAGTGAGACACAGGCCGGCCTGGTGGGTTTCTTCGTCCGCGCCGCCTACCAGGGCGATGAATCGCTCTACCCGGGGTGCGTGGAACCGATCGCCGAGATGATGTTGGCCATCGTCAGGGAAATGTTGACCCAGGCTATGGCGCGCGGCGAAGTGCGCCCGGAGGTCGATCTCGAAGCGACAGCGCACCTGATCAACGCCATCCTCCTGGCGATCGGCGACAGCCAACTGCTGCCCTACCTCAACCGCTACCTGCGTGTTTCCGACGAGGCTGTGCCCTTCGAACGCGTCGTCGAGGCGCTGCTCGATCTCATCCTGGGGGGAATCATGTTCACAGGATCGGAGCAACTAACCCAGGAGACAGGGGCATGAAAGCATTATCCGTGATGCGTAAAACCCTGCGCGAGATGCTGCGCGAGCGCATGACCACGGCGCTGATGCTGGTCTTCCCGCCCCTACTCGTCGGCTTCTACTACGTTGCCTTCGGCCAGACGAGCGAAGGCCTCTCCAAATACATCTCCATCCTGGTCCTTAACCAGGACACGGGCGCAGCCGCGTTCGAGGCCCAACCCCTGACCGCCGGCCAGGCTTTCATCCAGGTCTTGGAAAACGCCGAATACGAAGGACTGCCCCTCTTTAACGTAACCGCGGTCGATGCGCGCTCATCCGCCGAGATCACCCTGCGCGAACACAAGGCCTCGCTGCTCATCGTGATCCCCGCCGATTTCAGCTCGGTCTTGCAGGATTTTGGGCGCGGAGAAGACAGCCTCGCGGCGGCCGAAATCACGCTCGTCGGCGCGCCGGAATCCAGCGAATACCTCTTCGCCCGCAGTTTGCTGAACAGTTACCTGCGCCAGTTTGCCCTGCAGATCGCCGGCTGGGAGGAAAGCATCGACGTCCAATACCGCTTCGTACCCGGCACGGGCACGATGTCCGACTTCGACTACGGGGTCGGCGGCGCGATCGTATTCGGCATCGCCTTCAGCACACTCATCGCCGCCGAGTATATGGTGCGCGAATACGTAGGCGGCACCTTGCTTCGCCTGCGCCTGACCCGGTTAAGCGCCTTCGAACTGTTAGCCGGAGTCACCCTGGCCATCACGGTCATGGCGGGGATTCAAATGCCGATCACACTGGGCGCTGCGCTGCTGATGGGTTTTACCAACCACGGCTCCCTGCTGCTGATCGTTGCGATCTGCCTGCTCTTCAATCTCACCGCCATCGGCCTGGGGCTGCTGGTCGCCTGTTTCTCCCGCACGCCGGCCGACGCCACGAATCTGGCCTCCGCCGTCCTGGTTCCGCTGGTCTTCCTCTCGGACGCGCTCTACCCCATGCCCGAAGTGCCGCTCTTCAGTTGGGGCGCGCGCTTGATCCAGCTCTACGACTTCCTGCCCACGACCCACGCCGTGGCGGCGATCCGCCAGGTGACGGTCTACGGAAAAGGGATGGGTGATCTGATCTTTGAATTGACCGCGCTGACGCTGCTTTCCGTGAGCACGTTTTTCCTGGGCGTCCTCGTCTACCATCGCCGCAGAATGAAACTGAGATGAAATACACAATCGATCGAAGAACAGAAGGATTTGGATATGAGTGAAGTAGTTCTCCAAGCAGAAGGCCTGACCAAACGTTATGGCGATCTGGTCGCCGTGGACGGACTCAGCATCGAAGTGCATCGCGGCGAGGTCTTTGGTTTTCTGGGTCCCAACGGGGCTGGAAAGACGACCTCGATCAACATGATCTGCGGCTTGCTGCAGCCGGATTCCGGCACAGTGCGCATCGACGGCGATTCCATCTCCGGTCAGGACGAAGCCATCCGGGCACGCGTGGGCGTCTGCCCGCAGGACATCGTCGTCTGGGAACGGTTGACCTGCCGCGAGCAGCTGCAGTTCATGGGCGAGATGTACGCCCTGCCGCGCCAGACGGCGATTCAACGCAGCCAACAGTTGCTCGAGGAACTCGACCTGATCGAAAAACAAAACGCCCAGGCGCGCACGCTTTCCGGCGGCATGCAGCGTCGCCTCAACCTGGCGCTGGCCCTGGTTCACGATCCGGAGATCGTCATCCTGGACGAACCCGGAGCGGGACTCGATCCGCAGAGCCGGGTGAAAGTGCGCGAGTACATTCACGCGCTGGCGCGTTCGAAGACCATCATCCTTACCACGCACAACATGGATGAAGCCGACCGCCTCGCTGACCGCGTGGCGATCATCGATCACGGGCGACTGCTGGAGCTCGACACGCCTTCGGCCTTGAAACGCCGCGTGGGTGAAGGGGACGTGGTCGAAATCGAACTCCAGGGCGAGATCGACGCCCAGAAAAAGCCGTCCATCGAAAAAGAACTCGCGCCGATCGTTGATGCCGTCCTCCTCGACCCGGAAGACAAGCAGGTCACCGTACGCGCCCGCAACGCCGTGGCGAAGCTTGCTGCGGTAATCGAAGCCCTGGAGAGACATTCACTCTCGGTGGGGGAAATGCGCCTGCGTGAAAACACCCTCGAGGATGTTTTTATCCAGCTGACCGGACGGAGATTGCGATCGTGAAAGCACTAAACATCACACGAAAATTCTTACGTGAGATTTCACGCGAACCCAGTCTGCTGGCCTTGATCCTGCTCATCCCGCTGGCATTCCTGGGGATTACGGCCTTCGCCTACAGCGAACCCTATCAGAAGACACATGCCCTGTGGGTATCGATCGGCGAAGGGGGAGATCTGGGCCTCACCGAAGCCATCACGGCGGCACACTACCCCGATGGGCCTTCTGTTTTCGACGTAAAAACGGTCGACGACAACCAGGAAGCAAACACCGCCCTGGAAACCCGGCAGATCGTGGCTTATCTGGAAGTCGGCGTCGATGCCAACGGAGGGCTCGAGGCGACGGTGCACGGCGATGCGTTGAACACCCGCTTTTACCGCGCCAGCGTGATCCTGGATCAAATCCTCTTCCAGCACGCCGATCGAATCGTCGGACGGACGACTCCATTACAGATCGTCGAAAGGCGCTACGCGCCAAGTGGGCCGTCGAGTGAATTCGACTACTATGCACCCGGGATGATCGTCTTCGCCTTGTTGATGCTCATCCCGCAGACCGCCATGCTCGTCGGGCGAGAGTCCCGCTGGGGGACGTTGCGAAGACTGCGATTGAGCCGTGTGCACTCCTGGGAACTCCTGCTGGGAATCAGCCTCGCCCAACTGGCGGTCGCGGTGATCCTGGTTCTGGTCCTGCTCCTGGTCGCCCTGGTGTTGGGATACCAAAACAACGGTTCCCCCCTACTGGCAGCGATCGTATCTCTGGCCATCAGCCTATCGGCGATCGGCATCGGATTGATTGTGGGATGTTTTATCGAGAACGACAGTCAGGCGGTCAACCTGGGCAGCACGGTGACGATGCTGGGTGTGTTCGTCTCGGGCGCATTTTTCCCCATGACATCAACCAGGCTGTTCACGTTCCTGGGTCACTCCATCGCCCTGTTCGATTTCTTCCCGGCGACGCACGGATTACTCGCCCTGCAGCAGGTACTCAACGACGGCGCTGCGTTATCCGATATCGCCTTCCGCCTCGGCGCCACGCTGCTGCTGTCCCTGTTGTATTTCGTACTGGGGGTGATATTCTTTAGCCGACGAAAGCTGCGTGGAGAGAACATCCCCCTGCGCTATCGCTGAAGTCCATGGGAAGAATCCCTCATTGCGTCTACACTCATTATTGAATACACTCTAAAGGATTCGGGGAAGGTTTTCTCTTCCCCGCTCGTCGTCTTAGGACACAATGTTATGGTACATTATGATCAATACATAAGGTTCCAGAAGACGGCCAATCGAATCCAAGATCAGAAGGGTATCATCGGCAGGCGACGTTAGTGATCCGGTTGTGTTGTTACTTCCCACTCAAAATTGTACTGGTTGCAGAAAGGAAGCTCCATGGCAAAACCCGTCATTCTTCTCATCGATGACGAAAAAGCGTACGCAGAAGTGATCAAAGAAGCCCTGACTCCGATGGGCATCGATGTGCACATCGCCTGTAATGCGATGGAAGCTATGCTGGTCATGCAGGATATCACACCGGATCTCATCCTGCTCGACGTGATGATGCCCGAGGTGGATGGCCTAACTCTCCTGCGCTGGCTGCGAGAGAACTCCAGAGAAAAACATATACCCATCCACATCGTCAGTGCCAAGGCGCGTCCGGAAGATCGCGATGCCGCGCTCCAGGCCGGTGCGGACGGCTTTCTGTCGAAACCCTTCACCATGCAGGATCTCAAGGAGACGCTCGCAGAATATCTTCCCATCCTCTCCTTGAACCAGGACCCATCGGAAAACTAACGCGAACTTAAACTGCCTCACCCAACACAGCACTCCCATATAAAATCAGAGCGGATCGTTACGATTTTAGACAAACCTATTCATCCAAATCGGAATTGACCCTTCCAGACCGATTGGGATCCTTATGGGGTTATAACTCTTTTAGATGATTGGGTAGAGGTTTACTGCGATCCAAAGCAACAATCCCAAGACGGGAATCAGGAGAACCCAGGCCCACTTGGAGATTTCCATCACCACGGCCCCGAGCACGGCAAACATGCAGATGGGAATGACGATGGCGAATAAGCCGATGGATGCCGTCGCCAGCATCGTAATGGTAAAAGGAATAGCGAAGATGGCACCCAGAAATGCGGCGATGGGCCGCTTCTGAAATACGCCCACGGCACTTAGCAGCAAAGCAACGATCATCAATGGCCAACCGAAGAGAAAAGTGCCAAAGTTATCAAGCATCGTCTCTAACCCCTCCTCAAATACTTTGGCGGATATATCTATTTTATCCCAGAATGCCATTTTTAAGGTGGACGAGCAAGATCACACCTGGCGGGAAAGACCTTTCTCCATCCAGGCACTGGGAGTCAGCGTTCGCATGATGTCTTCCCCGGCACTCGAATCCACATGCAGGTAACGAGGTATTGATGAAAGAAATATCGGGAAACACCGGCGCACGCTGAACGTCAATCATCGTCGAATTTTGATCTGCAGAGTTCCTACCCAGTACGCGTTTCGTATACGGAATCCTGCGAATCAACCTCGCCAGCAGAAAACAGACCGGCACAGCAATCAGCGATACAAGTATAAATATAACGACCGCCGGGATCGGCATAGATGATAAACACCAGGCAGCCCATGCAAGGTGTGGCTATTAAAAAAACCACCGCCATGCCTCGATGGTGGATTCAAGAGTGGGCGCGAATGGACTCGAACCATCGACCTCACGGATGTGAACCGTGCGCTCTAACCAGCTGAGCTACGCGCCCGTGAATCAACATTATACCTGCCGGAATTGCCTCAAGCAAGATACCGTATTCACCCGTCGATAATGCTAACTTTGTATCATGTCCCAGTATTTACTCGTAATAACCTTATCAATCGGTTGTACTCATGCTATCATTCATGAATTGTTGAGAAGACTGGTTACAACGATGATGTGTGATACTGCAAACGCCTCTATTTCCATAGATATACCCTCTTTTCCCCCAGGAGCACCTATTGACTTCATATGTCCAAGAGATATAATTAAGACAGAATTGGATCTATTCCAGTAAGACTTTCTGCCCGCCCGACGCCGAAAGGCCTCGGGCGGGTTATTTTAGAGGGGGGAAACAAAATGGCAAACGAACCTGTGATAAAACGCACGGTTGCCTTCTTCGACGGCCAAAATCTATTTCACGCGGCTAAAGAAGCCTACGGATACACGTATCCCAATTACGATCCATATCAATTAGCCAATGGGGTATGCAAAGATCAAGGATGGGCTTTATCCCAAGTGAGGTTCTACACCGGAGTTCCAGATCGCAGCGATGACTACTTCTGGAATCAATTTTGGATCTCAAAATTGGCGGAGATGGGTCGTAAGGGAATCAGCGTTTATTCAAGATCATTAAGGTATCGCAATCAAAGAGTTGAACTTCCCGATGGAACCATACACACTTTTTTGGTAGGAAGCGAAAAAGGTATCGATGTAAGGATTGCATTGGATGTGATCCGTCTTGCCCTTCAACAGGTCTACGATGTTGCTTTGATTTTTAGCCAAGATCAAGATCTTTCCGAGGTCTCTGAGGAGATCCGCCGGATAGCAACGACTCAAGGCCGTTGGATCAAGATTGCATCGGCATTCCCAGTAAGCCCTACAAAAAAGTACAAGCGGGGGATAGACCAAACAGATTGGATATCTATTGAAAGAAATATGTACGACAAGTGCATAGATCCTAAGAATTACCGTCCCAAACAAAAATGATTTATCCCGCAGGGATGTATGATTTATCACTCATGCAGTATATCAATTCATAAAATGGATTGAGTTGCATAAATGCTATACAATTTGTCCTTACGGGTAGCGAATATTTAAAAAACAGAATTTCTCGTTCATAAAGCGCTTCCCAACACAATTTTCGTCAGCGCATCGAGCTGCTCGGATGTGATCGCAGGGTTTTCCTGCTTCTGGCTTTCGCTCACATCACCCGCTTCTGCCACCTGGGCGCATATCTTGCGCATATCCTGCGTGTGATTGGGAAATGAAGCATCATACTCTTGGCTGTAATCCTCGGGGACGATGTCGAAGTTGCCCTCGCCGATCCCCAGGCGTGCCTTCCACAAATTCGTCTCCCGCTGACCGCTTTCGAGGCTGTCCGAGAGGTGAACGCAGTTGACGCCGGCGTAAATCCCAAAGCGGCCCCGGATCGTTTCGGGCGCAGCTTCATGGGCCTTGGTTTTGCCCAGGAAAGTCCGCAGCCGCTTGACGGCGGCATCATCCTCGACCTCGATAAGCATGACATACACGGAACAAGCCGTCACGTAATGCGCCAGCCAGGGGTAAAAAGGTCGATCCGCCACATGAGCGTAATGCCCGGCGGAGAGCGCGTCATCCACCTGGCGTGATTCAAAAGAGAGGATTTCCAGATCTTCGTTCGCCAGGAATTCCTTCACGATCGCCGCGCCGACGTTTTTACGAAGTACGGCATCCGCTTTGAGAAAAGTCAACAATTGTGCCACGTTTTCACCTTCTTCGATGATGCTCGTTGATTTCACGAACGATCGAGAGATCATTCGCCGGCGTCATTCTAGCACAAAAGCTATCCGGTTGGATTTTCAGCCCGTCCACACAGTGCTATAATGCTGACGGTGCATGGCGATTTGTGGGCATACGCCATCAAACCCAAGTACTCCTGCCGAGGGAGGCATGATCGAACTTGACATTCCCGGAAGGGGGCAGATCCAGATCGAACACCTAGTCTCCGATGTAAACGGTACACTAGCCCTGGATGGTCGTTTACTCGATGGTGTTGCCAAGGTCTTGACGACCCTGATGAACCGGCTGAAAATCCATTTGCTTACCGCTGACACACACGGTCAACAGGACAAAATCGATCGTCAATTGGGTCTGAATGCGATTCGTATTCCGCCCGGTGGAGAAGCGGAGGCAAAAGCGAAATACGTACGTCAGTTGGGGCCTTCAAGTGTTGTTGCTTTAGGGCAAGGAGCGAACGACAGCGGCATGTTGCAGGAAGCGGCGATCGGGATATGTGTGCTCTCCAAAGAAGGTCTTGCCGTTGAAGCCCTGCAGGCCGCAGAAATTGTGGCCCCCGATGTACTATCCGCACTCGCCCTACTTGATAATCCAATGCGCCTGGTTGCCAGCTTACGCCGATGACGATACAACCAACAGAACCGCTCAACAATCCTGACGAAATGTCTCCCGCAAGACGCCGACGCGCTCGCCGGATGCTCACGCAACTGCGCGCGGATGAGCGTGAGGTTTTCCTCGAAGAATTAGCGCATTCCGTATCACCGAGTGTCGATCTCTTCCTGTATGCGATTCTCGCCGGTGTGTTGATCGGCCTTGGATTCAGCCTCGACCAAAATGCGTTCTTGATCGCCGGCGCATTGGCAACCCCGCGCATGGCACCTATCACCGGACTAGCGTTAGCCGCCGTCTCCGGGTCACCCCGCTTTTTCATACGCATGTTCGCCGCATTGATCGTTGCACTTGTGCTCTTGGGACTGGTTGCGGGCTTGAGTGGATTAATCACCTCCTCGCTTTCATCGGGGGTTCTGCTGGCTCTCGAACACGCCTCTCTAAATCTGGTCGATTTCGGATTGCTTCTGGTCGGTGCGGTATTAATGTCGCTCTCCGTCGCGCGCGCACAGCAGGTGTCCTTGTTGGCCAGCACAGCAGTGGCGTACGAATTGGCTTTGCCGTTAGGCGCCGTCGCGATCGGTGTGGTACAGGGGAACCCGGAGCTATCGCAGGGGGCATTACTCATGTTCGGCCTTCATCTAACCTGGGCGGTGGTAGCCAGCGCGGGGACGTTCGTAGCGCTGGGCTTTCGACCGCTGACGGGCTACAGTCATTCCATCGCCATGGCAGTTGTGCTCATGGGATTGATCACACTGGTCAGCGCCATGGGATTCGGTTAAGGCCACCCTGCCAACACCGACAATAACGCCAACATTCACACCCACGCCTTCGGGAACGCCCACCATTACAGCCACCTTCACCGCCAGCGCTACGCCAACGATATCCACAACGCCAACCATAACCCCCACATTTACGCCTACCGCAACCCCCCTGCCGCCTCTCGCCATCGTGATCCAGACCGGAGAGCGGGGAGGCTACTTGCGGGATGCCCCGGACGGTGTCATCACGGGATTCCTCCGGGAAGGAGATGAGGTGCGTATTGTCGGCGATCCAGTTGAAGAGAAAGGTGTGCTCTGGTGGCCCGTTCGCACTTCCGACGGCAGTGTCGGTTGGCTGCATGGGGCTTTGATCGCGACAGCGACACCTACGCTTTCCATAAGACCTACAAGTACGCCCTCCCCTACGCCGTAATATCGTTCCTGGGCTCGGTAATTTACGAACCCGAAGATCAAACGGTGTGTTACCATGCCCGGCGTGCACGATCGAACATGAAAGGCCAATTCGGAAGGCAATCAACGATGGCAAGAAAGGGACTTGGGAATTATTCAGAATTATTCGGTTTGTAGGTAGAATCGAGAATTATTCGGACAGGTTGGTTCGCTGGGTTATAAGGAGTTCGTAGTGAGCATTGTTTCGGCCATACAAGATTTTCGCCGGGCGAGGCGGAGCGCTTCCATGGAACAGATCATGGCCCGCTTCACTGGTCGATCGGCTGATCTTCTCTCCTATGATGAGGTACGCAAGAAACTGCGTGCCGTGGAGGAATCGCGGGAAGAATTGCGATCCATTCCCCTGGACGCCATCGTCGGCAGCGTTGACCGCTACTCTGATTTCACGCGCAGTTTTTTACCTCGCCATGACAGTGCCGAGAATCGTTGGGCTCGGGTTAAACTCGCAGTAACAGAACCGACAGGGGTGCCGCCGATCGAGGTGTATCAAATTGGTGATGTCTATTTCGTGCGCGATGGCAATCATCGCGTCTCCGTGGCACGCCAGCTGGGAGCCACCCACATCCAGGCGTATGTCACCGAAGTGCACACCAGAGTGCCGCTCTCTCCGGAGGATCAGCCTGATGACCTTATTCTCAAGGCCGAATACGCCCGTTTCCTGGAACGTACCATGATCGAACGCACCCTTCCAGATGTTGACTTGATCCTCACCGTTCCCGGTCAATATCGCCGTCTCGAAGAGCATATCGAAGTCCACCATTATTTCATGGGCCTCGACCAACAGCGCGACGTGCCTTTTGACGAAGCCGTTATCCACTGGCACGAAGAGTATTACCTGCCGATTATCGAGATCATACGCGAGCGTGGTGTACTGCGAGGGTTTCCCGGTCGCACGGAGACCGACTTATATCTCTGGATTTCTGATCACCAGGCCATATTGGCTGAAAATATCGGGCAGGAAATCCGCCCAGATATCGCCGCAGAAGACCTTGCAGAAAACGTAAGCTCGCGGACGAAGAATGCCCTAACCAGATTCCTGGAGAAAATACGCAGCGTAATCACGTCCAGCAAACCGCGCTTCAGCCTGCGTCCGGAGTGGCGTCGCGACCATTTCCTGGCCAACAAGGATGAAGGCGCTTTATTCGCCGACATCCTGGTGGGCGTTGGCGGAGACGACGATCAATGGAACGCTCTGGGCCTGGCACTGCGGGTTGCAAAAAGGGAAGGCGCTCGCTTGAATGGTTTACATGTGCTTCCTTCCGAAGATGCGCTGGAAAGCGACAGTGCGCAACAGGTTCGTCAAGAATTTGAACAACGCTGTGCGCAAGCGGGAATCGAGGGAACGATCAATTTCAGCGTCGGTGAAGCCTCCGACAACCTGTGTGAGAGATCTCGTTTCAACGATCTCGTGATCGTCAATTTGGCCTACCCGCCCGCACCCTCACCAACAGGGAGGTTGAGTTCCGGTTTCAGAAAACTCGTCCGCAACAGCCCGAGACCGATCCTGGCTGCACCAAAAGTCGTCACCCCGTTGAACCGGGGTCTCCTGGCTTATGATGGAAGTCCAAAAGCGGAGGAAGCATTATTCGTCACCGCTTATCTGGCATTACGATGGAAAATCCCTTTTACGGTGATCATCGTCGACGACCAGAAAATCGAGAGCGGCAAGACGATGCACCGTGCGCAAACATATTTAAAACAACAGGAAGTCCACGCCCACTACGTGATGGAGGTGGGAGATGTTTCAGATGCGATCCTGCGCACCGCCGAAGAGGAACAAAGCGAACTGATCATCATGGGGGGATACGGTGCGCCACCCGTCAAGGAAGTTGTTTTGGGCAGCGTCGTCGATCAGGTTCTCCGCGAGAGCCGGACTCCGATATTGATCTGTCATTGATCAGCTTATACGAACAAGTCGCTGAGAATATCGATCCAATTTAACCGACTCCAACACTTCCGGTCGGCGCGTGTCTCGAAAAGAGGTTCATCTATCATGTCTCATTGGAAACGCAAGGCACTTTTCTGCTTGATGCTTATCGTCTACGGATTCGCATTGGCAGGTTGCTCCCATGAAGCAGCCAACCAGTCGGGCACGATCGAAAGCATGGTCACAAGGATTGACGACCTATCTCCCCTCGATCTCCGCGATGAACGTTTGCGCATTGTGGTTACGACCAACATCTTATCCGATGTGGTGCAAAATGTGGGCGGAGAGGCGATCGAAATGGTCACCCTCATCCCGTCTGGCGCCGATCCGCATACCTTTCAACCATCCCCGGGGGATCTGCGCGCCATGACCAATGCAGATGCGATTTTGATCAACGGCGCCGGACTGGAAGAATTCCTGCATCAAACCCTGTCCCAGTTCTCCGACGAAGTTCCGATGATCTCCCTCTCGGAGGGCATTGAACTGCGGCAATTCCAAACGGATCACGACCCTGATTCGGACGATGAAGCGGATCACGCAGGCGTTGATCCGCATGTCTGGTTTGATCCCTTAAATGTGATTATTTGGGCGGAGAACTGTGCACAAGTATTGGGCAGATTGGATCCGGAAAACCAGGATTTCTATACCGCCAATGCCCGGGAGTATGTCGAATCACTGGAATCGTTAGACGACTGGATTGAGAACAAAGTAGCCGAGATCCCGAATCAAAACCGAAAAATGGTCACGGACCATTTGGCCTTCGGTTACTTCGCACAACGTTATGGGCTCGAAATGATCGGGGCGGTAATTCCTGCCTACAGCACGGCTGCGGAACCATCGGCACAAGAATTGGCGAACCTCAATGATACGATTCGGGCCGAGAATGTCCCCGCGATCTTTGTGGGCATCATGGTCGACTCCCGCTTGACTGCGTTGGTCGCCGAGGACACTGGTGTGGATCTGGTGGCACTTTACACAGGCTCCCTGGGTGAACCCGGAGGGCCGGCAGACACATACATACGATTAATGCAGTATGATGTGAATGCCATTGTCCAGGCATTAACAGAGTGAGGTTTGTATGACGCAGCTGATCACCCGCTTTCCAAGTCACGACAAAGAAGCTCCCGCATTGTCTATGGAAAACATCCACCTCGACTACAACGGCAACACCGTTTTACAGGACGTAAACGTCAGCATTCAAACCGGCGAACTCATCGCCGTCGTTGGTCCCAACGGAGCCGGTAAAACCACGCTTCTAAAAATTGTGGCCGGCGTTTTGAAGCCCGATCGAGGAAAAGTAGACATTTTCGGATACACGCCCGGTGGACATGTTTGCATCGCCTACGTACCCCAACGCAGTCAGGTGGATTGGAATTTTCCCGTGACTGTGGCTGAAGTGGTTATGATGGGCCGTATTCGCAAGATCGGCCCCTTCCGTTGGCCGGGAAAGAACGATTGGGTATTTATTCGACAGGCGCTGCGGAAAGTTGGAATGACCGAGTATTCCGATCGCCAAATTGGTGAGTTGTCCGGCGGCCAGCAGCAGCGCGTTTTCCTGGCACAAGCCCTTGCCCAGGAGGCAGAGATCATCCTGCTCGACGAACCATTCACCGGCCTCGACATTTCCAGTCAAGATGCGATTCTAGCCATGCTGCACGAGTTGAAAGAGACTGGTGTAGCGATTCTCGTGTCGACGCACGACCTCAGCTTGGCCAACGAACACTTCGATAAAGTGATCCTGATCAACCGCCGCTTGATCTCTTTCGGCACGCCAACGGAGGTCTTCATCCGTCCTCATCTAATAGAGGCTTATGGTGGGCATGTCCACGATCTACCAGAAGCGGGAGGTACATTGGTCCTTGCCGAAACTTGCTGCGGCGAAGATCCGGAGGGGAAACGTGGCTGAGTGGATTCAATGGCTGGCGGAACCATTCAGCTATGAATTCATGCTGCGCGGTCTCTGGGCTTCTTTGATCGTCGGGGTTGTTTGCCCCATCCTGGGAACGTATGTGGTCTTGAGAGGCATGGCCTTCCTCGGCGATGCGCTGGCGCACATCATCCTCCCGGGAGTGGTGTTGGCCTTCATGCTCGAGTGGCCGCTTCCAGTCGGCGCCCTTCTCGTTGGCACAACAGCGGCGTTGGCCATTGGCGCCATCGGACGACGCGCAGACATCAAGGAAGATGCTGCCATCGGCGTGGTTTTCGCCGGCGCTTTTGCCCTCGGCGTGGCGATGATTTCCGTTCAGCGAAGTTATGCGGTCGATCTGGCCCACATCCTCTTCGGAAACCTGTTGGGCGTTTCCAATGCAGACATCCGTCTGATGCTTGCTTTGGGCGTCGTGGTCTTGCTGGCGATCTTCGCGTTCTACAAGGAATTTCTGGTGCTTTCTTTCGATCCCGTTTTGGCAGCAACTTTGCGTCTCCCGGTGACGTTTTTGCAAAATCTGCTGCTCGTCTTATTGGCGATCGTGATCGTGATATCGCTGCAGGCAGTGGGTGTGGCATTGGTTCTGGCCATGCTCGTCACCCCCGCCTCTGCCGCCTTCCTGCTTGCGCGTCGTTTACCCGTCATGATGGTTTTATCCGCAGGCATAGGGGTGCTTTCATCCGTGGCAGGGCTGTACCTTTCCTATTACGCAGACATCGTCTCCGGGTCGGCTATCGTATTGGTGGCGACGGTCATCTTTGGCATCGTCTTCTTGTTCGCGCCCCGAAGCGGTGCACTCTGGGGTTTTTGGAGGCGAATACACAACCGAAAATGACCTGCAGCATCCCTTCATAACATCCTAAACGGGTCAAGCAGCCATTCTCAAACCCCGAAGTACAAGAACAGGTGATCGGCCTCATCCAATTGTCCGCGCAACCTTACTCCAGGGTCATTTTGCAACTATGCCTGAAAGGTTTATCATTGAGAACATGTTCCGAGTGCAGGACCGTTATCCACTGGATTCGATCGACTGGTTGATACTCAGCACGCGCGGTTTGTTCCTGACCGCACTGCCCTTAATCGCCGGATTTTACGGGATTCTCTCCGAAACATTGATTATCTTATTTGTCGCCTGGTTGCTCTTTACCTTGGTGACCAGCTTGCTTCGCGTTGGGGGTTGGCGGCCTCGTTGGCTCGACGCAGTGGCAGCCGCCATCGAAACAGGCTTTGCGGTGGGCTGCATCATTCTATCCGGAAGATTGGACAGCCCACTATGGTGGAGTTTGTTGATCGGCCCCACAAGAGCGGCGTTGGCCTACGGTCTGACGACAGCAATGGCCACAGCATTTTTCGGACTGCTGACCTATGCCGGCGAAGGCGTGGTTTTGGATTCCATTGACCGGCATGGATGGCCCATACTCGCATTCCATGGCGTTCTGATACTCCTTAGCGCCCTGGTAATGGGGTGGCTTGCCAGGCAAACTCGATCGGCCGCCGAGAAGATCGGCCGTGATGAAGGTTTAAGTCTAAACCAGGTTCGGGAACGGGAGCGCGAGCGTACTCGTGCCTTCTTTTCAATGGCTGCGGAATTGAGTTCGACTTTGAATTACGAGCGCGTGTTGGACATGGCACTTGATATCAGCGCACAATCCCTGGCGGATATCGACTCCGAAACAACGGATTTAGTCAGCGCACTCTTGCTGTATACCAATGGAGACATGCACGTTGCCTCGGATCGTGGATTGACCCACGCTGATCGCCGCATGACTTTTCCGGGTGAGCAAGGTGTCCTCGATCGCACTTTGATCAGCGGAGAGCCAAGATTAACCCGCACACCGAGCGAAGATCCGGAGCTACTGCGATTGGTCGGCATGCATGGCCGCCAGGTGGTTTTGTGTATCCCGCTTTCGGCGGGATTGGAAACGTATGGCGTCCTTCTTTTCGCACACCGCGAACCGCGTTACTTCAACGCCGAGCGTGTTGAAATCCTGTGGGCGATTGCACAACAGGCGATGATCGCGCTGCAAAACGCGCGCCTGTACCGAGATCTCGAACAGGAAAAGGAACGCATAACGGAAATCCAGGAAGAAGCGCGCAAAAAATTAGCCCGTGATTTACACGATGGTCCCACACAAACCATCGCCGCAATCGCCATGCGTGTTAACTTCGCCCGGCGCTTGATGGAACGCGATCCCAAGGCCGCATACGACGAACTTTATAAAGTGGAGGACATGGCCCGGCGTACAACGAGGGAAATCCGCCACATGCTCTTTACCTTACGCCCCTTGATCCTCGAATCGCAGGGGATGGTCGCCGCACTCATGCAGCTGGCCGAGAAAATGCGCGAGACGCACGATCAAAACATCATCATCAAAGCGGACCCCGAAGTAGCCGACGAGATGGAAATGGCGGCTCAAGGTGTCGTGTTCTACATCGCAGAAGAGGCGATCAACAATGCCCGCAAACATGCGGAGGCCGAGCACATTTGGGTGCGGCTCGAACGACGTGATGACATGTTCGTCTTGGAAGTGGAAGACAATGGCGTTGGATTCAACATGGGCGCCGTCGATGCGAATTACGAACAGCGAGGCAGTCTTGGCATTGTCAACATGCGTGAACGTGCCGAGTTGGTCAACGGCGTGCTGCACATCGAATCGGCCGAAGGTCGAGGCACGTGCATCAACATCTACGTGCCCCTGACCGACGAAAGTGCCGAGCGCTTGCACAAACCGGGTTTTGTATACTGAGCATCGACGCTATATGTCCATAAATTGCGGTATGATTTCATTCACTGCGCTTTTACAAGCCTACTCACCATCCTTCTGGTGAACATATCGTAACCCAATACTTCGGGGTTGTTCTTGATATAAACCTGTATAGGATCATCAAAGCGAGGCATGCATGCAAAAAGAAAAAGTCATTATCATAGGATCGGGTCCGGCAGGATTAACCGCAGCGCTCTATACGGCACGGGCCAGATTGGAGCCACTCGTGATTTCGGGCAACCAATTGGGCGGCCAGATTTCGATCACCAACGAAGTGGAGAATTATCCCGGATTCCCCGAAGGCACCACTGGACCGGAACTGGTGGAATTGATGCAGAAACAAGCCGAACATTTTGGGGCACGTTTGCTGATAGACGAAGTCACCGAGGTTGATTTTCGTCAGGGGCCTCCTTTTCGAGTAAAAACACACGGAGATGAATACGAATCTGATGCAGTCATCATTTGCGTCGGAGCATCGTCGAAACGCTTGGGCATCCCCGGCGAAGAAGAAATGATCGGACGAGGGGTATCATTCTGTGCCACATGCGATGGCTTTTTCTTTCGCGAGAAAGACGTCATCGTGGTGGGCGGCGGAGATAGCGCCTTAGAAGAAGGCTTGTTCCTCACCCGTTTTGCCAATCAAGTGCGCATCATTCACCGCCGCGACGAACTGCGTGCTGGTGAGGCGTTGAAACGACGAGCTTTCGCAAACGAAAAAATCAGTTTCATTTGGGACACGGTGGTGGATGAAATTCAAGGCGACGGCCAGGTGCAAAAAGTGCGCGTGCGTAACGTTAAATCGGATGTTACCGGCGAGTTGGAAACAGATGGCGTCTTTATTTTCATCGGCCATTATCCGAATTCCGACCTCTTCAAGGAACAATTGGAGATGGACGATGTTGGCTATCTGATCACTGATGCAAAGATGATGACCAGCGTCCCGGGTGTTTTCGCAGCTGGTGAGATCCAAGACCCGGTATTTCGCCAGATCGCCACATCCGTTGGACAAGGCTGCGCGGCAGCCATGATGACCGAACGCTGGTTAGAGGCACAGGAGGCGTGAGGCCTGTTTAAGCTTCCCACATCAGCTTCATACCCCCAGTCGTTGTTTCAGGATCGGCAGCATCTCGCGCAGCGCATTCGCTCGATGGCTGATGCGGTTCTTCTGCCGCACACTTAATTCTGCCATCGTTTGATCCGTGCCCTGGACCAGAAAAATCGGATCGTATCCGAAACCTCCCCTACCGCGTTCGTCTGGAATGATCTCACCCGGACAAATACCAGTGGTGATATCGATGGGTCCCTCGGGTACGGCGAGCGCCAGGGCACAGAAGAAACGAGCGCGCCATGGCCTGGGGTGGGATTGCAGCAAATCAAGCAAATAGCGGCGCCGATCGGCGTCCGACCGGCCAGGCCCGGCAATCCGGGCGGAATGTCTTCCCGGGGCGCCATGCAAGACCTCAACTTCCAATCCGCTGTCATCGGCAAGCGTATAAAAACCCGACTTTTGCGCGAAGGCCGTCGCCTTCAGGGTGGCGTTTGCAGCATAATCCTCGCC
>Ga0307439_1000944_pt1 | contig 19273 bp, 12 predicted proteins | sample SalMarWE160490MG_FD_202142 | JGI IMG/M metagenome (GOLD analysis project Ga0307439, IMG submission 202142) | Salt marsh sediment microbial communities from the Plum Island Ecosystem LTER, Massachusetts, United States - WE1604-90 | ecosystem: Environmental > Aquatic > Marine > Intertidal zone >... | reverse complement strand
GCATCTGACCGAGGCGGTGGAATCCGCTTCGGCAACAGAGCTGACGCCGGCGTTGGCCGCGGAGCAGTTGGCATATCAAGAGCTGCTCAAATTGAGAGAACGCGAGCATCAGATTGCACGCGCCCGTAATGCAAACAGAAACAGTAGTGCCCGCTCGGCCCGCTCCGAGCAACAATTGCAGCAATTGGAGCTCAGACAAAGAGAGGACCGATACGAGACAGAGCGTCTGGCCCAGTCCCAGGAGCAAACGACTCAGCGTGAGGATCTTCAGGTCCTTAACCGGCTTCGCGAATTGGCACGCCGGCAAAATGAAATGAGCAACAAGCTCAAAGAGACTCAGGTAGCGCTTCGGCAGGCCCAGAACGAGGAGCAGAGGCAGGAAATTCAACGTGAGCTCAAGCGTCTTAGGGAAGAGCAGTTAGAGGCGCTTCGAGACGTTGACGAGCTCCAGCAGCGAATGGAGAGACCCCAGAACCGCCAGCGTATGGCCGAGGCAAGAGAGCAGCTCGGTCAGAGCCGGTCAAGAATCCGTCGGTCGGCGGAGGAGCTGGAGCAGGGAATGGTCTCAAGGGCCGTCACTTCGGCCACGCGTGCACAGAGTGAGCTGGAGCAGATGCGTGACGAATTCCAACGCAGGACGTCCGGGCAGTTTAACGAGCAGATGCGCAATATGCGTGACCAGGCGCAGCAGCTCGACGAGCGCCAAAAAGAAATAGCCGATGATATAAAACAGCAGATAGATTCGGAACGAAAGACACTCACGGATTCCGGCATAAATCGCGAAATAGCGGAGCGGGTTGACCAGCAGAGAGAGAGTACCGAAGAGCTGATTGACCAGATGAAAAATGTGAGCGAGCAGGCGGAGACTTCCGAGCCTCTGCTATCGAGAAAGCTCTACGATACGTTGCGCAGGGCAAGTACTGACAAAGTTGACAGAGCGCTTGAGGCAACCGGTGAGCTGCTCAAACGCAACTTCCTGCCGCAGGCACAGGAGATTGAGCGACGGGCCGGTAAAGGTATCGAAAACATAAAGGAAGGTGTCGAAGAGGCTGCCGGAAATGTGCTCGGCGACGAGGCTGAATCGCTGCGCCTGGCCCGACAACAGCTCGATGAGCTGATTAGGCAGGTTAATGAAGAGGTTGCCCGTGCCGGCAATGCGGGCCAGCGGCGATTGAGTGATCCCAACGAGCCGGCAGACTCAGCGGCGAATCAACAGCGCCGTGCCGACGCTCAATCCGGAGCCGCCAGTGAACGCCAAGACAGGCAAACCGTAGATCAACCACAGGAAGGTAGAGCATCTGCAAATGCCCCTACAAGCGGAGATAGTCCTGCCGATTCTGATCCTAACAGCGCCAGACAACAGGATTCCCCGGGCAGCGGCTCGCGAAGACAGGTGGCTGACGCCGGCGGGCGAGCCGACCCGAGCGGCTGGGGCGGCAATCGACCCGGGCAGTGGGACAGGATTGACCCTAACGGCCCGTTCACCGGTAGAGATTTCAGGCAATGGTCCGACCGCCTCCGCGATGTGGAGGAAATGCTCACTGAACGCGACTTACGTGACGAAGCGGCAAGGGTCCGAGACCGCGCCCGCGCGATCCGGGCCGAGTTCACGCGTCACGGCAAAGAGCCACAGTGGGATCTAGTCCGGCAGCAGATCACCAATCCGCTGACCGAATTGCGTAAACATCTCAGCGACAAGTTAGCTCAGCTTCAGTCGGACGAGGCGCTGGTACCTATCGATCGCGACCCTGTACCCAGCCGATTTGCCGAATTGGTGCGAAGGTACTACGAAAACCTGGGAGGCGGCGACTGATGATATTGCTCGGGTCCATCACTATTCCTGAAAGCCCGTGGGTCTGGCCGGCCGTGCCGGTGTTAATTGCGACCGTTATACTATTGGTCTGGTCGTACCGGCGCTCAGCCCAGATAGGTGCGGTTCACAAGACCGCCTTTTGTCTTAGGTTTTTGGGCGTGTTAGTGCTGGTACTGTGTTTGATGGAGCCGTTGTTCAGTGGCAGACGTGCCAAATCCGGTGCTAATCTGTTTGTTGTTATTGCTGATAATAGCAGCGGCATGAACGTTCGTGACAGCGGCAAAGAGCTGAAACGCAGCGAAATCCTTGAAGCCGCCTTGAAAATAGACCAGGGCAAAGCTCTGGACTGGATCAAACCCGCCTTCGGCGGGGCCGATTGGCTTGGCGCTCTGGCCGACAATTTCCAGGTTCGCCAATATGTATTTGATTCGCGGTTACGCCGAACAACGGACTTTTCAGAGCTGACTTTTGACGGCAAGGCTTCTGCGATCGGTGTGACCTTGCGAACAATTGCCGAACGCTACCAAGGCAGGCCGTTGGCCGGCGTGCTCTTGATGACCGACGGCAATGCTACGGATATGGCTGAGCAATTCTACGATCTGTCAGGTGTGCCGCCGGTTTACCCGGTCGTAATAGGTGGTCGCCAGCCGCAAAAAGATATCTCCCTGACAAATGTCTCTGTCAGCCAGACGTCTTTCGAAGATGCCCCGGTGATGATACAGGCCGACGTAGAGGCCTCCGGATACGCCGGCAAGACCATTGCGGTGGATTTGCTCGAAAACTCAGGTATAGTGGTGGAACGACAAACACACAAAATCTCCAAGAACGACGAGAAACAGGTATTTCGTTTTAATCTGCGTCCGGACAAGACCGGTGTTTTGTTCTATCATCTTAACGTCACAGAAGCCAGGGCGAAGCCCTGGACTGGATCAGACCCAACTTCGTCGGGCTCGCAGGATAGATTGCCCACCCTCCGCAGTAGTACTGCTACGGCGGGCGGGTCGGATCAACTCGAAGCACCATCAGAAGCGACACTGGTCAACAATAAACGCACACTTGTTGTGGACTGTGGCAAGGGGCCGTACCGGATTCTGTATGTGACCGGCAGACCTAACTGGGAATATAAGTTCCTGCAACGGGCAATTAGTGAAGATGAGCAAGTGCAACTGGTAGGCCTGCTCCGTGTCGCAAGACGGGAGCCGAAATACGATTGGCGGGGACGCGCCGGTGAGGTTAGCAATCCACTGTTTCGCGGATTTGATAACAAAGATGAGGAGCAGACCGAGCAGTACGACCAGCCGGTTCTTGTCCGCCTGAACACCCGCGACAAAGCGGAGCTTCGCGATGGATTTCCCAAAACACAAGAAGAGTTGTTCGGCTATCACGCGGTCATTCTCGATGACATCGAAGCAGAGTTCTTCACACATGACCAAATGGAGCTGCTTCAGGAGTTCGTTGCCGAGCGCGGTGGTGGTTTCTTAATGCTCGGCGGGAAAGAATCGTTCCAACAGGGCAACTTCCATCGTACGCCTATCGGGCGTATTCTGCCAGTCTATCTGGACCGGCTGGCCCGGCAGGAAACAGTAACTCAAGTCTATTTGAATCTGACTCGTGAGGGCTGGCTGCAACCCTGGACAAGATTGCGCGATAATGAGCAGGATGAACAACAGCGGCTCCTGGAGATGCCCGCATTTCGTGTGATCAATTACATGCGGGCCATCAAACCAGGTTCGCAAGTACTTGCTACTGTTGGCAACGATCCGACCCGACAGTTCCCGGCTTTGGTTGTGCAGCGATTCGGTAACGGGCGTACCGCAGCACTGACTATCGGCGATATGTGGCGCTGGGGCATGAAATGGCCCGAAGTGCGCGACGACATGAATAAATTCTGGAGACAAACACTGCGGTGGCTGGTTGCAGATGTGCCCAGCCGGATATCACTCCAGGCCGCACACAAGCGTGACCGGGTAAACCAGCCGGTCGTGCTTCAAGTTAGTGTCCGCAACAAAGATTTTAAGCCAATGGATAATGTTTCGGTTGCAATAGAAGTGCGTGAGCCTCAGGACCAAAAGGTGCAAATGACAGCAGAACCCGTGCTCACTGAAAGCGGGCTCTTCGAGGCCACGTATATCCCCCGCTGCAACGGCAGCTACTTTGCCCGGGCCGTTGTGACCGAGGCCGATGATGTCGAGATCGGCGATGCAGAAACCGGATGGGCTGTCGATCTTGAAGCCCATGAGTTTCGGTCGATCAGAACCAACCGCCCATTGCTCGAAAGGATTGCTCAGCAGACCGGAGGCAAGATTATTGAACTTGACGCGTTAGAGGACTTTGTTCACAGCCTGCCCAGCCGGGATGTCCCGATCACTGATACTTGGAGCAAGCCATTGTGGGATTTGCAGGGGATATTACCGGCCATTTTCCTGTTTATTCTAATGTGCTTTGCCGGAGAATGGACTCTGCGCCGCTGGAAGGGGATGCCATGAAACTAATAACAATACTGTTCGCTGGTATATTGATTGTCGATGTGGCTGTTTTCTCAGCACATGACGCGGCCTATCAAGACTATCAAAAATCCACCGTAATAGTTGTCATCGGTGCTGCCGGGACCGAGGAGTATGGGGCACAATTCGCCAAATGGGCCAGTCTTTGGGAGGAGGCTTGCTCAAAAGGTGATGCGAAATTCGTTGCAATTGGTTTAGACAAAGATGAAGGATCGCCTGCACTCGCGTTATCCCCGTCCTTGCTTTCGCAAGAAAGCACGGGGGCGCGAGCGAATGATCGTACGATTCTGCAAAAAACACTGGCGGACGAATCTAAACAAACCACAACTGCTTTGTGGCTGGTCCTAATCGGGCACGGAACTTTCGACGGCAGGACGGCGAAATTTAACCTCCGAGGCCCTGATATCTCGGCGGATGACCTGGCCGAATTGCTTATGCCCTTGCGCAGGCCTGTTGCAGTGATTAACACTGCCTCGTCAAGCGCCCCTTTCCTAAGCAAGCTGTCTGCGCAGGGGCGTGTCGTAATCACCGCGACCAAGAGCGGCTATGAACAGAACTACGCGCGGTTTGGCCAATATCTGGCCGGTGCGATCGCAGAGCCACAAGCTGACCTTGACAAGGACGGTCAGACTTCCCTGCTTGAGGCATTTCTGACCGCCTCTGGTCGCGTTGATGAATTCTACTCTGCCGCCGGTCGCCTCGTCACCGAGCATACCCTGCTCGACGACAACGGAGATGGGCTTGGCACTCGCGCTGATTGGTTTCGAGGCATCCGACCTGTGCGAAAGGCCGAGGACAGCGCATCTCTTGACGGCTACCGCGCCCATCAGTTTCACATAGTCTATAGCGAAGCTGAGAATAAAATACCCCCCGGCCTGCGAGCCGAACGTGACCGGCTGGAGCTTGAGGTTGTGAAGCTGCGTGATGCAAAAGAGAAGTTTTCTGAAGATGAATATTTTTCAAAACTCGAAGCACTGCTCTACGATATTGCTCAAATCTATGAACAGACCGAGTAGGCTAACAAGGACGGAATTTTCAGCAGGGGCAGGTGGTAAGGAAATCCGGATAGCTTTTTGGCCTCTATATTCGACTGGGTAATTTAATCGTCGTCGAACGGAGAATAATTGTCGCTGATCAACTTCGCGAATCCTCTATAAGTTGATTAGCTCGATCGATAAACTCCGGACTCAGGTTATATGGGATACTGCTCGTAAGGGGAATCACCCTGAGAGAAGCCCGCAGGCAATATAATTGCAAATGTGTTGGCTCACCTATAATTATATCCATCCACTGCTTTTGTAGGGGCATTAGCATAAGAACAAATGTATTAATGCCAAATTTCGTAAGCAGAAAATTAATCCACAGAGGCACACTTTCTATGACAGGGGGTGGGGAAATGGGAATACGAAGCAAGGTTGGCCGGAAGTTCGCGCCCTTAGAAGTGTCAAGATGATCTTGTGCAATTTCGCGCTCAATATGATACAGAATACGGAGGAGGCCTTGATGATCTGGGCCTCCCATTTCCGGGTACTCGGTAAGCTTCGCCAGTGCATCCGGGCACACAACGGGCAAAACGGGCGAAGGTTCACATTGTTGAGCTAATTGGCGAAACTCATTTCGAGCATTTTCGATGGTCAATCGGACCTCAGCCGGAGAAGTTGTTGCAGCGCAAGTTTTTTCGATTCTTTCTAACTGGGGTAAGATATTTTTGAGTACCCAATCCAGTGGTAATTGGCAACACTGAACGCAAATCACCATTGGATAACTCGTGCGTCCCTTGCCATCCCGAGAAGACCACATACGTCCAACACCTAGGTTACCATCCATACACCATACAAACTCGTGCTTGAATTCTTCGATTGGATGATTTTCCTGGAGCTTATCCCAGCTTCCGGAGTCAATATTGCCGCCAATGCCTTGAATATAAAGCATACGTTTTACAGTGATCAAGATGTCGGTTTCGAGACCAATATCATCAATGTGATCATCCCAACCAGGATGTTTGCCAAATGCAGCAACAAACACCCTCTCAGGTGGGTCATCCTGTCCCTGTGGAATTAAACGCCTGACGAATTTTTTAAGAGGAGAGTTCAATACTTTCGTCTCGCAAAATCAATACCTGCTGTTTCAACGATTGTCCGTATTCCGGTTTCAGGGTTCAGTCATTGCATCTATAAAATTCGAATTGATCGGCTGTTTGCAATCGCTGTCGTTGAAGAATTCAAGTTGCAAATATAATATCCCCCCCAAACCCTCTTTGGTCTTAACATTAAGTCTGATATATCCTTTTGTCTGTTTTTGATAACACTCATGCAACATTCTAAGACATGCCCATGGTTCCAGATATTTTAAAACCGGACGCGGTTCGGTGTCAGATGACCAACGGTAAAATTCGATATGAAGCTGTGGCCCGGGATATTCAACCGTACATACGTTCAAATCCCCCCCCGAACGCGTGTTAAACCGCTCGTTCTCCTGACTTCCCTGGACAAATCTGAATTCCGTGAGATAGTCAGACAAAGGAACTTCGCCCTTCTGCAGAAGACTACGTTGCGTCTTCTCGCCCAGAAGTTTTATCCTGCAGTAGCATTGACTTCCACTTTTAGGAAGTCCCCCGAAGATTTGTTCGATTTGCTCTAATTCGACCAATTTTTTCTGAGATTCTACTAATGGTTCCTGTAACCGCTTAAGTTCTATATCTACCTCATCAATGTTTGTCTTCTGGCCAGATCCAATTGTCCCCTCAGGAAAATTCATCTGGGAATGAGTTTCATCAAACAATGAACGCACCATGGTAAAATCTTCTTCCATCAAATCATCCTTACTGTCGGGCTTCAATGGAAATTTACTGCTATGCCGTCTTAGTTCATTAAGTGCATTTGTTTTCTCGCTTTGTACTTGGGAGGTTAATCGACGCAGTATGCTGCAGGTTAGTTTGACCAGGTACATGTCCACAAATTGTGCGGGTGACATATAAGAAAAAGGCGCGTAACTATCTTGGAAAGCAGCCGGCCGCAAGCTCAATACGGTTCTACGTTTTGTCTCGGCATTACCCTTCAATTCTGTCCAATTGTCAAGCACTCGCCGGAATATATTTATAGTATCATAATTGTCTTGCTTGACTTTATTCAAATTCCTTCTGAATAGTTGGATGTCATTAGTGTCAGGCGGGACAAACTTATACCTATCAAGCTCGGTAAGAACTGCTTCGAGCGGCTCACCAAGACCAACTCGCAGCTCTTTTAAGACCTCAGTAGCTACCACATCCTCGTGTCGCTCCGAATCACGCTTGGTCTTGTTCGCAATCACACGATTAGGCACTGTTCTGAACCAGTAACGCAGGTATTGTTCTGCATATCTCGTATAAGTATCGTTTGCAGCGGTGTATTCTCTTTTTAGGCTCGTCTCCTGGCCCAACTGTTTCTCTAATACGTCTCCAAGAGATTTCCAGGTACCGAGCATAGCTGCGGCGGCGCTCGGATCATATCTCTTATCAATAATTGTTGTTGGAATGTCCGCCCAATCCCATTTCTCTTCTTTTACTATTAATTTATCGAGATCTTCAATGCTCTTGGGGGCTGCTTCTAAGCTACTTTTTACGATCTCGTAAAGTTGTCTTTGTTCAGCGAAGGAAAGAGCAAGGTTAGAAAAACCATATGCTTGCTGGAAACGAGAAACAGCGGGATTAGGGTCGAGGTCCCGTAACTGACCTATATTACGACGTGCTTTTGTGGATGCTTCCTCCAGCTCTCCGATGGCTTTAGTAACCTCATAGACGACATTGGAGATGGGCTTTGCCGCGCCGAGCTGTTCATTTACCTCCGAATACATTTCATAGCGGATTGCGTATAAACGTCTGCTCCTCTGGTCACGAGGAACCCAGGCGTAAAGCTCTTTATCAAACTGATCAAGTTGTTGTGCAAACTCGCTCTCGCTTAGGCTATTCTTCATTCGCTGGCGAGCATTCTCAAGCTCGCTCCGGCAACTGGCAAGAAATGAGTTCTCCGCCTCATTGACGTCCTTCAGTTCGCTAAGAAGAAATTCATAATTTTCGTTGACATCCTTTAGGACAAGCTTGGTCTGCTCTGCCCAGAGAGTTACAAGTGATTGTGGATTGTTGAGAGTACCAATATAATTGTCAATACTTTCCTTAGATTCTTTGAGGTCCTTAAAGCTCTCGTTCCAGTCAATGAAAAACTTATTCAATTGTGCCGCTGTATAGAGTTTGTCCGATTTGAGACCAAGGTCGCCACCGAGACCTAAAATACGGGCTTCAGCAGTATCGAATTTTTCAAAAGCATCTTTGAGCTTTTCGATAGTCTGGACCTGGGCGTAGTCTCGATTTTGCAAGCGGTTAGAATCCTTCCAATATTCATTGAAAAGTTTTATACCATGTGCTATTGCGACTTCGAGGTATTTAGAATTAGGATCTGTTCTCCGAAATTCGGGAGGCCAATCTCTCAGCCTTAGACCTTCACTCTTACTTTCGCCTTGATCGTTAATTTGAGCATAGATCATGCCAAGCGGCCGATGTAGTTCAGCTTTGTCATCTTCGTACTTGTTAATTTGGTTAGGGTCGCGATCAAAAACATATTCAAAGAGGGGTTCCAAGAAAGTTTGGGCAGAATATTCACCTTCTTCATTCAATCGCTTAGCTGCTTTGATTCGGATTAATTGACGCAAGGCATTGGTCTCAGCATCTTGACGTCTCCAATCCCCATTTTCTTGCGTATCCATTATATCTCCGGCCGCATCCAGGAATGGGCGTAAAACACCTTCCTCATAAACAATACCCTGGGCTTTGCTCATGCTCTCTGGTTTAATACCCTTAAGAAACTTAGCTGCCGGAGCAAAAATCCAGGGTATTTTCCATCTGTTCACTGAGTCGGCAAGCTGTGCGGAAAAGTTGAATCTTTCGATGTCCTCTCCAGGTACTCCCGCTTTGCCAATATATCTATAACTATCTTCACCTTCGCCTTTCAGCACTTGTAGTTCATTCATATCACCTGAATCGATTAATTTCGCAGAGGTTGCCAAATAACCTTTCATCTCACCGACGGACCTGCGAAACAAAATAGCTGTGTAGATAGTGAAGAAGAGAAGCAGAATCACGCTGGCAGCGGCTGAAAATAAAACCGTGGCTTTTCGGCGCCTATGTTGCTTCTTCGCGCTTGTTGCATTTGTAACAAGCCCCTTCTCGCGAAAAACTTTTTTGATAAAAAGGTCCCTGAGAAAATACGCTCTGTCACGTTCCCATACTCGCCCATCCGGAAGAGAATCAATCGGCACTCCGAGTGATTCGGCGAGGTCCTCGTCCAAAGCTGAGCCTTCTCGCATTGAAGAGGTAAAATAGATACCGCGGAAGAAAAGCGGCTTGCAAGACCACTGACTGCCAACACTGAAGACCAATTCAAGGTATCGAGCCATTCGCGGAGCGATTTTAGTAATACTTTGAGGGAATGCATACAAAGTGTCAGTCTCGCTCATCCTTTTGGCTCCAGGTTCATCGGATTTAGACATTATATCCTGCAGTAATGCAAGTCTGCGCCGGAAAAGGCGGCCCTGAATTGTCGTCAAGTGCTGGTCAATAAAACCAGGATTATATGGTTCATCGAGCGGTTCCGGATTGGACCAGCCCAATATCTGGTGCTGAAGTTGCGGGTCTTCCAAGTTATCAAAGAAATCACGGAATCCATTGATCAGGTCACTTTTAGTAACGACCACAAAAACGGGAAAGCGGACATCCAGAGTTCTCTGGATAGTATCAAACTGCTGGGCAATCTTGGACGCTTTTTGCTCAATTTCATCGGCCGTATCTTTAATAAGGCTATCAGAAGGGATTACCAGAAATACGCCGTTGATTGGGCAACGCGGGCGAGACTTTTTCAGCAGCGTTAGGAACTCTTTCCATTCACTTGAACCCCCTGTTTCTACCTCTTCGAACATCAAGCGGCCAGCTGTATCAAGAATAACAGCGTGATCGGTGAACCACCAGTTCATGTTGAGTGTACCACCAGCACCTTGAAACTGGTCCTGTAGGCCTGGGGGGAAACCGATATTACAATGACGTATAGCTTCAGTCTTTCCTGAACCTGGTTCACCTGCAATCATATACCATGGAAAGTCGTAGAGATTCTTGCCGGCAGCGTGGAACTTCTTGATACCATCTTCGAATTTTTTCCGTAAATCATCCACGCGGGCCATGTGTGCGGCTTCGCTAATTCCCTGTGGTGTTGTCACGGCACTATCAATAATGCCGCGTTCCATCGGGGCGGCCTCGCGTTTCTTCCGCCATTTTAGCAGGTACCGGTATAGCAGAAGAAGCAAGACTATAATGGCAATTCCGATAAACACAATCCAGAGTATCTGTGGGGGAAGAATATACCATATTGCTGCCATAATACCACCGCCGGACAATACTAAAAGTCCGACCTTGATGGGCGTCGGAAGATTCATAAAATTTGAAATTCTTGGGCTCATATTAGTAGTCACACATCTTTCATTCTATTTGTTATTGTTATATGTCGACTCAGTAACATAGGTCGACTTTTCATATCCAATGATCGTATCAAGCGATTTGGACACATCATCTAACGTCCATTTGAGCAGGCAAAAATATGCTATGCTCCAAACGATAATAAGACCTATTAAGGTGATTCCGATACCTACTAACTTTGTACCGGGCGGCTCAACAAAATCTCTGGTATCTACATTTTCATAGGCCTCCGGGCAAATGTAAGACTTTTCATCGGCATCCATCATACCAGAAATGCGAGCGGAGATTTTGGACATTAATCTCTGGATACTTTCTGGTTGTCCGGCATAAACGCCTGTAAAACCCAAACCGATACAAGTGTAAAATATCACTAACCTCTCAGTTGCACCACCACTCGGATCCGCAAGGTCTTCATCCAGCAGGTCGAAAAACTTCTCATCTCCAGCCAACTCGTTTCTTTCACGACCCAGCTCATACCAATCGTAAGCGAAAGTTAGTTTGCTTTCTTTAATCATGAAATCGACAAAGAAAATTAGAGGCAATTCAATCTTCTCATACTGAACGGTCAATTCTATGTTATTTGAAGCTTTTGTTCTCATCTCGTCGAGTGTTTTCTTAACGTCGTTGCGTACCTGGTCCATTTCCAGAGTACAACCCGTGCGTGATAATCGATTGAGCCGACATACATATTGGAAAAGCGGCTCACATAACTTAAGCAGTGTCATTTGTTATGCCTCCGTATCCGGAACAGTCATATATAGTGTGACATCAAAATCAGAAGATTCAATTCCAGGCCATCGCACTGCGATGGCCTTTTCTTGCGTTATCCTCTCCCAGAGCCGTGCACTTTCACTCCGCATCACCCGAAAATAATGAAGTCCTACCTGGGCTGGAAGTTCAACAGGTGGATACGATTCCTGGGCAAGCTTAACACCGAAGACTCGCTGATTTGCAAGACTCTGCGGCATAAGTTTAAATTTATCGCGATCCATGACCAATTTCGCCAACTCCGAAGGGTCTTGCTTTGTTTTGATAGCAAGAAAATATTCATTTGGCAAGGATAGTGTTTCGTCACTGAGAGTTGCTACCAGGATTTTTCGCTCTTGATCCATTGTAAAGGGAACTTTAAGAAATTTAGCCCGAACTACGCCTTTGAGCAGCATCCGAATCCGGGTGGAAACCTCATTGAAAGCAATTGCGGGATTGTCATGCTCGTATTCAACAATCTCAAATTGGTCCCGGTCAGGACGCAAGGCAGCAAGTTCAGCAAGTAGCTGTCTAAGCTCTATATACATTCCGAATGGTGTAACACTGCCGGGAGCCTGGATTAGAGAGCCAAGGCTGGCGCTGAACCGATTGAGCGTTCTGAGACGGAGTATTTGCTCGAATTGAATACCACGTATGTTTTCGATGCTAAAACCACCACGATTAACTTGGACTACTAATTCATTCCGGCTGGCCATAACCTGGTTAGTTATATCCCGAAGCAGCTCACCCAATGCGGGTGAGCCACTAACGACAAGACATGGGGGAATGTATGCCGGATCTCTACGAGGCAATCCGATATCCTCACCTGCTGCGTGGACAATACGCAATAATGGTAACACTTCGATATCCGAGCGATCGTCATTGTCAAGCAAAAGCCTGGCGTTTATCTGGCGAATAAGGATTGACTGTGGATTCTCACCCGTGTTTTCATCGGGTCTTTCAATCTCAGTTACCCGATATCTGCGCTTCACACGCCAATCTTCCTCAGTACCTTTCTCAATGACGTTACTTCGAGAATGGGACCAAGTTGGTACACCAAGACTGACGGTTAGTGGACTACTACTCGAAGCAAATGCCTCTTTTATATCAAGCGATGGAAGATGAGCATTATCAGGTACATTCACCTCAAGCCCACTGGGCATTACAACCCGGAGTCGGTCAAAGGAAACTCGCATATTTTCCAATTGGTCATCGGAAATCTTTGCCTCTACTACGCCATAGGGATAGTGCCAACACAAACGGCGCTCCTTCGCGAAGTTCTCAACAATACGACTTTGCATGTACTGAAGATGATGAGGTTGAAGGAAGAGACCTTCGCACCAATGGATTTGGCCCTTTATCGTCATAATGTATTCCCCTGTATTGTCATCAACGACCCATCCCTTTCACTAAAGACTCCACGTAACTAACAATGGCCTTTGTTATCTCCGTCTCAATGGAGTCTTCGGTTAACATATCCGCCAGTTCGAGATATTTTCTCCAGCACTTCACTTCGTGACTAACAAGGACACTTTTATGCTCCATTCGGACTAATGTTGAAATCTCAGAAGGAGAAAACCTGGCAAGATGATGTTTCGCAAACTGGCTGCCAACCCGGCTAATTGCCGTAATAACAGCCGCGATAAGTCGTTGTAATTCTTTCAGTTCGTTGTCAACATGCTCTTGAGATACATTCGAGTCGTTGTTCAGAAACTGCCCGATGGTTTTCTTAAGATCGCCAGACTGACGAACACCCGACCGAGGTGATAATTTGCGCCATGTGTTCCAAACTAAAGGCTCAAGCTTGTACACGAAGGTGGCAAGCAGGACAATCAATTCTGTAAGACGGTTAGCATCAAAACCCGGCTCATCACCAAGCTGAAGCTCGGTCCTGAGTTTTTCAATTGATTCACCAGAATAATTCTCTCCGACTTGTGCTCCTAATCCTACCTGTTGCAGCTTCTTAGTAATAGATTCTTTCTGGTCGACAGGAAGTGTCGGAACGATTTCCAAGAGGCTGCGAACAAGAAAGTCGGCGTCCTGAAGCTTAGCCTCATCAATTACAGAAATGCTCTTACCCTCCTGCTCTTTTAACATTGGCTGAACAGCAATATTCCCTGTAGGAAATCTTTCCAGCAACCTTCGTAAGAAAACACTGCGTTCCTCAGGTAAGACCATTTTCAGAGCCCGCTCAACCTCTTCGCAGAGGTAATCAATTCTGGTCTCGTTGCTCTCGTCAGCAAAATCCACCTGAATCAAACGAAGCCGATTTGCCGTCTCGATAACGCGATTTTCCAACTTCTTCTTGTTAGTGGGCACGATTTTTAGTCCTATTCGAACAAAATAGCAGCATCAAAATAAAAACTATTATTTTCCAACTTTTTTGCTTTGTCAACAGTAATCATAAATGAAATTTTAGTCAGTAGAACAACGTGTACTCAGAAATATGCTATGCAACGAAAGTTCTCAATAAGAGATCGTCCGCATCCTCTTCAAACTCCTTGCTACTAAGCCATGTTGACCATCCCAGTTGGCCTATTTTACCCAGACAACTACTTGGAACCTCTGAAGCACTTAATATCAACTGAAGCTCCCAGCTCAATTCATCTCCGATATAATTTTTGACCCATGCAAATAGCCGGCGAATACTATCGCCTCCCGGTAACATACGCTGGTATTCAGAAAAATTCATCGGCCCAAACTTAATCCTGAACTTTTGCTGGCACTCCCAAAAACGGGACCCTATGATCAATGTGGAGCCCAATTTCCCGTTTTCTACAGATTCTCCTAATCGGCAACAATGTTCTTGTGGAATATCGATCCACTGTCCAACAAACTGTTCTATGTCTACGGTTATTCCAAAATAGTCTTGCAGAATCTCTCGCAAGCCTTCAGCATTCTTGGTCTCGTAAGCAAGACGCCCAGAATAGTGAAGTTTCCCAACGTCAGGGACAGCATCTCTGTTGCGAAATGAATCTTCTCCTATTCCAAATAGACTCCCGATGTAAACTGCGAACCGGTCCTCTTCTGTGCGATCATGGCTCACACTTTGCTGGTTACACGCCCATGCACGATAGAAAAGAGATATCATTCGATGATGAAAAATATCAAGGAAGGCTGCAAGTGTTATGTCTTTTTGGTTGTGTAATCGGTCATGGACATATTCAGTTATGGACAGAGGCATAGGCCCATTGGTGCCGAGAAGCCCAAAAAAGCTAACGGCCATCCGGCCGGGATGTTCGTCTGTAGCTTCAGAATAGGTATCGATGGCTGAGGGCGCAAATGCTAAAGAGACATTTTGGCAGAACCTGACGGGATCAAGTTGAGGTCGCTGTGAATGTCCGATCCGCGGTAAATCCGGGCGTGCACACTCGATCCGTCGCACAGCTTGGAAAAAGTCGAAATCATAAGGTCTATCCAGTAATGCTTGCATCAAAGAATTGGACGCAGCCCGTCTCTCATGTTCCATCGCATAATCTCTCCACGTTCAAGTGTTTTCACTACAGTTTCGGTAAAAGAATTAATCGAAACATATTTGGCGAAGAATTGTTCAAGAACAGCGCCAAGCAGAAACACCCCACTTCCTTCGAATGATGCTTCTTCGAGAGTTACTGTTACCTCCAGCCCGCGCGCAAACGCGATCGACCCTGATGTTGTAATTCTACGAGTGATCGGCTTGCAACTTACCGATTTGACACCATCAATTTGCTTGCGAGTTTGCAAATCACCGGCGTCACTATATAGTCGCAAAAGGTCGCGAAGAGCTGACGCACCTTCACGGTCATTAGTATCGGTAAGCGAAAGATAGTTTAGCGACAGGTGATTAATAATGCGCCATGCAATTTCCCCTTCGGCGTGAGAGGGCTTGGGTGAGGTTGGAGCGCCAAAGCAGCGAATTGATGTGCAAGGTGCTGTCTTGTCCATAGTAAAGTCGGACCTGCCTATTCCAATCGGCATATGTAGGGGCAAATCACGGTTTGTGCACAAAGCCTCCACGCCTAACTGCTTTACATCGGTACTATACGGTGCGGTTGTTGAATCAACAAGAGATATGTAAACTTCGCTGCCTGCATAACTTCTCGATCTTCGGCCTTGCAACCTTGTATGCTGTGACTGTGGCCTTGGAACTCGGTTCGTAACATAATAGCCGCCTGTACCGCTGTCTCCCAGATCTTTCGCCAGATAAAAAGGAAGAAACTCTTGCAGCTCGTCTGACCGGGCACCATAACCGATTACCTTTGTAAGTTTGTAAACCTCGAAGTCCTGTGCTCTGGTTCGGTCGGGAACAACATGAAACTCAAAGACTTTGTCTGATACGAGTATGCGGTCCAACCGTTTTTCAAACAGGTTTCCTGCAGGCGAACAAAATAATCCGAAATTATCAGCATTGACCGTTCCCTCAAGTTCAATATTCGACTCTCGGAACAAGATAATGATATCCAATTGATTTTGATCACAGCGTCGGATTGCGGCACCCAAATCAGTAAGTTCGATAAACATAAATCGTTGGGGAAATGCAAAGTACTCGTGCAAAAGGCGATATCCCTGAAAGGATGGCGCATCATAAGGCAGTAGTTTCTGTTTACTTTCAAAACCCACACGCCGGACACAAGAAGCATCAAGGACCTTTTGCCATTTTATGGGCTTGGTCGCCGGTTGGACCACAACTGCAACTGCTTTTGCGAAAAATTGTTCGTACAAATGCATTGGAATCTCACCGACACCCATAAGATGTAAGGTCAAGGAGTCCAGTTTCAACTCACTAAAGCTAAGCCCCGCAGTGGATTGGATTCGAATCTTAATTCCGGCTTTGACATCAGGTAGGTTGGGGACTTCAAGTGAGGCCAGCTCACGTGTACAGTAATTTGCCTCGCTCACCTTAATGGGCCAGAGGGTCACGTCATGTGCGGTGTGGTATTCGCATCTGGTTTGATCCGTTTTGCCCAGAATACTGCAAAGCGAAGAACCACGGGGAATTAAAAAGCCGTCAGCTAATCCACCTTCATCCAAGTCTGCCTCGAACTGGACAATACACATAGACGGTGTGGGTGCCAGATAGTGGGGATAGATGGTTTCGAGCAAAGACTGCGTAAACCTGGGAAACTCTGCATTTAGTTTGAGTTGCACTCGCGCAGCAAGAAAAGCAAAACCCTCCAGCAATCGTTCAACAAAAGGGTCCTGACACGGCTGAAACTCATCAAGACCACCGAGGCGGCCTGCTATTTTGGGGAACTCCTTTGCAAACTCCGCCCCCATTGCGCGAAGATGCGCAAGTTCGCGATTGTACATGTCCAGCAGCCGTCTATCCACTTGACTCGCCCTTCAACTTGTGGTGACCGGTTTCCAAATCTACTTCTGTCTTAACGAAAAGGTGGTCCGGCAACGGTTGTGCCCACAGTTCACCCTCTATTTCGAACGAGATGGTACGAATGTTTGCCGAATCCAGTGGAGTGACAATACGAACAGACAGTTGTTTATGCGAAATTCGCGGCTCAAAACATAGAACGGCTTGCTTCACTTGTGATTCAAACTCAGCCGGATTGATTATTGAGATAGTTGCACCGCAAACATCGGGTATACCGTAGTTTAGCACTGACCGTGCTGCTTCGCTAAACTCATATATGTTGTCGTGCAATGGGTGTCTCTTCGTATTTAATATCATCTCCAAGTCGCGAAGTACTGCCCTTTTGTATCTTCGTAGTGATACTACGCGTTGGTCACGGCTTTCCTTACTCACCTCTGGCTCATCGTCGGTGAGGCGATCAAGCAGGCATGGTTGCAGACGATCCATTGGTGTAAGTTCAGCCATTATTCGTCTCACCACCTTGTCGGTCTGTTTCTGGGTGATCCAAATCTATTTGTCGTATCTGAAGCAGCGGGAATTCATCCTGGTCGGTGGCAAACATGCGCTGTCCCAAACCAAGGTACAGTTCGCCTGGTTGTTCAAGCCAATCGGTCTTGCGAGCGAGGAGAATGGCACTATCTTCGCTGGATTCCGAGTTTGGGTACCGCGTTGGTATCAGGCCGGTTGTTTCACCACCGTTGACCCAGGTGAAGTGGGCGGGAAGCCAGACTACATCGCGCAGGTCGGCTGGTGGATCAATTTGGATTCGCTTTATAGCTGTAAAAGGCACCCAGTAGTATTTGCCGTCAAAAACGGCCTCGATTAATGGACCAAGTCTGGAATCGGCATCTGAAATCCACTGAAAACGCTGACTATCAATTGAACCGGGAACGACAGTTGCTGCGTCAAATGCGCTCTCTCGCAGTGTTTGCGACGCCTGGTATTTACCTTCCGCAATCATTTGGTTGGCCTGAACCAACCAACCAATCCACTCAGCCGGCTCGCCGAAAACGAGCGGAGAGCGTTTGCCGGCAAATATCTCAGCCCTCAAAGCCTCACAATTGAGCGCCGCTCGGCATACCTGAGCCATGAGCAAATTCATGGGGTCGAGTTCCGCAGCCACGTTTAGCTGGGTCAAAGCTCGCTCCCAATCTCCCAGAACAGATAACAACTGGAAAAGGAAAACCCGAAGCTTGGCATTGGAAGGATCGGAGCGTATCTGATCTTCCAGAACAGCAAGCGCCTCAGTAAGCTGGCCGGCTTGCAATAATTCTTCTGCTTGCATGGTAATTACCTCCGTGGCCGGACAGAACGCAAATCTTTTGGCACTGCACACGAAGGCGAGGCAACAAGCGGTCATCAAGCCTTCGATACAGCAGCATCAGCCGCCCTGATTGGTGAACAAGTCCCAATAAGCTTTGACGCCGCTTAGCGGCTTGCCGGTCTCGTGGTCCATCAGAGTGTAAGTCCATTCTATCTTGCCGTAGTTGAAACTGATTTCTTCCAGCGGCAGCGCCCCCGTCACACCGGGGGACGCAGGGCGTACCTCAGGCTTCGGCCTCTTCCACCTTCCAGCTATACTCGACGTTACCCTGCTTCTTGCCAGCGCTGTCATACTCGGTGTAGGTGGTCTTGATCTCTTCGAAGTTGAGTGAAAAATTCTCAGTAGGCACATCTTCCGCTTGACCACTGCCGCCGATGTTATAGGCAGTCACCAGCACATTCTTCAGATCATAGACATAGTAAGTCACCCTGCCTGCGTTGGCGATCGAGGCGGTTAAATGAATCTCGACCTTCGGGAAAACTTTTCCTTGACATACTGCCTCAGCGATCTTGGGACTTGACTTGTCAAGCTCCTTGACGGCTTGAATGTCTTCGACAATAACGTCACCACGTCGACGGGTCGCGCCGGTCGCACCGCCGCCGGGCTGAGTCATCCCCTGAGAAAAGCTCAAAAGATCACTCCATTTGTCGTGGTCCTTGTCCTTCGCCTCACCGTCAACACCGTCGAATTTTATGTAAGCTGCCATCTGTACTTCCTTTCCTAATTAAGCTTCGTGGTCCGGCGCAATCCACTCAATATCCTGTCGAACGGACGGGATACCGCTCCACGACGGCGCCGCGCCGCGGCCAGAGCCCTGTCTCGCTCTCTTTCAAACGCTCCAATTCTATCCAGCTCGTCGCGGCCCTCTCGGCTGAGGCAATCGTACCACGCAATGCACCCGCATGGCGGCCGCGATCGATGTGCTACCTTCCTTCACCTATTATCCACCGCCCTTGGCTGAGGGCAGCTTGGATACCAACCGCAGCGAAACAGATAATCCTTCAAGCTGGTAGTGAGGTCTCAAGTAGAATTTCGCAGAGTAATA
>Ga0307439_1000939_pt1 | contig 19325 bp, 21 predicted proteins | sample SalMarWE160490MG_FD_202142 | JGI IMG/M metagenome (GOLD analysis project Ga0307439, IMG submission 202142) | Salt marsh sediment microbial communities from the Plum Island Ecosystem LTER, Massachusetts, United States - WE1604-90 | ecosystem: Environmental > Aquatic > Marine > Intertidal zone >... | reverse complement strand
AATAGATTCGGGTGGGGAAGGTGTAATGCTGCGTGCGGCTGGCAGCTTTTATGAACACAAGCGGTCGAATTCACTTTTGAAAATAAAGCGGATGCAAACCGCCGAGGCCAAGATAGTTGGTTATAAGGAAGGTAATGGCAAACACCTTGGTAGGATTGGTGCTCTTATTTGTAAATACAAGGGTAAATTGATTCGACTCGGGACGGGCCTGACCGATCAACAAAGAGAGATACCTCCGCGGATAGGAACAAAAGTAACGTTCTCGTTTTTTGAATTGACTACAGCGGGTATGCCGAGATTTCCGGTCTTTTTAGCTAAACGTGATTATGAATGAATCATACGCCCGTACTTACCAGGTAAATTTGTGAGGGTGTGAGCCCGATTCTTGGTTGGCCGTTTTATTTCTCACGCTGGATTTTCGGCCTCACACCCTTTTGAATCTTTTATAAATATCCGAAAAACCAGCATTTATAAAATATACATATTATTTTTATTTTTCATTTGACGATATGTATCTTCTTATTAAAATTGCATGTGTTAATACTATTGAAAGGAGATACATATTATGGCACAAAAAATCACAATTACTATTCCAGAGGAGCTTTTTGAAAGACTCGAAGGGGTTAAAAGCAACTTCAATGTATCGGGTGTTTGTCAAGAAGCTATCAGGCAAGAGGTCAATCGTCAAGAACTACTTACAAAGGAGAATGGCAAAATGAAGGATGTAATCGAACGTCTAAAGGTCGAAAAACAGGACTATGATACGAAATACCGAGATATGGGGTTCAATGATGGTTATGAGATCGCCAAACAAATGCACTTTAAAGAGCTGGTTGAAATGGCCAGATGCAACGAAGAGTATGATAAATGGGAGGTGCTTGATCCTAACCAAGAAATGAGGGTAGTAGGACAACCGCTCAATAAGTTTTTGAAGAATGTACATAATCGATTTAAACAAAGTCTAAAACAGGTGCGAATGAATGACTTATATGTTAACGAAGAGGATTACAGACAAGGCTGGTTAGATGGGGTTAAAGCCTTTTGGATTAAAGTAAAGGATAAGTTGCTACCAGAAAAACAGAAAAAGTCCAAAAGAAAAGCTACTGTTGTAAAATAGAGTATATCGGGCGCCGTGACGATGGCTTGCGGTTCGGGCAGAGGCAGCGAGTTTGATAACCAACCTTTCGCGTTGTCTCTCCCGAATCGACCGAATGAAAGGTTGGTGTAATGGGCATCAAAAAAATCAAATCAACGGAACTCACCTTAGCTATTACTGAATTGCGAAATCTTGCCTACCTTATTACAGAAAGTGGTATTGATAGAAACACCTGTAAGAAAGCTGCTGAACTTGAGTGGATATTAAAAGGGCTGTGGGCGGACGTATGTTTAGAGGAATATCCTGTCGACGATCCGGAGGAAACCAGGCGAAGATTTCATAAGCATTGGCCTGATAAAACGTTTAGCGATGCTGACATAAAGAGCGTCAAGTCAACCCGAAGAAAAGAATATTTGACCGATAAAGAGGATGATCTTAAAAACGTTTTTGATGATGCTCTCGATATTCTAAAAAACCTTAAAAACCTGCCACGTGACCAAGCATCAAACGATCTTCGGGGCAAGGCTGATTTGCTTGATCGTTTATGTGGTATGACCAGTGATAAAAAAATAGCCAGTGGCGGGATAAAACAACGTTCACAAAAGAAAAGGCGGAAAACTCCACTACAATTTCTCAAAGAATCACGGGAGCGACAAGCAGCTAAAGAATTGGCAAAAGGTAGAATAACGGCTGTAAAACTTGGTGTGATTCTGGAGTGCTCTGCATCAACGGTTGTTCGTATGAAGGCATGGAAAAAAAGGGATGTCCTCAAAAATACTTTGCCAAAAGGTTATATGAAGCGTGACGAAAATGGAGATCGCTCGCTTCTTGAAGCGATAGACGAGCCATAGTAACCTGTTGCATTGTTGCACACTGCAACAACGATTTGCAACAAACTCTAAAAAATTTTTCTTTTCTATCTCACACAGAAACCAACACTTACATCACCCTCTGTCTATTGTTGCAATTTGATTTTGCAACAATTCCCATATAAGTATGGGCGATAAAGTTAGGACAATGGGACTGACAGTTGTTGAGCAGGAGTATCTCCGACTATTAAGACCTGAACTTCGGCAAGCAATAAAAGAAGGTGATCCTGTCCGTGCAGCTTCGTTTGCTAAAGAGCTTGCACGGCTACAACGGAAAAAACTGCAAGCAATCGGAGGGCAAACCGGTGATCATTGAAACCTTAGACAAATTTTTTATCGATCCTGGCTATAGTAGTATCCATTGTTGGGCCCATCGGTGAATCTCCTAAACGTGTTAGATTTTATGGTTTGAAAAGGTTTGATTGTCTTGTTCAGTAACCCGATGGGCCTTTTTTATCAAACATGAAGTGGTTGTAATGGTTGAAAAGAACTTGACAACGTTGCTTGATCCGCCACTGGCTCACAGCATGGATCCCCTGAGTAGTTTTCTGGCCGGTGAAAAACATCACCGCTCAGGTCGATGGGATAGTCAAAAGGCAGCGGTCCTCAAAGCATTACGACAAAATGACGGCAGTACGAGCGCTGAGCTTGCGAGGGTTATGGATGTTAATCGGTATGTCTGCGCAAGACGTCTGCCCGATCTTGAGCGAGCTGGGCTAGTTCAGAAAAGACCGCCCCGACAATGTAAAGTTACGAGAAGTTTATGTGTCGTGTGGCATGTGGTTAAGTCAGAACCAAGTTTATTCCCGGAACTTCATTTATAGTTAAAGGAGTCACGATGTCTCAAAATAATCAAAACGAAAATAGCCAAACAGTTCCAAACCTTGTGGCGGCCAGGCGTGAAAATTATGACTTTGGTCCTTCAGCCGGACTCGTTGGTAGTGATATCGATGTCCAGGTCGCTACTGCCAAGCGATTCCCCCGGAGTATTGGAGAATCTAAGCAGCGAGCCATTGAACTGGCTACGCTTGATCAAAAGACTGCTACTGATTGCATTTATGCCATCCCTCGAGCGGGGAAAATTATTGAGGGGCCCAGTACAAGATTAGCTGAGATTGTTGCAGCTACATGGGGCAATCTGAGAGTGTCCGCAAAAACCATTTGTGAAGATGATCGTTTTACTTATGCTCAAGGTGTTTGTTGGGACTTAGAGAGCAACACAGCAATTTCTTACGAGACAAAGAGGAGAATCACAAACAAAAATGGTGAGCGATTCAATGACGATATGATTACGACCACAAGCAGTGCTGCAACGAGCATAGCGCTGCGAAATGTTGTCTTTCGTGTTATTCCCAGGGCTTTTGTCAATGAAGTTTACGACGCAGCCAGAAAAGCTGCTGCCGGCAATATCCGAACTTTGAAACAAAGACGAGCAGAAATGCTTCAATATTTTGCAGGTCAGAGTGTAAGCGAAAAACAAATCCTTGATCTACTGGGCATTGCCAAAATTGACGACATTTCGATCGATCATCTTACAACACTCAAGGGAATTGCTACCAGTATCAAAGAAGGTGTTGTTTCTATTGAAGCGATATTTAACCGTGACGATGACCAGAACAAAGCTAAATCAACAGAGACAAAACCAGAGAACAAGTCTCAACGTTCTCAGGCAAGCGAAGATGATGTAGTAAATGGTTCTAAGCTTTATCAAGCCGACAGCGCCACCGACCTCAACACCCAAAAGGCAAATCTCATAAACGAGATACTTACTGAACTCGGTGCTCTCTATCCCAACGACACTATTGATGACCAAGCCGCACGGATAAAACTGCTTAAGTATGTTTTCGGAAAAACAGTGATTGACGAAATCACCAAGCTACCAGTTCAGATTCTCGAAGCCGGACTAAAAGCGATGAAAAGTCAAGCAGTCAATGTCGAAAGTAACGATGACCTACCAGTTTAATCAGCCAAAGGGCTTTGAGTGACTATGGATGATATTGTTTTCAGTTTGGACCCGGGATCAATTCGGACCGGTTGGGCAGTAATGCAATTTCCTGAGCAGCTCATAGAAGCCGGACTAATTTTGCCAGACAAGGTCCGGGCCGAAAGCGAATTTCGGATAGCTGCCATGTGCCGTGATTTACGACAACTGCTTAACAAGTGGCAGCCGGAGACGATCGTCATCGAATGGACATCAGGCAAAGTCGGCAAACGGCGCCATAAAGGTAGTGGTGCTGGCTTGGGAGTCCACGGAGCCGCAACGGGAGCTTTATGGCAAACGTGCGAAGCTTGGCGATATTCGCTACCTATTGAGCAGCAATTAGAATTCAAGATTTTGCTTGTCAGAGAGAATGTTTGGACTCACAGTGTGCCTAAAGAAGATCGAATCGCAGCAGTAGCCAATCTTTTTCCACAGTATAAGCCAGAAGATGATCGAGGCGGTGACATCGCAGACGCTCTCGGTCTGGGATTATGGTATTTGCGTGAACAGAGAGTGATATTAGCAGGGAGTACATGACATGAGTGGATTCACAAAGCTTTTTAGCAGCATTATCACTTCCAGTATTTGGTCTGAAGATGATAAGACACGGATTATGTGGATCACAATGCTTGCAAGTGCCGATGCTTGCGGGCACGTTTCAGGATCGATACCAGGAATGGCGGCCATTGCCCGGATGAGTGTTGAAGATGCTAAAAAGAGTATCCAAGCATTATGTAAACCAGACCAATACAGCCGGTCAAAAGAGTATGAAGGCCGAAGGCTGATTGATTCTGAGGGTGGTTGGGACATTGTGAATTATGACAAATATCGCCAAAAAAGAGACCCTGAAAAACGAAAAGAACAGAATCGCCAAGCCCAAGAAGAATTTAGACATAAGCAAAAAGTAAGCCAAAGTAAGCCAGAAGTAAGCCAAAGTAAGCCAGAAGTAAGCCAAAGTAAGCCAGAAGTAAGCCAAGATAAGCCAAGGTCAGCCCAAGCAGAGGCAGAGGCAGAGGCAGAGGCAGAGGCAGAGAATAAACCCCCTATAACTCCCCCTTTGGAGAAAACCTGTGTTGGTGATGACCCTGGAAGTCAAAACAAAGCTCAAAGTAGAAAAATAGCCTTTGATTACGACACAGGTCAATTCGTTAGTATCACACAGGAACGCATGAACGCTTGGATTGAAGCATACCCAGCAGTGGATATCGTTTTGGAACTTCGGCGAGCAGCACTATGGCTTCAGGATAATCCCACTAAGCGAAAGAAAAATTATGCTCGTTTTCTAACTAACTGGCTAAGCCGAACACAGGAGCGTGGTGGTTCCAAAGGACAAGCGACAACCACTAAACGAGAGCCGGTCCGGGGTGATTCCGACTGGTTGCCCACAGAAGCAGAGGGTGAACAGATTTTACGGGAATGTGGAGTGATAACGTGAGTGACAATTTTGATACAATCCGGCATGACCGAGATGCACTTAGGCAAGAGCTTGAGTCAGCAGGTGCAAAGTTCAAAGGCTCAGCGATCCTCTGCCCATTCCATGAGGACAAACATCCGTCAGCGGGTATTTATGAACGTGATGGAATTTGGAGATTCAAGTGCCAAAGTTGTGGGGTAGCGGGTGATGTTTTTGATATACGTGCCAGGCGAACAGGCAAACCTCTGGCTGAAATACTTTTGTCTGCACTTGGACAAACCGAAAGCCAGAATAGACCAGCTCAAAAGCGGTCAAGATCAAGCCAAGCAGGTAATGACAGCAAAATCTATCCCGATCTCGATTCTTTGCGAGATGCCCTGCCCGGACAAGTTACTTCAGAACATCCCTACGTGAATCCAGACACAGGCCAGGCCGATCTAATTGTCTTTCGCTGCCAGGTCAACGGTGACAAATCTTACAGGCCAGCGTATCCGGTCAAGAACGGCTTCCGGCTTGCAGCTCCACCAAAGCCTTGGCCATTGTACGCACGCGATGCTATTGCAAATAGTGACACTGTGATAATTGTCGAGGGCGAAAAATGTGCCGATGTTCTTGCCAGCTATAGCATAGCCAACACCACAAATCCTTTCGGGGCCGGCAAGGCTGAACACTGCGACTGGATACCGCTTGCCGGAAAGAATGTTGTCCTCTGGCCCGACTTCGACGTCACTGGCCACAACCACATGAGACAAGTTCAGATTATCCTTGAGGGAATTGAACCCAAACCACGTATCGCATGGCTTGAGCCGAATGTTTTGGACCTGGCCGAAAAAGAGGACGTCGCTGATTTTATCGAGCAGCTAAAAACCATTGGTAAAAGCCAGACTGAAATCACAGCAGAACTACATAGAGTTATCGCAAAGGCAAAACCGCTCGGTCCGCTCGATAAGCTTCATCGGCGAATCGATGCGATTGTAAGTGGTGACTATCGTCTTGTACATTGGCCTTGGCTTGTCTTAACGAGTCTCTCGATGGCTTTATTACCGGGCACCGTGACACTTCTTGCTGGCACGGTTGGCGCAAGTAAAAGTTTTATGTTGTTGCAGGCAATCCTCTTTTGGCTTGCAGAAAGTGAAACCATAAGTTACTACGCGCTCGAGGGAGATCGCATTTTTCACTTGAGTCGAGCACTTGCTCAGCTTACTGGAGTTGCCTCGCATACGGACCCTGAATGGATTGCTTGTAATTCACAAGTTATCCGGTCTTCGATAAGTGAGCATTCACAAGAGCTTGAGCGTTTGAGTCATCATTTATCAACGAGTGAGAATCTTGGAAATGCTGAGAACTTAGAACAACTTGCTGAATGGATTCAGACCCAGGCTAAGCATTGTCGGCGGCTGATTGCTGTTGATCCCATCACGGCTGCCGGTCGAACCAGTAAGCCTTGGATATCCGACCTCGCATTCCTGAAAAGCGCGAAGAAAACAGCGATAGATTATGGCTGTTCTATAGTTCTGGTAACACACCCAACCAAAGGCGTGCTTGAACCAACAAAGGAAAATCTTGCTGGCTCTGCAGCTTATGAGCGATTCACCGACGCCATTATCACACTACAGAACCATGAGCCGAAAGAGTCACGAGTTAAGACCGATTGTGGCACGACAGATATTGAACACACCCGGACTGTCCGAATTGAGAAAGCAAGAAACGGCAAAGGCACAGGATGTCGTCTGGCTTTTGAATTTTCCGTAGAGTCTTTGACATTACAGGAGCTTGGTTTAATTGTTAAGACATAAAAGGATTGATCATGGCGAGACAATCACGATTCAGTATTGAGCAGCAAGTCGGCAGGTCAAGATTATCCGCAAGAGGACGATGTCTACCCTACAAGCTGTAGTTGGATGTAAAGTGATGTAAAGTCAATACTTAGTTATTAAGGACTTAATGTGTCGATAAAGATACTTTGAAAAAGGCAAAAATAATGCTTGTAAGTGTTGAATATATCTTCAATTAGTGCGGGTCCTACCTGAGATGACCCCTAGGCGGGTCTATGCTGGCCGGTTTTCGCGTGCTTATGAAAAATTTTTTGGTCACTTTACTTACATAAGTTGTTTTTTTTACGAGAGTTAGAAATCAATGATGTCACTTAGGTTTTTAAGAATCGCATCTATAGGGTTTATAAGTGCCAAATTTGGCAATTTTCAAGGGCACTTTATAAGCATACTTCCAAAAGTTATTATCTTCATTTTGTTACCAGTCAATTCAAAACAGGCGAAAATACCAATAGCACTACACTTTCCGCCGGATATTGAATCCAGAATAATTACTTAAGGAGAATTAAAATGATTACACAAAATCTACAAATCGATGAAGCTCAGCTACGACGAGAATTCAACTCCGATCTGGCAATTCAGAACGAGTTTGGTGGTAATTTCGACAATTTTCTGGCTTATGTACGAGCCTGCCATGAAGGTTACGTATCAGATCGGCGTTTTGCTGAGTCTGTGGCTGAGGAGGTTAATTTTTCTATTGAAGCAAAACAGCAAATATTTGACGAAAAAACAGCAACCGATGAACAGCTCAAAGAGCACTTTGCCAAGACGCAGCAAATACAGGACGAGTTCGGTGATGTTGCATCCTATCTGGCCTATATTAAGCATGATGTCCGGCGACGAAATCAAAACAGCAGATCAATAAACAAGTTAGCAGAAACCTTCAAGATCAGCCCTGGTCTACGAAAAGTGAACTGAAATTTGAGGGCGAGTGGTAAGCAGCCGAAAAAGGAGCGGAAAAAAATGCAACAAAGGAATTTGTCAAAAAAAGACATTGAATTACTGAAATGTAAGTTCGATACAGACTTAAGCCTTCAGGCCGTTTACAACGGCAGCTTCGAAGCATATCTTGCTTATATTAGGGATAGACTTGGTCCAAATAGTTCCCTTGTTGAACAAGGGATTCAGCATATAACGCCGCAACATTGTTTTTGAAAAAAGGAGAAAAAATGTCGGAAAAGGAACTTGGTCAAGAATTAGAAGAACTCAAAAGCGAGATTACAGACGTGCATGTGATCTTCACGGGCCTTTTAGATGAGATCGATGCGGCTAAAAAAGCCAAGGTGAGTGCAAAGAGTGATTACAACTTGAATTTCGATAGAGGGGACGAAGATGCGATGTCAGAATGTCTGCGCACGATTCGTGAGTGTAACGACAGAATCGAGGGCTTACAAGCACAGCTCAAAGAATTTCCATCAAAGATTTCTGCTTTGTATGAAAAACAAAAGCAGCTCGTGACTACTGCTCGACAGGAACTTCCGCAAGCTGAAAATTTGTTAAGGCAGGCTCAAGAAAATCTGAAAGTTGTGGAACAGAAGATTAGTCAATGTTCGATTATTCTTTACAACCTTAATCCACTAAGAGATTTCGTCAAAGACAAGAGCCGGGCCTTATCGGTTGCGCAGTCATAGAAACTAACAGCTTTTGTGTTAGATGTTGGTATATAGCGATATTGTAAACATGAAAATTAAACTCAATGACTGACAATGGCAACAACTTGACTACTTTGATGTTATCAGCAAGTGATGCAGCAAAGTATGTAGGAGTTGGAAAGACTTTCTTCTATTCCCTGCATTGTAGTGGCAGATTAGGACCGCTCCCGATTAAACTGGGTCGTCGGACTCTGTGGCGCCGCAGGGACCTTGTAGATTGGGTTGCAGCTGGTTGTCCAACACGACAACAGTGGCTACAAGAAGAAGGGAGATCATGCCATGAGAATCTTTAAGCCAATGTATCGGGACCGTTCTGGTCGATATAAGAAAATCAAACGTTGGTGGATTGTACTACGCGATAACAACAAAACGATAAGGAAATTTCCTGCATTTACCAACAAGGCTGATTCAGAGAACCTTGGTCGGCAGCTCGAGCGATTAGTTGCAAGTAAAATCAGCGGGAGTTCGTTAGATTCTCAATTAGCTTTATGGTTTAGAGAGATACCAGAAGATTTACGAAAACGATTAGTCAAATATGGCATGATCAAGCCTAAAGAGGCAGAAGCGGGTAAGCCTTTAATAGAACACATTAAGGATTTTTCAAGGTCGCTATCGGCGAAGGGACGAACACAAAAACATATCAGACAAGTTACTTGTGTGATTAGTGATGTGTTTACTGCTTGTGGTTTTTTCTATTGGAATGACATCTCGGCCAGTCGTTTGGAAAGCTATCTTACAGATTTGAGAGATCGAGGACGTGGTATATCAGCCAGGACTTTTAATCACAAACTCAAATGCTGTCAGCAATTCGCTCGTTGGATGGTTAAGAATCAAAGGGCTTCCGAATCGCCATTTGCACATTTGAGTTGCCTTCCCGTGGAGCTGGATAGGCGTCGACGACGTCGAGTTCTTACATCGGATCAGATACGCCACTTATTAGTTACAACGAAGGTTGCTGAAAAGCGTTTTGGTCTAAGTGGGCACGAAAGATATTTGATTTATCGATTGTGTATCGAAACTGGATTGCGGGCTTCTGAGATCAGGAGTTTGCGGGTATCATCGTTTGACTTTGATAACTGTGTTTTGGCTGTTGAGGCGTGCTATTCTAAACGTAGGCGATATGATGTTATACCCTTACGTTCTGATACAATGGTAGAGTTAAAGAGATATCTTACAACTAAAATACCACACTGTAAAGCATTCAATGTGCCGGAGAGAACGGCGGATATGTTAAAAGCCGATCTTGAAGAGGCAAAAATACCGTATGAACTTGATGGACAATACTTTGATTTTCACGCCTTGCGACATGAGACGGGGACATTACTGGCAGCGAGTGGTTGCCATCCCAAAGTTGCACAGTCTATCATGCGACACAGCGATATAAATTTGACTTTATCGCTTTATAGTCATACACTGGTAGGTCAAGAAAAACAGGCGATAGCAAACTTGCCTGACTTTTCGGTTATAGAAGATGAAAGAACACAACAACAAACCGCATGACTTAACACACCACTTAGCGCGCCACTTAGCGCGCTTCGGCGAATTTTGGCGAACTTCAACGAACGCTGGCGGAATGTCAATCCTATCTTACGGCATCAAAACCGCGTTTTTGAATGGGCGATGCAGGATTCGAACCTGCGACCGGCTGATTAAGAGTCAGCTGCTCTACCGGCTGAGCTAATCGCCCTTGTGACTTTCAGCACTAAAAGATACTTTACCTGCGAAATGGATGTGATGCAAGAAAATTGCCATCAGATTATGTTAACCCAAGCTCGCTAAATTCGCTCCGATACGCGAAACTAATATCAGCAAGTTCTTGGAGTCGCTACTATTATCCGGTCTACTGCTAAGAGCCGCTTAGGCCGTCTGGATCTCGCCAGTGAATACATCGAATCGAGGGCCAAACTGTTGCAGATAGTACAACGAATATGCGCGTCTGAAAATCAACAGTGGCAACATCAAGACAGTGCCGATATAGGGTATTGCCAAGATGCACGCTGCGCAGCAGCATGTCACGCACACAGCAGCTATGACTATAGCGCCTATAGCCATTGCAATGACAATTTGAAAAAGGATATAAAGGAAGAAACGCGCCTTATTTGCCGACAACAGTGCCAAGAATTGCCGCCAAGCGGCTACACAACTTGTCGTCCCCAAGAACATGATGGGTACCACAAAGTCCGCTGTGAATTTGGCCACCAACGAGAATCCAATAATTATACAGATAAAAGCAACGATATTCACAATCAAGCCAATTATGGGCAAGATGTATATGTGATCAGCAAATTTCAGAGCGAGCACAAGCAGCACAGTGATGACAAGAAAAAATATCACCACTAATGCGCAAAGAATTGCCAAGACAATTCGGAACAGAAAAAGGCTATTGCCTTGCCGCTGGAACTTTTTCCAAGGAACTTTAACTTCGGCCTTATTGTTCGCAACGCAATGCAGGAACATGAATCGTCCTCGGCTACTAAGCCATTTTATTACGAGCCAGAGCAGTATTATCAGCGCACCAACCATCACCGCGATCGTGCCAAACCAAGGCAGATTATCGACAATGAAATCCTTCGCTTTTTCTATCTCCATCTCGATATCTTCTGCTGAATCGACTTTGTATCCTGGGCCACCACCAAAGTGGGGGCCACCGAGGTTTGGTCCGCCGGTACCGCTCCCAAAGTATGCAAGCCAGGCACAAAATCCAATGATGAACCATTTTTTCAGGTCGAAAGGCTGAAATAGAATAGTCTTCACTCCGGTGATCGAGGGATTGATTGGATCGAGCACACTTACTCTGGATGGGCGTTCGGCATTCATAATATGAATCCTCCCAAATAGACGAGCCAGTTAACAATCATAGCTATAAGTACGGTAAACGTAAAAAATGAGCTGATTCTGATAAGACCAGACAGCAACACCTCTAAACCAGCACCATAAACCAAAGTAATTACAGCAGCTAAGCCCATGACTTTATCCCAGTTGATTCCGATGAATCGACCTTGTCGCTGTAGTGTGATCTCGGCATCCGGCTGTTTGAGTTTCTCAAGAGTAGAGTGAATCAAGGTATCAACAAATCCGGCACTCGGTGTGCCCGATTCATCAGATAGTTTGACCAGACGCGAGACATTCTTTTCGAGATTACTTTCATTGGATTTCATTATCTCTGCCTCTGTCATTTGTTGTAAATGTACGTTTGATTTCTTCGCGAAAAGAAATCCTGGCTCGATAAAGTAAACTGTGTACGGCTTTTTCGGTAATGCCCATTTGCCGGCTTATTTGCCGTGCTGAAAGGCCCTGCATATATTTGGCTTTTAAAACGCTGCGTTCGCTGCTTGCCAATCTGGCCAAAGCCGTCCTTACAGATGAGATTGTCTCTTTCTGCTCCAGGACCTTGTGAGGCAACGGCTCTTTGTCAATCGCACTAATATAGGTACCGACGTCGCCGTTGACATTTGGCTGACTCGCACGTTTTCTTATCTCCAGACGGATATTGTTGCGAGCGATGCCAACTATCCACTTTTCGGGACTGGCCCGTGAAGGGTCGTAGCCGCTGCGGCCTTTTACGGCATTAAAGACAGTCTTCTGGATCAGCTCTTCAGCGAGTGATGGATTTGGCCAGCATTTTATAAACATGCCATAGAGCAATGGTATCTGGCGGCTCAAGAATTCTCGCCAGATATCAGGATCGCCCTGAGATATACCCGCCCAACCATGTTGGTCGCATGCATTAGCCACGCTTTCTTACATTCCTCACAACGAGCTTCTACTTAGTATTATGCGCATAACATACAAATTACTCACATATTTTTGCATATATCTGGCGCGTAGAAAAATTGCTAAGCAATTCAAGAATGGGTCTTAGGGCAAAAAAATGAGTAAAACCAACGGAAGAAAAATAGACACTCATGCTGGATAGAGGTGATGAACTGAGCTTGCGAGGCTTTTCCCACTACTGCCCTGCTATTTGCATTGCGATCTTAATCGATTCTGTATGTTCGGTTGTGTTCGAGAGTTCGTCTTGCCCTGGTACAGGATGTGTTTATCTGAACCTGTGGCTGCTTGCCAGCAGGTGTGTCTACTTTGACCTTAAGAATAGAATGTGGTAGGGGCATTTCTGTGACGTCCAATTCTACGATATTGTTGAACACTTCAGTGTTATCATCTTGAAGGCGGGCCCTAGCCCAAGCCAATCCACTCGCAATCAGATTTCGCTCGACTGCTTTCAGATATGCTTGATTTGATTGGAAGAGAATTGTCTTTGCATCTTCCGTCAGCATAAAAGTGACAACAGCAATCAAAGTCATTATGACTATCACAAATAAAAGTACAAAACCATGTTTGCGGTTAGTTTTCATATCGGCTCCCGAGTTTTTCATAAAACACCAGGGAAAAATACATGCGAGTTGGCCATCTTCTTCTGGTATTTCTCACGAAGTTTTAGTCTAATATAACTCTTCACTTCAACGGCATAGCCGTTATCATTTTCTCTCCAGAGGCGCCAGCTAATCTCAGCAGTAGGCAACGACCAAACTCGCATATTTGCACTATCAATATCCTTATCAGCCGTCAAAGTGCATCTTGTAACTTCATCTTGTCCCAACTGATAGCAAACAATGCCATCTTTTAACTTGATCAACAGAGATTTATCATCTGATGTCCGTTCAGAAAATGATTCCGGCAACTCTACCGCCTGGTCGATGTCACTACAAAGATGATTCAACATATTAACCAACGTCTTATTTTCCTGGACAACCCGTGAAGCTCGTGGAATATCTATGACGATATCCCTGAATACTGTGTCCAGGACGACCAAAACAAAAGGAAGGGTCATTACTACAATCAAGACTTCGACAAGGGCGTAAGCCTTACGCATGCCTATTACTCCTGAATTGCTAAGTGGCTCTGCTTTGCATCAGCCTGTGGATTTAGCTGAGGCAAAACGTACCTGCTTAGCTTGATCTCTACTTTATGACGATAACTTTTTCCGCTCGTGGCCACCTCAATCAGCTCCATCTGCTCCCACTGGCCTGTTCCGGGAGAGCGATTGACCGAAATACTCAGGTCCGGCCAGAGACGCTTGAATTCTTCGGCAGGAATCTGTTTGCCAACGGCAGTGAAACTGTCAAGCTGGGCCTGTGCGGCTGATATGCACTGTTGCCTGACCAATTGATAGCGATTGAACCTGGCAAAGGCGTCCAGTGACAACGCAAATACTACCAAGAGAATCCCCAGAACGGACAGTGCAACTATCATCTCGGCCAACCAAACACCACGGTACCTTTCGTACTTACAATTCATAGCTTTGCTCGATAAAGTCCTATGGATAAACTGCACCGGAGAAAACGCTAATTATTTTCACACACGGAGAGAAAAATGCGTATGCTATGAAGCCCACCATAAGCCCGATAGTAATTACAATGCAGGGCCACATTATGAATCTTGCCAGATTGACCCAGTAGCTATAGTTCCAACGATAGAATGACTCAAGGGTCTCAAGAATGGCCGGTGCGTTAGCCTGATTAACCTTGTCATCAAACGCCCAGGCCAGAGTGTTGCCCAGTCCACTCTCTCTTGCCGCAGCAGCGATATTGTCGCCACGCTCTACCTCTCGCAGCCAGTTCTGCAATTTTTTCCTGAAACAGTTGTTCATATCCAAACGCAGTGTGTTAGCAATCGCGTCGTTGACAGTGCAGCCGGCATTAAGTGAAAGCCGCAGGAGCTCAACAACCTGCACCATCGCGTAGTTCTTTTCAAACCACTGCACAATAGGCAAACGCCACTTAATGAGATCGCCGATTTGCGAGGTTAAGTATGGCCTTTCGGGCCTGCGTGGCCGAAACCTGGTACGTATCAATAAGCACGCTATCACCAAAGCAATAAATGCCAGAATACCCCAACCTAATAGCCCAATTCCATACGTAACGAATTGTCCGGTCCCCACCAAAATCCGAGTGGCTAGTGGCAGGGAGCCTCCGAATACCTCCACTAACACCGTCGCGAATTGTGGAACTACTATTCTCAATAACCCGAGTATTACGAAAAACATGATGGTCAAAAGAATCAAAGGATAGAATGGATGTATCGGCTTGAGCTTTCTTCTCTCCTCGGCTCTGGCAGAGATGTCTGCTTCGATCGTTCCAATAGCCTGCGGTAGCTGGTCGATCCGCTCCGCTGCTGCTATCATCGCCACAGCATAACTTGGGCATGTTGGATAACCCCGCTTTATCGCCTCGCTCAATGAATAGCCCTGGACCAGCCATCTCTTGATGCGCTGCATGGTTCTTGCATACGTACCTCTTTGTCCACTCGCTGCCGATTCCAAAGCCATAGGTAATGGCAGATTCTGCCGCATGCTCGAACCAATCGTAGAGAGAACGTATGCAGCAGTACCATGGCTCGATTTAAAAACCCAGACCAAGACCACCGCTGCAATTACTCCTAAGGTTGTAAAAAACAGCAGTGCTGCAAGCAAAACACCTCCAGTCAGAAGCACAACAAGAGCAGTAAATATGAACAGAAAGATCATGAAACTTAAAAGAATCAATTTCGCCATTCTCTGAGGCCATTCTTCTATACCAGTTAGACGCATTGAAACTCGGACAGCTATCAGGGTAGCAACGATCATAATAACAGCCAAAAATATAGCCTCAAAAATAGCAGCATCGTCATGTGCAGTAAGGGCTGAACCAACGAAGAGAAAACAGGTAATCGGCAATGTGACTACCGCAAAACCGGGCTTCTTCAAACCAAGTAGCACATAGAGAATCGTAATTAATACTCCAATGATTACAAACATAGCTCCACCAAATTAGACTGCAGATAAGCTCGATATCAATTGTATTATCGGTAAGAACATCGCAAGGATGGCTATCGCCAGAATTCCACCTACGAAAACCAGCATCATCGGCAATAAAACCGCCCGCAATTTTGATTGTCCAAACCTTGCCTGCTCGGTATACATTTGTCCCAGGCTGTAAAGGTTGTCCTGTAGTTCGTCGCGTTGGGTGCCCAGTTGGATTGAATACAAAAACAGCCTTGGAATCATTCTGCAAAACTGTCCTGCCTCCAGTATGTTTGTCCCCTGCTCAAGCTGTCTGGCGAGCATTTCACTTTCCAGGATTAGCCTCTCGCTGCCGGTCGCCCCCGCAGCCAATCTCAGGCAGCTCGGCAAATCGCTGCCAGCCGCTACCATCATCACCATAGCCTCAGCCATCCTGCTAAGGATACTGCTACGATAGATCTTTCCCACAATTGGAAGAGTTAGGACGATTGATTCCTTAAATCTGCGCCCTGCTGGAAAGGATGAAAGCGCACTTAAGACAACAAGTATCGCAGCAATCAGGAATCCCACGGTTATCCAGAAGGGTATGACATTTTTCGCCATCCACAGAAAAAGGGTTGTGACAGGGTTCAATTTACCGTAAACCATTTCGGCCATTTCGGCAAGGATCGGCTCGAACTGCGGGATTACGAACATAAATACAAACGTTAATAAAATTGCTGCCAGGGTCAGAACAACAGCAGGATAGCTGACCGCCTCGAATATTATCCGCCTTGTCTGATTAGCCAGTTCCAGATGTCGGTTTAGACTTGTAAGCATCTCACTCAGTCTTCCGGTCTGGACCCCAGCCTTTAGGATTCGCCCGTAAAGAGGTGGAAAACGCTTTTGTCTTTTCTCAAACGCCTTTTCGATACTCACACCCGCTTCAAGCTCGCTCGCAATCTCATTAACCAGTCTCCGCATCGACTTCGAACTGACGTCGTTGGCAAGCTCGCGCAGGCCCCTTTCCATTGGAATCCCAGCCTTTGTAATTGAGGCGAGCTGCTGATTAAAAAGTAGAAACTCGTTCCTGCTTACAGCTTCCTTAGGCTTTTTAGGTTTAGCCTTTTCAATCGAATTTACAGCAAGCTGCATCTGCTTAAGCAGCTCGTGTGCCTCTTCGAGCGAGCCTGCTTCGATCGTCCCCGTCATGAGTCTGCCCGCTGATGTTAGTGCGTTATATTCAAATGCCGCCATTTTTTTGTCCTCTACTTGACGAAACAAATAACATGTCTCGAATGTCACTTTCGCATAATTAACTCATAATGAATCGCGTCTTTTTCGGTCCCGCCTTGTGTGGGTTCGGCTGTGAGAACCGCTCCTGCAGCAGTTCGGCGATATTCAAATGACTCTCCGGTTAACGGATCATCCGGAACTTCAACTTCAGCGATGTCACTGAGCTTATCCGGCAATTGTCCTTCGCGCTTCGCTGCATAAAGCCGTATCGCCTCTACGCACTGCAAAGCATTCAAGTTACTATCTAACCTCTTCGCGACTATTCGTACTCTTTCGTGCGCAGGTTCAATCTGTTGCTCGAATTGCTTACGAAGTGCATCATTCGTGACCTGCTCAAGATGAGCATGCTTCTCACTTTCTATCGCCTTTTCTATATCGATAAACGGCTCTGGCAGATTCTCAAGTGCCCAATACAGATTCGGGGCATTCTCGCCCTGTACGAAGTGCTCAACATCCCTACACATAAGCGCGCCAACAGCCACTCCAATTAACGCTTGTACAATAATTGGAGTTTGCCCCAGATGTCTGGCCATTCCAAAGCCTGTCTGCATTGCTGCCATGGCTCCATCATACCCCCCGCGAGAAATTTCCAGTCTCGCCCACAGCCCAATAACGAAGGCAAGATTCCGGCACCGGCTCTGAGTTGCAGGTTGTGCCCCTGGCTTATACTCGGGCCAGTCACACCCTTCGCACCTTGCCGCCCTGGCAACAAGCCTCAAGCTCTCCATATACTGCTGAAGTGTCTTTTCGGCCTGCTCCTGTGGAAATTGCTCCAGCGGCAGATTCAACCACTGCTGTATCTGTTTTATATTCGCGTCGCTCGGTAGCTTCTCCAATGCTTGTTCATACAATAGTACTGCATCTTCGTCTCGCAATTCCTGTTTGGGCAGCAGCGAGTACTCGTTAGCATCTTCAGACAACTTTGCTGGCCAGATCACCAACTTAGCTTCCCGCCCGAATGTCGGCATAGCTGCAATATTCAAACTAATCAGACAAATTGATAAGACTATCGTAAAATTCATTGATCGCCTGTTCATTAACCTATGATGCAGAATGTGCGATTCCACAAACTTTATTCATCTCTTGCTTGGTTGTTATTCCCTCACCAACCAGGCGCTCACCGTCAGTAAGCATATTTATGTGGCCCCTACTCATTAGCAAAGCTTCCAGCTCATCCAGGTCAGCTTTTGACAAGATTGCTTTTCGTAAATGGCTGTCCAGTTGGACTATCTCCGCTATTAGTACTCTACCTTTATAGCCGGTATTGAAACAATCACTGCAACCTACGGCTTCGTATAAATCTGTTTGTTCTTCTTTACGTTTGCATTGTTCGCAAAGTTTCCTGACGAGCCTCTGATTGAGAACCGCAGAGATGCTTGATGTCACCTGGTAGGGTTCAATGCCCATTTCCAGTAAGCGCAACAGCGCCCCTGCCGGTGAACCGCTGTGCATAGTGCTCATCAGCAAGTGGCCGGTCAGTCCAGCCTCAATAGCAATCCCGGCTGTCTCTGCATCGCGGATCTCACCAATCATCAGGACTTCAGGGTCCTGCCTGAGCAGTGACCGCAAAGCTATCGGAAACGTCATTTGACCATGTGGTGTGATTTGGACTTGTGTTACACCCTCGATTCTGATTTCCACCGGGTCTTCAAGAGAGACGATGCTCTTCCCGGAGAAATTCTTTAGAATATGCCGCAGCAAAGCGGCAAGTGTAGTGCTCTTGCCACTTCCCGCAGGGCCGGTCAGCAATAGAACACCCTGGCTCTTGGCTGCAATTTGTTTTAAGGCCGCAGTTATTTCGCTGGAAAAACCGAGCTGTTCCAATTCCATAAGCTCTCTATTCTTATAGAACAATCTCACGACTGCCCTTTGGCCGTGTATCGTTGGAAAGACAGCAAGGCGCTGGTCCATCACCCTATCACCGGTTTGAGATATCTGGATTCGACCTTCCTGGGGAATGTCGTTGCGATAGGTCAACAGACCACCCAGTACTTTTAACCTTGCGATTATATTTTCAGACAGTGCCTTTGGCAGCTTCTCGACGGTGCTTAGGACACCATCAAGGCGAAATTTTACGGCTAAATCAGAGTCGGTGGGCTCAAAATGAACGTCGCTGGCGCCGGATTGGACTGCTTTAGCGAGCAAATCATCTACCAAGGCTACAACGTCCTGTGCACCTGCGTTTTTCGCATAAGAGCCTTCAATAGAATTACTTACAACCATAACTCGTAACGCCTCGAAATTTTTAGTGTGGCATTGTGTCTATCCGCGATTATGACGCACAGGTATCAACGAACGTTAACGGAAAAATGAGAGTTTTTTTGAGACTGTAGCATCTTTACAGAGTTTTCTACTATCCTGTTTTTCGCTTTTCACCGTTTCTGCTCCAATGTAACGTGCTTATAGTCTTCTTCAGGCCAACGCT
>Ga0307439_1000932_pt1 | contig 19487 bp, 18 predicted proteins | sample SalMarWE160490MG_FD_202142 | JGI IMG/M metagenome (GOLD analysis project Ga0307439, IMG submission 202142) | Salt marsh sediment microbial communities from the Plum Island Ecosystem LTER, Massachusetts, United States - WE1604-90 | ecosystem: Environmental > Aquatic > Marine > Intertidal zone >... | reverse complement strand
TTCTGGTTGGGGAGTTAGGATGAGCCCAGGTCCAAACCCCACATCCCCGCTTGGTCTCCCAAGAGGGTTCGGTTTGTCCTGTTCCCTTTTCAATCGCCTTTACTAGGGGAATCGCTATTGCTTTCTTTTCCTGCCGGTACTTAGATGTTTCAGTTCCCGGCGTGCCCGCTCCTCACGGAGCGCCGAAGCAGGAAGTCCCATTAGGAAATCCCGGGTTCAAAGGCTGCTTGCGCCTACCCCGGGCATAAAGCGGCTTGCCACTTCCCTCATCGGTTCCCGAGCCTAGCCATCCACCATACAGCGTCTCAGTCCTTCAGACCAGCAACTCTTCACTTCGTGAAGAGCAACCTATAGTCAGGATAGCTCACCTATGAATATCATCCGGAGCGCATCGGTTTGTGTTCACTATCTCATCGGACTCGCACAATCCGTCCCGAGGGACGGCATGTACTCTTGGTTTTCTGGGTTGGCCCTCGAATTGGAGCGGTTAAACCAGTCATCTGCGCTTCATCAACAACGTTCCTGGACCTGTTCGGTCCCGAACGCCCTTTTTAAACGGTTAGCATGATACGTGCGAAATCCGCGCCCTGCGGGCACGGCATGTACTCCGGTGCGACATGCTTCTATGCACGTTTTTGCGACGGCCTTATAACTGCTCAGAGAATTAGACGATAATGCGCGTACTCGTTGCCGATTACCCGCTATCCGCCCTGCAACACAAACCCAGCTGCCACCAGGGGCTTTGCATCGACTCTGACCAGTTTAGATAGCCAACGTGCCCAATCCGCCCTTCGGACGGCAGGCACTCACCTATGATGTGAATATAGTGTGCCGATGTATTTATATAGTTAACTGGGGGTTGGGTATATTTGAGTTAAAAGTTATGTGAAGTTAATCAGATTAAGATTCGTCCTTTGTGGAAAGATTAATTTTTTGGTCTATTTCTTGTATTTTCGACAGAAGATTTTTTCTTTCTTCCTCCATTCTATGTCTTTCTTCTTCCTCTTTTTGAGCTTCACCTGCTCTTCTGAGTATCATATTTCTTATGTTGATTAAGAATTCTTTGCGTAGATTATATTTTTTAACAATAAACTCTGATATGGCTTCTGCTATCAATATCAATGAGTAATAAGCATAATTCTTTACCATATAGTATAATGGAAAATCGGCATTTATCAGAATCGTTATTTCATTATCTTCGACATAATATTTAACCCACTGTTCACTTTCTCCTAATTCTGCAAGACCAAAACGGACAATGAATTTATCATTTTCTATTTTAAACTCATAATAATTATCTTCGTCTAATTTATCAGGATAGAATGCTTTCTGACTCAATTTTATTAATTCTAATTTGGATTTTTCCTCCAGTTCAGAATTAATATCTTCTGAGGTTCTTATGTTCGATATTTTTTCTATGAGTGGCTCTTTTTTCAATGCTTTCTCAAGAATAGATAGCTTTTTTTTAATTTTGTCCTCAATTTTATATATAGATTCTTTTCTAGATATTTCTCTCGATTTACTTATTACCCTATTTTCTCTAATAAATTTTGTTATAGCATTCTCTGCTTCCTTGAACTCTGAAGAGTTCTCAATAAATTCTCTTTTGTTATGGGTCACTGGAACAAAATCAAGATTCAACTCACCGAAAATCAAAGCAGCTTCTGGATGAGGTTCAAAACCTATCTTTCGAGAAGCAAATATAAGCCTTCCATTTCTATATAAATTGAAGCCATAGTCTTGCCCTCTCCTTTTCTTCAAATATCCGTACCAACCTGTTATCTTTCTATTTTCATCTAAATTTATTTCGATTTTGTTTTTTTCATCACCTATTAGATCAACTTCTGGTGATTCTATGAACATGGTATTTAGCTTAATTTCGATCTCGTCTGCTTCAATAAATGATGCAAACCTCAAAGATAATTGTTTCTTGATATTGGTGATAAGATTATAATAAAATTTATAGTGTGGCTTTTCGATAAATATGATTGTTCCGTGTTCTTCGGGGTCTTTTTTCTTTTCATATCTCATCTCAGACTCCCACTTGTCAGAAGCTAACCATTCATCCTCATCATATTCAATAATATACCAATTATCGTCACCAGATTTGCTTGTTTTTATTGTGAACTTTTTTCCAAGTGATGTTGCTGCCGTTTTCAGACCCAAACCAAATTGACCAAGTCGTTTTCTATTATTCTCATTATAGGCGAGCTTTAGAGCATTTACTAATTCCTTATCGTTCATACCAGATGCATCATCTATTACAATTATTTTATCTTCCTCGATAAGAATCTGTATAAAAACTTTTTTATTATGCAACTTAGCATCTATAGAGTTATCAATAAATTCCGATATTGCCTCAACTACTTTGTAACCAGAAAACCCAAGTTTGGGAAGTAAACTGACATGGGGTGTTATGTCAACCTTTTTTTTCACATTATTGTCCATAAAATCATCCTCTAATATCCAAATATTTTATTATATTCGTTGTGTGTCAGAAAGTCTATAATCACACAATGTGTGGGTTTGTTTTTTGCCTCTTCAGGGCATTTGGATTTTGATGCCGTGAAATATATCATTCGCCACTTTGGGTGAACACCTAATCTCCAGAGCGCTACAGGCCTTTTGCCCAAAATTTTTTCATAGTATCTGTATGGTTTTATATGTTCTCTTTCCCTGACATGCTTCCCTGCCCTGTGGTTTAACTTTATTTTTTCTACACCCTTGTCAAAGAGTTTTAACTCTCTTGAGCCTGCATTCTTCCCTTTAGGGACTTCTTCACGTATTTTCTCCATCCTTTCATAAAGCCCATCTATTACGCTTGTATTATGCATGGATTATTATTTACACGAAGGTTTATAAGCTTTTCGTATCGTGAATATGGATTCACTATAAGATTTTTTAATTTTTTATAATGCAAAGCTTTAAAATCATATAAACTTATATGATAAACATGATAAAAAAAATACACCAGCCGAGCCTTACAACTATAAAAATGATTGAAAATTTTGTTAAAAGACACAGTGGTGAATATACAAGAACAGAGATATGGAAGAGGCTGCCAAGGAAAATGATGTATCAGACATTTAAAATAGCATTTGATTATCTTGTTGAATCAAACAAAATAACATTCAATAATAGACATGCTATATGGATATTTGATCCAGAAATAATCGAGCATCTAAAAGATAGACTAGTTGAACTTTGATTTATTATTAATATTATAGATTACTTCTTCCTGACCCTATCCCAATAGGGGCTCTTGCACTTGGGACATACCCTTGGGGTCTCCTTCTCCTTTCTTGGAACCCACATATGCCCGCACCGCTCGCATTTATAACCAGAGAGCTGAATCCTTGCCATATACTTATGGTAATATACCGAAAAGTATTTAAATATAATGTTACTTATAATATATTACTATTAATAATATATCAATAGTAGTGATATCATGGACTGGAACTCATTTATTCAATTCACTTGTATAATTCTATGGGAGCTGAGATTATATCTTCTGTTGGGGTTTCTTTTCTATTTCATCATTTTGGTGGTTTTGCCTTGGTTGAAAAGAAGAGAGCTGGAAACTGGAATTTAAGTCCTCTAGTTAATCTATGTTGGCCAATAGATTTTAATTAATGGGATTATAGTTCTGGTATCAGAATCGAAATTATCATAATATTGAATAATTAGTTTTACTAACATGTCAGAATCAACTAATGTTATAGGTGTGTTTGATCTTTCTGCTTCATATTTTGCATCTTTTGTAAACCCACCAGTTGAAACAAATAGACTTTTATCACCCGATCTTAACCCACCCATAAATCCTCGGATTTCCTTTGATCCCATTTGCCCTGATCGGTGTTTTACTTCAACCTTAATCCTAGGTTCTTCTAGACCTAGACCATCAGGAGATGCCTGTATATCTTTTCCTCTATCTGCTCCTCTAGGAGAAACTATTGTTTTATAGCCCATTCCTCTTAGTAGACCTGCGACCAATTCTTGCATTTCTTCCCAATTTAGTGCCAAAACCCTGTCTTTAATGAATTCATGAGATCTGGAGCCCGCATCTTCCTTCAACAAGTCTAATTCATTATCTTCATTTTCAGAACTTCTTACAATTTCTTTACCTTCAAGTGTTTTCATTATTTCAGTTCTCGCTTCTTCTCCTATCTCAAAGATTGTTGAGATTGCTCCTAATGTGTTTTTTGTAGATGTGGAAAGGACATCCCTGTTTACTTTTCCTAACCACTTAACCTTTCTAATATGGTTGTGGTGCGATTCAAGTAGATTCTTGTCATATATATAATCAGATGTTATTTCTCCAACAAGATATGCCCTTTCTTCTGGATCGTATGAAACGACCTTATCTCCTTTATTAAAATCAAATCTGATTCTACTAAATTGGCCTGCTGTAATATAAATTTTTCCATCTTTATAATCAGGGTATGCTTCTTTCAGAATATGTTTTATTTCTTCAGGGTTCTTGACATGGGACAAATTATTAACTTTACCCCAACCAATTGCAACTATATTCTTCGTTTTAAAGTCATCTATCAAGAATGCATCTCTTCCTGCCCTAACCATCCACATCTTATCATGAGACATAAATTTTCCCTAATTCTTAGGAGATTTATAGACTTATAAACAATTGTGATTGAGAATTTTATCAAAACTCAATCCTTGTGGGCAACCCCTGTTTTTTCATTCTTTCAAGAACTTTTTTGTGGTCTATCTCCTCTTCTCCTTCAAGCTTCTTCTGAATCTCTTTCTTCGTCTTGCCACAATTAGGGCAGTTTTCAAGAACTTCATATGTATCTGGTACTCTGTGATATTTCACAGCGGATTTTGCAGAGATCCTTGAGAAACTTGGCTGAAGGTATCCCTCTTTGTGGAACATCCTAATCTTCCCTTTCTTGCAGAAGGGACATTCTATCTCAGTTTCTCCCTTGCGAGCTAGACCTCCATTCATAGTATCAATAGTTAAATCTCAGCTTAAATTAATTATAGTTATCGAGATAGAACCAGAAACCCAATAATGAAGTCTCCATTTCCTTATATTCTGGGAATTTTTTCATTAAATATCTCCAGAAGATTCTGTTATGTTTCCTTTCCTTGATATGAACAATTTCATGATATACTACATATTTTATCAGGTTTTCTGGTAAGTGGGCAAGTTTTAGATTAAAACTCAGGTTCCCTTTTGATGAACAGCTTGCCCACTTGGTTTTTTGTTTACGTATAAATATCTTGTTAATATTCACATTCAATGATTTACTGTATTCATCAGCAAAATCATGAATTCTTTCTTTAAGCATATCCCTTAATTCTGATTCTGAATTCTCTTTTCTGGAAATTCTTCCGAAAAGAAGCTGCTCTTGTTTATGCTTTTTACCTAGTTTCTTTACGGCATCATTGATATTTTTTTGTTTCTTGATTAACCAATCAGATTTTTTTGTCAGGATTTCCTTCTCATCTTTAACATTCTTCGGCAATATTACAAGAACCTTATCCTTTTTGAACTCAAGCCTAGGATACACTACATTCCTGCGTTCAACATCGTAAGATATTTCCATATTTCCCAGATTTATCCTCTTAATCGAATTCCTTGAGCACCGAGATAATCTTCCCATACAACTCGTCTCTCTTTTCCTTTGAGATTTTTTTCTTTCTGAGGTATCTTCTTATAACAATTCCGACCTCCTTTACAGCGCTTGGCTGCATGCTCCAACCCTTAAAGCTTGCCTTTCCTATCTCTTTACTTAACTCTTTGACGTCTTCAACGAGATTATCAGACTTGCCCAGAGAATTCTCTAATGCAGTCAGAACATAGTATTCAGTATTAGAAAAGCCAAGCCCTTTCTGTCTCCTGTTAATAGCATTTATTTCATCGGATAGGGACTTTGCTTCTCTGTAAAGTTCCTTTATGGCAAGCTTCCTCTCCTTCCAATTCTTTACTATTCTCTCCACCCTGTCTGCTATTGATTCGTACAGGGGATTCCTTGACTTATCGACCAATACATACTTATTCAATGTAAATATCATATCAGATACCCTGCTTTCAATATCAGGATATATCTTTTCTAGTTTCTCCAAATAGTTGTCATCAACAGAAAGTATCGGAAACTCCTTGTTTATCTTATCAATGTCTATCGATTTGTATATGTTTTCTATTGTTTTGGAATAGAATTTTCTTGCCCACATCTCTGTTTCATCTGGATCAACCCTCTTTATGTGCCTATTGTATACAAGATAGACTGCTGTCAGCCAAGTATATATCTCTCTATGTTTAAGCTTCAGTGAATGGGGGCCAAGTAGCTCATATATCTTCCTCAAATCCCTGTATCCCCTTCGAAAGGACTTGGCCCTCTTTTCATCCTCGGCCAATACCTTTATCGCTGCCATCAGTTCTTTCCTTTCGGTGCTGCTCTTGTCTATTCCCTCAAAGATGCCAGATAGCTTCTCAACGAGACTCTCGAACTCCCTCTCCTCGTCTTTAATGTTATACACCACATGCTTAACATCATCCTTGTTGTATTTTGCAAAGGCCTTCTCGAGTTCAGTAAGTATTCCAACATAATCAATAATAAGGCCTGATTCCTTCTGGGTCTTGTAAGGCCTGTTTGTCCTAGCCACAGCCTGTATCAGGCCATGTTCCTTAAGCGGCTTATCAAGGTACATTGTCTGGAGAACAGGGGCATCAAATCCTGTCAGCAGCATGTTAGTCACAATCAGAATCTTTGGATTGGAATCCTCTTCCTTGAACTTCTCTACTATTTCCTTGTTTATCTCTTTTATTTCCTTCCCTTTGTATCGGCTCTTAAGCTTCTCTAAATAGCCTGCTATCTCTCTCATATCCTTGCCTTCGCTATAACTCATTACTACCTCAGAATATTCAGGAGGGAGAAACCTGTCAAGCATCTTCTTATAAGCAACGCAGGCCTCTCTGTCAACAGCAACCACCATAGCCTTGAATTTTCCGTCCAGGTTCTCTTTGAAATTATTTGCTATATCGCTGCATACGGTTGCCATCCTTTTCGGATCCTTTAGCATAAGCTTGATTGCATTAATCTTATTCTTCATCTTCTTCTCCACTTCACCCCTTATATCATCCGGTATCTCCTCTAGTGTGCTCTCCAAGAAATAATCAAGCAACTCCCTCCTCAGATGAACCTTCTTTTCCAGTCTTGACTGATAGGAAATCTTCACAGTAAACTTGTCCTTTATCGAATCCGGAATAAAGTATTTGTCCAGGTATCTCTCTCCCAACTCGGGATAGCTGAACTCGCCTATGGTATCCCTTCCCTTCTTGTCTATAGGAGTCCCTGTAAAGGCAAAGAAAAAGGAGTTCTTCAGTATATTCCTCATCTGGGCGGCAAGTGTCCCATACTGGCTCCTGTGGCCTTCATCAACAAATGAAATCACGTTCCTCCTGGTTGATATGGTTTCAACATCCCCCAGCCTTCTCAGTTCCTCTTCAAAACTAGAGATCTCCTCAGGCCTGAACTTGTGCACAAGGGTAACAAACATCCCTCTCTCTCCTCTACCCTCATCGTGAGCAAGGACATCCTTAAGTTTCCTTATGGATTCTATTTGCCTCGGCTTTATGCCAATATCCAGCGAGGCGAGCTCATTGCTTAGCTGCTCCTCGAGTTCCTGCCTATCCACTATAAAGAAAATGGTCGGGTTCTCAAGAAGCCTGCTCCAATAAAGCTTGTTTGCTGCAAATATCATGGTAAGGGTCTTGCCAGACCCCTGCCAATGCCATATGAGGCCCTTTCTTCTCTTATCTTCTCCCCTTAGATTGTTTTCAACCCTTTCCACTATCCTGTTAGCGGCCCTGTATTGCATGTACCTCGCAATAACCTTCTTTGTCACGCCCCTTTCTTCCCTCACAAAAACGAAATTCTTTATGAGATCCAGAAGCATTCCCCTTGAGAGCATACCCAAGGTTGCATCAAGGACATCAAATTCCCCTGCCCTCCATACATAGGTCTTGGCCTCCTTCCTCCAGGGGGAGTTGGGGAAGTACCTGGCATCCTCCTCAGCCGCTATGCTGAACTGCGCATACTTGAACGGCTCGGGAACCTTCTGCTCATAGCCCTTTATCTGCTTGTATGCATCCCACCAACTCACCAGAGGGTCTGCAGGATTCTTGCACTCTATAAACACCAGGGGAATCCCGTTAACGTAAAGAGAAATGTCCGGCCTCCTCTTGATATCTCCCTTCTGATAAGTCACCTGCCTTGATACAAGAAATTCATTGTTCTCCAGATTTTCATAATCAATGAGCTGGACATACCTCAAATCCTTGCTCTTCTCCAGTTTTATCGGCACACCCACTTTAATGAGTTTCAGAACCTGCTTCACACCCTCAGCAGTAACTGGCTTGTGCCTAAGTTCGAGCAGAATCCGGCCAATATCCCCGTCAGTCAACTCCAAGTCCCTGTTAATCCTCCTAATGGCCCTGACAAGGTCCTTGACAAGGAGAGGCTCCTCGAAACTTTCCCTCTCCAACTCATTCGTCTTGGCAAATCTCCACCCTATACCCACTAATTTATTAACTATGTAATCCTCCACCGCAGACTTCTCATTAAATTTAGGCATTTTTTGCCTCCGAAAGCTTTAAATCCCCACCTGACAATATATTATCAGCAGGTAAAACCTGAAAGCCAGTGTACCTTGAGGTGCACGTTCCAGTGCTTTCAGGTACTGTAATAATTCTTAATCCTTTCTTACCAGACATGATAAACCTCCTGCTCCAGTTCTATCAAATCGATATACTCGCTGTTTGAATGTTCAAATTTCTGGAAACACGACCAAGCAAGAACATCTGCAAACTGTAAGCCAACCCAAGAATGGGAATAACTATGATATATCTCCACCTTCGTGATCCTGGACCTCTGTTTAAGGTTCCTTAGAAAATACTCATTGAAATCCTCCCTCAGAAGCTGCTTTCCCTTTGACTTGTCAATCCTGATTTCTATCCTATGTTCGTCAAGAACAATGTTCCTGGCAAGCCTCCCAGCCATGTAATTGTAAAGCTTGTGCTTGTCCTTTTTTAGATACTCACTAAAGAGCTTCTTTTTCTCAAGCACTATATAGAATATCTTTGCATTATCAAGACCATTGAGCTTCTCAAGCATGTATATCTTTATCCCTTTTGACGACTTGTTGGCCCTGATCTCGCAGGCCTTTCTCAGTTGCTTCTTGAACCTGTTCCTCCTCATGTTCTTGATAATCCTCTTCAATGGAGCAGGATCATCAACAATCAAGGCAGATATAACCATATGTTTCGAGCCCCTTAATCCCAAATCCCCGCTTTCATCAATGTACATGTACTTGATCATTCTGACCACACATTCCTCTGAGGTTCAACCTCTTCCTCCCCGTAAGCAAATCGGTCATAAGGCCTTTCTTGACTATTTCGAGATTCTCCTTTCTTTCCCTCTCAAGCTCAAGTTTTTTGTTTATTGTTAGTAATATCTCTACCACTCTGTTTTGTTTGATAATATCGATATCGGGAACTTCAAATTTCTCTAGCATATCTTTTGATATTTCCTTGAAAGTGCTTTGACCGGCTCTATTTTGTAGGACATACTTCTTACTCAGTAAATAGAAGCTATAATAGTAGGGATTGACTTTAGAAGTATGGCGAGGTAGTAATCCCTTGCATCCTTGATTAAATGTGCTTTCTCTTTTGAGAACGGCTAGATAACCAACAGGCGCTCTTGTTGATATAATTATAGATTCTCTTGGCATCAAGTTCAGATTGGTTTCTTTTAAGGCAACTTCTGATATTTTTCTTTCACTCTCTTCAATTACAACCTGACCATTAAGTTTGCCGAGATCTGCAGGTGTTAGCCAATTAACTGTAGGGTTGTCCCAATATTTCTCAATGTTTGTTGATGGGGTTGTCCCTGTTTTTACGTCAAATATATTCCTGAGACTAACAAATTTCTCATTCTGAATATCTTCCCTGAAGAATTTATTAATTAAACCTTGCATAATTTTATCAGTCTTTGCAATGATTTCATCGACCTTCTGGATTGCACCGTCAATAGTCATAAGGATTGTAGCTATTTTTTTCTGCTCAGGAAGAGGGGGTAGGGGGAATTTCACTCTCTTCAGATCTTGTAGGATGATTCTTTTCAATCCAGTACCTCTTTTACTCCCCATTATCTGTCGAAAAACCATAGGGGATTTTAGAACATAAGCACAATAGTCAGGATTGATAATTTCCTTATGTCTGATAATTGCTATTGATGATAGCAGAACAACATCAATATTCTGTTTAAAACTAAATGACAGGCCCACAGTTCCATCTTTAGAGAAGAGAACATCTCCCACTTCGGCTTTACATCCATTTCTAACTAATTTCTCATAGTCTATATCTGATATCCTTTTACATGATCCCAAATCAATAGAATCATGCTTAATATTGGCAACAGTTGCAATTCTATATCTTCCATTCTTGTCTTCCTTTGGAGAATAATGCGAACCATCAGTAATATCTGAAATTTCTTTATTTCCTAGTGTTACAATCTCCCAATCTATTGGGATCATACCAATTGTGGTGTCCTTATAGTCCTCTTTCTTCTCCATATTCACTAACCGATTCATTCTATCCCCTTCAAATACCCCTCAATCCTTTCCTCTAGGGCTTTCAGTTCCCCTTCAGATTTCTTTAGGTCTTCCCACACAATATTCACATCAATGTCCTCCTGCTCTTCCTCGGGGAAGACGTAGAGGGTGACATTGAGATTGTAGTCGTTCTGCTTGATTTCTTCTAGGGTAACAAGCCTTGAGAATCCGTCTGTTTCCCTGAATTCCCTGTAGGTCTTTGTTATGTTCGTGATGTTATTGTCTCCAAGGGAGTTGAGCTTTCTGACTTCGGGGTGCTTCTCGAATTCCTGGCTTGTGTTGATGAACAGGACCTTACTCTTTCTTTCTGGTGGCCTGTTCTTGTTCAGGATGATTATTGCTCCAGGGGCCCCTGTGTTGTAGAATAGCTTCTCGGGAAGCAGTATCACTGATTCAATCAGGCCTTCGTCAAGGACTGCTGCCCTTATTGACTTCTCCTTGCCGCCCCTGAACAGGCAGCCGTTGTCAATTACGACCCCGACCCTTCCCTTGTCATCATCTGCAGAGGCCAGCATATGCTGTATCCATATCCAATCTGCTGACTGGCCTGGCGAAAAGCCGTATTTGAAGCGCTGCCGCCAGAACTCACCCTTCTTCAGGACATCCTCAGGATAGCCATCCTGGTTCCAGGGCGGATTTGCCACAACTACATCGAACTGATTTAGCGTGTCGCCCTCCCTGAATTTTGGATAGGTAAGAGTATCACCGTTCTTTAGGTCAGCATCCCTGATTTCATGTATGAACATGTTCATCTTGGATAGGGCATAAGTAGTCTGGTTTGCCTCCTCCCCGAACAGGAAGAGTTTCCTTGCCTCGTCCTTTCCGAGATTTTCCTTGACGTGGTTATATGCGGTTATGAGCATGCCCCCAGATCCGCATGCTGGGTCATAGACAGATTCCTTTGGCTTAGGGTCAAGAATCTCAATGAGGAGCTTGATTACCTCCCTGGGCGTATACACCTCGCCCTCCTTGGCCTTCTGGGGAGCGAAATACCCCAGTATCCATTCATAGGCATCACCGAGGACATCGGGAGAAACATTATGGAGCTTCCTGGAGCTGAAAAGCTCTACAAGCTGCCTGAGTATTTCGGAATTCTCGGTGTTTGCAGCGAATTGTATGAAATCTGACCTGTCTACAACATCCTTTAGCTCGGAATTGCGTTCCCCTATCTCTTTTAGCGCCTGGGATAGCTTTTCTGGAAGCCTGTTCACATCCTTTCGAATATTATCCCAAAGGAATTCCTCGGGAAGGTCAAAATCATGATATACGCCCTCCTTGGCCTCACTCTTTGCTTCTTCTTCACTGAGGCCATCCTTAAGGGCCTTATCATACTCGGTTCTGTATTCAAGCTGCCATTTATCGCTTATCCTCTTGAGGAAAAGGAGGATTAGGATGAACTTGTAATCCACTCTCGTCCTTATGAGATCAGCAGCTCGCTTTAGAAGATTCTTGATGTCGTCCCTCGTCAGTCTGTCTGAATTTCCTATTATGCTCTTCAGGTTTAGCATGTCCTCCAGTCTGTAAAGCCTTTTCCTGGCATCGTTTGGGTCAAGCTTCATATTAAGCCATCCTGCCTGGTTAAGTTCAGAAATTATAACTGCCACATTCTTGTCATCATCATTTTGCTTCTCTTCAAGCAGATTGATTGCCTGCTCTCGTGTGAAATAGTTATCTCTGAAGGCAGTCCACAGTATGTTGTATCTCTTCTTCACCCACCTGGGAATTTTGGATTCCATGCAAACCCATCTTAATCTGAGAACTAAGGATTTATAAAGCTATGCTTTTTTAATAAGTAAAATAATTTTTGCTTATATAATTTAATCTCTTCTGATTCTCCTACCCTCATACCTATACTCCCACCCCGGCCGCCAGGCTTTTGGCTCTTTGGCCCGCCAGTCGTCCTTGAGGGCCTGCTCCCAGGTCTTTTTGTTGACTATAACCTCGAGGGCCATCTGGGGGGCCCAGTGGGACATGAAGGCCACACGCTTCCCCGCGTGCCTGGCTAGGAGCTCGTCGAGGAGGTTCTGGACGCGGTTCCTCACGTCGGTGTAGCTCTCGCCGCTAGGGAAGGGCTCCGAGACGTGCTTGAGGAGGCGGGGGACGACCCTGGTCCTGTCCGCGCCGTTCAGGTCGCCGTAGTTGAGCTCCCTCAGCCTCCTGTCCAGAATGACGGGGACCCTGCCCCCGAAGGCTATTTCCGCGGTGTCGGCCGCCCTCCTGAGGTCCGAGGAATAGGCCGCGTCAAAGCGCCTGCCCTTAATCAGCTCCCTCAGCTCCCTGGACTGCTTCAGGCCAAGCGCCGAGAGATGGCCGGGGTTCCAGCCTATGGCAATCCCCTTCTCGTTCTCAATGCACGTGCCGTGCACGAAATAGGTGATGTCCAGGCAGGGGCTCATGGGTTATATTTTGATGGGAGGGTATAAAACATCCTTTTTAACCCGCCTTGTTAATTCTGTTTTTTTGGCTGGTTAGCGGCTCTGCATCTCATTTTTAAAGAATTTCAGCAAGACTTCATCATGGCATCCCGGGTCAGAAGGAAGAGTGTTAAGAGAAAGGCAAAACGTCACGCTTACAGGAAAAAACCGAAGAGGACTGGATACGGATGCCGGATATGCGGGGAGCCTTTTTACGGGCTGCCTTTCAGGTGTTCAAGGTGCGGGGGGCTTTTCTGCTCAAGGCACAGGCTGCCGGAAAGCCATAACTGCACGGGATTGAAGAAGACAAGGAAGCTTGTTCTCGGCCCAGCCTCTGGGGAGGCGCGCAAAACAGGCGGGGAGGAGCAACATAGCGAACCCCTCGGAAAGGATATTGAAAACCGCGGGTATGGAGAATACAGGATGACCCCCGAAGAACGGGAAAGGATAAAGAGGGAATTTGATGAAATAAGGTCAAAGAAGAGACCGAAAAGGGATATCCTGTTCGGGGCTGCTGTGGTGGCTGCGATAATAATTGGCGTGTCAATATCTTCCGGCTTTGATTTCACATCCCCCCTGCTGGGATTGAACTGCACTGACGGGACATACTACAATCATTGTTCTGCGAACAGGCCATATTTCTGCTCGAAAGGGTCGCTGATTGAAAAGGCGAGTGTGTGCGGGTGCCTCTATGACTATAGGCCGGATGGGGAGGCATGCGAGAAGATAAAACGCTGCGAGGACGGCACTGTTTATGGCAAATGCTCAGCCAGCAGGCCATTCTATTGCATAAACGGGTTCCTCGTCAGGAAAGCCTCCGTATGCGGATGTGCAGCCGGTTTCGAAGCAGATGGGGAGAAATGCGTATCGGTGTACCTGAAAGGGCCGAAAGAGATGATGTTCCAGTATGTATTAAGGGGGCATTATGATGTAATAATAGCGGATGTCTACAAGGGACTCAAGGATTATCTTGCAGGCATCGACAGGCACTATTATTGTGACCCGGTATGCCCGTCTGACAGGGAACTGGAGTTGAGGTATATCGATGAAGAGCAGCAGAAAGAAAACCTGATTGATATCGCTGAGATAATCAGGTCCCTTGCCAGTGAAAAAGACGACCAGGCAAGGATAGCGATCAGCCTTGTCCAGAATATCCCCTATGACTGGGCCGGATACGGGCTGGATGACCTGAACAACCGATACCCCTATGAGGTATTGTATGATAACAGGGGCGTATGTGCTGAGAAGTCCAGGCTGCTGGCGTTTTTCCTGAGGGAACTGGGTTATGGCGTAGCGTTGTTCAACTTTGAGGGTGAAATGCACATGGCAGTCGGGATAAAGTGCCCGTATCAGTATGATTATGAAGATTCAGGGTATTGCTTCATAGAATCAACAGTGCCCTCTATAATCACTGACAGCACCGGGGATTATATCGAGGTAGGAAAACTGACATCAGCACCAGATATAATTAGAATAAGTGACGGCGTGTCATTTGATTCTGTGGATGAGGAATATGAGGATTTGACTCTCTGGATATACTTAAATGTAATGGCTGAATCTTCCGGAGGATTGTTGAGCCCATCCAACTACAGAAAATGGGAAAGGCTTGTAGAAAAATACGGGATTCAGGTTTCTGACTGATGCTTTTCATCTGAATTGATTTCATGCTACCCATAAAAGCTGCAGGGATGATATTGCTGGCATTGGGGGCAGCTGCTCCCTGCCTACTCCAGACTCTTCAGCAGCTTGACGAACAGCCAGGCCGCCCCGGGGCCCAGGAGGAGGGACCAGAAGGGCCTGTCGGGGTCCTCGCGCCTGGTGCGCCGCTTTATGAGCTCGAGGCGCTGGGAGACGGCCGACTGGTTATTCCCAGGGTCCCGGCTATCTCGGCCTGGGTGAAGCCCAGGGCCCTGAGCTTCATGATTCTGCCCTCGGGGGGGTGTATTCATGTTATTTAGCCAGTTATCGGGACGTGTCCGGGGTTGTGCCGGCAGCTCCTCTCCCCTTGAAAACAGTCATCTCCCTTTCCTTCCGCTATATCTTCTCTGGTAGGTCTTGTGGTCGCACCACTCCAGAATGATGGCCAGTATCCTTATCTTGTCTCCGGCCAGCGAATATATCAGTCTCCATGCGCCGGGAAGCTCATATTTCCGGAGATTCGTGAAGCCCCTGGAAACCAAATCCCTTGGTATCCTGTACTTTTCCAGGGGTATGCCTGTTCCCGGGTCTTCTGCTATATCCTTAAAGGCCCTGGTCAGTGAATCATAGAGTTTCCTGAATTCTTCCTTGTCCCTTAAGGATTCGTAGTCTCTTTTCAGTCTGATGTTTTCAAATATTATTTCGGCTCCCATCTAAGTTCCTTCCTTGCGTAGTATTTCCTGGCCAGTTCCGGGTTGTATATCCAGACTATGTGGCCTCCCTGGTCTGTTATTGTGAAGCCCATGGTATCGAAATAGTCCAGTATCAGGGTTAGTGTGGGCCACATCACCTTCTTCTCCAGTTTTCTTGAAAGCCCTGTCTTTGTGCAGGGCCCGTATTTCTTTATGGCCCTTTCTACCATAATCACAGTGTCGAGCCTCGGGTAATGCATAACGCTCTGGACGGATTCTCTCTTCCATTCTGTCACAGATTTCTTTCCGATTCCACTCATGCCTTTCTGCATGAATGTGTAACCACCCATAAACACCTCACAGCTTTTATATGCATATATACTTATATGTACATATAGATATATAGGTATTTAAAGGTATCTGTTTTACGGGCAGCTTTCAGCAATATAATGATTCATTATCCCAGATATAAAGTTATGGATAGGACATTTCCGTTATTCCGATAAGCCGATTGATACTGGTTTACTCCATGCTCTTCAGGAGCTTGACGAACAGCCAGGCCGCCCCGGGGCCCGGGAATAAGACACTATTGAAGTGTTCTAATGCTCTCCCTGAACCAGGCCGGGAACCTGGCCATGTTTTGCCTGAAGAGGCGGCCGAAGCAGGTGTCAAAGATGTAGGTGTCGCACCAGTCGTCCCTGTCGCGCATGCCCCTGCCATAGGTCTGGACTAGCCTCAGGATGGTGAGCCACTGGTACCATTCAGGGTCCAGGTTCATTCGCTTCCTTATCTGCTCGTCCCTCAGCTGGGGATAGGGAACCTTTGCTATGAGCTGCCACCTGCATATGTCGTGCTTGAGGTCAACACCCTCGTAGGCGCTGGGGGTGACCAGAACCCTTGGCTCAAGGCTCGTGATGAATTCACTGAAGGCCCTCTCCCTGTCAGCAGGGCCTTGGTTGAATATGAGCCTGTCGGATTTGACATGCCGGCGAATGTAGGCCTGTATGGGGCTGTAGTTGTGGGTGTGTATGACGCCCTTTGTGTCGGGATACTTGTCCATGAGCTCGCGGACTGACCTGGCCAGGAGAGGCAGCGAATCGTTTATCCTCCTCCAGGACATGCTTATGCGGGGCCTGTAGAAGAGGGGCCTCCTTGCGGGGTCAAATACAGAGGGAACCTCCAGGTATATGCACTCCTCACTGTTCAGGCCGAGGCTGCCTGCTATCGAGTCAGGGTCTATGATGGTGGCTGACTGCAGGAGGAATCTCCTGCCGTGATTGAATATGTTCCCTGCCCACTTTCTGACAAAGACCGGCTTGAATGTCACCCTCCTGCCTGCCTTTATGTGCTCGTAGGTGACTGTCCAGTTTCCCGGGTCCTCCCCCAGCTCCTGGGAAAGGAATCCCAGCTTGTCTATCTTGTTCTCAAGGTCATCCAGCTTCTCTATGTAGTTCCTGGCCCTCTCGCCGGTGGCGTGCCTCGAGGACTCCTTGGAGGCCTCGAACTCCAGTATGAAGAGCCTCTGCCATTCGCTGATTTCCTCTATCCAGGATCCCATGTCACGCTTTTTCTCAGGGATCCTGCAGTTAATCAGCCTCAGGTCCATGTCGGAGATTGAGAAGTTGATGAACCTCATCAGGCAGCCCTCCAGGTTGTGGGCCTCGTCGCAGACCACGAGCTCCCTCCTCCCGAGGTCCCCTGCAAAATTCATCTCATGGATGAAGTAGTCGTAGTTGAGAACAGGGTATCTGTGGTTCATCCCGTCGCATTTCTGTTCCCAGTAGCTGCAAATCCTTCTGCCCTTTCGTATCCACAGGAATCCCTTGACTGATTTGGCAAGCCTCCTGAAGAACTCCTTTTTTACAGGCTCCCCGCGCTCAGGGAGATGGCTGCATGCCAGTCCCAGCCTGCAGTCCCCCCGGTCGCAGGCCCATCTGGGATTCCTGAGGCAGGGGAAGTTGTTCCTGCCCTTCACCTCTATTGTCTTGAAGGCCTTCTCCCTCACGTACTGCCTCTGGAGGCTCTTGGTGGAGACCAGTATGTAGGCAGGCCCGTACATCCTGGATAAGGCGACTGCAACGGCGCTCTTTCCGAATCCCGTGGGGGCCTGAAGGAAGACATACCTGTATCCCTCTGAGAAGGCCTCCATGATGAGGTTCATGGTACGGGTCTGGTATCCCCTTCTCTCTGGAAAGGGAAAATTCGAATTGATGGCCCTGAGATGCGTATTGCTGATTTTGCGGTTCTGGCTGGAAAGGTCAATCCTTTTTATCATACACTAAATGTCGTTTCAATTATTTTAGGCTTATGGATAGGAGCTTTCCGTTTTCCGGTAGAACTGGGCGTTTTTAACCCTTTCAGCCAACACATCGCCCTAACAAACCCCCCTCACCATGCCCCTGAAGTCCATGTACTCCGCGTGGTTCAGGTCGTGCTCGGGGTCGAAGGGGATTTCCTCTGAGAGGCAGAGCTGGACGGCCAGGATGCCCCGCTCGCCGGCCGAGGTCCAGAGGGAGTCAAGGGCCTCGGGGGGAAGGGTGCCGTTCGCGGCGAAGTTGGCCCTGAGGACGCCCTCGGCGGGCCTCCCGAAGGGGTTCCAGGAGGGCTCGTGGGGCTGGGCCTCCGAGAGCTTGAAGAAGAGCCCCACTATCCCGGGGTTGTCCCGGGCTATGTCGAAGATTCTCTCGTAGCTCTCCCCCTGGTGGGCCTCGCCGACATCCCTCACCGGGAGGCTGCCCGCGAAGCCCTCGTCAAGGGGCCTGCCCACGCTGCCCCCCGTCTCGTAGAGGACGAGGCCCAGGGTGCCGTCCCTCCCTGATATGCGGAGCATGTCAGGCACGCTCGTGGCCGCCATCTCCTCCCAGGCCTCGTCGGTCTCGAAGACGCTCCTGAAGGGGAACTTCCTGACCACGAAATCATAGCCGGTGTAGTTGAAGTCCGGGCCCTCCAGCATCCACCCCTCCATGGCATCGAGGCGCTCGCACGGCCCGCCGTCATTGGTGGCGAATCCCACCCTGCCCGAGAACCTGGACCTTATGCCGGGCAATATCTCCTGCATCCACTGGCTCAGGAGCTCCCTCTCGGGCTGGCAGAGGTCTGTCCCCCCATAGCCCTCTGTAACCAGCATGGTGTTGGCCTCCTCTGAGGGTATGAAGGTGTCCACGCCGTACCTCTCGGCTATGCCTGCCCACCTGAGCATCACGGGCTTCACCATCCCGAGGAGCTCGGACTGGTTCCCGAGGGGAATCCTGCTGTGGCTGTCGTGCCTGTAGGGGAAGTCATAGGCTGTGTGGCCCATGGCCAGCCAGAGCCTGAACCCGGACCTCTGGAAGGCGCTGATGTAGAAGAGGTAGACCTCCTCGCCAGGGACGTATATGCCCCCGGAGGAGTTCACGCCGTACTGGACCTCCAGGAGGATGGTGTCCGCGCCGGCTGACTTGAGCATGTCCACGTTGGCGAGGGCGTAGCGGGCATCCCTCATGTCGTTGAGGTATATCCCCCGGTAGAAGCCGTCATCCCTCGTGCCGGGTATGGTGACGCTGGTCAGGAGGGCCGGTTCCACCAGGGATTCGGCCAGGGCGAGGTCGCTGAGGTATCCCGCGGAGTCGCCCTCGGCGAGGCTCGCTATCATGGATGAGAAGAGCCCTGTGTCAGGGGACTCGCTCAAGAGTATGCCGCCCATCACAGGGCCCAGCTCCGTGTGCCCGGGGCCCGGGGTGCCTGTGCCCTCCCGTTCACCCTGAAGGGTGCAGCCCGAGGCAAGGATTACGAGGAGTGTGGGGGCAAGGAGTCTCATGCTAATAATTGTACGAGGTGACAGTTATTTTTAACCCCGGCCGGCCCATACGAACCAAATTGCAATCCCCCCTCTAGTCCAGCCGGGAATATTCGATTCCCTTGCCAACGGACCATGTTATTGCAGACTCATAGTTCTTTCCTGTCTCCCTGATGATGTCGTTTGCCTTCCCCCCGAACCTTCTCAATATCCTGACCATTTCCCAGGTATCACTCATGCCCTTCCACACGAGGTCACTGTCATCAAACAGGACCCCACGATAATAATTGCGTATCCCCTCATTGAGCCTGTCCTCCAGAAGGGGCA
>Ga0307439_1000895_pt1 | contig 19808 bp, 18 predicted proteins | sample SalMarWE160490MG_FD_202142 | JGI IMG/M metagenome (GOLD analysis project Ga0307439, IMG submission 202142) | Salt marsh sediment microbial communities from the Plum Island Ecosystem LTER, Massachusetts, United States - WE1604-90 | ecosystem: Environmental > Aquatic > Marine > Intertidal zone >... | reverse complement strand
AGATTATAGCTGGGGCAAAGAAAAGTGAAAAACAAAAAGAGCTCACAGAGAGTGCACTTGGTTTGAAATTGGGTTTGATTGGGTTTGTTTTCCCCGCGTCTGCGAAGTGGTACATTTTCATAATACTTTGTTAAAAGTGAGCTTATGTTCATTTGAGCATCCGGCAAATTGGCTTTGTTTTGCATAAATAAGTCTTCCGGCGCGCCGAGACTCATCGACAGAGTCCGTGGGCCGGTCGATTTTTGTGCGTTACGCCGGTTGGTGAGGATACCTATGGCACAAGTTTGAGCTTCGGTAGCCCCGTCCAAGGAAGGCCGGATTCCGTCAAACAGATGCCGGGTCTTCGACTTCGACATTGGGAACTCCTACGGATTTATGATTGACGATTTGCTATTGTCTATGAACTATCCATTAGTTTGATATATATTATACAACGGTTAAGGTTAGATGTAAAGTGAAATATTGTGTATCCACACAAATTCTAAATCCTAATCTCTAAATTCTAAACCCATCCTTCGCCCTGTGGGCTACGGAGGGCAGGCAAATTCGAATTACCAAAATACAAAACAGCCGCGAAAAGGCACAGAAGGATATCAGGTAAACAGGGTATCAGGATGTGGATATCAGAGTATCAGGTTGCTGTCCTAGGGACTCCTTACGGAGGACATCAGGGAAACAGGGATTTCGATACGAGAAGGACTGTTTAAGTAAAAAAAGAGGAAACAGCTTGTATCGGTAATGGAAATTCTGGAGAAAATCCGAACCGAAAACACAACAACTTGAAATGTTGCCGAAATTATTCTACTATAACTATTGTATTTAGCGTGGGTTATGGTGAATATAAGGTTTTCTTCTTGACTCCTGTGGGAATATGTCGATAATTACGTATCCTTTGACAAAATTGTTTTTTATGAAAGGATTATTTATGGACGCCGATGTTACCGCTATTTTAGCTGCGATTGATGTCGTAAGCAAAAAAGTTGATAGTGCCGTTGGTAGTGCCAAAGATGAGCTTAAAGAAGATATCCAAAATCTTAAAGAAGATATCCAAAATGTGCAGAAAACTGTCGATAAGCATACTTCTTCGCTCCAGCACATTGTTCGTGTTGTTGCCGGGCCAATGCCTGTCGCTATCAACAATATCGAGGAGAAACTCGGAATAGCAAAGACGGACTTTCCCTTAAGATCGGTACCGGCTGAAATTGCTGGTTAATATAGCTGATTCAAAAAAACAAAGGCGCAAGATCAATCGTTTTTGCGCCTTAATTTTTTTTGCCTTTCCATCATTCATTTACACTCGGGATGAAATTCTGGAGAGAATCCGACCCGACGTGCCGGAGCCACGGCGAGGCAGGAGCGATTCAACGGGAAAAGAGCGACTAGCAATTTCTTCTCAACATCACCGCACTGTATATAACTCTCAGCTAACCCCCGAAACTTTTGGCTGCTTCTCCATCATCTATCAAATCTTTTATATGTTGTTGAATCAACCGTTCCATATACTTTTGATCCTCTATAGTTCGGTTAACCCTGGAACGCGATGATTGTGCAACTTGCGCGCAAAAATACCATATCCCCTGATTAGCCTTTTCTGGCTCATCGGTGCCGTTGATTATAAAATGAGCACATCCATTATCGGTAAGCTTTGTATTACCTGCACAAGTTCGTACACAATATCTTATCCACGTATCAATAGGTTGTAATAATTTCTTATTATTTGATACTTTTTTGCAGTCATACATTACTGCAACATCACGCAGAAAAAGAGACGCTATCTTTGGGCCAATTCCATTTATCTTATTCAATATCTTGTAAGCCCCTTTTACTTGATCCGAATCAAGTTTTTCCTTTGCAAAAGAAACAATGCACACATTACTAAGTTCTTTCTGTACCAATTCAATTACAGATATTTGATTTACTATTTTTGTATTGCCTTTATTATCATACTCTATCCCTTGTGGGCATAAAGGATTGCGGGCATGATTAGGTCTTACGTTCACTTCATTTAATTTTTTTGTAAAAGTATTCCAAATCTTTTTAGCTTTTAAAGAACTGAAATCCTTTTCTTCTTTTGATGCTTCTAAAATAACCTCATTAGCTACCGCAGCAAAATCACGTGAACTGCCTTGCCGCTCAAAGGCATATCCAAAAAGAAAAATCTCAGTGAATCGAAAGGGTCTCTTTCAAAATCACCACAAGCATCTTTAGTTCTTTTAAGAAAACGTAAAATATGCAATTCGGATAACTCGACACATTTATTAATAAAATCGTGATTCATAATCTTTTACTCCTAAAAAATCAGTTTCGTTTCCTTCTTAACATTACTGCACTTAAGCCGAGCAGCGAGAATATGAAAAGTGGAAAAACTCACTTTGAGATTATTTGAATACAGCTATCAGAACTGCTGCCGCGGCCGTTATGAAAGAAGCGGCTGAAATCCATATTAACACGTGCACCAAGCGCGATACAGCATCAAGAACGATCGCATGCTCTTGTGCCTGTGCGGTCAAATCTTCAATCATCTTACCTTGTTCACTGAGTACTCTTGAGTTTCTGTTAATTACTTTCACATGTTGCCTGAGTGCTCTAACAGACGCCTCAAGTACTTTGTCATATTCTTGGGTTTCTGCAATTTTCTCTTCTTCAAGAATCTTTGGGGCCGATAGGTCCTTTTTGTGAGCTTTTATCGCTTTGGCCACCTTGTCTGCCGTGTCCAGTATGGGGGGGCCAAATTTACCTATAAGCTTTAGAGCTTTCAGAAGGACCTTAACAGTTTGTGGACTTATTGCCATAAAATCGCCTCCTTTTCAAGCAGGCCACCTTTCTAAAAACTTGAGGCCCAGCAAGGCCCGTAAGGAACAGGAATTGCTTTATTTCTCACAGCACGACCATTTCCGTATTGGAAGGTTCGCCTTCGCCAGCTTTATTTAAAACAATTATACGGTATTCAAGCTCTTTTTCCTTCGCCTGTTCTCCTAGGGAGTCCTTAGGACGACCAATTGTGGCTATTTTACTTAAAATCCCTGAAATAAACAACTTATATCATTTTCTTCAATCGTTATGAGACTTTTGCTAATTTACCCCGTTAGAAAGCCGAAGGTCTTCTAACGGGGTTTACTTTGCGACATATCACGCTTAATATGCTACAACTCACGCTTCATTTATGGCAGACAACGCTTCATCTGTGGCAAATCACCCTCTATTCTGACAAATTTTATTTACTTTGCACAACTTCATCTGGGAAATTCATCCTTCGTCCCTTAGGGACTGCGGAGAATGGATCCGGGTTTAGATATACACTTTGTCCATCATTCTTGGAAATGGAATACATTGTCGGATGTGCTTTTCGCCGGTGAGCCAGGCGACGGTTCTTTTGACGCCACAGCCAAAGCCTTGTTTGCTTGCAGGCTTTAGGGTTCGGCTTCTACCATATTAGGCTCGTCGGTCTGAGTTTTTTCGATGGCGGATTCGGGCTTTTGCTCGTCTTGTTCTTCTTGCTCGGCCTGCTGCTCAGCCTCAGCCTTCGGTTTTTGCACGTCTTCGAGAATTTCTGACAGCTCCTTTGTCAGATTTTTGGCCTTCCAATCGGCAATCTCGTAAATCCATCCTTGATGTCTTGCGTTAAATTCCTGTGCCTTGTCGCGGGCAAGCAGCTTGGCTTCCTTCTTTTTCAGCTCCTCTTCGGATTCACCTTCTTTTTTTACCGTGACAGGTGTGGTGTCGGTGAATACCGCCTGGCACGACATAAATGGGCCTGGCCATTCTGCGAAAGTTTTGTCGTCTTTGTCGGCGATTTTCAGTGTATAAACGGTGGAATTCTTCAGCTTACAAAAATACTCTTTGTCAAAGGTCAATTCGTCTGCTTCAGCCGATTTTTTCTTAACATCAGTGAATCTGATATCGGTCAACGCATTAAGAACGCTTTTGCTGTCGCTATCCTTTAATTTTTTGCCTGTGGGGATATTTTCTAATTCGACGCCATCGCCATTGTCTTTTCTGTTCAGCGTGTATTTGCCGCTGGGCGAAACGATTGTTACCGACTCGATGTCGTCACGATTCACCTTGGTAAGCGTTTGGTCAATGTAACTCATTGCGTCCGTTCTGATCCATGGTACCTCTGGGGTCACATAGACTTCATCGCTCGTAGCCAATCTTACATAGCTGCCCTGGCCGGCTTCCCTGGCGTTTCCTATTATAAGTCCTGTAAGAAGTGAGCCATCCGATTTAAAAAATTTAACCACATGGCGGGCTTTTGCCTCTGTCAGGCCAAGTGTTTCGTGATTCTCCTTTTTTTCAGTAATAAATTGTGTTGTTTGAATGTCCAGGCAATTCGCAATCAGCTCGTTTATCTGTTTCATTTCGGCAGGATAATTATCCTTATTTGCAACAGCGAAGTATCCTGCCTGTCGTTTCAAAGTCACCTCGTCGTCGGCCACTGCGACAACGATACTGTCTATGTCTCTTGTCTCAAGCCCTTGGATAAGATAAGCTGGTTTGTCGGATACCGTCCTGGGTTTGTTCGAAATACGTGATTGGGCTACTGCCCATATTACCATACCGACCGCTACAATACCTAATATGGTGAGTTTTTTGTCGCTCATCTGTAAAACTCCCGTATAACTTTTTAAATCCTAAATTCTAATCTCTAAATTCTAAACAAATCCAAATGAGCAAAATTCAAATCACCAAAACAATATGTTTTGAAAATTGATACATTTGAATTTAGATATTGTTTAGGATTTAGAATTTCGTGCTTAGTGCTTTTCGTTAGGCATCGCTTGAGTGACTGATGTAATGTCTTTTTCTCACACTGCGACGCATAGCTAATACAACGGCAATTGCCAATATAACTGCCGGGGCCGTAAGCATATTAAAGTTGCGCAGCTTATTGCCCAATTGCTCGATTCGGTAGTGTCTTTTTTTTCTGACCTCGCGTAATTGTCGCTGAGCCTGACGCTTTTTCAGCTCCAGCTGGCGCTGCTTCTGAAGTATGGAGCTTCCTACAATCTCTGCTCTTTCTTTTTTTGCCGAGGCCAGGATTTGCTGCAGCTCATTGTTAAAACCCTGAATTTCCGTATTAAGCTTGGCCACCTCTTCAGCGGTTTCCTTTTCCGCCTGTGTTTCGATCTCTTTAACAACAGTGAAAGGCCGCTGGAAATTGCCTCGTGACCTGATGGAAATCAAATCACTTGAGCCGGTCAAATCATCAATAGTGTTCATCAGTAAAGCGCTGTTATCGCCGACAATTAACTTGCCGAAGAACGATTTTTGATAGGCCAGCATATCGCTGATAAAGTCCACATCCGAGAAGACCGCCACCGCACAATCCTGCTCGGCCTGCTTTAGGCCCGTTATCCGCTTTTTGGTTTTCTTAATTTCATTCGGGTCTTCCTCGCTGCTCGATTCGACCTCAACCTCGATACCATCGGGGAAGCTGCTCGCTAAGCGGCCAGTAACAAGATAAGCCATCGTCACAGGCTTGGTGCCCTCGTAGAATTTGCTCATCAGCTTTGCCGGCTGCAAAAACATCAGTTCAGCCGAGCTATCGACCGTAAAGCTGTTGCCCTTATCGGTGGTCGTTATAAGAGGTGTCCATTCAATATTGGGGTCGTTTATATCCGCGATTTCTCTCAGCACGCCGGCAAATAAAATCCTTACCTGATTAAGATCGGTTGTAATTACACTGTCGGCATTGAAACAGTCCTGTCCAAGATTGAGAAAGCCGATTATCGTCTCCGGCCTCTGGTCACGGGTGATAGTGGCCCGCTGGGCAAGGCCCCTATCGCCGACGAACGTGTTCTCCGGCATCGTAAGACCCCATGTCCGCAGGAGCTTATCCATGTTCGAGCTTTGCGAATGTGACATCATCATCTGCGTATTGCTTCGGTCGGGTCTGTCCGTGATACAGAAGGGGTCAACACATACAACTGTCCTGCCGCTCTTAAGAACAAACTGGTCTATGGCAAACAGCGTCCGTTCGGGCAGGTCCTTAGGATGAATGACTAACAAAATATCAACGTCGTTTACATCGTTGACGTCGGTAGGCACTTCGGTGACTTCATATTTTTTTCGCAACTGCTCCACAAAGGTCCACGGCGGTGTGGGTTGTTTTCCCTGCATCCGCATCATTTGAGCCATATAGCTGCTTGCGTCATCGCCCATTACCGGTAGGCTGCTCATTATGCCGAGGCGTTTTTTCTGACGTGTAATCGCCGTATCTATCAGATAGCTGATGTCATACTCGATAAAATTCTGTCTATCCGGCGAAAAAAATGGTATGACCTTTTCCACGCCAAACTGTGTTTGAGCTACTAAGCCGAAGAAAAAGTTTTCTTCCTCGGAAATAGAAAACCGCTGAAGACCATACTGTAATGCCTCGACCTCTTGTTCGGAATAAGGCCTGGGGTCGATTATCTTCAGATCGACCATGCCCTTAGCCTGGGTGGCATACTGCTCCAGCAGTGATTTGACAAACTCATAATAATTGTTGAAATAACGGATTTGGTCGGGTCCTTTCATCGCCGCGGTCTTGGCGTAGTAAAGCTTGAGCGTGATAGGCTGATTCAGCTTGGCTAAAATTGCTTTGGTACCATCCGAAAGTGAGTAGATCTTCTGCTCGGTAATATCAGCTCTAAGCGTTTTGCCGATGTTTTGACAGATGCTTATCGCTGAGAACATAATTACAAAAACAAAGATCGCACCCATAGCCGCTCTTGTTGTTCGGTTCACACATCCGTGAGCGGTTTTTCCAGTCGAATCCTTCACGGATTTTTCTGCGGGTTCTCTATCGGAACTCATTAGGCTGCCTTCCTTTCATCCAAAACAAAGGTGCTGGCGGCAATCCATCCGACAATCAACAGCGCAAAATAAGCAAGGTCTTTGAATTCCAGCACACCTCTCTGAATCGACTCAAAGTGCTGCCGAATGCTCATGCTCTCTATCGCCGAGACCAGGCCGGCTGGTAAAAAGCTTGAGAGATAATCCAGCGTCGTCGGCATACCGGCAAAAACCAGCACCGCACATGCAACTACCGACAGGACAAAACTTATCACCTGGTTCTTACTGACCGTAGAAAAGAAACAGCCGACAGCAAGAAAACCTCCCGCCATCAGCCAGCTACCTATATAGCCGGTAATTATCAGGCCGACATCAGGCTCGCCGAGGTAGCAAACGGTAATAACCATAGGAAAAGTCAAGGCCAGTGCAATCGCCAGGAAAATCCAGGCGGCGAAGAACTTGCCCAAGACCGCCTGTGTTATCGTAATGGGCAAAGTAAGCAGCAGCTCAATTGAGCCGGTCTTGCGCTCTTCGGCCCAAAGACGCATAGCAGTCGAGGGAACCATAAAAACATACAGCAGCGGCAGATTCATAAAAAATACCCGCATATCCGCCTGACGTGCCTCGAAAAAGCCCTGCTTGAATGTCAGATAACCTGAGAAAAATAGAAAAATCACTAAAAATACGTATGCAAGAGGAGTTGTAAAATAACTTTTAAGCTCCCTCTTAAATACCGCCCAGAAACTTTGCATTTTATACTCCTGCCTTGAGCTGGTAATTGGTTATTAGTAATCACGTTTATTATTTAACCAATTACCATTCAACCAGTCCCTTAGAGAACAGTTACCATTTAACCAACTATGTGCTTTGTCTTTTAGTAATCTTACGAAACACCTCATCTAAACTACACTGGTGTTTTTGTTTCAATTCATCAGGTGTGGAATCCACCAAAATGCGTCCTTCGGAGATGATTACCGTTCTGGAGCAAACGGCCTCCACTTCTTCAAGGATGTGAGTCGAAACTATGATACACTTTTCTTTAGCCATTTTACTTATAAGCTGCTGGACGTCGTGTTTTTGATTTGGGTCCAATCCATCCGTTGGCTCGTCAAGAATGAGCACATCCGGGTCGTGGATTAGAGCCTGTGCTAATCCCACACGTCTTTTATATCCTTTCGACAGGGTTTCAATCGTCTGATGGTACACGGAATCGATAGCACACATCGGGACAATCCGGTCTAATTTTTGCTTGCGCGTATTGCCGGTAATCTGTCTGGCATCGCAGACGAAGCTCAGAAAGCCGCCGACGGTCATCTCGCCGTACGCAGGTGAATTTTCCGCTAAATATCCGAGTCTGCGTCTAACTTCAACGGGATTTTGCAGGATATCGAAACCTCCGACCGAAGCTGTGCCGTTATCAGGCCTGATAAAGCAAGCCAGCATCCTCATTGCAGTTGTTTTGCCGGCCCCATTTGGTCCGAGAAGGCCCAGCACTTCGCCCTTACCGACTTCAAATGATATGCTGTCAACGGCAACAACCGGGCCGAAACTTCGCCGAAGCTCTTTGACCTTTATCATATCCGTCTCCAAAAACAGAAGAAATCAACATGGATATACGGTGAAACCACAACCTAAACCCGTGGTAAAACACATAAATTTACTCAAAATCTCTTGATAGTCAACCCCGTTAGAGACAATTTCTTATTATTCGCATAAAAATTTATGAGCCGAGTCGCAAAGGTAAAGTTCGTTGATTGCGAGAGCAGTATTGCAAAATCGCTCGATTTGATTGGTGCCGGTGGGGCTGTTGAAAAAGGTGAGATTGCTTCGTCGCTACGCTCCTCGCAATGACACAAAGTGCGTTTTCAGGTTATTGCGAGCGATTCGAAGAATCGCGCGGCAATCTCAAATGTTGTTTTGGGACTTTTTCAACAGCCCCCCGGTGCTCGGCTGCCGCGGCAGGGGCTTATCATAATAAAGCCGAACCTGACCAACTCTTCACCGCCGCCGGTAACAACAGGCGTTGCCGCAGCCGAAGCTGTCTATCAATGCTGCAGAGCTTATACAAAGGCTGAAATTGTCATAGGCCAAGGCTGTGAAAGCGGCAAGACATCTGATGTTTTCACTACGCTAGGATACGCCGCTTTAGCTAAAAAGTACGGCATAAGATTGATTGACTTTAATGAGGCTGAAACGGTCGTCCTTGAAAACAGCAAAGCCCTTCAGTTAGAGCAGTTTCACATTCCCGTAATTGTGCGCGATGCGTTTGTGATTTCTCTGCCTATGCTTAAAAACCACAGCTTCACAGCGACAACTATCGCAATGAAAAATATGTTTGGCGTAGCGTCGGCCAAGTTCTATGCAGGCTCATGGAACAAATCTAAACTGCACAGCCCTTCGACGGACAAATCCGTCGTGCATGTATGCTTGTATAAAAAGCCTGACCTTTCGGTCGTGGATGCCTCCGTAGTGGCACGGGCTTCCAGCCTGCGCAGCATGGCATGCGCCACGTGAAGACACGGCCAAGCCTGTCCTGAGCGAAGTCGAAGGGATGGCCGTGCCACAGAATTAGCCGGCTTCGAACCGGTTGCGGTTGATACCGTCGGCAGTGAGCTGCTTGGCCACAATCCACATCGGCTGGAATATCTGAAACTGGCCATCCGCCATGGCGGACATGGAAGTATGAACAATATCGAAATAATCCAAGCTTAATAATGCGACCTGTGCTGCACCGCGGACAAGAATTGCTTTGTTAGCCCACAACAACCGATAACTAATCCGTTATTTCTCGTCGGCTATTTTTCTTGCAAAGCTCAGACCCTTTTCTATACTGTAGGGTAGCTGGTCCCTAAGGGACTGGTTAAATGGTAACTGGTAATTAATAACCAATTACTAATAACTATGCTTTGTTGAAAAGCCTCACCGTCGTTTCGACCGAAGCGACGCGGAGCGTCGCGAAGTGGAGAAATCTGCTCAAAAATAGATTTCTCGATTCGCCTGCGGCTCGCTCGAAATGACATTCTGAACTCTTTTCAACAGAGCATAATAACTAATAACCATACTGCTCCCCGCTTCCGCGGGGACAAGTTTACCCCTGCGAAGGCAGGGGCAGAAAGCACGGGGCTGGAGCAAGATATGAATTTAGTCAAATGGTTTCGCAAAAATAAGACGAAGGTGATGGCTATTGTAGTCATCGTTTTAATGGTCGCTTTTATTGGGGGCAGCGCCTTAAACTACATGCTTAGCCCTGCAAGGACCTTAGGCAGTAAGGTTGTAGCGTACTACGGCAATAATAGGAAAATAACAAGCAACGGTTTGACTTTGGCCCGACGGGAGCTGGAGGTTCTAAGGCTCTTGGGGGCAAGTGAGCTGATAAGGCAGCAGGATCTGCGGGGCTTTCTAATGGCGGAACTGCTGTTTAGCGAGGGCAGAGCACAAACGCCGGTAATCAATCAGATAAGGCAACTAATAAGAGCAAAGCGGTACAGCATCAGCGACGAGCAAATCGCTTGTATCTACTCACACTCAATGCCGAGCCACGTATATTGGCTGCTGTTGAAAAATGAGGCGCAGCTTGCAGGGATTAGGATCACAAATGATGACGTAGGTGAGCTGCTTGCAAGATCAATACCGGAGCTTTTTGACGGCCAAACATATACACAGCGAATTAAATGGCTGATTAATCGGTACGGCATTCCAGAGCCTCAGCTATTGGCAACCTTCGGCAAATTGGTGGCGGTATTACAGTACGCACTGTTGATTAGCTCAACTGAAGACGTTACCGACTCACAGATAATGTATCTGACCGGTTGCGAGAAAGAGACAATCGATGTAGAATTTGTAAAATTTGATTCCGATGTGTTTACCGAAGCCCAGGAACAGCCGAGCGAGGAACAAATACTCGAGCATTTTAACAAATACAAGGAATGCTCCGCCGATGAAGTAAGCGAAGAAAATCCTTATGGCTTCGGATATAAACTGCCCGACAGAGTTCAGCTTGAATACATAGCGCTTAAGCTCGATGATATCTCACCCATAGTGACACCACCTACACCCCAGGAAACAGAAGAGTACTATCGCAAACATGTAAAACAATTCACCGAGTCGGTCCCGCAGGACCCAAACGACCCGAATTCGCCCTTAGTTGAGCGAACCAGAAGCTACGCTGAAATGGAAAGTTTCATCTCCAAACAGCTTCTGCGAGACAAAATAAACTCAAAGGCAGAAAGCATCCTCCAGGAAGCAAGGACGCAAACTGAAATTGCTATGGAGGATTTAGAGTCTGAGAAGCTAAGTGCCGAGCAGATAGAGTCCGTTGCAGGCGAAGGTAGTGATTACGAAACCGTCGCAAAGAAATTAGCAGAGAGACACAATATCAAGGTCTATGCCGGCCAGACGGGTCTGCTAAGTGCGGCTGATATGGGAGCCGACGAATGCTTAAGTAGGTTGTATATACTGGGCGAGGGACGTAATCCTGTGCGATTGCGTCAGATTCTCTTTTCAATTCCTGCCTTGAGCGACGATGAGCAGTCCGCCTCAGGCGGACCTGCAAGGCCGAGCCCTTTGGGCGGAGGGCAGCCGAGATTATTTGAAAACATTGGGCCGGTCAGAGATATTTTATCTGAAATAATGGTATTAGTACGGACAACTAAGGCCCAAAAGACATCTACTCCGGAAGGCATAGACTTAATACTCGATACCAGAACCTTGATGCTCGATGATGATCGAGAATCTCCGCAGGACGCCTGGCGGCGGAAAATCGAGAATCCGGTATTGAGAACGGTAAGAGAAAATGTAGTGGATGACTTAAAGAAACTTGCGGTAGTCCGTCAAGGATTAGTCAAAAACAAAGCCGAAGAATTTGTTGACCTCGTGAAAAAAGATGGCTGGGAGAAGGCACTTAATAAATTTAATGAGCTTTACAGTCAACAAACCAGGCAGAGTGGAAGTGACCCAAATATTTTTAGATTGGAACGATTGACAAATCTACAAAGAATTCCAAAAAGGACGTTGACAGCATTGGCAGCCCAAAGTAAAGGCAGGTTAACAGAACAGATATTCGTCAACGAGGCACAGAAACGGTTAACTGTCAATGAGGCTGAGATTCAGAGCCGGTTCATAGAGAAGCTTTATTCACTTGTGCCACGCAACATCAGTATTGTTAAGAACTTGCCGTTGGCTATGGAATTTAACCCGCAGATGTGCTTTTACATTATCAAGGATATTTTGGTTAAGCGTCTTGGGCTGGAAGAATACGAAAAAATGAAGGCAGTGCGATTCTTTTCAGGAGATCAAGCTCAGTCCCAGACTATGGCGGCGGTGCACTTTAATCCCGAAAACATAGTCAAGCGTATGAAATTTCAGCCGGCTAAACAGGACCAGACGCAGGCAGAATCAGACGTGTCCGATGAGTCGGAGGGAGCATCGTAATGGCGCAGCGTTCAGAAGCAAACAATGTGGGCTTTCTGATGGTTATTGCAATCCTGGCCTGGGCTGTGCCGGGGGCGGGCCATTATATGCTAAAAGAGAAAAAACGGTCTATAATCATATTCGTAACCATTGTAATTGTTTTCTTAATAGGACTATATGTCGGCTCAATCGGCGTGATCAATCCGATTGATTCAAAGGCCTGGTATTTGGCGCAGATTATGAATTCACCTATAGTGGCGGCATTGGGACATTTGACATCGTCGGCACCGGAGAAGTATCGTGTTTTTGGAAGGCCGAACGAAATCGGTCAGTATTATACGAGTATTGCCGGATTACTTAATCTTTTGTGTATCATTAACGCCGTTTATTTAGGTCATCTGCGTGGCAGCAATCTTGAACACCCAACCCCCAGTAAAACCGAGGGCTAAATATGAAACCGGAGGTTAAATGTCGTTAATGGTTTCTTTTGTAATGGCGAGCTTTGTCGCACCAGAGAATATCGGAACAAATCCGCAGTCGATGCTATTGCTGCTGCCGTTGGTGGTAGCGATAGCCGTCATTTATAAAGTCACAAAAATGCCGAAGATCACTGCAGTATCTTTTATAAAAGAAGTAGTGGTTTTATCCGGCTCAATTGTCATTTTCATTGCTATAATTGCAATAGCCTTATTTGCTTTTACCTGGCTGATCACCGAGTGAATGCGTAACCCGCCGTGGCGGGTTAAGGACGCCTAATTCGATGAGTGCTTTGAAAGCGGCTTTTTGCTCCGCTTCTTTTTTGTTTGTACCCCAGGCACTCGGAAAGTGTCGTTCAGCTATTACTACCTCAGACTCAAAACATTTATCGTGGTCGGGTCCTTTTTCATCAAGCAGTATATAAACAGGTATAACGTTGAACCGCTCCTGGGCGTACTGCTGTAATAGAGATTTGTAATTACCCTGAGCTTGTTCGTTATCGGCTTGTTCGATTACTGGGTGAAAAACTCTCAGAGTAAAGCTGCGGGCGGCGTCAAAACCGCTGTCAAGGTAAATTGCGGCTATAATAGCTTCCAACAAAGCAGCAGCGAGAGACCCAGTTAGGGCTTTGCTGGAGGCCATACTTTTTCCCACTTTCAGGAATTTTTGCAGGTCCAAACGTCTGATTATTTGAGCACAGGTCTCGCGGGAAACAAGCATACTTTTGAGCTTTGTCAATTCGCCTTCCAAACGACCTGAGAAACGCTCGAACAAAGTTTGGCAAATAACAGCACCCAAAATGGCGTCGCCGAGAAATTCCAGCCTTTCATTACTTAAAAGCCGGTTATCGACAGCGGAAGAATGAGTAAGCGCCTTGGCTAAAAATTTGATGTTGGTAAACTGATACCCTATTATCTGCTCGATTTGCCGCAGGCTTTCCTTGTTCATTAAATTGAGTCCTAATTTTGCAGGATATTGTGAGCAGATTACGAGTATCGCTTGTGGCTAAGCCACACGAGATGGACAGTTATTAGCTGTCGTATTCTCGCTAGTGATCTTCGTAACCGGCTCAACAAAGCAAATACGCTTTCAATTATCCAATATATGAGCTTGTTGTCAAGTTGCTCGATTCTCAACGAGTATCTCCGCAGTCCCACAAGGGACACTGCGTGGACGTGGCGCCAGCCATCCCAGCGACTTGGCGGCGGAGCATCGAGCAGGATTAACCGACCATTTGCAAGCTGGCTAAAGCAACGAATTTGTCATCGGTAATTTCAAAAATCCCGTCGAGACCGGTTACCGTGAAGATACCTTTTGTTGCTGCGGCAACGCTGCAAAAGACGAGCCGATGACCACAATCGCCTAAAAGCTTGCGCAACTTCAGCAGCTTGGAGAGGCTTGATGAGGTTACAATATCAATGCTGGAAAAATCAATCACCACGTCACAGTCCCCTCTGTCACGCACGATACCAATAACCGTTTTGAGCTCATCGCCCAATTCCGGCTCGGCTGGCAGGTCCACAAGAATTATGTCTTCCGACCAGTTTTGAATCCCCATTGTTTATCTCCTTTCCATTCTCTGCCCCTTGGGGGCTGTGAAGGATGAAGTTTCAATAATATATGCTACAGAGATTATCGAATATTGTATCGGCATAAGTTTTAGTGCGGTTAAGCAAAAAACAATATAGAATGGATAACTTATTTGCCTATAGAGGTTTTGTTACAACAGGGTACGGATCGCTGTGGTGCTTAGGGTTCTATTTGCCCTGCCACAACTTCCGATAAAAACCGGTTTTTCAGTATTCCGGCGCGTACGCTTAATAAGAAGTCCACATGAGTTTTACAATTTTCTATCTAACTTTCGATAGCTGATGGCTTCTGCGATGTGTTCTGGGTGAATATTTTCTTCGCCGGCCAGGTCTGCAATAGTGCGAGCGACTTTGCAGATTTTATCATGCGCCCGCGCGGACAGGCCAAACTCTGTCATCGCTTGCTTGAGCATCAATTCGCTGGCAGAGTCGAGCTTGCAGAACCTCTCGGTCTGCTTATGACTCATCCTGGCGTTGGTCATTACGTTTGAATCGCCAAACCGACGCTGCTGAACTTTCCTTGCATTTACAACCTGGGCCCCTACCGTTGCAGAGTCGAGTCGGCTTGAGCCGGAGCGAAGTTTGCTAAAACCTATAGCAGGAACATCAATGTGAATATCAATTCTGTCAACCAGCGGTCCGGAGATTTTTGACAGGTACCGCTCGATTTGGCCGGGCGTGCACTTACACCTTCTGGCATCGCTTCCGAAATAGCCGCAGGGACAGGGATTCATCGCAGCAACAAGCATAAACTGAGCGGGAAACCTTACGGTTTTCTTGGCCCGTGACACGATGACAAAACCATCCTCCAACGGCTGACGAATCATTTCCAGAACGTGCCGTGGAAACTCGACAAATTCATCGAGAAATAATATTCCAAAATGAGAAAGTGACAGCTCTCCGGGGCGAGGTGTCGTACCACCGCCGATCAGAGCTGGGCCGCTCGCTGTGTGGTGCGGCATTCGCACAGGCCGAGTCGCCATAAGCGCTCTATCTTTAGATAGTAAACCTACTGAGGAATATATGCGGGTGGTCTCGAGCGACTCTTTCAGGCTCAGCGGCGGTAGAATGGTCGCTAATCTCTGGGCCAGCATTGTCTTTCCTGCTCCCGGTGGGCCGATCATCATTATATTGTGACCGCCGGCAGCAGCAACAGTTAACGCCCGCTTGACGCTTTCCTGACCCTTAACATCCGCAAAATCAACATCGTAATTTGATGCAACATTAAACATCTCATCAATATCAGCGGTGATCGTCTCAAGGGTCACCTGCCCGGAGAAAAAGGCTGCCGCCTGTGCAAGTGAGCCGACGCCATAGACCTCTATATCCTGGACTACTGCTGCCTCTTTGGTATTGTCTAAAGGGACAATCATTCGGTGAAAACCATTTGTTGCGGCATTCATCGCCATACTTAATACACCGTTGATCGGCCTGACCCTGCCGTCCAAAGCTAGCTCGCCGACGATAATAAAGTCTTTAATAGAGGGATTTGCCAGTATCCCCTGGCCGATGAGCATACCCAGAGCAATCGGCAGGTCGAAGACGGGACCTGCCTTTTTCACATCAGCCGGCGCCAGGTTTATCAGTGACTGAGTCTTTGGATACCTATAGCCTGAGTTTATAATCGCGCTTTTGACCCTCTCAATGCTTTCTTTTACAGCGGTATCCGGCAGGCCTACGATGAGAGACTTTTCAAGTCCGCCGCGAGCAACATCAACTTCGACCTCGCAGATTATGCCTTCAATCCCTTCCAGTGTGACACTATGCAGTCTGGCTAACATGGTTTTCTTTCCTATTTGCGAAAGAATATCAGATAACAAGAACCAAGTCAAATAGCATAAAGCATTTGCAATAGGTAGAAATTTCTAAAAAGATTGTTTTTCTCATAATTTTCTCATTTTTACTTTGCTAATATTGTGGTAGATGAAGCCAACAAGAGTCGGGTAGCCTGACCACGGTGGCAAGCTGCAGAATCATTGATACTTTTGTATAAGGAGAATTAAAATGTTAAAGAAACTCTGGAAACCGGTCGCTATCGTTTTAGTGGGGGTCATGGTATGTGCAGTGGCATACGGGGTAAAGGGCAAGGAACAAAGCGAGAAATCATCCCCGGCCCAGGAGGCAAAATCGGGCGAAGTCGAACGCAAAGTAACAGAGGCGGAAGTCCCAGCGGCTGCCTTGGCCACTTTCAAGAAGATGGCTGCCGGCGCCAAGCTCACCGAGTTCGCGGAGGAAATCGAGCACGGCCACACATTCTACGAGGGTTCGTGGAAAAGCCCTGCCGGAGGGAATGTTGACGTATTGGTCACGCCGGCAGGTGACGTGGTAGAAATCGAGGAAATAGTGGGTGCAGACCAAGTCCCGGCAGTGGTGCTGGCGGTGGCCCAGAAGGCAGCCGATAAGGACGCTCAGTTGGCGTTTGAGAAAAAGACAACGATTCTTTACGAGGTCAGGTTCCAGAAAGGTAACAGTCAGAAAGAGCTGCTTCTCACCCCGGATGGTCGCCGCATTGAGCAAGAGGCTGAGAAGGGCAAACAGGACGAGGATGAAGACGAGGAGGGAGTCTCAATTGACAAGGTCCCCGAAGCTGTGAAATCAACCATTCTTAAGCACGCCGAGGGTGGAAATATCCAAGAAATCGAACGCGGAAACGAGGACGGTAAAGTCATATACGAAGCCGAAGTCCTCATCGGCGATAAAGAAATCGAGCTAAAAATTGACCCCAGCGGCAAACTACTCAGCAAAGAGGTGCAAGATGAAGAAGATGATGAGGACGACGATGATTAAGGACAAGAAAAGTAGTGACACATCAAGCTCTCTAAGTTAAAATGCGCACTGCTGAGTTATAAAGTATTGTTACTCAGCGGTGCGTTTTTCTTGCTGTAGGCAATCAAATGCGTCTGCTGATTATAGAAGATTATCGTCCTTTGCGCCAATCGCTGACAAAGGGACTACAGGAAGCGGGTTTTGCAGTAGATACAACGGGTGATGGACAGGAGGGTCTGTGGTATGCAACAAGCAATGATTATGACGTAATCATCCTCGACCTAATGCTGCCCGGTATGGATGGTCTGACAATTCTCAAAAAGCTAAGGGCTAAAGGCCGAAAGTCTCACGTCTTGATCCTTACTGCTAAAGACACTCTGCAAGATCGCATAACTGGATTGGACCTCGGCGCCGACGATTATCTGGTTAAGCCGTTCGCATTTGAAGAGCTCCTGGCACGTGTCCGGGCGCTGCTGCGTCGTAGTTATCGCCAAAAGAATCCTCATATCAAGATCAAAGATTTGCAGATTGATTTGACCACGCAGAAGGTCCGGCGTGGCCACGAGGAAATTCAGCTTACTCCACGGGAGTACGCACTATTGGGGTATTTGGCCATGCGTCGTGGCCAAACTGTCTCACGCACGGACATCTGGGAGCACGTTTACGAGTTTAAATCCACCGCATCCAGTAATGTAGTTGATGTTTACGTCGGCTATTTGCGAAAGAAGATAGAACAGCCAGGCAAAGCTCCCCTCATCCACACAGTCCGAGGCCGTGGTTATACTTTGGGAGTCCAACCGTGAAGCCTTCTCTGCAAATACGTCTCGTTGTTGGCGTAGTGAGCGCTGTGTTGTTGCTGTTGATTGTCTTCAGTGTGGGCATCTACACCGTTATTCGCGGCGCGTTGCTCAGACAGTTCGATGCCTCATTAGTATCAATAGCCCAAATATTGGCTGCCTCGGTGGAAGTTGACGGAAACGAGATCGAGTTGGAGTTCGAGGCACAGCAAATGCCGGAATTCCAGGACCGCAACAGACCAACGTACTACCAGTTATGGCACCTTGACGGCACGGTAGTAGCAAAGTCTTCTTTGTTGGACAGCAGTGAGCTCCCGCGTCTCTCGGGCTCTCTCACGAAACCTGATTTCAGAACAATCAAAGGCAGCGGTGGCCGAGTCGAACGTGTAGCGGGCTTTAGCTTCATACCCAGGCTTTCAAACGATGATGACCGTAAACCAACAGAGCAGCAACCACTGACGTTGGCTGTGGCACGAGACAGCACTTCTGTATTGAGCCAATTAAGGTTTCTTCAATGGCTGCTCTTTTTCGCGTCAGCGGCTGTGACAGCCTTGTCTGTCCTTGTCGCGGCCCTGACAGTCCGTCAAGGTCTTCGCCCGCTAACTGCAATCGCCGATGAGATCGCGTCTATCAGAGAGAACGATTTAGCGACTCGTATTGGAACTGAGGGTGTGCCCGGCGAGCTGTTGCCGATCAAAGACCGCTTGAATGATCTTTTGTCCCGGCTCGAAGACGCTTTTAAGCGAGAGCGACGCTTTACCGCAGACGTGGCTCACGAATTACGCACACCTCTGGCAGGTATCCGTTCTACACTGGAGGTGACTCTGACACGCATCCGTGATGTAAATGAATATCAAGCATCACTTTCCGATTGTCTGACAATCAGCAAGAATATGCAGAGGATGATGGACAATCTGTTGACTCTTGCCCGCCTTGACGCCCGGCAAATAACCTTCCGACGGGTCCGTATTGAATTGGCTGAGCTGGTGAGCTCCTGTTGGATGTCTTTTTCAGAAAGGGCACTTGAGCGCGAAATAATTTTTGAAAATAATGTTCCTCTCAAAATGACTTATGAATCAGATCCCGAGAAACTATCAATGGTAATGTCCAACATTCTGGACAACGCTGTCGAATATACCGACAGAGGTGGCCACATCTGGTTAACCGCTCACCAATCCAGAGACTCCATAGAAATCATTGTTAGTAACACCGGCTGTAAGCTTACCAGTGAGGAAGCCTTACAGGTATTTGACTGTTTCTGGCGCGGTGATGCGTCGCGTGCGAACACGGGCGACCACTTTGGTTTGGGCTTGGGTTTAGTGCAAAGGATCGTCAGAGCGTTAGGCGGTTCTGTCAGTGCTGAACTTCAGAATGGTGGAATATTTGCCGTTCGGCTCACCTTTCCAAATAAGAATATGAGTAAGTGATCACAATCCAAGAAACTGGATCGCCAGGCCGCAAAGAAGTATGGTCGCACCGGCTGTGGCGTGGGTAAAACGTTGTCCGGCTTAATCCGCTCCGCTCCGAATGGCTCTGTAAACAGCCGAGAGGCCAAAAATGGTTGCACTGACGATAACAATGCAGGCGCCGGTCGGCAAATTGAGGTAATATGAAACCAGAAAACCAATCAGAGCGCTCAGCATACCAAAAATAGTCGCTGTAATAACTACCGATTTATGTCCTGTACATATCCGATAAGCTGCTGCCGCCGGGCAGGTAACAAGGCTGAAAATCATCAATCCCCCAACAAGAGGCAGATTGACCGCCAATATTATACCGCACAAAATCAAAAACAGACCGTAAACAAACCTCTCATGGATGCCGGTCACGGCCGCAATGGATCGGCTAAAAAGTAATACCTTCAGCTCTTTATTGAAAACATGAGAAAACAGCACTAAGACAAGAGCCATTACGGCGATAGTAATAGTGCCTGAGCGGTCTGTAAAAAGTATATTGCCCCATAACAGACCAAGCATTTCGGAGCGACTTCCTT
>Ga0307439_1000891_pt1 | contig 19845 bp, 18 predicted proteins | sample SalMarWE160490MG_FD_202142 | JGI IMG/M metagenome (GOLD analysis project Ga0307439, IMG submission 202142) | Salt marsh sediment microbial communities from the Plum Island Ecosystem LTER, Massachusetts, United States - WE1604-90 | ecosystem: Environmental > Aquatic > Marine > Intertidal zone >... | reverse complement strand
TTAAGACGATTACCGCTCAGAAACTATTGGAAAAAAGGCCTGAAGATCTTGTCCGTTTTGCCGTCAAGGGTATGCTGCCAAAGAACAGACTGGGAAGAAAGCTTTTTAAAAAGTTGAAGGTTTATTCGGGTAATCAACACCCTCATGAGGCCCAGCAGCCTGAGATTCTTGACCTTTAGAAGATCAAGCTAAATTTCTTTAATTTTCGGGGAATTGTATGGAAAAAGAAAACGTTTATTATGCTACGGGAAAACGAAAGAGTGCTATCGCGAGAACCTGGATAATGCCGGGGAACGGGGAAATTACCGTTAATGATCGCCCCATGGATGATTATTTCAAGGTTGAGGTGGTAAAAACAATTGTAAAACAGCCGCTGGTTTTGACCAATACTCTTGAATCATTTGATGTAAAAGCCCGTGTTACCGGTGGAGGTTTTTCAGGGCAAGCCGGTGCAATTCGACATGGCATCACCAAGGCGCTGATATTGGCTAACCCTGAGCTCAGGAAGGCATTGAAAAAAGCCGGCTTTGTTCGGCGTGACGCCAGGATCAAGGAAAGAAAGAAATACGGCCAGAAGGGTGCACGGGCACGGTTCCAATTTTCAAAACGTTAAGATTTATTATATTCTTCATTTCCGGAAGGGAACAGGGAGCACCCTGTTCCCTTTGTTTTTACGACCAAAATAAATTCTTCATGAAATATTCGGGCTAACGGTTCTTCCACTCAGGCTCCCTTTTTTCCAAAAAAGCCAGCATGCCTTCCTGTGCATCTTCGGCAATGCAGTTCATGACAATTGCATGGGTTGCGATATTGTAAGCTGACGGGGTATCCAGGTCCACCTGGTTATAAAAAGTTCGCTTTCCGAAAGCAAGAGTATACCGGCTGTATTGAGCGATTTCCATGGCCCAGTTTCTGGCCTGTTCCACAAGTTTGTCCGGAGCAACTATTCTGTTTATGAGTCCGAACCTTTCCGCTTCCTCAGCCGAAATAAAACGACCCGTCAAGAGCATTTCCAAAGCCCTTCGTCGCCCCACAGCCCGTACCAGGGGAACCGAGGGGGTGGAACAGAAAAGACCTATTTTTACACCCGGGGTGGCAAACTGAGCCCCGGTTTCCGCAATGGCAAGGTCGCAGGCGGCAACCAGCTGGCATCCCGCTGCCGTTGCGATGCCATGAACCTGAGCAATCACCGGCTGCGGCAGTTTGAAAAGCGTTTGCATCATCTCTGCGCATACTGAAAAAATCTTGTGAAAATGCGGGACACCCAGGTCTGCTCCTACCATTTCCTCAAGATTATGCCCTGCACAAAACGCCGGGCCGTTTCCCCTGATGACAACAACATGGATATCCTGATCTTGTTCTATAATTTTAAGCTTATCCAGCATATTTTTCATCAATTCCAGAGAAAGTGCATTACGTTTCTCAGGCCGGTTTAATGTAAGCCACGCCATGGGGCCGTCTTTATCCAACAATACAGGTTCCATGTTAACGCCTCCTTGCAATATTTCAGAACTCCTGACCTGTATACGTAATTTCAACGTGATATGAAGGTTTAGTCGTAATTTCAGATGCAACAATTTGAACATCGAACATCGAACGTTCAACGTCGAACGTCGAATGTGGAAGGCGCTTCGCTTTGTCTTTATTATAAATGGTAGAATACATTATTCGATGTTCAAAGTTCGATGTTCGACGTTCATCTTTTATATGCCTTCAAGGTGTTGATTCTTCATTAAAATATGTTGAATCTGAATTTACACTAGGTCAGTAGCCCTGCATTTAGATTTTAGGTTTTATTTGTTTGCAGCTTTCCAGCATCTTGCAAAGTGTTTTTCCCCGACTTTTTCAAAGCCGATGTTTTCTTCCAGACAACGGGGTTCCTCAATGGGGCACCTTCCCTGAAAACGGCATCCTTTAGAGGTCATCGGATAATCATAAAGATCCGGTTCCAGGAGCTTTATTTTATGTCTTTTACCCGGCACAGGATCGGGAATGGCCGAAAGCAGTGACAGGGTATAGGGATGACAAGGGTTTTCAAAAAGCTCCTCGGCGGGTGCGGACTCCATGATCTGGCCCTTGTACATGACAGAAATCGTGCTGCACAGATAACTCACCACATTGAGATCGTGAGAGATAAAAAGATAGCTTAATCCCAGGCGATCCTGAAGATCTTTTAAAAGATTAATGATCTGGGCCTGTATGGATACATCCAGAGCCGAGATCGGTTCATCACATACAACCAGTGAGGGGTCCACGCTCAGGGCACGTGCGATGCAAATGCGCTGGCGCTGTCCGCCGCTGAATTCATGGGGATATCGATCTGCGCTGTCCGGAGACATGCCCACCATTTTGAGGAGTTTTTCAAGGCGCTCTTTTCGTTTTTCACCCCTTTTAATACCCAGAATTCGCAGTCCTTCCTCAATGGACAAGCCGGTAGTCATCCGGGGATTTAATGAGCCGAACGGGTCCTGAAAAACGATTTGAATCTCTTTTCGAAGGGGTTTCATATCTTTTTCGGTAAATTCACCGATATCAATCCCTCGAAAGATAATTTTTCCGTGATCCGGCTCCAAAAGTTTCAAAATGAGTCTGGCAACGGTTGTTTTTCCGCAGCCGCTCTCTCCCACCAGACCCAGGGTTTTTCCCTGTTCGATTTCAAGGCTCACGTCATCAACGGCTTTAACCCATCCGGCGATTTTCTGAAAAAAACCTCTGCGTATGGGAAAGTATTTTTTCAGGTTTTGTACACACAGGATAATCTGTTTGTCTTTACTCTTGGATTTCATTTATTTGCATCCGTCTCCCCCTCAAACAGGACGGGGCAGCGGGCCAGGTGTGCCTGGCCGTAATCACACATCTTTGGATATTTTTTGCCACAGATTGGGATTGCATGAGGACATCTGGGATGAAAGGGACAGCCCTCAGGCTTGTAGGCCGGGTTCGGCACCGTGCCGGGGATGCTGAAAAGCCTTTTCCCCCGTTTTGATCGGCTGGGAAGTGATGCAAGGAGCCCCTGCGTATACGGGTGCCGGGCATCATCAAAGATCTGAGCCGTATTCCCCTGTTCCGTGACGATGCCGGAATACATGACATAAACCCGATCGGCAATATTTGCCACTACACCAAGATCATGGGTAATATATAGTACGGACATGGATCGTGTTTTCTGAATGGATTTAAGCAGCTGCAAAATTTGAGCCTGTACGGTCACATCAAGGGCGGTGGTGGGTTCGTCGGCGATAATCAGATCCGGATCACATGCCAGAGCCATGGCAATCATGACCCGCTGTCTCTGCCCGCCGCTGAGCTGGTGGGGATAATCTTTAAGTCGCTGAACAGGTGAGGGGATACCCACGTCTTTCAATAGCTTAATACAGCGGTCACGCAATTCTCCGGCCCATATGTTTTTATGGATTCTGATTGCCTCGCCGATCTGATCTTCTATGTTAAAAACAGGATTCAGCGATGTCAGCGGTTCCTGGAATACCATGGCAATACGATTTCCGCGAATCTTCTGCATATATTCTTCGTCGAGTTCCAGCAGGTTTTTGCCTTGGAACAGAATTCGACCCCCTGCTATTTCCCCGGGAGGTGTTGGGATGAGACCGAGTATGCTGAGTGCGGAAACCGTCTTTCCACATCCGGATTCCCCCACAAGACAGACAGTCTCTTCTTGCCGAATCTCGAAACTGATACCATCTACGGCACGGGCGCAGTCGTGGCCGGATCGAAAATACACTTTTAAATCCTGGACAGAAATCAAACTTTTGTTATCTGTCATTTTAGCACTTTTTCTTTATTTTTAGGCACGTTAGCTCACTTTAGGCATTTTAGGCACTCTTTTGGGTATAAATTGATTCTGTAAGCATTAGCAAAAGTTATGTTGGAAAAATCTAGATGGTGATATTCTAGTTTTTCAGAGTCTTTCTCTGAGTTTTGGGTTCAATACATCCCTGAGACCTTCACCAAAAAGGTTAAAAGAGAGTACCACAATAAGAATTGCAATGCCCGGTATGAAGGTAAGCCAGGGTGCATCAAAGATGAAATTTTTGCCGTCTGAAAGGATGTTTCCCCAGGTGGCGTGGGGGGGCGGCACACCGAATCCCAGAAAGCTCAAGCCGGCTTCCGTTAAAATGGCCGTAGCAATACCGATGGTAGCGGAGACCAGCACCGGCGCAATGGCATTGGGCATCATGTGGCGAAAAATGATCCTGAAGTTGCCGGCGCCGAGCGTCTTTACAGCCGCCACAAAATCCTGTTCTCTTAAAGAGAGAAATTCAGCCCTGACGAAACGCGTGGTCCCCATCCAGCTGGTCAACCCGATAACGATCATAATATTATATATGCTTGCAGGGAGAAGCGCTACCACGGTCAGAATCAGAAAAAAACTCGGGAAACAGAGCATAATATCCACGATTCTCATGATCAGTGTGTCTACGGAGACAGTGTTTTTACGGAAAACTTTTGTCCATGATGACAACGTTTTTTCCCTTGATCTGTTTTTGGTCGATAAAGAATAAAAAATGTATGCCAGAGTGAGACATAAAAGCGCTGCACCGAAACGAATAAAATTGGCCGTTACCAGGGCCGCCCCCGAAATCAAAAGAAACGTCACTAGAACATGATCGACCCTGAGATGGTGTTGCCCAAAATATCCCGCTATTCCGCCCATGAATATACCGATGAGTACAGATATCCCGACGGCCACAAAACCAACGGTTAGAGAAACCCAGGCGCCCTGAAGCATTCTTGCAAAAACATCCCGTCCCAGATCATCGGTTCCCATCAGGTAAAACCCCAGGTATGGAATCTCTTCACGCCGCAACGAATCAAGATTCGGTTTTGCAAGGGGCGGACGCAGCTTTTCTTGAAGACGGATCATGGCAGGATCGAATAAAGGGTCCGGTCCGGAAGTCATAAAGAGACCCACAATTGCGCAGCAGAAAAAAAGGATGAAGATAAAGAGCCCCAGGATGGCCAGCCGGTTTTGCTTGAAAAGAAGCCAGAATTCCTGCAGCCGGGTCCGTTTTGGAGCCAGAGACGTTTCGAATTGAAAATCTTCATTAAACCATTTTTCTTCTATGTTCATTACAGACGTATCCTTGGATCCACAATTAGGTAAAGAAGATCTGAAATAAAAGTGCCGGCCAGTACCAGGAGGGCTGAAACAAAATTAACCGTCAGAATAACCGGGTAATCTCTGGCCAGAATCGCCTCATAGGCCATCCGTCCCATCCCCGGCCAGGAAAATATCGATTCGATGATAACCGAGCCTCCGATCAGACCCGGTAAAATAAGTCCGAACATGGTTACAAAAGGAAGCAGGGCATTTCGCAGAGCATGCTTATAGTGGACCTGTTCCGGTGGAAGTCCTTTGGCCCAGGCCGTACGAATATAATCCTGGCCTTCCACTTCGAGCATCTGACTTCGTACATACCGGGAAAGGACTGCAATTCCTCCGGTGGCGCCCAGCACAGAAGGGAGGAGCAGATGCCAGATCCTGTCCATGAATATGTACGGCAGGGAAGCACCGTCTCCGATTCCGAAAGTTTCCATGCCGATAACCGGAACATGGAATTGGTTCACCACGAAAATAATCAGGACGTAAGCAAAAAAGAAACCGGGAATGGAAATCAGAAGATACGATAAAAATGTGGCACTCCGATCATAGAATTGACCCCTGAAAATGGCCGATCTGATGCCGATAGGAAAAGAAAGGGTCCAGGTAATAATTGTACCCACAATAAACAGGGGCAGACTGTTTAAGAATCGTTCCCATATTTTTTTAAGGACCGATTGATTGTCCTTCCAGGAAACGGTTTCCCCGGTAAAAAGGTCCTTGTAAAAATAAAGATATTGAACATGAAGCGGCTTGTCCAGATGAAACTCTTTTTGAAATCGTTCCACGACTTCAGGAGTGAACTTGGGATTCATCGGATCCACCTGGCTCGGCTTGCCGGGCGCAATATGAATGATCAAAAAAGATACAATTGAGACGAAAAACAGAGTAATGATCTTCTGGATAACACTGCGTCCGATAAATGATATCATGGTCTATCCCTCATCCATAAAGCCGGGGGCCTTTGGAAGCTTTATCCATTTGTTAAAATAAAAACTATAATTTCCGGTTTTCGTGGGTTTTATCTTTTCATAGCGTATGTGTCCGGCGTCATCGATCGTCTTTATCACGATACGTTTGTCTAAAACGGCCGTCCATTTTCCCACATAAAGAAACGTGTACGGCTGTTCTTTTGCAATAATTTCATGAAGCCTGTGGCAGTATTCGACCTGCCGGTTGTGATCATATTCCTGCCTGATCTTTATGATGAGATCGTCGGCTTCTTTGTTTTTGAAACTTACAAAATTGAGCTGATACGGATTTGTCTGGCTTGAATGCCATATCTGATATAGATCCGGGTCTATTCCCATTTGCCAGCCCAGGATCAGGGCATCAAAATCTGCCTTGTTCACGCGTTCCTGGATAAATACAGACCACTCTAAAAGATCCGTATGGACATCGATTCCGATCTGCTTCCATGCGTCCTGGGCAATTGCCAGTATGGCTTTACGGAGATCGTTGCCGTTGTTGGTAATGAGGGTGAATTGGAATTTATTGCCGTCTTTTGTCATCCATCCCTGTTTATCGGGTTTCCAGCCGGCCGCCGCTAACAGGGTTAACGCCCCCTTGGGATCGTAAGGAACCGGTTCGATATTGTGGTTATAATAATCGGTCTGTTTGACAAAAGGACCGGTGATTCGCTCTCCCTGACCATAAAGCACATAGTTGATAATCTTGTCCATATCAATTGCCATACCGAGCGCCCTTCGTACTCTGGGATCATCAAAGGGCTTGCGCCGGATGTTGTAGCCGATATAGGTGTAGCCTAAAGCCGTGCCGGAAAAACTCTGGAACCTTTGGTCTTTTTCCAGTCGTTTTACCTGATGGGGTTGAACATCGTAGCCGTCGATGGTGCCGGCATAAAATTCCATTTCCTGAGTCAGCCGATCCGGTATCACCCGAAAGACATATTTTTTATAGTTGGGCGGTCCTTCCCAGTAGCCGTCAAAACGATCCAGGATAATGTACTGATCCGATTTCCACTCCTGAAACCGGAAAGGTCCGCACCCGATGGGATGCCGGTTGAAGCGGCTCTGGCGCATGGAGAACGTGTTCGGGTCTTTCCCGAGACGGTGAGCTTCCTTTTTAAGAGCGTTATGATTGAGCAAATGCTCGGGGAGGATTCCCATGCTCCAGGTTCCGATGGCAGGAGAATAGAGTCGCTTGTAAACGATTTTTACGGTCAACGGATCCATAACTGTAACAGATTTAACCGGCTCATAATCAGCAATACGAGGGGAAAGATTTTTCGGATTCATGATCGATTCATAGGTAAATTTGACATCATAGGCATCAAATAGATGGCCGTCATGAAACCTTACCCCGGGCCTTAAGTGAAACAAAAGAACCGGATTGTGCTCAATAGCAGGTAACAGCTCACCGGCATATTTATCTAATCTTCTCTTTTCGAGCTCGGAATCAGACATCAGATACTTTTTGCCGTTAAAGGATTCAAAGTAATTTTTACCCAGCAGCTGTGAAAGGTTTTGGAAAAAATCCGGGTCCACCCGATTAAGAACAAGTTTTATCCTGGCAGGCGCTGCTATGCTGATTTTAATATTTTTTTGTTTTCCGGTGGTTGGATCTTTGAACGGCTTCGTAACCCACGAGGTTTTAGGCGGAAGAACAGAAATGTTCGTGATGCATCCCAGAGAATCTTTGAGCTCTCTATTTTTTGTTTGATTCTTTTGTTTGGATTTTTTGATAAAATCTACCAGGGTTTCCGGGTCTGCCCTACCCAATTGCGGTACGTCGGCGGATGGGTTGACATAAAAATAGGCTTCCTCGAACACCTCCCATGATGTTGCCAGACGCCCTCTGAACCGTAACTGCTCATCCCTGTCGATGAGGCCCTCAAATACCATGTTTTCGATGCTGCTGCTTGCCGAATCTGCCGTCAGAATGGGATTCAGCAGGCTGGCATCACCAATGGATCCGGTAATATACTCATTGAGGCGTTCGGGATTTCCCTTTGTCTGCTCATCATAGGTGGGCACCCAGAAATATGACTGTAACAAAACGATAATGAGAAGTATAGGTGCAAAAATGAGGAAGCGTCTAATGGTCATAGTGCTGTCTTAAACGGTAACGTTTTTTTTGGAAGCAACATCGGGATTAATTGAAACCTTAAGAGATTCAAGTTTTTGAGTCAAGTGAAAATGCGCTGTGGGACAGGGCAAACGCATTTGAATCCCAATACAGGGAGAACGCTCCACGCCGTCGCTACGCTGCACCGAAACCAAATGCGTTTACCCTGCGCTGTGGGAAACACTCAACTGATCGGGGGAGGCCGGGTGAGAGGGAATAAAAAAATAAACGATTGACTAATTCAATCAATTTTGAAATTTTCGGACAGATGATCGGATAAACGAAAAAACCGCAAAGGAGCAACCGGGTGCAAGAGCACAGACATGGCTGGATTTCCGTTTTTTTATTTTTACCATAATCCAACAAAATCTTTACCCGGAAGGTGGAGCATCAGCACAATGAAGCGATTTTTCAAGATTGTCATTTTAGCGGTTATTTTTGTAACGGTAGCGGTTTTAGGTGCCTGGTGGTTTATAAAAGAGAAAGAGAACCCGTCCGGAGCCGAACTCAAGGTCTACGGAAATATCGATATCCGCGACGCAAACCTTGCGTTTAATGAACAGGAGCGTATTGCCCGGGTTTTGGTGGAAGAAGGCGATCGTGTTGCGGCAGGCCAGGTTCTGGCGCGGCTTCAGACCCATCGACTGGAAGCCCAAATCAGGGAGGCGGAGGCCCAAATTGCCGCCCAGAAGGAGGTGGTGAAGCGGTTCGAAGTCGGGACCCGCTGGCAGGAGATTGAACAGGCCCGCGCCGAGGTGTCGGCGGCTAAGGCAAAGGTCCGGAATAACAGGCAGAATTTCGAACGTATCAAAAAAACGTCAGGGGCCGGGGCCACGAGCGAACAGGCTTTGGACAATGCCCGGGCTCAGTTGGATGTGGATCAGGCACAGCTCGAAGTCAAGGAAAAGGCGCTTAATCTGGCCCTGGAAGGCCCCCGCAAGGAAGACATTGCCGCCGCCAGGAACAACCTGGAGGTTCTCAACGCTTCTCTTGAGTTTTTAAAGATAAGGCTTGCGGATATGACCCTTATATCACCCGCATCGGGTGTGATTCAAAACCGGAATCTGGAACCCGGAGAAATGGCGAGCCCGGAACGGCCGGTTGTCACCCTGGCGTTGACCGACCCAAAGTGGGTAAGGGCCTATGTGCCGGAGCCGGATCTCGGCCGCATCAAACTCGGCATGAAGGCTAAGATCTTGAGCGATTCGTTCCCGGATCAAAGTTTTGAAGGCTGGATCGGCTTTATTTCTCCTGTGGCCGAATTTACCCCGAAAACCGTGGAAACAGAGGATCTGCGAACAAAGCTGGTGTACGAGGTGAGGGTTTTTGTTCATGATTCCAAAGACCTGCTTCGGCTGGGAATGCCGGTCACGGTAATCGTGGATCGCACCGCTTCTGCCGGTGTATCCCGGGACGGCGAAGTCCCGCCACAAAAAATCGCCCAACCTTCTTAAGGGTAGCAAGCGATATGGCTGCTCAGTCACATACGCAGAGCACGGCCTCAACAGATGTGGTGCTGGCGGTCCGGAATCTGGAAAAGACATTTTCCTCCAAAAAAGGGCCTGCGATTCAGGCCCTGCGGGACGTTTCGCTCAATGCCCTTCGCGGACAGGTAACCGGACTTGTGGGAGCGGACGGAGCCGGGAAAACCACCTTGATCCGTACGGCAGCCGGCCTGATCGTCCCCACGGCGGGTACTGTTACCGTTTTGGGCCTCGACAGCATGGTCGATACCATCGAGATTCAGAGCCGCGTCGGTTATATGCCCCAGAAATTCGGCCTGTATCAGGATTTGACCGTGAAGGAGAACATGGATCTCTATGCCGATCTTCAGGGGGTGCCGCGTTCCGAGCGCAAAGATCGCTACCGCCGCTTGCTGCGGATGACCGGCCTGGAACCCTATACCCGGCGCATGGCCGGTGCGCTTTCCGGCGGAATGAAACAGAAGCTGGGGCTGGCCTGCTCGCTCATCAAGTCGCCGGAGATGCTGTTGCTGGACGAGCCCACCGTAGGTGTGGATCCCATCTCGCGTCGGGAGCTGTGGAAAATCGTTTACGAGCTGGTGGAAAGGGACGGCATCGGGGTGCTGCTCTCAACAGCCTATCTGGACGAGGCCGAGCGATGCGACTATGTGGTGGTGCTCCATGAAGGTGAGAAACTCGCCCAAGGAACGCCCCGAGAGTTCAAAGAGCGGGTGGGACAAAAAGTAGTGCTCGTGGATCCTTCACCGGACATCAAGCCTCGTCAGATACACACGCATCTTGTGGGTAAAGCGCATATTATCGATGCCACAATCCGTTCCGGTCGGGTGCGCGTGGTGACCGACGGTTCGGGCATGAAAGCCGTGGTCGACGCTTTGCCGGAAAAATGGCCGGCAACCATCAAGAACACACCTCCGACCTTTGAAGATGCCTTTATGACCCTAATCCCCCACAAAGAGAGCCGCTTTCAAATAAACCCTGTCGACGAAACTTCCGGCAAGACAATCCGGAATGAAGAAGTGGTGGTGCAGACCCGGTCGCTTCGGAAATTTTTCGGTGATTTCGAGGCGGTCAAAGGACTCACTTTCGAGGTGCGGCGCGGCGAGATTTTCGGTCTGCTCGGTCCGAACGGCGCCGGGAAAAGCACCACCTTCCGGATGTTGTGCGGACTTTTGGAGGTCAGCGCCGGCCAGATTAGCGTGGCCGGGCATAATTTACGGCATTCCCCGTCCAGGGCCCGCTCCCGTCTGGGATACATGGCCCAGCAGTTTTCCCTTTACGGCCAGCTCAGCGTACAGGAAAATCTGCGCTTTTTCGGGAAGGCCTATGGTCTTGGCGGGGATCGCCTGCGTCAGCGGATGGATTGGGCGTTTACGGAATTCGGACTCGGCAAATGGCGCGAAAAGGCCGCCGGCCGGCTTCCGGGCGGTTACAAACAGCGCCTGGCCATGGCGGCATCGCTGTTGCACGAGCCGGAAATTCTTTTCCTGGATGAGCCGACGTCAGGCGTGGATCCTTTGGCCCGCCGCGAGTTCTGGCTCAGGATCAACGGCTTTGCCGAACTGGGGGTGACCGTTGTGGTGACAACACATTTTATGGAAGAATCCGAATACTGCGACCGGATGTTGATCATGTCCCTGGGAGAAAGCCTCGCCATGGGCACGCCTTCTGAAATCCGGGCGCTGGCCCGTTCAAAAGAAAACCCGGAACCGACCATTGAAGATGCGTTTATCGCCCTTGCAGAGGGAACCATTGTACCTTCCGACGGACCGAATCGAATTGAAAACAGCAGAGGGAGAAAATGACGCCGCGCACCCTTTTCTTTATGCGCATGCGGGGGATTCTCCGCAAGGAAGTGCTCCAGATCCTGCGCGATCCCAGCAGCATTGCGCTGGCCATTGTTTTACCTTTGGTGCTTCTCTTTATTTTCGGATACGGGGTCACCCTGGATGCCGAAAACGTGCCCATCGCCGTCGTGCTCGACGACAACGGCCCGGCGGCCCGGGAGGTGTCGGCCAGATTCGATTTGTCACCGTATTTCAAAACCATTCATTTGACATCCATGGCCGAAGCAACGGAGTGGCTGAATCAAAGGCGTGTTGATGGTATTGTTCATCTGCAAGCCGATTTTTCGTCCAGTTTGTACCAACGGAACCAGGCGCCGGTTCAGCTGATTGTCAACGGCATCGATGCAAACCGGGCGCGTCTGATTCAGGGGTATGCGCGCGGGGTGCTTCAGACATGGACCGAGCTGCGTCAGGCCCGGGGCGAACCGGTGGCCGGCCCTGCCGTGAAAATATCCCAACGGATATGGTTCAACGAGGCCGCCGTCAGCCGGAACTTTCTGGTGCCGGGTCTCATTACCCTGATCATGACCCTGATCGGAATCCTCTTGACCGCATTGGTAGTGGCACGGGAATGGGAGCGCGGGACCATGGAGGCTATTCTGGTCACGCCGATTCGCAGGGTTGATCTTCTGCTGGGCAAGGTGCTTCCGTATTTTATTCTGGGCATGCTGGGCATGGGCCTGTCCGTGTGGGTCGGTGTCACGCTTTTTCATGTGCCGTTTCGCGGCTCCATCGTCGCCCTCTTTATTTTGAGTGCGCTTTTCATGCTGGCTTCGCTGGGTTTTGGGCTGTTGATATCCGCTGCCGTACGAGTCCAATTCGTGGCTGCACAGATTTCTATTGTGGCGGGATTTTTGCCTGCACTCTTTCTTTCGGGCCTTATTTTCGACCTGGAAAGCACTCCCCGCTTCATTCAAATCGTAAGCCACGTGGTTCCGGCGCGGTATTTCGTGGATATCAGCCACACCCTTTTCATGGCCGGCGACGTCTGGCCGGTGCTGCTGCCCAATGCTTTGGCCCTTTTCGGCATGGCTGTTTTATTTATCAGTCTGGCTTTTCGCAAAATTACCAAACGCCTGGAGGGTTAATGGATTTCGTACGCCGCATTATCGCATTGATGATTAAAGAATTCATCATGATCCTAAAGGACCCCAAAAGTCGCTTTGTCATTATCGGCCCACCGTTGTTCCAGTTTATCGTGTTCGGGTATGCCGCGACTTATGACCTCAAAAACGTGCGGTTCGCGGTATTGGACGAGTCTCGCACCTCTGAATCCCGGCAACTTCTATCCCGGTTCCAAGGGTCTGAAAATTTTGAGCTGACAAAGACTCTTTTGACCGAAAAAGAGATTGCCTTTATGATCAACCGTGAGAAAGCTCGTCTGGTCATTCACATCGGGCCTGAGTTCAGCCGCGATCTTCACAACGGCCGTCCGGCGACGCTCCAGGTGATCGTAGACGGCCGTAATTCCAATGTGGCCCTGATCGCCCTGGGGTATATTGGAAGCATTGTTGAACAGTACAACCAGGATCTTGTTAAAAAAGGAGTGGTCAGCATAGACGGTCCCGGCTTGGTGCTGGCGGATCGGGCATGGTTCAACGTCAACCTGCAAAGCAGATGGTTCATTGTATCGGCGTTAGGCGGCCTCATCAGCATGGTAGTGGTCATGATTCTGACCAGCCTTTCGGTGGCGCGGGAGCGCGAGTTCGGCACATTCGACCAGCTTTTGGTCGCTCCGTTCAACCCCGGAGAAATTCTCATCGGCAAATCCCTGCCCGGTATGTTCTTCGGCATCATGGATGCACTGTTGTTTGCGGCTGGTGCGGTTTACTGGTTCGGTGTGCCGTTTCGCGGAACCGTTCCGACCCTTGTCCTGGCCCTGGGGTGTTTCATCATCACTATAGTGGGTGTCGGACTGCTGGTGTCGTCCCTGTCCATGACCATGCAGCAGGCCCTCCTCGGATCCTTTGTCTTCATGATGCCGTCGGTTATCCTTTCCGGTTTCGCCACTCCCATCGAAAATATGCCCCACTGGCTCCAGATCGGAACCTTACTTAATCCTTTGCGCCACATTATCACCGCTCTGCGCAATATATTCCTGGAAGGCGCCGGGGTAAGCATGATTTGGCCCCAGCTTTGGCCGCTCATACTGATGGCCGGTTTTACACTGCCGTTGGCGGGCTGGATGTTCCGGCACCGGTCGCAGTGAGGGCCAACTCCGTGATTATGACGGGATGTAAGACCATAATTGTGCTAAGCATATTGTAGCATCGGGAATACGGGCAAGTTGAGAATCACTCGAAGGAAGTATCACAGATAAGATGTCGATAGACGCGGATAATTTGACAAAGGTCAAAATTAGGATTTATTGACCTGACACCAGATAAATAAGATATCTGTATATCAATTGTTGTTTTGAATAATGCCGATACTGGCAAGTTATGTTGTCAGTTTAATTATGTTGTGAGAATTTAATTCCGTTATTTTATTCTTTTTTTGAAAAAGGATATTAAACATCCATATAATTCTTCTAGTTCGCTTTTCCCATTTTATTCTCCTGTCTACTTCAAATTAGTTTAACCTGTTAATATAGTATCATAAGATCGTTTTCTCATAGCTATCAAAGGAGAAAACGATGCCAAGAGTGCCGACCCGAAAACGTCCCTGTCGTATTTGTAGACGCTGGTTTTTACCCAACCCACGACTTAAAAGCCGTCAGATGACCTGTGGTGATGCTCGTTGCAAAACGGAGTGGCACAGGAAAAAATGTGCGGAATGGGACAGAAGAAATCCTGATTATTTCAGGTCCAACTATCTGCAAAAGAGACTGGAGGCTGCCGTTCAAGGCGCCAGGACATCAAAAACCCCGACGGCAAAAAGCAGCCCCGGCAGGACCTTGAAAAGTCGGATGAAGACGGGACTGCCCCTTGAGTATGTTCAAGAGGTGATTGGAATCCAGCAGCTCATCATTATTGAGTATCTGGCACAACTACTCAATCGGCGTTTTGCCAAAACAACGACCGGAAGCTTTCCTGCAAACACACCCCAAGCCGACCAAATACCCGCCATGGTGTTTTCAAGAGGTGATCCGACCTTAATATATTGTAATCATTAAAGATCCATCCCGACTACTCGGCAAATGTTTTTAAGAGGTGATAAGGTTGCAACTTGTTGAATATACAATGGAATCGAACCAACTACCCCGCATAACGTTTTCAAGATCCATTCGACATTGGACCATGATGTTGGCTATAGCTGTTCAATATAAACGGAAAGGAATCGGTCATGATAAAGAAAAAAATCCTCAATCCCGTCCGGGTCAGGCAGATCAATGGCGGTTTCAGCTTTATTCCTCACCGGTTTATTACCGATGGGTTTTTGGCCTCCCTGGATCAAAAAGAACTCCTTTTGTACCTGTTTCTCATTTTGGCCTCAGATCGTTTTGGTCTTTCTTTTTACAGCTATGATTCCATCTGCTCTTTGCTTCAAATGAGAATCGACCAATATATCAAGGCAAGAGACAGCCTGATTGAAAGGGATCTGATTGCCTTTAACGGCACTCTTTTTCAGGTACTTTCTCTGCCGCAAAAACGACCGGATCAGCAGAAAAAACAGGGTCCATCTCCTGTTGAAACACTTATCCAACAGACCGTTAAGGGGTTTTAACATGATCGATGATAAAACCATATCAACCATTGAAAGGATCGAAGAACGGCTCAAGGAGATAGAATCGGTGGTAAAGGTCCTGGATCAGGCGGTCGAGGATTACCTTCAATGGATGGCGGAAAACGGATATGCAAAAAGCACCCGGAAAGAATATGCACGGGTGTTGAGGTGGTTTAAATTGTTCATCAAAAAACGAAAATGTTTGTGGGATGAAATCTTTACTCAAGAGATGTTACGGCAATTTAAAAAGTCAGAAAGACCACACCCGATACATGCCGTAACCGGGCTGTCACGGTATCTTTTTGAACAGGATAAAATTGCCCGGCATTTGGGAATGAAATATCCATCTGTCAATTTACCGCAGATCTATGAGGACTATCTTATCTATCATCAAAAAACCCATCAGGCTTCCGACCGAAAGCTAAAGCATATCAAAGTTGTTCTTATTGCCTTTCATAAGTTTCTTGAAAAACATCATATTAAGCTTCGCATCCTGACTATCGAAAAGATCGATGTGTTTCTGTCCGAGTATCTTGCGGATTATAAAGAGAACACTTGCCGGGTATACCGGAGTCATCTTCGGGGTTTTTTGAGATATTTGTTTCATGAGCGAAAGCTGTTCTCAACCGACTTGGCCCCGCTTATCGTGGGGGCGCCACAGTTCTCCAAAGCCAAACCGCCTAATTTTTTGCGACCCCATGAGTTGGAAAGGCTGTTTGCCAGCCTGAAACTCTCTTCGGCAGGCGACCTCAGAGCTTATGCCATGGTTCATCTGGCATACACCCTGGGACTGCGCCCCTGTGAGATCAGTTCAATTTGCCTGGATGATATCTTTTTTAAAGATGCGGCGCTTTGCATAAGAATCCGAAAAAATGACAGGCCCGTCAGACTCCCTGTTCCCGAAGAGACCCTCAAAGCCATGGCTGCCTATCTTATCGGCGGCAGACCCAAAACCAAGCACCGGGAACTGTTTTTAACTCTTTATCCTCCTTATCGGAAATTGGCGCGAAACACGGTCACTCACCATATAAAAAAATGCATGCATGCCGTGGGTATGACATACAGTGCCTATTGCCTTCGACATACGTACGCTCAAAATCTTCTGGAAGCAGGGGTATCCATCTATGAAGTCAAAGAGATGATGGGTCATGACAGTATCGAGTCCACCCGAAAATATCTTCACGTTCACACAAAATTGATGCGAGAGGTTCTCTTTGATGAAACCCTTTGAAAGTTTTTTAGCGCAAAAAATTGAAAAATACGTGGTCTATCGACAATCACTGGGCTTTTCTTTGCATCCCATGACCTCGCATCTAAGAAGCTTTGACCGGTATCTTGCAATGAGAAACACAGAACCCACAGTATTGCGACCGTGGTTTTTTCTTGAACTCAGAGCAGCTCTTAAACTTGAATCACGATCCATCAACCGCATATTTTCTACAACCCGAATGTTCTTCCAGTATCTGGTGCGACAAGGCTTTTATACGGCCAATCCTGTGAAGGATATCCCATTATTGCCGGAAAATGAGATCATCCCTTTTATCTTCTCCGAAAAACAAGTCGATCTTCTGCTGAAAGCCGTTTTAAACACCATCCGAAAGAACCAAAGATATTTTTTAAAGGATCTCACAGGACACATGGCTATTTTACTGATCGCCCGTTGCGGCATGAGAATATCCGAGCCCTTGAAAATGAAAGTCCATCACTACCGGCCAAAGGAAAAAACACTTTATATTGAAAAAACCAAGTTTAAAAAAGATCGTCTAATCCCGGTCCCCATGTCCGTAGCAGTAGAACTTGAAAACTATCTCTCTGCACGCAACGTTCTTATCGGAGATCATCAAAATCCATTCCTTCTCGCCGACGCCAAACAAAAGGGATTAAATGACAATAGGGTCCGTTGTGTCTTTCATCAGGCCCTCAAAGATATCCAAATCGATCAATCCAGACAGGTTATCGGTAGCACTAACTTCAGTGCACCCACGGTTCACAGCCTTCGCCACTCATTTGCCGTCAATACGTTAAAAAGGGTACAAGCACGGGGAAGATCCCCCCAGAATGCGCTGCCGGTACTGGCTGCATATATGGGGCACAGTGAATATAAACATACGATTAAATACTTGAAAATGATCGATGCAAATAAGCGAAAACAGTTTTTGGATTTTTCTCTCAAACAAAAAGAAAAACCATGAATCTTAGCACACTCATCCATCAATTTTTTGATCAGTACCTGCCCCGAATAAAGGGGAGCAGCCGGCAAACCATCAGGGCTTATCGGGACACCTATGGTCTGCTTCTTCCTTTTGCGGCAAAGTATCATGGGGTTAAGATCAGATCGCTTAAGATCGGTCATCTCTCAAATGATTTGATCCTGGACTTCCTCGATTACCTTGAAAAAGAACGTCGCAACAAGACTGCCACCCGAAACCAGCGTCTGGCAGGCATTAAATCAATGGCCAAAATGATCCGATTTATGCACCCTCAAAGAAGAACACTTGCCCAAAGAATCCTCAGCATCCCCCAAAAGCGCTCCCGGAAACAGTTGATCGGCTTCCTGTATCCCAATGAAGTTCTTGATGTCTTTGAAGCCGTTGATCTTAAAACATACTATGGGTTCCGTGACTATACGATTTTGAACCTGCTCTATGACTCGGGGGCCAGAGCCAGTGAGATGGCAGCCCTTACCATTGACTTCTTTAACCCGGAAAATAACACACTGGCTATTCTGGGAAAGGGCAATCAGTACCGGCAAATCGAGCTTTTGTCGAAAACGGTCCAACTTGTAAAAGCTTATGTCAAAAAATATCGTCAAAAACCGAACCCGTTATATCAGCGATATCTGTTCGTCAATCAGCGGGGAAAATCATTTACACGGCACGGCATTAATCGTATTTGTAAAAAATATCTTCGTCTGTCGTTGAGTCCCAAACGTCTCAGGGATATCAACCCGGCTCACAGCTTCAGGCATAATGCCGAGTTCCGGATTATGCCGAGTGGCTTATAAACTATCAATTTAACCTTTTGGTATGATTATAGATGTTTGAAAAATAAATACTTGACTGCTTGGCATAATTTTCTGTCTTCTCCAATTTAAACCAAAACTCATAAAACAAAATAAGGAGGAGACAGACATGACCCATCATTTTTTCCCATCACCAGAAGTGTTGGAACGTTTGTATGCAGGCCCATTAAGTGACCATATAGACAGGTTCGCAAGGCAGCTATTAGATCAAGGATACGCAACTAAAACGGTACAGGAAAAAATACGACTAGTGGCTGATTTAAGCCGGTGGCTTGAAAGAAAACAATTTAAAGTCAATGACTTAGACGAGGAGCGAATCAATGAATACCTCAAAATTCGTGCTATCCACCATGCCCCCAACCGCTATGAGCAAGCAACCTTTCGAGCTTTGCTCAGGCAATTGCGTAACGATGGTGTTATTCGCATTTGTGCGCCGGTTGTTAGCGATAGCGCGCTTGATCGTATCGAGAAAAGCTTTGGACGATACCTTGCTCAGGAGCGTGGCCTCACACAAACAACGGTGGACAATTACCTTCCTATAATACGGCGTTTTCTAACCGTGCGCTTTGACGCCAATGTAATCTTGCTGGAAGAACTGGTATCAGAGGATATCACACGGTTCATTCTTCGCCATGCTCATACAGGTAGTCCGCGTCGCGCCCAATTGATGGTGACGGCATTGCGTAGCTTTCTCCGTTTTATCTACCAGCAAGGACAAACAGCCACAAACCTGTCTATGTGTGTTCCTACAGTGGCCAATTGGGACTTATCAGAATTACCCAAATTTCTTAAGCCGGAGGAGGTAGAGCGCCTTTTGAAGAGCTGCGACAAACGTAGCCCCATAGGGCAGCGAGATTACGCGGTTCTGCTCTTATTGGCCCGGCTCGGTTTGCGTGCCGGGGAAGTGGTTCATATGGTGTTAGAAGATATTGATTGGGAAGCAGGGAAACTAATTATTCGTGGAAAGAGCGCCCGACAGGACCATTTGCCGCTTTTGCAAGATGTGGGTGAAGCTCTGGCCACCTACCTATACCATGGACGGCCCCACTGCTCATCCAGAAGAGTTTTTATCCGCCAGCTGGCACCCCATAAAGGATTTTCAAGCTCTACAGCTATAGGCGATATTGTCAGACGGGCTTTCGCACGCACGGGACTTCAGCGAACGTATAAAGGTGCCCATCTGCTACGCCATTCACTGGCCACACAGATGGTTAATCAAGGGGCCTCTCTAAACGAAATTGGTGAAATCTTAAGGCATCAGCAGCCTCATACCACTGAAATTTATGCCAAGGTAAATTTGGTGGCGTTGCGAAATCTTGCACAGCCTTGGCCAGGAGGATTGAACCATGAATGATTTACAAACAGCAGTCGAAGAGTATCTCGCCGTTCGTCGTAAGCTCGGCTTTAAGCTTTACCAACCTGGCAATTTACTTCACAACTTCATGCTTTTCGCAGAGCAGGAAAGCGCCTCATTCATCACGACGGAGTTAGCGTTGCGATGGGCTACACAACCGAAAAATTCTCAACCGGTATGGCAGGCAATCCGGCTGGGTGTGATACGGCGCTTTGCCAAGTACCGGAGTGCAGTGGATCCACGTACTGAGATTCCACCACAGAAACTAC
>Ga0307439_1000889_pt1 | contig 19909 bp, 14 predicted proteins | sample SalMarWE160490MG_FD_202142 | JGI IMG/M metagenome (GOLD analysis project Ga0307439, IMG submission 202142) | Salt marsh sediment microbial communities from the Plum Island Ecosystem LTER, Massachusetts, United States - WE1604-90 | ecosystem: Environmental > Aquatic > Marine > Intertidal zone >... | reverse complement strand
TCCTTCCTCAACGTCGAAAAGTCGCTCTTGTAGTTCAGATGCGCGCGCGGGCTCGAGGCCAAGATCTTGCGGTTTGAGATCTGACAATCTCGGCTTATATTCCCCTGTGAAGTCGACACAAAAGACCTTCACACCAGCGTTGTAAGCATGGCGAATCACATCGAAAGCTAGCTCTGTCTTCCCCATTCCCGTAACACCGAGTATTGCTGTGTGATACTCGATCATGTCGGAAAATCTTGCACATACTGGAATATTTGAGTTCGGGACTACCCCGAGTTCGAAGTCATCTTCATCAACATCTTCATCAGAATCCACTATTTCTCCGCCTTTTATGAGAAATACTGGCGCGTTCATCGACGGGAGCCATGGATATGCATTAAAACCACGATCGGCTTCGAGAATACCTAGTTGAGCTGCATGGGCGATATGAGTGCCGCGCGGGTTAGTTGAAAACACCTCCTCATCCGTCTTTGCATTTATTATTTGGTAGTGAACATGATTGCCTGCCTGATTAACAAAGACAAGCGATCCCTCTTCAAGGTCAACAGCGCTGGAAACCTCGAAACGAATAATGGAAATTTCGGAATTCTCGACAATAAATCCAATTAACTCGGCCGGAGTGTTCGAACCACACATCTCGAGAAGGACCTCATCCAATCCTCTTGCGTCGTCTACACTGTAAACGATGCCGGGGCTTGCTGATCTGACAGAAGAAGTTGGACGCTGATGGCAAATCCCTGTTCCTACTATTTCCTCCTCATGAAGCTGAGTGAATAGGGGAATTACCTCCAATTGACGAGAATCCGACATGCAGGCAATGTGGATGGTGTCTCGCTTCCACGAATCCGGATTATCTAGCTTAACCCTTAGTATTCCTGGGTCATCGACACGCTGAATTTCTCCGATTCCGATTGGCCTAGAATTACCTGAACGAAGATGCCTGATCTCCTTTATCCCTGCGATGATAAAGTCCACTGGCTCCATGAAGACTAGTACAGCCCAGACTAGCAGAAGAGAAATCTGCTGAATTGGCACGCCTTGGTGGCCGCCGGCTATGCTAATCAGAATTACTGGTGTGAAAACTATTTGCCCTCTTCCGAGACGCGTACTCGTCCAGTAAGCAACACGCGAAATGACTGATCGAGTACTATTAGCCAGCTGCGTACGTGGGTATAGGGCTATGGCTACCATCGATGCAAACGCTGTGAAGACAGTCAAGGCAAACGAAATCCACCTGAAAGTGTCAAGCTGAGATAGTAACACTCCCGCCACCCGCAAATCTAAGGTTGCTAATAAGAGAGCTGAAGTCACGCTATTTGCCAATGAATCCCTCGGGGGGACGAAGAACGGCGCCGAGAGCTCAGTGAAGAAGAGAAGGCCGATTGACGCAAAGTACCACGCACTCTCAAGCCCCCCTGTTGGGATCCAGATTCCTGTAATAAGATAGCTGGCAATCGTGAGTATGATCACGTAGCCAGTTAGTGCGACTAATCTCTCAGTAATTGTCAGTTCTGATTTCACTGGAAATCCTTCCTGGCAACCAATAAATACTTCGCATGCTAGACAAGCGGCAAACAAGAAGTCTTAATAATCCCCATAGCCAATAATTAAAAAGCCAAGTATTTACATTGACTGCCGGACAACTAATATTGCGCTGAAAACCTACTCTCTTTTGCACCTTCTACAGTGTTAGCATGCCAGGATGAAGAAGATTTCCCCCACAGGGTATGGAACCGTGCGAATTGGTGGGCAAGTATACCTTCTTTGGTGTCGTGGTGTAATTTAACATAGCATACACTTTCAATTAAACGTATTCAAGTAGCTAAGGGAGCCAATACATAGAGATGATTTATTTAAATAGTATCCCTTGAAACTTTCCGAATTGTCACTTTTGTGTGTTTACGGAGGAGGAATCTTGTTACTACCTTCAAGAAATGAGGGGTGGCCAAGTATTTTGACACTTTTCTTTCGAGAGTTTTATAAAGCATAAGTTGGCCGAACGGCCAACTTATGCTTTAAGTGACAATCAAAGACGGAGCGAAGCGAAGGCCATCGGATGTTGCAGTAATTATAATTTTCAGGCCGAAGCGGAGAGACTCCGCGCAGCGCACCCAAAGGGTGTTGCCGAGGGGGTGAAAGAAGAAATCGTCTCATCATTTTGGAAGAAGTGTATTGAGAAAAGACATCTTCCTCCCGCCTATCGTCGCCCAAAAGTGCCCCTAATCCCCACCGCCCACCCAAAACCTGAATTCTGTTACAATATGGCCGCTTTGAGGTCCGGGGGCGCACCCACACATCCGCATGCTTACCCGAGGGGTACTCATCTAAAAAGCAATGCGCCCGTAAACCCTAGAATCTCAAGATACACGTACCTGAGGGGAAAACACTCACTCCATTCCGGAAAACCCATTCACGAAAGGAATCCCTGCCCATGATGAGAGTCACACGACTGTCTGGTCTGTTCGTTTGCGTCGGCCTGCTGCTGGCGGCTTGTAACTCGCCGTTGAATCCAACCGTGGAACCGCACACAGCTACGGCAACAGACACCCCTATGGACACCGTTCCCGAAGTTGCGCTTCTGGAAGACGATTCAGGAGCGGACACCTCCATGGCGGATCCATTCACGACCGCCGAGCAACTCGAAATCGCCCCCAACGCCAACTCCAGCCTGATGGAAGGAACGCTTGCTCCCGGCGAAAGCGCCAGCTATGAGTTGGAGGCCACAAGCGGGCAGAGCCTGTATACACATCTCCTCGGCGAAGCAGCGGAGCAGCCGAACGTCATCCTGGCCATCGAGGGGCAGGACGGCACGCCATTGCTCAGCACCGATGCGCAAGCCGTCGTCTGGGAAGGCATTATCCCAGCCACACAGAGCTACATCATCACCGTCAGCGCCATCGCCCAGACAGATGTTGCCTATGTATTGGACATCATCTTCTCCCCCGTTCCTGCCGGAGAAGACCTCCCCTCACTCACGATTACCTCCCTCAAGAACGCAGAATATCACGTCTGCGACGCACTTGATTGTTCCTGCCAGATGAGTGACGGCTTTTGCCAGTTGCCGCTACCGGAAGCTGGATTGCTCGCCCAGCAGGAGATGCGGCTCTCCGTCTGGGGTCCCACCATCGCCTTCGGCGACATGAACGGGGACAACGTCGAGGATGCCCTGGTCATACTCGATGTTCACACCCCGGATACAACGGGGCATTTCAAGTATGCGGCGCTGGTTCTCAATCAGGCCGGCGAACCGCACAACGTCGTTTCCTGGATTTTGGGGGATCGGGTGATGGTTGAATCCGTCGCCATCCTATCCGGGCTGATCGACCTGCAGATCACAGACCCATTTGGAGCGGGCACCCCTCAAACCGTCACCTACAATTACCGCTGGGACGGCGAGTCTCTGGACTGGATGCCATGTTCCCCATTGTCCAGCGATTCATTCCTGGATACCAGCGATCGCTGTTCGATCGTGCGAGCGGTAGATAACTTTCTCGTGGATGGGGATACCAGCGTTTTCGAGGCCCTGCTCTCCGGCAGTGAGGGGATCAACTACGTGAACAACATCGAGGGCGCCCAACCCGTGAGCGTATCGGAATTTCTTAGCGATCTTTCCCAACGCCTGGCCAGCAATCCGACCTGCGACCGGGTACGGATGGACGAAGCGGGTGAAACCCTGCAAATCTGGACTTCAGGTTGGAACCCGCCATGGGAGATCCACTATTTCCTCTACGACGCCAAAGTGACCGTGGAACCGCCCTGGACCAGCCAGATTGCGGCCTTCATGATCACCAAGCGTGATGATGCCTATGAGCTTACCCACGTCTGGTTGAACGAAGACGACGTGGAACTGTGGGAAGATATATACGGCTTAGAGACATTTTCGTGCACCGAACTGGGCAATCCCGCACCGTAATGAAATGTGGCATTCCGGTGCCCTTTGCCGGAACTAGCTCTATAGCACGCAGGTTGGGTTTCGTTCCTCGATCCGACTCGAGGGCATGATGAAACGTATCTCCCCATTCCTCATCTTTTTTGCTTAATTTAGGAAAAAAGAAAAACCGTAGCAAATATTCGTATCGGTGAGATTGACCGCTGAAAAATGATCGAAAATGAAAAAATCCACCTATACTTAAGCAAGTCCCATCCATTCTTGCCACCTGGTTTGGAGGGATATGAGAGTTGAATGATTGAGTCCTAGAATCCCGGTTAGGTAAAATTCATGGAGGATATCATGCGTAGAATTGCACTCATATTGACCGGATTGATTTTCTTTGCTGCATGTTCTCCAGCGACCTCTACCATCGCGCTAACAAGTACTTCATCTCCCCACCCAACATCTACATTCAATCCATCCCAGACTCCAACCATCGCGCGAACGAGTACCTCAACATCTACACCCAGTCCATCCCAGATCTCAATCATCGTGCCACTGGCAATATCAGCAAATATGGGTCCTTTGCCGGATGGCGTGGTCGGAAGGATCGGCTCAGGTCGCATAAACGATATCGCGCTATCACCAGATGGCGATCGACTTGCGTTTGCAGGTCATGTCGGCATCTACATTTTTACCGTTGAACCATTCCTGCAGGAAGACTTGATCATCACGACTGTGCCGATATATCAAGTAATCTGGTCTCCGGATGGAAGTACCCTTGCAGCAAAAACGAAGGAAGGAATCCGTTTTATCGATTATCAGACCCGTGCGGAAGTGCAACACTGGTCCGTAGATTCAGTCTGCGATATCGCCTGGTCTCCGGAAGGTACCCGCCTGGCGATTCTCAAAAAAGGCCTACTCGAAGTTCGGGATACGTCAACACAGGCCTTGGTCTTTTCGCATCCGGGGGCTAATTATTGTCTGTCTGGTATTGCCTGGTCTCAAACAGACCAAATTGCTTTCTCAAATGCATCCGGGCAATACCTGATCATCAGCGGACAGGACGGATCGTTTATTCACAACTGGATGGATACATCTGAATACCCGGGTATGAGTTTAGCATGGTCTCCGGACGGTACCATGCTGGCAGCTTATGTGGATTCAAGTGAGGATGTCGTTCTGTGGGATGGCGAGGCCGATATCATACTCCCCGTGCAGGAGCTTGGCGACTTTGATTCAAGCGTGGTTACCTGGTCATGGGATGGAGATTATCTCGCCCTTAGTGGACAGGAATGGCATGATCCGCATATTGCGTTAATCGATATTCGCAATCATTCACAGGCGGATCGGCTCAAAACAGATGCTTATCTCATTAACGACCTGGTCTGGCTCAAAAACCAACCTGGATTATTATCACTCGAAAGTCGAGGCGGACAGCTGATCTTGTGGGATGTCCAAACGGAGACGGCCTTGCAAAGCTTGCATAGTACCGACTCGCCGCTACATCTAGCCTGGTTCCCGGAAGGCGATGCACTTGCCGCAGCCTATCAGAATTCTGTTTCGATCTGGGACGCAGCCAGCTATGAGGAGCGAATGACATTTGAAGTTTTCCCAGATGAGTTTCGGGTTGATGGCATGATATACGACTTCGCCCTTAGCCCCGGTGGGGATCGTTTCGCCATCATGCACGGCGAGGAGTTCGAACGGTTGATATCATTCTGGGACACGCAAACGGGACAACAACAAGGGAACTTGTATCGTTCGGGGTATGCCGGTCTGGCGTGGTCTCCAGATGGATCTCGAATCGCAACTCGACTTCCCACATATCCGGATCGTCCAATCGCGATTCTTGACAGTACATCGAGGGAGATTATCCAAGAATTTGATTTTAATTCATACCAGTTTTCGCTATCTCTGGATTGGTCGCCGAATGGGGAAACGATCGCTGTTTCCGGACCGAATGCTCACATTTTCGACCTCGGCAACAATCAGGACCAAACACTGAGCGCGTGTGGACAGGATGTTCAAATCGTAGCCTGGTCCCCAGATGGCAGTCAATTAGCCAGCATATCCACAAATGGAACGATCTATGTTTGCGACTCATCAACGTATCAACTTCTCTACCTATTGCGAGATGAGACGGTTTATGCGGAAGCGCAATCTGGATATGCTTGGTATGCGACTGGTCTAGTCTGGTCTCCTGATGGTCAATTACTGGCGGGATCAATTATATTTTCATCTCAGCCTGAAAATCCCCCCACAACTGAAAACCGCGTGCTGCTTTGGGACATAGCCAGCCAGCAGCCAATTCGAATCATCTCCTGGCAATGGGAAGATTGGGGATATTATTATGGTACCCATAGAAATTTAGCGTTCAATCCTGATGCCACGGTATTAGCCTTTGGTCATCACGATGGCACAATCTGGCTTGTCGACACAGATAGATGATCCCTTGTTAAGTGCGTAGGACGAGATCGTACTAGATTTTCACAGTGGGATAATATGTAATACTCTATTCTTCTTAATAAAATTCAATCTCCAATAAAGGTATACGATGGTCTCGAACCAGTAGAAATCTACTTCGAATTTCAAGGATAAGTCCAAAGCCAGAATTATAAAATCGATCTTTGGAAAGGTCTTGAAAACAATCTTTACGAGACACTCCCGGAGGAAGAAACTGAAGCATTAAACAAATTACTTAAATTTCCCCGAAAGCGATTTTTAGATGACGAAATGATGGTTGCCCATATTTTAGATGGCCCAATTATTATCGCGCACCACCCAGGTAACAAGGAAAATCTTGATTACTTCATATATTACACATTGAAGGAAATTCAGCCTGCGAGATACCAATGTTATGTATTTGCCATTATCACGAGGGAGAACCTCAATTATCTTAATCCACCCGTATTATATTTGTTATGTTAAGTTTTCACAAATAGCAACGATATGCTACTAAATTTCACAATCGGCCAAATTATGGTGAAAAACCATCTTCGTTGGGGGATCAACTACGTGGCAATTCGCTGTACAAACCATGGTACCAATCCCGTCAAGAATATAGGTTAAGTCACACGCTATTCCGATTGGCGAATGGCCTCTATGATCTCGGCGGCGAGGTCGTAGCGGTGGAAGGGCGGCATGAGGTAGACGCCCTGCACGATCGAAGACAGCGATTCGAGCAGTTCGACGGCCAGGCGAACCCCTTCCTGGGGGGCTTGATCCCCCGCGGCGGCGATTTGCTCGCGGATCGACTCGGGGATCTGGATGCCCGGGACTTCGTTGTGCAGGAATGCGGCGTGGCGCGAGCTGTAAAGCGGCAGCACACCCACCAGCAGGGACAATTCCAATGGCCCGTATCGGTCTTTGTATGCTTCAATGAAGTTCTGCGCCAGATCGGGTTCGTAGACCGGTTGGGTGAGTGCGAAATCGGCGCCGGCGTCGATCTTCTTGCGCAGCACGCGCATCTCGCGTTCGGAGTCTTTGGCGCAAAGATTCAACGCGCAGCCGACGAAGAACGATGTGGCTTCCCCAATATCTGCCCCGGCGTGGTCCACACCGGCGTTGAGGCCCTTTTTGATCAGCTGGATCAGACCGGATGGCACGAGATCGTAATCATCCATTGCATCGGGATAATCGCCGATGGAAGTGGGATCACCCAGGACGACGAAAATGTTGCGTACGTCGAGGGCATGTGCGGCAAGCAGATCGCCTTGTACGCGCAGCAGATTCCGGCCGCGCGTCGGGAAATGGAGCACCGAATCGATCCCAACCTCGCGCTGGATCAGGTTGCAGACTGCCCAGGGACTCATGCGCATGCGCGCCATGGGGCTGTCGGCGACGTTGATCACGTCGGCGCCGGATTCGGCCAGCAGCGACGCACCGGCAATCAGTTTGTGCGTGGAGAATCCGCGTGGGGGATCCATCTCCACCGATATCACGAAACGTCCGGCGTCCAATTTGGTGGCCAGGGCAGTGGGTTCGAGCGTTGTGGTCGGAATCTCTCGTCCTGCTATTGTTCGTGTGTCTGTGGAAGATGTGATGCAGGGTGTGTCGATGCGGTCGATGGTTGCGCGCATGGCGGCGATGTGTTCCGGTGTGGTGCCGCAGCAGCCGCCGATGATGGATGCGCCCGCTTCGCAGAAAGCTCTCGCGTACTCGCCAAAGTAATCCGCTGTGGCGGGATACATGATTCGGCCGGAGACGCGCTCCGGCCATCCGGCGTTGGGCATCACGCAGAAACGCGCTTGCGGCTCCGCCTGGCGCATTTGCCGCAGAATGCGCAGCAGCTGCGCAGGTCCACTGGAACAATTGGCGCCGATGATGTCTGCGCCCGATTCGACCAGGCGCTTGGCGACGCGCGCGGGATTGTCGCCCAGCAGCGTGCGGTCGTCGCGCGTGAATGTTACGGAGGCGATAACGGGGATGCCGCTGATGTCCCTGGCTGCGCGGATGGCCTGATGGACTTCTTCGAGATCGTTGTGGGTTTCGATGAGGACCACATCCACGCCAGCATCGACGAGCGCCTCGATCTGTTCGTGGAATGCATGGTAGGCCTGCTCGGGCTGTACGCGGCCGAAAGGTGCGAGGTGAACGCCCAACGGACCAACACTGCCCGCCAGGAGTACATCTTTGAACGCCGCCTCGATCACGCGCCGGGCAAGCTGTACGGCGGCTGTGTTGATCTCGGAGACGCTGTCTTCCAGCCCATGGGCGGTTAGTTTGAAGCGGTTGGCGCTGAAAGTGTTGGTCTCGATCAGCTCTGCGCCGGCGTCGATGTATTCCCGATGGATATCGGCAATCAGAGCCGGCTGGGTGAGATTGTACCCGTCAAAGCAGGTCTCCATGGAAAGGCCTTTGGCATGCAGCATGGTGCCCATGGCGCCGTCGGCAAGGATGGGAGTTTCACGTTTGAGCCATTGTTGGAATAGGTCTTCTGCCATTTTCTGCTCGCTGGTCGTACCGCGCTGAATGTCTTTGCAGTGCGGTCTAGGTTTCGTCCAATAATTGTTCCACGCGGCTCACGCCGACGCTGTAATACTTGGCCTTCGGATGGTGCAGGATGATCGCCGCTGTCGATTGCTCGGGGATCAATTGGAATGCCGGCGAAAGCTGCATGCCCAGCGCTTGCTCCGCGGGCAGGAGTTCGAATACCTTGGCGTGGTCCTCGAGTTCGGGAATGGCCGGATATCCCCAGGAATAACGTTTCCCCTGATCTTCCGCCAAACCCAGTTCGCGGCGGATGTGCTGGTGCAAATATACGGCTGCCGCCTCCGCGGTTTGCACCGCCAGACCGTGGGCGAAATAGCTCTCGCTGTAATCGCCGGATTCCTGCAAGGCGTTGACATGGTTGCTGGCCTGTGCACCAACGGTCACAACCTGAAAGGCGACCACGTCCATCTTCCCACTCTCGACGGATGCAAAATAATCGCTGAGGCAGAGACGTTCGCCATTCGGCTGGCGGGGGAAATGGAAACGCGTGATGATTTGCGGTTGGTCGGTATTAATCGTCTGGGGGTCGTAAATCAGCAGTTCATCCGCTTGCGCCTGGGCTGGCCAGTAGCCATACACGCCTTGGGGCTTCAACCAACCTTCTTTGAGCGCCTGTTTCTGCATGCGCTGGAGGCGGTTTTCAAACTCGCGCTCCAAATGTTCCCATTCCTCGCCGCGTGTGTTCTTGGCGCCCCAGGAGAGACGGAACAACTCGTTCTTGAAGAGATTTTGGAATACGGTTTGCAAGGGCATTTCTTCGACGACACGCGCACCCCAGGAAGGTGGTGTGGGAATTTGCTTCGCTGCTCCAACGCTGGAAGCGCCGGGTTTCGATTTTCGTTTCCTGGGCTGCCGACCGGCCTCCCGCTCCGCTTCCGCAAGACGGTCGGCGATCAATTGGGCACGTCGCTCTGGATTTTGGTATTGGTCCATCACGCCGAGGCCCTCGAAGGCATCCTTGCAGTAGAACACCCCCGGTGCGTAGGCCTGGCCTTCCTCCATGAAGAGGATACGCCGTCCAAAGCGGCGGTTGATGGCTGCGCCACCGATCAGCACGGGATACTCCAATCCGCGCCGATGTAATTCGTTGACGATCAACGGCATTTGCTTGCTGGTGCTCACCAGCAGGGCGCTCAGACCGATTGCATCGGCGCTGACTTCGACGGCTTTGTCGATGATCACATTGGCGGGCACCTGTTTGCCCAGATCGTAGACTTGATAGCCGTTGTTGGCGAGGATGGTCTTGACCAGATTCTTGCCAATGTCGTGCACGTCCCCGTATACGGTGGCCAGCACGACGGTGCCTTTGGAAACGCCATCCTGCCGTTCGAGGAAGGTATCCACATGCGAGACGGCCAGCTTCATCACCTCCGCCGACTGCAGCACGAAGGGTAGGATCAGTTCGCCTGCGCCAAAGCGGTCACCGACCTCCTTCATCGCTGGCAGGAGTACGGTGTTGAGGATCTCCACTGCGGCTTGCGCTTTGTCCTCCGCAGAGAAATCCGCAAGGATTTCATCGATATCGGCTTGCACGCCGTCTTTATAGCGGTGCAGGATGCGCCAGTGAATGCGTTCCTGGGGGGTCATGTCTGCGGTGGGATCGACGCTGGTTTGCTCCGAAACGATCACCGATTCAAAGTGCTCGATCAGGCGCTGCAGGGTTTCCGGATGGCGATTGAAGATGAGATCTTCGGCCAACTGGCGTTCCGCTTCCGGAATCTCGGAGTAAGGCGTGATGTGGGCCGGATTAATGATGGCCATATCTAAACCGGCCTGCACGCAGTGATAGAGCATAACGCTGTTGAGTACAGCTCTTGCTGACTTACTCAAACCGAAGGAGACGTTTGAAACCCCCAGGGTGGTAAATACACCGGGAAGTTCGGCTTTAATCCGACGTATGCCTTCGATCGTCTCGGTGGCCGAATTGTTGAATTCGGGATCTCCCGTGGCCAGGGTGAAAGTCAATGCATCGAAGATCAAATCATCAGGCCGCAGGCCGATTTCATCCACGGCGAGGGTGTATATCTTCTTTGCGATTTCAAGTTTCCGATCGGCGGTTTTGGCCATGCCGACTTCGTCGATGGTGAGGGCAATAGCCGCTGCGCCGTGATGGCGGGCGAGTTGTAACACTCGCTCGATCTTCTCGCGTCCAGACTCGAGATTGACCGAGTTGAGCACACAGCGTCCGGGTGTGGCCTTTAAAGCGGCTTCCATGACATCCGGCTCCGTGGAATCGATCACCAGCGGGGCCTCCACGCTCATCGACAACTTGTGCACGACCTTTTGCATCGTGTCGGCTTCGTCGTCGCGCTCGGTCAGTGCCACGCACACATCCAGGGCGTGGGCGCCGCGTTCAATCTGCTGGCGGCCGAGTGCTACGATTGCGTCAAGATCATTGTCAAGGATCAGTTCTTTCGCCCTGCGAGAGCCCTGGGTGTTGATGCGTTCGCCGATGAGTAAGGGCGGTGGCTCCTGGCGCATGGCGATGGATTGCAGCGCGGAGGAGATCCGCGGCGGAGATTGCGCCGGTCGAGGCGGATGTTGCCGTCCGCGCAGGGCTTCGACGAGCGGTTCGAGATGGGCTGGTGTGGTTCCGCAGCAGCCGCCGACGACGCTGATGTTGTGCTTCTCGACGAAATCCAGCATGTCCTTCTTGAAAGGTTCTGGCTCGAGCGGATATACCGCCTCGCCGTCCACGTTCAGCGGTAAACCGGCGTTGGGGATGCAGGAGACCGGCAGCGTGGACTGTTCGCCCAGGTAGCGGATCGGTTCGCGCATGTGTTCGGGTCCGGTGGAGCAGTTCAGGCCGATCACATCGACGGGCAAATGCTCGAGTGTAGTCAAGGCGGCGGCAACGTCTGTGCCGAGCAGCATGCGGCCGGAGGTGTCCAGCGTGACCTGCGCCTGGATGGGAAGGAATTCACCGGTTTCTTCGAAAGCCGCATGGATGCCGTGGATGGCGGCTTTGACTTCGAGGATGTCCTGCGAGGTTTCGATCAGCAGCACATCGACGCCGCCCCGGATCAAGCCTGCAGCCTGTTCGCGGAAAACATCGACCAGTTCATCAAAGGTGATGTTCGAGAGGTCGGGATCGTCCGCGGAGGGGAGTTTACCGGAGGGGCCGATCGATCCGGCGACGAAGCGTGGCTGGTCGGTTGTGCTGTATTCGTCCGCCAGGCTGCGAGCCAGGGAAGCGGCGGCATGGTTGATTTCGACGACTCGGTCTTCCAGGCCGAATTCCGCCAGGGTGATGCGGTTGGAGCGGAAGGTGTTGGTTTCGATCACGTCCACACCGACCTCGAAGAAGGAGCGATGGACTGCCTCGACGGCTTCGGGTTTGGTCAACACGAGCATGTCGTTGCAGCCGGCGTAAGCCTCGCCGCCGAAGTCCTGTGCACTGAGCTGCATGGACTGCAGGCTGGTGCCCATAGCGCCATCGTAGACCAGGACGCGCTCGGCAAGGGCGTCTAAATAGCGGCGGTTGGTGTAGCGACGTTGACTCAAACCAGATTCTCCTCACCCGGTGAAAAGAAACCCCTTCAGGAAGAAGGGGTTTCATGCACTCGCAATCATTCCCTCATCTTCCAGAAGACCGAATTGCTTGGTGTCTTCTGCCGGAGTTGGCACCATCCCGTGGTGGTTGCCGAGGCTTCACAGGGCCGGTCCCTTCGCCTCTCTTGATGAGCCGTCGGGCGAGATAAACGCCCGCGTATTCGGACAACATTGGTCAGTTTACCACGTTGGTGTTGGGGGTGTCAATTCTCAGCGAAGGGATATGGGTAAAAGGGGGTTGACAAGTAATTATTTTCCAAAAATTCAAAAAATTTTTATTCTAAAGATAGGATAATGCGATGACCAATTCGACTTCAGTCAGAAGAGAATGCCGAAGCCAGAGAAAGTTAGGCAAGCGATACGTGGCAAATCGTGGCGGAAATCTTCAAGCGTGGATCGGAGATCGATGATCCGGCTTCGATCTTGCCGGAGACGACAGCGCCATTGATAGAGATCGCCGATCGGGAAAAGGATATTTGGACAGAGTTGCGCGGTCTGGCTAGCGGATAGCAAGCAGCTTGCTGTTGCGTTGTTGGCAGGTTTTATAAGGATGTCCGTCTATCATCTTCCTTCACCATCCGCCGTATGCAATGCCTCTGCCAGGAATGCGGTAATCCGCTCGGCGTATTCTTCAGGCCGATCCTTGGGTATTGTCCCGTGATATGCTTCCGGCACATTCCACAAGGTAGAATTGATCGTGTGTTGGTGGAAATGAGCCACCAGCAGATGACTCATGTCTTCGAGCGGTCCGCTGCTCAGGTAGAACACCGGGCGCTCACCTAGATACGGCAGATCTTCAAGGATGCCAGATGGAATAGGCTCGCCCGTCCTTAACGAAATTCCGGGCAGGTCCAGCCAGTAAAGGAACGCAATCCACTTGTCCCCAAAGCTTGAAGGCGGCGGGACGTCACTGATCCGCACGAATGCCGGCTCTTCTGCGATGACCGCCCCGATCTCGGGGTGATCCGCTGCCGCCCGCAGTGCGACTTGTCCGCCCTGTGAGAACCCCAACACCCCGATTTTTTCCCCATTGACATCGGGTTGCTGGGTCACGAAGTCCAGTGCCTCCGGCACGTCGTGAATATCCGCCCAGCCAAATGAACAGTAATCTCCCTCGCTCTCGCCGTGCGCGCGTTGATCGTACAGCAGCACCCCGTAGCCTTCTCGGGCCAATATGTCTGCTCGCTCAAGCATTTGTGTGCGGTCGGCCGCATATCCATGCAGCATGATGACAGCCGCGCCGTTGTCTGAGGGGATCCACCAGCCACGCAGGGTCAGCCCGTCGCCACCGATAAAGCTGATTTCCTCGTAGTCGTGCCCGAAGTCGGCGGGTGTCTGGCAGCACAGCGGATGGTTCTTTGGAGCTGTCATATTCAACACCCAGGTCACATTGTAGGCGATGAAACCCAGCACGACGAAAGAAACCAGGCCGAACACGCCCAGGCGTGCGAAATAGCGACAACCACGCTTCGGTCGTTCAGCGGACGGTGTGATTGGGGGTTGATTTCCATGCATAGTAATATCTTATCAGTCACATGATTGCAGTAGACTTTCGGCGACTTATTATACAGGGATACTAACTGTGTGATAGCGAAGGATGTATTTCGTTAGGGCGCACACAATGGAGCAAACCGCTAGATCTACTTCAATCGTATTAAGCACCTTAAGCATAACCTCTCTGCTACAATAGCGGCGTGGGAACGCTGTATCTGGTCGCTACCCCCATCGGAAATCTGGAAGACATTACGCAGCGCGCCATGCGTACGTTGCGTGATGTCGGCTGCATTGCTGCGGAAGACACGCGCCACACACGAAAATTGCTTGAACATTATCAAATCAAGACTCCATTGATCAGTTATCACGAACACAGTAAACGAACGCGCATTGATCGCCTCTTGGAAGAACTTGAAGCCGGCGACGTGGCGTTGGTTTCCGATGCCGGGACACCGGGGCTTTCCGATCCGGGATACCGACTGGTTCGGGCAGCCTTGGACGCAGGACACACTGTAAGCCCAATCCCCGGACCTTCGGCGCCGATCGCTGCGCTGGTGGTCTCCGGATTACCTGCGGACAGCTACATCTACGTCGGCTATTTACCGCGCAAGGTTTCCGAAAGGCGCAGTGTGCTCGAAAGCCTGGCCGGCGAGAGACGAACTTTGATCCTCTTCGAGGTGCCCCACCGGCTGCAGTCCGCGCTGGAGGACATGATTTCGGTTTTCGGGGCAGAACGACCCGCGGCGGTGTGCCGGGAATTGACCAAGGTCCATGAGGAGGTCCTGCGTGGATCTTTGCAGACGATATGGGAACATTTCACCGGGGTCGAACCGCGCGGTGAATTCACACTGGTCATCGGCGGCGCGCCGAAAGGGGAACGCTGGGCGACGGATAAAGTTCGGGCGGCGACAGTTCGACGCCTTGCTGGGGGCAGCAGCCCTTCCCAGGTGGCGCGAGAAATTGCCCTCGAGTCGGGCTGGCCGCGACGCGAGGTATATCAGCTCATCATGGAGGAGAAATGAATCTGGACAACCTGGAACGTTTTCAGTCGTTAGACCCTGAGGGAATGCTGGCGACGATCGATGCCTTACCGGATCAATTGCAGCAAGCCTGGGATCAAGGGCAAAGACAACCCTTGGGCGATATTTCCGGCGTGCGTCAGATTATCGTCGCCGGCATGGGAGGCTCGGCGATCGGCGGCGATCTGCTCTCCGCCTATGCCGCCCGCATGGCTGCTGTGCCCGTGCAAGTGTGGCGGGATTATGACCTGCCGGCATACGCCGATGGCCCGGAGACGCTGGTCATCACCTCCTCCTTTTCGGGCAATACAGAAGAGACGATCTCGGCTTTTGAATGTGGACTGGAAGCGGGCACGCAGTTGTTGGTCGTCACAACCGGCGGGCAGCTGGCGGAACGGGCCAGGTCAGTGGGTATACCGCTTTGGCGCTTCCAACATCCCGGCCCGCCGAGAGCGGTGGTGGGCTTTTCCTTCGGTCTTCTCCTTGCTGCGATGTTCCGCCTGGGGTTGATTCCCGATCCGGAAGCGGAGGTGCTGGACGCCGTGGCGGCCATGCGGGAGCAGCAATCACAGCTGCGTGCCGAAATCCCTATTGCAAAGAACCCGGCAAAACGTCTGGCCGGGCAGCTTATCGATCGTTGGCCGACGATTATTGGCGCGGGCTTTCTCGCACCGGTCGCACGCCGATGGCGCACGCAAATTGCGGAGTTATGCAAGGCGGTGGCCCAATTCGAGTTCCTGCCGGAAGCGGATCACAACATGGTGGCCGGCGTGACGAATCCGGAAGCATTGTTCGACAGCACGATGGTTCTTTTCCTGCGTGGTTCGTTGAACCATCCCCGCAATCTGGCGCGCATCGATGTCACCAAGGAACTGCTCATGGTGGAAGGGTTCGGAACTGACGTTGTGGAAGCCTGCGGGAATTCCCTGCTGGCACAGCAATGGACGGCGCTGCATTTTGGGGATTATGTCTCTTATTATCTGGCGATGGCATATGGAGAAAATCCGACGCCGATAGCGGCCATTGATGATTTAAAAGTCAGACTCAAGGAACTTTTGGAGCAGACCGCGAAATGAGGGATCAAAAAGCTCGACTGCCGCGATCATTACTCGGCGGCGTGGTTTTATTTCTCGCACTTGTGGCGCTTGTGCTGCTCGCCACACCGCGTGTTGCGCGGATCGTGCCGGAAGACGGAAGTATCGACATCTCGTCGAAACGCCCGCTGCAGCTTGTATTCACCCATGAGATGGACCCGGACACGGTGGAATCCCGAATTTCCATCAGTCCCGATGTGGATGGAAGTTTCACATGGGAGAATCGGACCCTGACGATTCAGCCGGACGAAAACTGGCCCAAAGGCGAGACGATAACGCTGCGATTGGAATCCGGAGCGAGTGCGAAGATATTCTTGCCGATGCTGCGCAGTTACACCTGGTCATTTCAAATCGCGGAGAGACGGGTGATTTACCTGTGGCCTGAATCCGGCCCGGCGGATCTTTATATGCGCCATCTAGGGGATGAGGAAGCGGAACGTCTCACGCAGACGGGGTCGGGAATTCTCGACTACAGTTTAAGTCCCGATGGCGATATCGTTGTTTACGCAGCGGCGCTGGCAGATGGACGCACCGAACTGCGCCAGATTATCCTCTCGACCAGGCAGGATCGGCAGCTGTATCCATGTCCGCAAGACGATTGCTGTCAAGCGATCGCCCATGCGCCAAGTGGGGACAGAATTGCTTTCGAGCGGTTTGGTTATGTCATCGGACAAGGAGGACAGCCATTTCCTGGGCCAAGCAGAGTCTGGATATTGGATCTTGGATCCGAGGATGAAGCGTTTCCGATCGGAAACATGGACCATGTAACCTCCAACCCTAACTGGTCGGTGGCCGGCCGACTGGCATACTACGATGACACCTTGAAGGCGATTGCTCTCGTGGATTTCGAAAACGGCGTTGATGCGGAGCCATTCAACTTCATCCCCAACGATCTCGGCATGAGTGGTTCCTGGTCGCCGGACGGTCAGCATCTGGTCTACGCATCCATCGTGATCCAGGAGGACAACGCTGCAGATGATTCGAACGTGGCCTTCTACAGCCACATCTACCGCATGGATATTGAAAGCGGCAATGTGACAGATCTGACGGGGGAAGAAGCGGGTTTGGTTGAGGATGCCGCACCGAGGTACTCCCCGGATGGAGAATGGATTGCCTTTTCGCGCAAGTATCTCGAAGACGATCGCTGGACTCTCGGTCGTCAGCTTTGGATCATGCGCACGGACGGATCGGATCCCAGGCAGTTGACGGCAGAACCGATTTTGCATGTATCCTCCGTGGTCTGGAGTCCAGATGTGCAAATGCTGGTCTTTGTGCGCAAGGATCAGGGCGACATCACGCAGCCGATCGAACTTTGGGTGACCGCTGTCGATGGTGAGGGATTGCAGCTGCTGGTGGCGAGAGGCTACGCGCCACAATGGGTGCCATAGCGAGATTAAACACTCCAGAATTTCACACCGAGGTTTTTTCGGGAGGTACGCATGGTGGACTTAATCCGTCTACCCATTCAGACGAGTGATGGGCGTCCCTTAATGCATAAGTTCTATCGACAACAACATGACCCAGAGGGTTTGATCGTCCTTTTACCCGGCGGTAACTACGGCGTCGATGGGCCGATGCTGTATTACCTCGGCGAGATGCTGCAGGCATCCGGCTGGGATTCGCTCGCTGTTACATATGGTTACCAGACGCGCATGGAAGAGCTTTCTGTGGAGACCATCCCCGGGCTGGTTGGCGAATGCATCGCCGCGGTTCGGTACATACTCTCCGAGCGTGTGTATCCCCGAGTCGGGTTGGCGGGAAAATCGATCGGTGCCAGCGTCGCCGCTCATATCTGTCAGGTGGAACCCGCGCTGGACGCGGCACGTCTGGTCTTGCTTAACCCTCCGCTTGGGCATGCGTTCTTCGACAATACGTTTGTGGAAACCACACAGCCGGCGTTCCTGGCAACCGGAACGGCGGATCGTTTCTACGATGCGGCGGCACTCGAAACGTTACACGCCTCCCGTCCGTTTGAGCTGTGCCTCATCGAGGATGCCGATCACAGCATGGATGTGGTCGGAAATCTCGAGGCTTCGGTGGAGGCTGTGAAACAAGTTGTTGTAGAAACTGTCGGATTTTTCGAGTCCGAAGAAACGTAGTGTCAAAAAAAAATGACTCCTACACGTGATATTGAACTCAAGCACGATGTGGGCGGGATTATCCTGCGCCCCGTACAGGTGGGAGATGCCGAAGCGTTTTACGAGGCTGCGAGATTATCCATGGGTGAACTCATGCCCTGGATGGATTGATGTTCTCCAGAATACTCACTCGAAACCACATTGGATAACCTGAATAATGCTCATGATGAGTGGGATAATGGAGAAAGATACGCATTCGTGATCGTTGATGCGGTGAGTGGCCAAATCATCCGGCGCCATCAATTTACCAATCTTGGTTACTGGATTCGTTCCGATCGAACAGGTGAGGGCATCGCCACGTATGCGGTGCAGATCCTGGCGCAGTTCGGTTGTCAAACCCTAGAACTGCAGCGTATCGAAATCGTTGTTGGCGTGGAGAATTGGGCCAGTCGGCGGGTTGCTGAGAAAGCCGGCGCTCATTTCGAAGGAATCCTGCGAAAGCGCATCGAGATCGGCGGTCGAAATATCGATGCCGCCATGTATTCGCTCATTCCCGCTGACTTTAATTAAGGAATGCAGGAAGATCGAGACGATGAAACGGATCCCCCCAGCGTTAGTCTTATTGATGCTTGCTCCAATACTAGGGGAACTCGTCTCTGCCCACCAATCCCCACTCGAATTTATTGATCCGTTGAACTTTGTGGTCCTCTCTTTGCCCTACGGGTTTGGTGCGTTAATTTGCCGTGAATTGGTGGTCCGCTGGCGAAAGGGGGGCATCGCCTTGCTGCTGCTGGGTGCGGCATACGGTATTTACGAGGAAGGCATCGTGGTGCGCTCGTTGTTTAATCCCCGTTGGGAAGAACTGGGGGCGTTGGCGCAGTACAATCACGTCGCCGGCGTTAACTGGACCTGGTCGGCGATGGTGATCCATTTTCATGTTGTAATCAGCATCGCGGCCAGTGTGATTCTGGTAGAGATTCTTTATTCCGCCCAACGAAAGCAGCGTTGGCTCAGCGACAAGGTGTTGATCGCTTGCTTTGTGGGCATCCTGCTGTGGACTCCAATGGGGTGGTGGATGACTTCGTATCGTCCGCCGATGGGATGGTACATCTTGTCATGGATCGCGGTGTTCGTCCTGGCCTGGGCCGCGTACCGCCTGCCAGCCACTACACGATCTCAAGCCGGGCATAGCGTTTCCCGCCCATGGGTTTTCTTCCTGCTGGGTCTGGTGAACATGTTTGCCTTCTTTTTCACGGTTTTCCTCACTGCGGAGGCGGGCAAACCACCATTGATCGTGACGGTGATATTCCTGCTGCTGCTCGACGTTTTCACCCTATGGTTGGTCCTGCGTTGGTCCAACAATGGGACCGACTGGGACGATCGTCATCGTTTGGCGTTGATCAGCGGATTTCTGGGTTTCTTTGTTTACTTCTGCATCGATCAAGATCTTACCGCCTGGCAAGGCTCGAGCTTGGTGGGTTTGTTGACCATTTTGGCGCTGTGTAGATTGGGGAGCGCGGTTGCGGGTCGCGTTCAGGCAGAAAGTATCCAGAGTTGACCACCTGTATTCATTGGGATAGGGAGTATCATTCATGCCAGGGAAAGGAGGATTTATGCATGGAATGCGAATCAGTCGGATCGGCATCTTCTTGTCGCTCACTTTTGCGCTTTCATGGGGCTTCGATGAGCTGCTTGCTGTCACGATCGGGCACTCGGCCTATCTGGACCGGGGTTTATCGCCGCTGGGTATGTTTTTCCCGGCCTTCGTCGCCATTGTCCTTCGGCTCTTCGTCTTTAAAGACAGCT
>Ga0307439_1000875_pt1 | contig 20057 bp, 18 predicted proteins | sample SalMarWE160490MG_FD_202142 | JGI IMG/M metagenome (GOLD analysis project Ga0307439, IMG submission 202142) | Salt marsh sediment microbial communities from the Plum Island Ecosystem LTER, Massachusetts, United States - WE1604-90 | ecosystem: Environmental > Aquatic > Marine > Intertidal zone >... | reverse complement strand
TGTCATACCGGCTTTTTTCTTAGCTTTGACCAGCTCAATAAGCTCAACGACAGCTTCTTCGCCTTCACCTAACACAAATAGGTCGAAGAATTCAGCAACAGGCTCACAGCAGTTGGCCATTCCGCCGCCAGCTATGACCAATGGTTCGTTTTCATTGCGCTGGTTACTGCGGATATTCAGGCCGCCGAGATCGAGCATATTGAGCACATTGGTATAGCAAAGCTCATTGGTTAAGCTAAAGCCGACTATATCAAAGCTGTTCAAAGCCGCTTTGGATTCCAGACTAAAAAGCGGTATCTTTTTTCGTCGCAATATCTCTTCAGCATCTATCCAGGGCGCAAAAACCCGTTCGGCAGCTACACCTTCGATTCTATTGAGAATATCATAGATAATCGAAAGGCCGGTATAAGACATCGCCACTTCATAGACATCGGGAAAGCACAATGCAACGGCCAAATCACATTGCGAGAGGTCTTTTTTGATCTGGTTTATTTCGCCGCCGATATACCTGCCGGGCCTGCGAACAAACGGCAGAAACTGCCGCTCAATCCTTTCAGACAATATTTTTACGTCTTTTTTATTCATAGCGACATTATAAATTGACTGCTGACTATTTTCTATTGATTATTGTTTTGTTATAAATTATCAGAGTGCTCTGTAGAAGACGCTATAGCATGTCATTTCGAGGGAGCTGAAGGCGAGTCGAGAAATCCGTTTTATAATAGATTTCTCCACTTCGCCGCTGTGTCTTCTGCTTGCCCCTGCGTCTTACGACGCAAGGCGGGGCAGCGGGCGAAAGCAGAAACGGGGGCTTTGGTCGAAATGACGTATGGTCTTTTCTACAAACGTTACCAAAGCTGTAGTTTCAGGAAGGTCTTATGAATACAAAAAACAAACGCATTCTGTTTATTATCCTTGGTGCTTTACTAATTGTAGCGCTGTACTTCTTAATCCCCAAGAGACCGTTTGTGGCTGACAGCGGTCATCAATTGGTCATGGGGACATTCGCGCGTGTTGTCGTTATCGCAGCGGATCGCAATACTGCTGATAGATGTACCGAGGCTGCATTTGCCGAAATCTACAAGGTTGACAAATTAATGAGCAGGTACAAAAGCGATTCGCAAATAAACGTTGTGAACCGTGACGGCTTTAAGCGTGCTGTTGAGGTAAGCGAGTCAACGTACGAAGTCTTACAACGAAGCGTCGAGTTCAGCAAGCTAACCGACGGTGTTTTTGATATAACCGTTGGGCCTTTAGTAGAGCTTTTTCGCTCGGCTGAGAAAAAAGAAGCTGCTCCCAGCAAAGACCAAATCGCCCAGGCAAAATCTAAAGTAGGTTATGAGAAGCTAAAACTCGATGATGACAATAAGACAGTTAGGCTCACCGTTGAAGGTATGCAGCTTGACTTAGGCGGTATAGCTAAAGGCTACGCCGTTGATAAGGCAATCGAAGCTGCGCAAAAAGCCGGGGCGGTTGGAGCAATGGTCGATATTGGTGGTGACATTCGCTGCTTCGGCAAAGCTCCACAAGCTAAAAATAATTGGCTAATCGGCCTGAAAAACCCGAGCACTGGTGGTGAAGCTGAGGGACGCGATATTTTACTTACACTTAGATTAAAAGATTCAGCGGTTGCTACCAGCGGCGATTATCAGCAGTTTGTTTTAATAAAGGATAAGCGCTACAGCCATATCATAAACCGCCAAACCGGAACAAGTGCGGAGGGTCTATCCAGCGTAACGATTATCGCGGATAATGCCACCGATGCCGATGCTTTAGCAACGGCTGTAAGCGTAATGGGAGCCGAAAAAGGCTTTGCTTTAATTGAAAAACTACCAAACACAGAAGCGATTTTGATCCCCAAAGGGATGACAAAAGAATTGGAATACGAGCTTATAAAAACCAGCGGCGCAGAAAGATACATAAAGTAAAGATGTTTAGCCGTCGCCGGAACGGCGACTTATAAGGATAATATTTTACACAAAAGCAGCCGTGCCGGCTGCTGCTAAACAACAAAGAAATTAACTATGATTATTGCTTATCACGCAATCTTTACCACTTATGGCACTTGGCTGCCCAACGACCCGCGTGGCTCATTTTCTAAAGAAATTTATAACGAACACCTGCGGATGTTAGGCATGATTAAATATGGGCGACAAAATCCGACACCCGCTAAAGAAAAGCTGATGAAATTCTGGACAGATGCAGCGCCGCGGCTCAGTCGTCCTCCATTTTACTTTGACGACAGGTCTCGCGTAATCGTTGCCGGCGCTTTTGGTAGTGTCATTCGACGATTAGGTATAAAAGTTCCGGCTTGTGCAATAATGAATGACCATGTGCACATACTTATTCTGCGCGGCAAATATAGAATCGAGTACCTTGTTAATCAGCTCAAAGGTGCTGCAACGAGAGATTTGAAACTAAAAGATACGCCTTGGACGCGTGGTTGCTGGAAGGTTTTTATTACCAACACTGATGCGCTTTTAGCCGCAGCCAAGTATATTCAGTCCAATCCTATCTGCGCCAGCCTTGCACCACAACATTGGTATTTTATCTCACCATTACCTGTTTAGCCGTCTCCGGAACGGAGACGGTTACTTAATCGCCGGTGCGGCGACGAGCTCCTTAAAAATCCGTTCAGTAAACTACGAGTCACGGGCCACGAGCGACGGATTAAAGTGTTCTGCGTCTGCGCAGCCAGCTGAGGAAACCTACGCCGATACCGCTAAGAACAAGAGCGCCGGGAGTAGGAATGACCTTGACCTCAACATAATCAAGTGCACTCTGGTCACGATATAGAAACGAACCTATATGTGTGAAATCCGTATACGACAGGTCGGGATTCATGAAAGAGGGGGACTGAGTAACACCATCCATCGTAAGTTCCCAATTCCCCGCCGCATCTCTCGACACCACATACGTGTGCCAGTCTGTTATTGTAGAACCTATGTAGTAGCTTGCCAAGTCCTCCCCGCCCCACCCATCCTTTGATATCACGAATCGGTAGTTGCTGCTCTCCCCGTAGATACGGAATCCATATCCGGTTCCTATTTGTCCATGTCCTCCCCATGACGCATCCATCAGACATACCGAGGCTGCGTTGGGCCAACTCGGACCTGACTGCCCACGAAGAGTCACTTCCAATTCATCAGATGTGAAAGTCAATGGTTTAACCATCCATGTATATAGGGGAGGTGCGTACCCCGAACCAATGCCCCGCGCAACTCCGCCACTTACGTTTGGCATCCCAATATATCTGTCTAGTAGATACTTTGGAACTGGTGTAGCGTCCCAGACATAGTCATAGTCATCACTGAATAACGTTGTCATTTCGGCTTCTGACTTAGCCAATCCAAATACGAGAAATGAGTAAAACAGCAGACCAATTGCAAAGCTTCTTGACCAATTCATTTTTTCTCCTCCTAAATTTGAGTTGTTCTTTTCTTAACCTAAAATCGCTAATACTGAAAAAAGGAATGTTATTTCATAGACTCACCTCCTCCTCAAAGGTTTTGTGGCGCAAAGCCCAACAGGAAATAATATAAAGTTTTCTCGCTATTCTTCCTTGAAATGAATTATTAATGAATAATATCAGAAAAAAGATAGATAATCAAGGGAATTATAGGACTTTTTTGAAAATTGGTTTTGAATGTAATCCGGATGTAAAATTGCTGGCTAAATAGGCTGCTGACCCCGCAATAAAACCGTCCCCTCAGCCATGCTCGGGACATGTCTGAGTTGGAGCGAAGGATTGCCGTGGTCCTTTTCGTAAGCAAATAAAAAGGGCTGCAAGGGATGCTCACAGCCCCCAAATGTCCCAATGATTAACAACCAGCGACTAACGACTATCGACCAATAACTAAATCGTCCTGCGTCTGCGCAGCCAGCCGACTAAGCCCACACCAATGCTGCCCAGCACAAAAGCACCGGGTGCGGGAATTACAGCAGCCGATTCGGGAACATGAAGCATTTCCGTTGATGCCAAGGAGGAACCATTATACCCGCCGAATACATAGATGTTGCTTCCAATTACGGCGCTGGCAAACTCGACTCGAGCGACATTTAGAGATGTCTCTGTTGTCCAACTCGTTTCGCCGGGTGCCCATGACTCAACCGAAGAGAGATACCCTGATTCGTTGTTACCTCCTATAGCATAAATTCTGCCATTAACAGCTTGAAGTTCGTAGCAAATTCGTGCCACGTTCATCAGAGGTATTGAAGTATCCCATGTATCAGCAGCAGGGTCATAAGACCAGATCTTTTTAGGTTCTACATATCCAGCAGTAGGAATATAAATCTTGTCGGACATTGTAACTGCTCGCCAAGGCATTGTAGCAGATGGCATATTGCCTCCAACACGCCAAGTATCTGTTGTCGGGTTGTAAATATCAAATCGCGATAAAATTGTGCTATAATGGTTGCCGCCGAAAACATACAGCTCGCCATTATATGCAGCCACACCGGGGCCGCTACGAGCATACACTCCTGCTCTCGATTCCCATGGGTCAGTGCCATTATACCTTTCATTTTCTGATCTACTGTTTACCACGTGTCCACCGATAGCATATATGTAGTTTCCTATTACTGCTGAACTAAGGCCGTGTCTTGCCGTTGGCATTGAAGCTACGAGAGACCAGCTATCGGTACCAAGATTGTACTTGGAAACGGCATTTTGTGCATCTGATACATTATATGGTGGAGCTGTGCCCCCAATCGCATATAATGATCCATTTAGAGCCTCCCCAGTCAATGCATGACGTGGGATATTGAGTTGGCCATCCAAGAGCACCCACCCTGGAGTAGCCGAAACATTGGCTGCACATACTCCTATAACGATAAATACAGTAATTTTCAACATCTTCATCGTTCTCCTCCTAAAATTAGGGTTGTTGTTTTCTTAACCGAAAATCGCTAATACTGAAAAAAGGAATGTTATTTCATAGACTCACCTACTCTCCAAAGGTTTTGTGGCGCAAAGCCCAACAGGAAATAATATAAAGTTTGCTCGCTATTCTTCCTTGAAATGAATTATTAATGGATAATATCAGAAAAAGGATAGATAATCAAGGGAATTATAGGACTTTTTTAAAAATTGGTTTTGAATGTAATCCGGATGTAAAATTGCTGGCTAAATAGGCTGCTGACCCCGCAATGAAATTGCGGGGCTAAACTTACGTCGTTGCGGCGGGTTTTTTACTGTGTTGACGAGGCTTGCCCCGTTAGAATTCCCTATCATAAGTGGCACCCTAACCTGTCGAACTTACTTCTAATGGGGTGCGGGCGGTTCTGCCGCGATAGACAATGACACCAGTGGGACACTTATTCAAGGCAGTTTCTGTTTTGTCGCTCGGCTGATATTTTTCGTAATTCACTCGAGCTAAATTATCATCAACAGAAAAAATATCACTCTGTTTGGCACACAATCCACAGCCGATACAGCCGACCTTGCACATAGAACGCGTCACCTTGCCGGCTTCCCTACTGCTGCAAGCAACGGTCATCATATTTTCATAACGGTAAGGAACCATCTCGATGAGATTGCGCGGACAGGCCTTTGCGCAGGCTGTACAGCCGGTGCATTTTTCATAGTCAACGACAGCTAAGCCGTCAACGATGTGCAGGGCATCGAACTTGCAGGCCCTCGTACAATCTCCGAAACCAAGACAGCCGAATTTGCAGGCCTGCACAGGAGCCAAGGCGTTCGCAGCGATACAGCTTTGTATGCCCTGATACTTTGCATAATAGGTCTTATCGGCTTCATGCGCCCGGCAATGCACGATAGGTCTAAAGGGGTAACCATCTGTGCGAACCTGAATATTTAGAATCTCAGCGATTTTTCCAGAGGTCGCTGGCCCACCCGGCGAGCATCGGCCAATCAGCTCCGGATTCTGCAGAACGGCCTTTGCGTATTGGGCGCAGCCGCCGAAGCCACAGGCGCCGCAGTCCAAGTGAGGCAGGACATCATAGACCTGCTCCACCTTAGGGTCAACTTCGACCTTTAGCTTTGAGCTTGCGATCAAAAGCACTACTGCAAATCCGCTGCCCAGGCCCAGCATCGTCAGCCCGGCCGGCCAAGCACTGTTCCATATCTGTAATATCCCGGCCAAAATCATTGGGAAACCAAAATTAAATATCAAAAATTAAATATCAAAATTACATATTAAAATGCAAAAAACATTTCTCTTTTTTCAACAGAGGCTGAGTCTTTCATCTCCTTTTGAATTTTGCTTTGTCATTTTACACTTTGATTTTTAGATTTTGAATTTTCTTATTGTATCATTCCTGCAAAACCCATAAAGGCCATCGCAAGTAAACCGGCGGTAATCAGCGTAATCGGAGCACCTTTCAGACAATCCGGCACGTCGGCCAAATTCAGATTCTCGCGAATACCCGCCATAATGCAGATAGCCATCGTAAAGCCGATGCCGGCACCAAAACTAAGAACCACCGCTTCGAGCAGATTGTCAATACCCCAAAGGTTTATAAACAAGCACAAACCTAAAATTGCACAGTTTGTAGTAATCAACGGCAAAAATATGCCGAAGCTTTCGTAAAGGCCGGGAAAAAATTTCCGCACGTACATCTCAACCAACTGGACAGCACCGGCTATAACTAATATAAAGCAGACGTATCGCGTGACTTCCAGCGGTGTACCTATCAAAATTAGATGGTCGATTAACCATGTTAGCGTGCCGCTGAGAGTCACTACGAACGTCACCGCCAGGCCCATCCCGAAAGCCATATCGATTCTGCCGGATACGCCAAGGTAGGGACATATACCGAGAAACTTCGTAAAGACAAGGTTCTTGACTATGACGATAGATATAAAACCCACAAGTAAAGTGTTAAGCGTATCCATTACTTCATACCTCGTATACCGGTTACGGGTAATTGGTCATTGGTTATGGGTAATTTGCTATTTAACCAGTTGGGTGGGCTTCAGCCCACCGGTCAAATAATGGTGGGGCGAGCCCCACCCTACCATCTCAATTCTTATGTTTTTCTTTTAGTGATTGTGTTTACCAGTCCTAACAAAAGGCCTAATGTCAAAAATGCTCCAACCGGCATACCCATCGCCGCCCACGGCACAAATAAGCCAGGCATTATCCGCACTTCGAATATCTTGCCCGTAGAAAGCAGCTCTCTGACACCGGCTAAAACACACAACGTTAATGTAAAGCCGACACCCATTCCCAGCGCATCGATTATACTGACTCCAAGAGTGTTTTTGCTGGCACAGGCCTCGGCACGGCAAATAATGATACAATTGACAATAATTAATGGGACATAAGGGCCGAGCGTCTCGCTCATCCTCGGCACAAAAGCTTTTAAGAACAAATCCGCTATGGTAACAAATGTAGCTATTGTCAATGTGAACATCAGAATCCGCAGGTGGGGCTTTAAAAGATTTCGCATCAGGCTGACCACGATATTGCTGCAAACAAGCACAAAGATAACACTAAGGCCCATAGTCAAGGCCGGCTTGACCGCAGCAGTGACAGCCAGCGTGGGACACATCCCTAAAAGCAGCCGAAAGACCGGATTCTCACGCCACAAACCGGCTATTAGTGTATCTTTGTAGAGCCTGGTTTTATCGTCACCTTTATTTATCATTGCTGATTAGTCCCTTTTCGAGCATTTGTTTCTTTATCTGTAGCAGGGAATTATTTATTATCTTAACAACCGCTTCGCTACTTACGGTAGCGCCGGTTATAGCTACGATTTCGGAATCGATTCTTTCAGGCTTGCCTGTTTTTATGAGATCGAGGACATCAGACGGTGCTCCCTTGAATTGGTGTCGGTAGTAATCATCTTTTATCTTGTCACCAAAGCCGGGCGTTTCATTGCTCGCCAGGACATCGAATCCGGCAATCCTTTCAAAACCTTTATCAACAGTAACAACCAATTCGATTTTGTCGGCAAAACCGGGCCCGGCAGCCTTGAAGCTCCAGCCGATACATTCTCCTTTTTTTGTCACAACCTTATAAATTTTAACGTTTTCCTCTTTCCCGCTGAGCGAGTCAATTTCGAGCTCCGCAGCCAATTCGAGTTTAGCTTCGGCTAATAGAGCGGTGGTTAAGCGGTTAAATTTTTCGACTTTATTCTGCTCTATTCTCTCGGACAGAGCATAGTTAGTCGCTGCTATCAGCAGCCCGAAACAGAAGGATGCCACGATAAGCAGCCAGCTTTGTTGGATAAAATGTTTTATTATCTTAAGCACTCGGCTTGCCTCCCGTAGGGACGCGCTTACAGAGCCGGTCAATCAACGACGTCACGCCATTCATCAAAAGAACAGCAAACATCATACCCTCTGGATACTCACCGACAATTCTTATGAGCATAGTTATTGTTCCTACACCGGCCCCGAAAATCCACATTCCTCTGCGTGTCAAAGGCGCGGTGACAGGATCTGTTGCGATGAAAAATGCACCCAACAGCATCCCGCCGCCGGTCAAATGAAAAATCGGCTGGATATAAGCCTCGGAATTTATCAGGTAGGCAATCGCCGCAAAGATAAAAGCAGATAATATTACCGCCAAGGGTATGTGCAACGTTATCGTTCGTCTTAGAAGCAAATAAAGAGCTCCAATTAAAAGTGCAATTGCACTTGTTTCTCCTAAACAGCCTCCCACCTCGCCGGTGAAAGTAGCTTTGAACTGCTGTGAATTGTAGGATTCAGCACCACTTTTATCTTTAATAGCCGTTTTACTCCAGGCTAATGGAGTTGCTTGTGTCCTTGCATCAACCTTATTTTCTGGGGAAATTTTAGGCATAGTGACATCGATGTTAGCCGGCACCGTCCATGTTGTCATTAACATGCCGAAAGAAACCGTTAGAAACGCCCTTCCAACCATAGCGGGATTGAAGATATTGGCGCCGAGTCCGCCGAAGACCATCTTGCCTATCGCAACGGCGAAACAGCTACCAATTACCGCGGCCCAGATAGGCAGGCTCGGCGGAAGCGATAACGCCAGGATAATGCCGGTAACCACAGCACTGAAGTCACTGAGGGAATTGGGCTTTTTGCGGATTAGATTACAAATCCACTCGGTTGCGACCGCTGAAATAACACAGGTTGAAATCAGGATAAGCGCATAGAAGCGAAAATAATAGCCTGCTGCCGCCATCGCAGGCGCCAGACTGATTATAACATCCACCATTACGCTACGGGTTGATAAACGCTGGCTGATATGCGGCGCACATGAAACTCTTATGTCACTTAACATTTAAACCTTACCGATATAGTTGTTTGATTCTCAATAAATAAGTGCCTAAAATTTGTAGTGACTAAAGTGTCTAAAGTTGTCATTTAAACTTTTTAGTGCTCTGTTGAAAAAGTACCAGGTCATTTCGACCGAAGCCCTCATTTCTGCTTTCGCCCGCTGCCCCGCCTTGCGTCGTAAGACGCAGGGGCAAGCAGAAAGCACGGGGGCGAAGTGGAGAAATCTGCTCAAAAACAGATTTCTCGACTCGCCTTCGGCTCGCTCTAAATGACATTCTGAACTCCTTTCAACAGAGCAACTTTTATCCCACTTTAGTCACTTATAAACTACCATATTTGTCGAGTATCTAAGTTGGCATCTTCTTCTTTTGTCTGGCTAAAAGGTTTTTTCCTGTTTTAATATACCCTGTCACTTCTATATTGGCTGGGCAGACGTAACTACAGCAGCCGCACTCTATACAGGCATTGATATAGTAACTCTCTGCTACATCTAAGAGATTATTTTTAACCGCATGGGCGATTTTTGTCGGATTTAAATTCTCCGGGCAGACCTGCAGGCATCTGCCACAGCGAATACATGGCGTCTGGCGTCGCGAGAATTTGGCTTTGCCGATTTCCTCTCCTGTCAGCACAGTTATAGCGTTGGTGGTCTTTGTAATCGGCGTATCCAAATCCGCAATTGCAATTCCCATCATTGGCCCACCGACAACCACCTTTGCCGACTTTTTGGTCACACCTCCACAGAATTCGATAAGGTCACGGACGGATGTTCCAATGGCGACATTGAAATTTCCCGGATTTGCAATAGCTTCACCGGTAACGGTCACCACCCTGTGAGTCAAAGGTGTACCGGCGATGACCGCTTCGGCAATTGCCGCCGTTGTAGCGACATTAAGCACGACCACTCCGATAGCGGGCGGAATGCCGCCGGTGGGGACAACTCTTTTTAGAATTGCTTGTATAAGCTGTCTTTCGCCGCCCTGCGGATACTTTGTTTTAACTGGAACGACCCTCATATCGTCACCGTGTGCGTGCTCAGCCAGCGCTTCGCTCATAACTTCTATTGCTTTGGGCTTATTATCCTCTATGGCGATAAAGACCTGTGAACAGCCGGATGCTTTGCGAGCGAGCTTGATGCCGGTAATAATCCGGCTCGTCCGCTCTAACATAATTCGATAGTCACAGGTTATATACGGCTCGCATTCACTGCCGTTAATAATCAGTACCTCTTTAGGTAGTCGGGGATTCGGCTCAATCTTTACTCTTGTTGGAAATCCCGCACCGCCCATACCTACAATACCGGCCCTACGGACGGCATCGCATATTTGTTCCGAAGAGTATTTATTTTCATCGAAACCATCCTTTAGCTCAAACCGTGGTGGCTTCGTAGGGACATACTGGTATGCTTCTATAATTACAGCCGGGCTTCTGCCGAGGACCGGATGTGACCGTAGAGCTATTTCTTTTACTTTGCCGTTGATCGGAGAATGTACAGGTGCGCAGACGTATGCATCCGCATCGCCGATTTTCTGTCCCGCCAGAATCATATAGCCCTTCCTGACCAACGGCTGGCAAACAGCTCCGAGATGCTGGCTGAGCATTATGGCAACGGCTTTAATATCAGGGCCGGGTTGTATCTCGCTGTCGCGGGTAAGCTCTTTTCTCTGCGGAGGATGAACTCCGCCGGTAAAAGAAAATCTGCCTATGGTATTTACTTTCATCCTTGAAGATTTTTAGGAACTACTTGTTCTTATTAAATTGTCTATTTATTACTTTTATAATTAGCACAACCGTAAAGGTTATAGACACAGCGAGCAGGAAACTAAGAGTTGTTTGCAGGTGTTTCGTATTTACTGCTTCGGTTACAATCCGTTCAAAAGCCGCCAACGAGGTAATAAAAACCAATATGGGCAGTAAAAATACAAAACAGGCTTTGAATGCAAATGAATCCGCCGCGGCGGACAAGCTTGTCAGCTTCCTGTAAACAGCCCGGCAGTCATTCTCGTGGATACAGCCTTTACACTTTTTTTGCTGGACCATAGTTTTTGCTACCAACAAAGACGAAACATATTTTATAATAAATTTTCTTTAAATTTTCAAATATAACTTTTCGTAATTGTCGGTGTGGGGTGCGTGTCAAGATTGTTGGTAAAATCTACAGAAAGAAACGTTTGTCATTTCGACCGTAGTGAGCGCAGCGAACGGAGTGGAGAAATCTGCTTTGAAGGCAGACCTCTCCACTCGGCCATACGGCCTCGGTCGAGGTGACAAAAGGCGACTAACCATTATCCATTGAGATAATAGGTAATATAATAGCGTCCACCTCACCTACAAACTTGACATGCACCTGTCGGTGTGATTATGCGGGCAATACTGCTGCTTTTGAGCTTAGAGTTTATCCTTTGTTTTTGCTGGGGCTGCGCAATCAATCCGATAACCGGCGAAGAAGAATTTATGCTCTTTCCGGAGCAGAAAGACGTTGCAATAGGTAAAAAATATGCTCCTGAAGTTGAAAAACAGATGGGCGGCAGAATTACTAATGAGAGTCTGCAAAGCTATATAGATAACGTCGGCCAGAGAGTTGCTCGCGTTAGCCATAAGCCGGATCTGGAGTATCACTTCGTTGCAGTGGAGCACGAATCAACTAATGCAATTGCCCTACCCGGCGGATATATTTTCATTACAAAAGGATTACTTCAAAAATTGACAAATGAGGCTCAACTGGGAGGAATACTTTCCCATGAAGTAGCGCACATCGTTGCACGAGATAGTTCAGTAGCGATGAGCCGGGAGATTGGAATGGGCATTTTGCTCGCTGCGGTTGCTTCGCAAGATACAACCCGCGGCGCCTTGTCGGCAGTAAACATGGCCAGGCAAATCCTTGGCCTGCAATATAGTAGAACGGACGAACAGCAGGCCGACCTTGCAGGACTTGATTATATGGTGCAGGCCGGCTACGACCCCTACGGCATGATTGAGACTATGCAGATGCTTCAGGACGAGCAGAAAATAAAGCAGATCGAATTTTTCTCAACGCATCCCAGCCCCCAAAACCGCATAATATATTTAAAAATGGAGATTCAAGAAAAATATTCTAATCTTGCGCACTTGAAAATCGGAAAAGAAGATTATTACCAGGCAGTCCTGACAAACTTAAAAGACAATCAGACACAATAAGCTTTTTTAGACTCAAATCCCCCATAAAACATCAGCTCATCTCAAATGCAGAACTTCGCCGAGTGAAAAGCCGTTCAGCCCCAGCGCTTGCCAGCTCAGTTTATGCTATCAGCTAACGTCCTCGCTGACGGAGCCGTTCCTGCCGCGTTGCTTCTGTTTTGCTATATTTGCACTTGGGACAACGGTCCGGATAATCTTTGGATGCCCCATAAAAGAAGACTGCTCCACATTTCTCGCACTTTTCAGCTCTGAAAAGACTCGGCTCTCCGCATTTTTCACAGGTCAAAGCTGGTGTTTGCGACAACAAAGGATTGGCCTTCATTTTTTCTTGTGTTTGCTCGTAGTAATCCCTCATATCCATTTGATATTCGGCATTACATTCCGGATTGTTGCACTTGACCCACATCGACTTCTCACCACGTTTAATGTCCTCGATACCACCCGAGCCTGACGATCGGGTCCAAAAAAACACCACAGCAGCCAGGACTATAGACAGGACAATGACAACAAGATAAATCGTGTTTTTCATGGCAAACTCTCCAATACACACATAACACTTTTAATCGGTCATTTAGCTATAGATTATAGTCTGTCCAATTCTTTGTCAAACGCTTCTTTTTCACTATTTTGAGTCTGACTAAACCTTTGTCGGCGTCACAGCTTGCTTGCGGCGTACATTTAGAAATCTACTTGGTTCTTCCGGAATTGCCGTACGAGCCGATAGGTAAGCAGATTCAATGACCGCCATATTTTTCAGATTTTCCTGGCCGCTGCTGCAGAGTTTGCTCTCGTCGGGCGATAATATACTCACCGCAAAATTATCCAAAAGCTTCATCATACAATTGAGAGCATCGTCGTCATATTGCAATTGCTCGTGGACCTTTCCCGATGCGTCACTTACCGTAAGTCGGCCTTCGCCGACGGATAAAATCTTGTCCTTGCCATAGACTCTCAGAAACTCATGCTTCGGCCCAGGCCCCGGCCGGCGCAACGCTATCAAGTTACCGATAAGCGTATCGTCAAACTTCATCGTTACAATCGCTGTGTCTTCTGTCAGATAAAGCCGTTGTTGTTTATCAGAAGCTTGATTGGTGTTCAACGAATAGACCTGCAGCGGCATAGGAAAATTCCACATTATCTGGTCGATCGTCTCATAACAGTTGCGTAGCAATACGCCACCGCCGGCCAGTTTCGGGTCCGTATGCCACGCCGGATTCATTTGGCTATCAACGTTACAAAAAGCTTCTATCAGAAAAATTTGTTCGATTTCACTTCGATGCAAGAAATCGCGAAAGGCAAGGAAGCTACCGGCAAATCGGCTGGGATTGGCGATGGCAAATTTTATCCCTTCGCATTCAGCCAGCCGAACGAATTCCGCAGCTTCTTCAAAATCTCTTGCCGGCGGAGCCAGCTTGAGCACGCTGAATTTCTTTTTCATCGCGGCTCGAATATGCTCGGCGCAACTGTACATTCCAGCCGCGACAAGCAGACAATCAAGATGACTTTGTATTACCAACTGTCGGTAGTCATCGTATGCGGAGCATTCATACTGCGCTGCTGTTTTTTCAGCGAGGTTTCTATTTTTGTCAGCGACCGCCTGAATTTGAAAATGAGCCATTTGCGATGCCGCCTTGAGCAAAAGCCGGCCCCCTTCATTAAGGCCCAATACCGCGGTTTTTATTTGACGTTCGTCCATTTTTTTAGCCGGATAGGGAAATTCTAACCAATGATTTTTTATTTTAAAAAATTTTAATATTTATCCTCAAATAGGTCTTGTCCGCTTGCATTCGGTAGTATATAATGGTAAATGGTTAATAAATGTTGCTCTTGATGCAAGTATAGCGGATTATCTTCAAAGTCAAGCAGTTTTGTGCAAGAGCTGTTTTTATTATTTAGTTTTGATAGGCATACAACAGGGCTGAGGTTATCTCGCTTTTCCTCTCCCTCCGCACCTCAGCCCTGTCTTTTTTATGCGCAGCTATAAACCCCCAAATAAACCCGTCCTGTGCCGGGTCGAAGGATTTAGGGGCTAAATATTTTTAATTCTGTATTCTGACTCCTGTCTGCTGTATTCTACTCTTTTAATACCGCCGGTCTGCAGTTTTAGCGGGGTGTTGGTAGTTGACGAAAAAGTAGCGTAGTGCATCGATAGGGTCATGCTATGAAGATATTCTTAGTATGATGTGCTAAAAGGAAGAAACTGCAAAATCAGGTCTTTGTTAGCGGCGTACATACTTTTCTTTCTGATAATTAATCTCATTTTTTCAAGCTCATTCAAATCGCGCGAAATGGTTCTTTCAGTTTTGTCTCTGTATTCTTTCCTCATAAGCAGCAAAATACTATTCTTATCAACAGGCTCGCCTTGCTCTGAAATTCTAATCGCCAGCTCTCTTCTTCGTTTGATAGTATTATTGCTGTGCTGCTTGCTAAACATCTCATAAATGTAGTCCCGCCAGCAAACACTCACGATGTGTTCTTGTATATATTGTAATTGTTCCTGCAGGCCATCAAGAAAACCTTCGATAGCGTACGTGAAAAATTCTGTCGGATCCCCTATTCTGCTTGCTTTGTCCAACTGTCTATAATATTCTGCGCGAGTCATGTTATAGTGACTGCTAAGCAGATGCGCAGCCGGCGACGGCACACCTGAATTTAGCAGTATCATAAATTCCAATAGTCTCGCCACTCTGCCGTTACCATCTCCAAATGGATGTATCCATGCTATATACAAGTGGGCCGCAATAGATTTTATGATAGCAAAATGAAGCGGTAATTGCTCGTTGATAAAATCTCCTCCGTTCATCCAATCACAGAATTTTTCCAGAAGCCATCTAGCATCTTCGGCTGGCGGTGCCCTATAGATATTGCCGACCACAACATTATGAGTTCTGACCTGACCCGTCAGAACAGCTTCGTCGTGGGGCAAGTTACCTTTGAGAACGTCGCTGTTATAATGGCAGATTTGTTCAATGGAAATGGTTCCCAGAGCACCTCTTGATATCTCGATGGCTATTTTATTGCAAGCTTCTATGATATTGTTCACTTCCTGTTCGAGATATTGTTTTGAAGGCGGCAGTGTAAGCTTCTTTTCGAGCAAGTCTTTTACCTGCTCTTCAGAGAGGGTGTTACCCTCAATTGCGGTGGTAGCGTGAGCTCCCTTGGCCAGATAAATCAGGTGAAGCTGCTCTTTAATATTAGGTTTAAGCGGAATAGACTTTATTTGGTTGCACTTTGCTGCGCATTCGCCGAGCTTAATCCAAGTGTGCCACGGAAGCTTTTCCAGATTTATTATAAAATTTATCCAGCTATAATTTGTCATAGATATATAGAAATATAGTCATATTTTTGTCACACTTAATTATTTATAGTATAAGAACTTAAGCTACTATTCGTCAATATTATGTCATAACTTTATTATAATTATATCAATATTTTTGTCAAGTTTTTCTTTTTTTAATACCGCCGGTTGGCGGTCTTTGTTGGGTGTTTGTAATTGATGAAAAAGTAGCGAAGGGCGTCGATGGGATGGTCATAGACACCGTCTTTCAAAGGCAATTCTCGGCTGGTAGCGCCGTTGTGCTCCGGATAATGATAACACTGCATCGCTTCTATCAGCCTCGGACACCTCGGCGAAATTATCAGCGAACTCTTGCCGGAACCGTCGCGTACAGCCCGACGAATAAGCTCAATACCCTCCAAAATGCTGCTACGCCGATACCGTACCGCTATTGCCATCGCCCTCAGCTCCCGCACCACACTCGTGCCGGTCACATCATTTACGCCTGCACCGGCTGGGTCACAAAATGTTGCTGCAACTTGCTCTTCAGCACACGGTGTTCGGCTCTTTATCTCGTCGGCGTGCACATCAACCGTAGCTCGGCTGCGAACATACTCATCTATCACCCGCACAACGCCATCTTCACTGGTCTGAATCCACAAACACACAAACGGATTGACAAAGCCAAAATCAAGGCTGCGGTACAACGGCAGATTCGGGTCGTAATCTACAGGCTTTATGTGCTCGGCGGTGTCGAACTCATTAAAAACCACATTATCCAGCAGAGGCTTTTTGCATAGCATCTCAGCTTCCCAGCCTGCCCTGCTGGCCCGCCGCATCTGCGTTATACAATCGTCAATCTTCAAGTAGCCGCAGGCGTGTTTGGCTTTACCTTGACAATCCGTCCACAAGGGACATTGCGAGCAGCTTCTGTCAGTGCAGCGCTCGAGCACCTCCCAGATGCACCATTTAAACAGTTTAGCCCCGCCATCCCTCGACCGTGCTCGGGACAGGCCTGTGGGCGGGGCGCCTGCCGACCCGCCGTCGCTATCGCTAAGGCGGGCCTGTGAAACAATTTTTTGCATTAACCCGAATGGCCGGTGCATTGTACTTATCATCTCCATCGCAGCCGTGATGTTTTCTGTGCTGTGGGTGGTGAATTTTGCCGCTGCAAAGACTTCCTCATCAAACAGCTCGACCTCGTCGCAGCGGAGCTTCTGAATGTGCTGGCCGCGGACGCTGGTCGCCGACTGCATCAGGACCTCGACCGTTGAGCCGTTGACAAAGTGACATTTTTCTTTCCGGATGGGGCCGAGAAGAAACTCCTCGAAGCCTTTGCTTAAAAAGGTGGTTAAGTATTGATACATTCTGCCTGCCTGTTCGCCGGAGCCGGCTAAGATTCTGACCTGGCAGTTCGGCTTGAATATGCAGTCCATCAGCGTAGCGACTGCTGCTAATTCTGTTTTTCCGCCAGCTCGATTGGCCCAGACGATACAATCGCTGTTCCGTGAAAACCCACCAGTGAATTGGGGGGCTAAATATTCCGGAAAATCGGCGGAGTAGGCGTGCCAGAGGTAGTCCATAGGGCTGTTGTGTTCGGGACAGATTTTCCTATCGGGGACGTTGATGCCGAGAAAGACCTTAACGTAGTTTTTAAGGTCTCGCTTTGTTCGCGGCCGAGTCCGCCGAAGAACGGAAAATACGTGTGCCGCTTTGGCAATGTCACACATGTTTTTATCTCCGAATAAAAGCTGATAAGAGTCCCACAAGGGTTCCTGCTTTGTGGGTTTTCAATTACGATGCTAAGTACGGTATGAAATCACTCAAATAGAATTTCTAAAAATTCATCTGTGAGTTGTAGAGTAAAAGTGTGTCCGGCGTCCTCTTGGCCAGCGACCTCGTAAGGTATGCCCTCTCGCAGAGGTTTCTGCCAAGAATCGTCGTCGGCTCGCTTAAAAAAATGCTCCACAACGAACTGTCCCCTCGAATAGCGAGGGACATAAAGATATGCCACGCCATCGGCGTTGGTGATGTTCCAACGCCCACAATACAAGCCATCTTCATCTTTGTGTCTGACTGTTACGCCACCGACCGGTATACCTGATGAGTCGATAACCTTTACCGCCACTCTGATCGCGGAGCCAAACTCCACCCGTCCCAGGTCCAGCACCTCTCCCTGGCTGACCTTGATATTGTCAATAACAATCGGCTCAAGCAAGTATAGATCAGGCATTTCTGCCATGGATATCTGTATAGTCATCTGCAAATCCGAAGGCACATATACCTTCTGAACGGTATTCGGCCTAAGGTTTTTTCTGTTATATAATGAAGCGCCGTCATTTTTAATCGTATTGGTGTAATCACCCATCGCCTCAAACCAGGCTGGCTTATCTTCGCCGAACTTTAACCAATTTAATATAAGCCTGCGATAAACTGCCTTCTCCCTGAGATGCTCTTTCTGATACTCAGCAGGTATAATCGGCTCAATTATTATCGCACCGGCGGGAAACAATTTCAAAGGTGCAAGTCTGACAATTCCGTTCTTGTCCGGCTGAAATCTTTTCTCAAGACGGAGAGGGGGACCGTTTGGCTCAATCGCAAAAAAACCATACAATTGTTGAATGGCGCCGAGAAAGTCTTTCCGTACCGCTATAATTTCCTGATACGGCGGCTCCGGAACGTTCGGCAGAGAGATAACAAAATAACCGTCGGCATCGGTCAGGCACATCTTTTTTGTTATGAAATCCTCTGTAAGATACCCGATTTCCGGACTATCTAAGTCGGTTTCTGGGCCGAAGCTCATAAAAATAATATCTATTTCCCCCGGCTCAAGATTGGCATTATTGATATCGGTAATGAAAGGCTGCTTCATAACCAGTGCGTCGGCAATGGGCTGGCCGGTTACGCCGTGGATTACCTGGCCGATATAAATCCTTTCAAGCGGCTCAATCTTGGCCGGCTTGAAAACAACCGGCTCATTGACATCTGCCTCAATGGTTACCGGCTCAAAAATATAGTGTTTGCCGTACCAGTTGGCGGTCGCAAAATAAGTGCCCGGCACGAAGTTTGCCCACCTCAGCCGATCTTTGAACCAGCCTCGACCTTTTTCTTGGCCCTGCTTATCTTCGATTTCAAGAAATATCTGGCTGAGCATATTTGCATCGGTCACCGGGCCAAACTCATCCTCAAAGACGAAAATCGTCGTTGAAGTTAATTCCCGCCTCATTGTTATCAAGCTCGATTGGCCAACTCGCACAATTTTGTTGCAAGGTATTAAATCCAACTGCTTGGGTGGCATGAAAAACAGCATACATTGCGCACCTGGCGGCAAAAACGAACGCCGACCTTCCAACATAACCGGAACACAAAGAGAAAACTGACCTTGAGCATCGGTTATAGTTTTTACTTTTGGCCAGGTATAGCCGGCCAAGCTAAGTAGGCTGCCATCAACCGAAAAAAAATCGTTACAGGTAATCTTCACTGCTGCGACCGGATTGCCATTGCTATCAATAACTTCGCCGCGGATGCTCTTCAAATCCTCTTCTGTGTCCTTGCGAATCAGAGGCACTTTGAGTTCAATCACGGGCCCATCGATAGAAACAACAAGCTCCGGCTCGACAAGAGCTGTGCCATAATCAGGATGAGTTACTACTAAACAGCTTTTATGTAGTGTCGGGTCCTGTGAAGGCGGCTCCATTCGGCCTTGCTCGTCGAGCTGGACCACAGCCGACGGCGTAGAAATATCACCGCTGTATCGGCGACCGCGATATATTTGCACCGTGGCTAGCGGCATCGGATTTCCAATAGCGTCCTTAAAAACAAAATATTTTAGCTCTGATTTTTGCAGGGACTTTGGCCATAAAGAAATTCGTTTGCCCGGCTTATAAGGTTCGGCAAAGATATTATCGCCGAGAACCGCTGCAACTACATTATCGTCCTGGTCAAAAGCCGTAACAACAACGACGGCTGAATTGGTTATCTGCTGACAGGCGGACTTTATCGCCTCGGCATTTATTGAAAGGCCGTTCAGCGGAACAGTAACTTTTTGATATTTATCCGGCTCAGCCCGCCAGTTGTTATAAACGCGGATGATAACATATCTTTCGAGCAGAATCCTTCGGGCGAGCCTGTCGGCTTGTTGTTTCTTTTTATCAAGGTCGCTGTCCTGCGCTAAAAGTGTTGTCGGAAGTGTCGAAATGAATATCAGCGATACGAATATAATGCATTTCATATCCTCACCCTGCTAAATTTACAAATATTATAAACTACGTTTGTGGTTTACGCAATAACAATTTGGAACTCCGTAAAAGTCAACCCCCAGAAAAGCTGGGGGCTAAATATATGGAATATTTAACACGCGGTTTCATCGCAGGTTGCGGCAGC
>Ga0307439_1000863_pt1 | contig 20141 bp, 20 predicted proteins | sample SalMarWE160490MG_FD_202142 | JGI IMG/M metagenome (GOLD analysis project Ga0307439, IMG submission 202142) | Salt marsh sediment microbial communities from the Plum Island Ecosystem LTER, Massachusetts, United States - WE1604-90 | ecosystem: Environmental > Aquatic > Marine > Intertidal zone >... | reverse complement strand
TGCATCGAAGCTTCAAATTGAATAATGCCCGGATTCATCTGCCGGCTGCCTGCCTGGACCTGGCGTTGATGTTTCTTGCGGATATTCGCACCCTGCACGATAACGCGATCCTCTTTTGGTAAAACCCGGATCACTTCGCCGCGATGGCCACGATCTCGCCCGCGCACCACCTCTACGTTGTCACCTCGTTTTATCTTCATCGTTTCACGCCTCCTACAATACTTCCGGAGCAAGCGATACGATCTTGGTGAAACCCTTATCGCGCAGTTCCCTGGCAACAGGCCCAAAAATCCGAGTTCCTTTGGGATTATGCCCATCCGTATCCAGGATCACGGCGGCATTGTCATCAAAGCGGATATAGGATCCATCATCCCGGCGATATTCTTTCGCAGTACGGACGATCACGGCGCGCACGACATCGCTTTTACTTACCGCGCCATGCGGGGAAGCGGATTTGATCGTGCCAACGACAATGTCCCCAATACGCCCGTAACGCTTTCGTGAACCACCAAGTACGCGGATAACGAGCATTTCACGCCCGCCGGTATTATCGGCAACTTTCACACGACTCTCTTGTTGAATCATGCTTCCGTCTCCATCGCTTCGGGTTCTTCCTCGTCCACAGTTACCGCTTCAAGTAAAGACTCATCCACCTGCGCTTCCACCTGGCTCACCGTCACGTCCGCTTCACTGGCGGGCCGTACAACCTCTTGAATCACCCAGCGTTTTCTTTTTGAGATCGGACGGCTTTCCACGATCCTGACTTGATCGCCAATGTGACAACCAAGCTCATCATGTACAAGGTAATTCTTGTGCGTCCGAATGACTTTGCCATACAACCGATGGCGATAACTTCGATCGACGCGCACGGTCACAGTCTTCTCCAGTTTCGTTTTGGTGACCACACCGTCCAATCTTCGTCTCGTATTACTCATTCTTCCCTTCCTTCGAGCTCAACTGCCAATTCAAATTCATGCAAAATCGTCGCCAGTCGGGCAATTTCTTGCCGCGCAATCTTTAACTGTGAATGATCCGTCAGCTGGCCTGTGGAAACCTGAAATCGTAATCGGAAGTAGTTCTCGCGCGCTTCGTCCAATCGCGTCTGTATCTCTTCTATAGAAAGTGTGCGAATCTCTATTGGTTTCATCGCTTACCTGCCTCCACCAAGGTCAAGACGGCTCGTGAATTTGGTCTTCACGGAAATCTTGTGCGCCGCAAGCCGCATCGCTTCACGCGCGCCACTCTCATCCAGACCCGAGATTTCGAACATGATTCGTCCTGGTTTGACGACGGCCACCCAATGATCCACTGCGCCCTTACCCTTGCCCATGCGCGTTTCGGCAGGCTTCTTGGTAACTGGCTTGTCGGGAAAAATCCGAATCCAGACCTTGCCACGACGTCGCATGAATCGCACCAACGCACGACGAGCCGCTTCGATCTGACGGGCAGTAACCCATCCGGGCTCAAGCGCTTGCAGGCCGTAATCACCAAAGCTGACCTCAGCGCCCCGGCTGGCCTTGCCCTTCATTCGCCCGCGCATTTGCTTGCGATACTTAACTCGTTTCGGAAACAACATATCTACACCTCACCACTCACGTGATGCCCTATTCACTGACGTAAACATCCATGGCTTCAGTTTCTTGATTCTCTTCTACGAGGATATCGCCTTTATAAATCCACACTTTCACACCGATTTTCCCGTATGTGGTCGTTGCTTCTGCGCGAGCAAAATCGATATCTGCACGCAATGTCTGCGCCGGAACCCTGCCTTCACGCATCCATTCGTTGCGCGCCATCTCTGTTCCCATGAGACGTCCCGCGCACATGACTTTTATACCTTGCGCACCCTGGCGCATGGTTTGAGCGACCGAACGCTGCATCGCTCGCCGATGGCTGATACGCCTTTCGAGTTGATTGGCGATGTTTTCAGCCACCAACTGCGCCTCCAAATCCGGATCTTTGATTTCAGCGATGTCCAATTTGACATTCGTACCAGTCAATTCCTGCAATTTACGCCGTAGCTCTTTGACATTGGCCCCTTTACGCCCAATTACGATCCCCGGTTTAGCGGTATGCACCGTAATGTGAACACTATTAGGATATCGTTCGATTTCGATGCGGGATACTCCCGCGCGCGGCGTCATTTCCGTAATCAGGTTTCGAATGGCAAAATCTTGATGGAGCTGATCGGCATATTTATCCGGATCCGCAAACCAACGTGAATCCCAAGTCTTATTGATCTTGAGCCTGAAACCTTTTGGATGAACTTTACGCCCCATGCTTTCTCCTCTCAACTTGCTTCTTATCTCGCCGATAAAGCAATGTCAGAACGATAGTTATCGATAATCTCAAGCGGGTTCGAGTTCTCGCTCTCGCAAAATGACAGTAATGTGTGAGGAACGTCTGCGAATTCTCTTGAAGCGCCCTCGCGCCCCAAAACGACGCCAGAACCGAATCGGGCCCTTATCCGCATAAATCTGATGAATGTAGAGATCGTCTCGATTGAGGCCGAAATTCTCCTCCGCATTTGCGATCGCAGATTGCAGCAGTTTCGCTACCTCGCGTGCAGCTGCCCTCTGTGAAAATTTCAATACATCCATCGCTTCAACGACATCGCTTCCACGCACCAAATCCAACACCAGGCGGACTTTCTGCGGTGACATCGGAACGAATCGCGCTCTTGCGCGCACATCAAATCCCTCAGACATCTGAACCTGGCCCCACCCGCGTTGTGCGATCTCTGCCAATGTGACCACGATAGGTTCGCGTCGGTGCGAATTCGCCCAACTTATGACCGACCATGTTCTCAGTGATGTAAATCGGCACGTGTCGGCGTCCATCATGGACGGCGATTGTGTGACCCACCATCTGGGGGAAGATCGTACTTGCGCGGCTCCATGTGCGGATTACTTTCTTATCTCCGCGCTCGTTCATCAATTCGATTTTCTTCAACAGTTTCGGGTCGATATACGGCCCTTTTTTCAACGATCTCGACATTCTCTCGTCTCCGTTAACTCACTCATCACTTTATTTGCGGCGCCGCTTGGATCGATGACGGATAATATACTTGTCCGTTCGTTTATTACGGCGAGTTTTCTTGCCCAAAGTCTTCTTACCCCAGGGGCTCTTGGGACTGGGCATACCAATTGGCGACCGTCCCTCCCCACCACCGTGGGGATGGTCACGGGGACTCATCGCTGAACCCCGTACGGTCGGGCGAAATCCTATGTAGCGTTTCCGACCTGCCTTACCCAGCTTGATGTTGCTATGATCGGGGTTTCCGACTTCACCAATTGTGGCGTAGCAAGCTTGATGTACACGTCGAACTTCACCGGAAGGCAAACGAATCGCTGCGTAGCGACCTTCCTTGCCCAAAACCTGGGCGGAAGTTCCCGCAGCGCGAACAAGTTGCCCGCCTTTACCCTCACGCAATTCAATATTATGGACCTGCGTCCCGAGAGGTATATTCGCTAGCGGCAGGCTGTTTCCGGGTCGGATCTCTGCTTCCTGTCCAGCGACGACCGTATCGCCGACCTGAAGGTCCAACGGCGCTACGATGTAGCGCTTTTCACCGTCGGCATAATGCAGCAGGGCGAGTCTCGCCGAGCGGTTGGGGTCGTACTCAATCGAGGCCACGGTCGCGGGAACGCCTCGTTTATCGCGCTTGAAATCGACTACGCGAATCTGACGCCGGTGGCCACCGCCGCGATGGCGTACCGTAATGCGTCCCTGATTGTTGCGTCCACCATGTTGCCGCTTGGGAATCAGCAGCGAACGTTCTGGTGTAGTGCGTGTGATCTCCTCAAATGTATGGCCGCTCATTCCACGGCGACCCGGAGAGGTAGGTTTATATTTTTTTACTGGCATTTATCTTACCCCTTCGAATACATCAATCGTGTCGCCGGTTTTCAAGGTCACAATTGCCTTTTTATAGCCAGGGCGCCGCACGAGTAAGCGTCGATTCCTTCGACGGCTTCTTTTCGCTGGTGCATTGGTCACATTGACGCGGATTACATCTACGTCAAACAACACCTCGACTGCCTCTTTTATCTGCGCTTTCGTGGCCTTTCGATCTACTTCGAAAACGTACTGATTCAGTTTTCCACTCAGAAAACTGGTTTTCTCTGTAATGATCGGGCGGCGCAGGATATCGTAAATCGTCGTCATCACACAACTCCTCAAGCACCCAAATACGATTGAATTACATCAATAGCACCAAGCGGCATGATCACGCGATCGTATTGCAGTAAATCGCGCACGTTCAAATAATTAGCTCGCAGCGTCTTCGCCTGGGGCAGGTTTCGCACCGACTTTTCCAAGGCATCGTTCGCATCGGGAAGTAAGAATAATGCGCTTTCTTTCCCGACAAGTTTCGCCAGTACGGCAACCATTTCCTTCGTCTTTGGTTGATCCAGGGCAATGGCGTCCAGCACCATGATCTGCTTGTTCGATGCCTTCGCTGATAGCGCAGAACGTAGTGCAGCACGACGCATTTTGCGCGGCATTTTCTTGGTGTACTTGCGCGGCATCGGCGTGTGAACCTTGCCGCCACCAACCCAAATCGGCGATCGGCGTGAACCATGCCTCGCTCGCCCCGTCCCTTTCTGACGCCATGGTTTTTGCCCGCCGCCAGAGACTTCACTACGCGTCTTGGTCTTGTGTGTTCCCAGACGGGCATTCGCCATTTGGCGCACAAATGCTTGGTGCATCAAATCGGGTTTTATCGGGGCCTCGAAGATCGCTGCCGGTAAATCCGCAGTTTTAACCTTCTCGCCTTTTAAATTGATCACATCTACCTTCATCGTTGTTCTGCTCCCAAGCGTCTACTGCTTTCTGGCTTCCTTGATCGTTACCACCCCGCCCTTCGGACCTGGTACGCTGCCGCTAACACCAATCAGATTGCGGTCTGCATCGATCCAGACAACCTTTACATTTTGCGAGGTGACTCGTGCGTTTCCCATATGACCCGGACCACGCGCGCCCTTAAACACACGACCAGGGGTCGTAGTGGCGCCATGGGATCCGGGCGCTCGGGTACGATCGGATTGTCCATGCGTTTTCGGTTGCCGCCGAAAACCATGACGCTTGATCGCGCCCGCAAATCCTTTTCCTTTACTTACGCCAATAACATCTACTCGATCACCAACCGTAAATACCTCAACGGTCAGCTTGTCCCCTTCTTTGACACCCGCTAATTCCTTGATACGGAATTCACGTAAATACCGCAGCGGCGGCAGATCATTTCTCTTGAGGTGACCAAGTTGTCCACCGGAGAGTCGGCGCGGTTTGGCTTCACCGAAGCCAACCTGTACTGCACGATACCCATCTCGCTTCGGCGAACGCACCTGCGTGACGTAACAAGGCCCAGCTTCGATCAAAGTCACCGGTAGCGCCTTACCCGATTCGTCGAATATCTGGGACATGCCAACTTTCTTTCCAACCAGCCCTTTCATCCGTTTTCTCCTGTTTTGAAATCTTGACGGGACTGTCAGCCAGGGCTTTGGCTGCATCATCCCCGATCGCAGGGCAGTCAACCTTCTGTAAGCGTTTCAATAGTGAATTTCTATTCCACGCTTCTGCCAAAAGGCTCTTTCCCAGCCACCTTTCGTGCGGTTCTTGTCTAGATCTTAATCTCGATATCTACACCTGCCGGCAGATTCAACCGCATTAACGTGTCGATTGTTTTCGTCTCGGGATCGAGTACATCGATCAGCCGTTTATGCGTCCGGATTTCAAAATGCTCGTGCGAATCTTTGTCGATAAACGTCGATCGACGTACGGTAAATCGCTCGATCCGGGTCGGCAATGGAACCGGGCCAACTACTTTTGCACCGGTCCGCTCTGCCGTCTCAACGATACGTTTAGCAGATTGGTCGAGCACCCGATGATCGTATGCCTTTAGTCGAATGCGGATTTTTTGCTTGGCCATTTTACACCTATTCCAATATCTCGGTGATCACACCCGCACCGACTGTGAGACCACCCTCACGGACGGCGAAATTCGAGCCCTTCTCCAACGCCACCGGTGTGATCAACTCTACTTCCAGGTTCACATTGTCGCCCGGCATCACCATCTCGACGCCTTCCGGCAGTTTGATTGAGCCCGTCACGTCCATCGTGCGCACGTAAAACTGCGGTCGGTATCCATCGAAGAACGCCTTGTGCCTGCCCCCTTCTTCCTTCGTCAGCACGTACACTTCGCTCATGAACTTCGTGTGTGGCGTGATCGATCCCGGCGCCGCAATCACCATGCCGCGCTCCACCTCGTCTCGGTCGACACCACGCAGCAGCAAGCCCACGTTGTCCCCGGCCTGTCCCTGATCCAACGTCTTGTGGAACATCTCCACACCGGTTACCACCGTGCTCATCGTCTTGTCGCGCAATCCTACGATGTCCACATTGTCGCCCGTGTTCACCATTCCGCGGTCGATCCGCCCGGTCACCACCGTGCCGCGACCCTTGATCGAAAATACATCCTCCACCGACATCATGAACGGCTTGTCCGTATCACGCTTCGGCTCCGGAATGTACTCATCGACCACCCGCAGCAGTTCCTTGATGCTGTCATACTCCGGCGCTTCCGGATCCGTGCTCTCGCTTTCCAATGCCTTCAACGCACTGCCGCGCACGATCGGAATCTCATCGCCAGGGAATTTGTACTCCGTCAGCAGCTCCCGCAGCTCCAACTCCACCAGCTCCAGCAGCTCCTCGTCGTCCATCATGTCCACTTTGTTCAAGTACACCACGATCGACGGCACTTCCACCTGACGCGCCAGCAGCACGTGCTCCCGCGTCTGCGGCATGGCGCCGTCCGGCGCCGCCACCACCAATATGGCGCCATCCACCTGCGCCGCACCCGTGATCATGTTCTTGATGTAGTCCCGGTGCCCCGGCATGTCCACGTGTGCGTAGTGCCGTTTTTCCGTTTCATACTCCACGTGTGCAATGGCGATCGTAATGCCCCGCTCTTTCTCCTCCGGCGCATTGTCGATCGAATCAAACGGCCTGAAGTCCGCACCACCCTTGAACGAACAGTACTTCGTGATCGCGGCCGTCAAGGTCGTCTTGCCGTGGTCAATGTGGCCGATCGTACCCACGTTCATATGCGGCTTTGTGCGTTCAAATTTTCCTTTCGCCATTTTCTACCTCTCGTTTAATCGATAATTTCAGGTTTTCAATGCAGGCGCTTCTTAATGTACACCTACCAAGATGCCCTTGGTAACTGATTCAGCGACCGCCTCATAGTGATCGAATTCCATGGTAAAAACACCGCGCCCCTGCGTCATCGAACGCAAGTCGGTGGCATAACCAAACATTTCAGCCAGCGGAACCATCGCCCGAATCGCTTGAACGTTGCCCGGGCGTATCTCGATCCCTTCAATCGCCGCTCGCCGTGATGCCAGATCTCCGGTAACATCTCCGACGTGATCTTCCGGCACTACGATCTCTGCGCTCATCACCGGCTCGAGCAAAATCGGTCCGCCTTGTTGAACGCCTTCCTTGAAGGCCAGAGAGCCTGCGACCTTGAAAGCCAATTCGCTTGAATCGACTTCGTGGAATGAGCCATCGATAAGGGTCACCTTCACATCGGTAACCGGATAACCGGCGATGACACCGCCTTCGGCTGCTTCCCGTATACCTTTCTCAACGCCGGGTATGTACTCCGTCGGGATAACACCACCTTTGATCTTCGATTCAAACTCGATTCCCGAAGTTGGTCCACCAGGCTCGATTTTGATCACTACGTGGGCGTATTGACCGCGTCCGCCGGTTTGTTTGACGTAACGTTTTTCCACCGCCGGTACGCTTTGAGAGATCGACTCTCGATAGGCCACCCGCGGTCGCCCGACGCTGGCCTGCACTTTGAACTCACGAAGCATACGGTCGATCAACACTTCCAGGTGCAATTCGCCCATGCCCCAAATCATAGTCTGACCGGTATTCTCATCGACGCCCACTCGGAAGGTTGGATCTTCCTCCGACAACTTCTTTAAAGCCTCGGACATCTTATCCTGATCGGCGAGCGTCTTGGGCTCGATGGCCAAGAAAATGACCGGCTCCGGGAAGGTAATGTCCTCAAGAATAATAGCGTTGGCCGCATCAGAGAGGGTGTCTCCAGTGAAAGTCTTCTTCATACCAAGCACAGCACCGATGTCGCCAGCAAGCACTTCATCGATGTCCTCGCGCCGGTCTGCGTACATGCGCAGCAGTCTACCGACACGCTCACGCTTCTCTTTATTAACGTTGTACACCGTCGAACCCTTTGTGATCTTTCCCGAATACACTCGGAAATACGCCAATCGGCCGACATATGGATCTGTCACGATTTTAAAAACCAGGGCACTCAACGGTGCGGAGTCTTTCGCCGGACGGAAGATTTCTTCATCCGAATCGGGCTTTATACCGACGACATCCGGAATGTCGAGTGGAGAAGGTAAGAAATCGACGACGGCGTTCAAGAGAGGTTGTACGCCCTTGTTGCGTAACGCAGATCCGCAGTATACCGGTGTTGCATTTCCTGCAATCACTGCTCTGCGCAAACCCTGCTTGAGTTCCTGGGTGGAAATTTCTTCTCCCTCCAGGTACTTGAAGGTCAATGCATCATCGGATTCGGCGATTTGCTCAATCATCTTCACTCGCCGATCCTCGAATTCCGCCTTTAAATCAGCAGGAACGTCGCTTACTTCAGGCGTCGTTCCCAGCTCATCTTTCCAAATAGTGGCTTTCTCATCGATTAGATCGAGAATTCCGATAAACTCCGCTTCGCTGCCGATGGGCATTTGCACGGCGATTGGGTTCGCCCCAAGTCGATCGCGAATGCTCTCAATCGTATTCTCGTAGGAAGCTCCGACACGATCCATCTTATTGACGAAGCAAATACGTGGGACGCCGTAACGATCGGCTTGACGCCAAACAGTCTCGGATTGCGGTTCTACGCCTTGAACGGCGTCGAAAACAACAACACCGCCGTCTAGTACTCGCAAGGAACGTTGCACTTCGGCGGTGAAATCGATATGACCGGGGGTGTCGATGATATTGATGATATAGTCGCGCCACATCGCCGTGACGGCGGCGGAGACAATGGTAATCCCGCGCTCGCGCTCTTGATCCATCCAGTCGGTGACCGTAGTGCCATCGTCTACAGAGCCCAGGCGATGCGTCTTACCCGTGTAGAACAATACCCGCTCGGTCGTCGTCGTTTTACCGGCGTCGATGTGGGCAATAATACCAATATTTCTGTAACTCTCGATCGGATATTGACGCGTCATGACTAACTACGATCAGCCGAATGGCCGAACTCCTTCCTGCTACCTATCTACCAACGATAATGTGCAAAAGCTCGATTGGCTTCTGCCATACGATGTGTCTCTTCACGTTTGCGGATCGCAGCTCCGGTGTTGTTGGCTGCGTCCATCAACTCTGCCGCTAGCTTCTCCGCCATTGTCTTTCCCGGGCGCGTATGCGCTGCGGCGAGAATCCAGCGGATCGCCAGTGAGGTGCGGCGACCTTGCCGGACCTCTACAGGCACCTGGTATGTCGCGCCACCAACGCGTCGAGGTTTGACCTCCAGAATCGGCGCCGTATTTTTAAGTGCTTGCTCGAAGACCTCCACGGGGTCACGCTTCTCACGCTCACCGATGATGTCGATCGCATCGTAAACGATCCCCATGGCGACGCTCTTCTTACCTTTCTTCATAATGCGGTTGATCAACTCCTGGACGAGTTGATTACTATAGCGCACGTCGGGGGCGATGTCTCTCTTTTCAGGCTTGGTTCTTCGCATATGCCTGCTCCATTACTTCTTTGCACATCACTGTCGCCATCAACCGGCGACAGATGACTAAAGTGACGATTCCTTAGGTTTCTTACCGCCGTACTTCGAACGACCTTGGCGGCGATCATCGACACCTGTGGTGTCGAGCGTACCGCGAACGATGTGGTAGCGCACACCTGGCAAGTCTTTCACGCGGCCCCCGCGCACGAGTACAACCGAGTGTTCCTGCAGGGAGTGTCCCTCGCCAGGGATATATGCGGTAACTTCGATGCCGTTCGTTAAGCGAACACGTGCCACCTTGCGCAATGCCGAGTTCGGCTTTTTCGGCGTCTGCGTACGAACCTGGGTGCAAACACCCCGCTTCTGCGGAGCGCCCTTCGGCTGTCGGATGCGGCGTTGTTTGTCGGAATTAAAAATGTACTGCAACGCCGGTGCTTTAGTTTTCGAACGCTTCGGTTTCCGCTTCTTACGTACCAATTGATTGATAGTCGGCACCTTAATTCCTCCATCTCGATCAGGCGCACATCACACTTGTCTCACGACCGCCACTCATTAAGGGAGACCATCTGACGTGCACGATGGCCTCGCCTGGTTCTACCGGTTATTCTTTTCGGTCGGGCAGCGTCCGCAACATTTTTGCGCCGCGGTCACACCCTCCGGCGGCTCGGAACGACGAGCGCTTATTCTAACATGCAGCCCTTACGCCGTCAAGGAAACTTACCCGATCCTTCAATTCGCTTTCGAGTCTCTCAGACCTCCACACACACAAATGAAAAGCTTCTGCCTTAGAAAAGATCCATCTCTATTTCGTGCCGGAATTAGATCCGGGGTTTCATATCCAGCAAACCCAAACCTAAACGCGGCGGGCGAGTTCTTTCTTCATCCTTGCCGAAGCGAATTACTTCGCCTTCATCGCTGATTGCTTCAACCGAGAGACCCAGACTCTGCAGCTCTTTGACCAAAACTCGGAATGAAGCCGGAACGCCCGGTTCCTCTACAGCTTCACCCTTTACAATCGCTTCATAGGTCTTCACGCGCCCTTGAACATCGTCAGATTTGACGGTCAACATCTCCTGCAACGTATACGCAGCTCCGTACGCCTCCAACGCCCAAACCTCCATTTCACCGAAGCGCTGACCACCAAATTGCGCTTTCCCGCCCAATGGTTGCTGGGTGACAAGGGAGTATGGCCCTGTCGAGCGAGCGTGGACTTTGTCTTCCACAAGGTGATGCAGCTTCATCATCAACACCTTACCAACCGTAACCGGTTGATCGTAAGGCTCGCCCGATTTACCATCATAGAGTGTCTGTTTGCCCAGTATGGGTATCGGGGACCGTATTTCTTCCATGATACCTTCGGCGGCGTCACGCAAGGTGTCGAGAGATTTAATATTACCGGTTTTTCGATCGTAGGATTCGATCCACAAGCGCAGGCAGGCCTCGATGCAATTCAAGTCATATTCCACGCGTTTGGATACGGGGATGTCGTTGTTCTCGAATACTAAGATTTCATCCGGATTGTAATCCTTCTCGCGCAGCCACTCTCGCAACGTCGCTCTGCGTGCGTAGCGAGTGTCGATGGCGATTAAATCCGCGTCGTAGTCTTTATCTTGCAGCCATTGCTCGAGGTAAATACGTCTTACCTCGTCATCATCTTCAAAGGCTTCTTCTTCGTAATATCCCTCTTCTTTGACCCATTCCCAGGCCCGTTCCCCAATCTCGAGCCAGGCGCGGTCGATCATCCAGGCTCTGGCCAATTCCGCTTCGAGTTCCGTCTCGCTGGCGCCATCGAAAGCCGGCGTCACCGCTCGGAATCCGAGTTTATCGGCGGCCCAGCCGAGATGCGCTTCCAGGATTTGCCCGATGTTCATTCGGCCAGGAACCCCAAGTGGATTGAGGATCAAATCGATCGGCGTTCCGTCTTCCAGAAATGGCATGTCCTCGATGGGCACTACTTTGGAAATCACGCCCTTGTTGCCGTGGCGGCCGGCCATCTTGTCGCCTTCCGTTGCCTTGCGCCGTTGTGCCACAGAAACACGCACCATTTTCTCCACACCGGCAGGTAAATCGCGATGCTCCTCACGCGTGAAAACCTTGACATCCACCACCTTGCCGCGTTCACCATGCGGCATACGCAGTGAGGTATCTTTAACCTCTCGCGCTTTTTCACCGAAGATCGCTCGAAGCAGCTTTTCTTCCGGTGTAAGTTCCTTCTCACCCTTGGGTGTGATCTTTCCGACTAAAATGTCGTTTGGTCCGACTTCCGCGCCGACACGGATGATGCCCTCTTCGGTCAGATCCCTTAGCGCATCATCGCCAACATTGGGAATATCGTAGGTGATCTCCTCCGGACCGAGTTTGGTGTCCCGGGATTCGACTTCGTGCTTCTCGATATGCACCGAGGTATATAAATCCTCCCGCACCAATCGTTCCGACACCAGAATCGCATCCTCGAAATCCCCTCCCTCCCAGGAAAGGAAAGCACAGAGAACATTCTGGCCCAATGCCAGTTCGCCTTCTGCCGTGGAGGACGAGTCGGCAATAACATCACCCTTCTTCACACGTTGTCCCTTGATCACTGCCGGACGCTGGTCGATACAGGTACTTTGATTTGAGCGGTTGAATTTCCGTAATTTGTATGTATGCGTCGATCGTCCGCTGCGCACATCGACTTTGTTCCCCGTTACGGAAGCAATCTCCCCGTCCTCTTCCGCTAGGATGACCTGCCCGGAGTCGAGCGCAGCGTAGCGCTCCATGCCCGTGGATACGAGGGGAACCTCAGGCTGGATTAATGGAACGGCCTGAGTCTGCATGTTTGAACCCATCAAAGCGCGGTTGGCATCGTCATGCTCGAGGAAGGGTATCAGCGCCGCACTCACACCAACGATCTGGCGTGGCGCAACGTCCATATATTCGATCTGCGCAGGCGGGAAGAATTGGAACTCTCCCATATGGCGGCATGAAGCACGTCTACGTACAAATTCAGAAGCACTATTCAGTGGTGCGTTGGCCTGTGCGATCACAAAGCGGTCCTCATCATCCGCTGTGAGGTATACAATTTCATCAGAGACAAAAGGCACGATGGCGATCGGCTGTTCGACTTTCTCCAGCTGCTTTGCAACTTTTTCCGTGATCTCTTCCCCACCTTCGATAATCGGCTTTTTACTGCGAGGATTAACAACCGAGTCATGCACTCGCCGCCCGATGATGCGTTGGTCTGTCGCATCGAGTTCTCGAATGACTTTGCGATAGGGGGTTTCGATGAACCCAAAATCGTTGACTCGGGCGTACGAAGAAAGCCGACCAATGAGACCGATATTCGGTCCTTCGGGGGTTTCGATGGGACAAATACGGCCGTAGTGCGAGTTATGCACATCGCGCACGTCAAAGCCCGCCCGCTCTCGCCGCAAACCGCCCGGTCCCAAAGCGGACAATGTTCGCTTGTGGCGTAATTCCGCCAACGGGTTTGTTTGGTCCATGAATTGGGAAAGCTGGCTGGAACCAAAGAATTCGCGCAGCGACGCGACGACAGGCCGAATATTGACTAATGAGACGGGCGAAATCTGATCCTGGTCACGAATCGACATCCGCTCCAGAATCACGCGTTCCATGCGACGCAGGCCGACGCGCAGCTTACCCTGAATCAATTCACCCACTGTCTTTACGCGCCGATTGCCAAGATGATCGATATCATCCGGTTCGGCAGCATGGTTGTTGATCAGGATCAAGCGCTTGACCAGGCGTACAATGTCCCACGTGGAAACACGCCGGTAATCGAGTGGAACAACGTCGTGCAAATCCAGTTTCTGGTTGAGTTTGTAGCGCCCCACTCGTTCCGTGTCGTACCGTCGTTGATCGAAAAGTTGATCGTGGAGATACTCACGGGCATTATCCAGAGTCGGTGGATCACCGGGCCGCATGCGGCGGTAGAATTCGACCAGCGCTTCTTCCGCCAACGTACGCCCTTCCTTAATATCCCACGTCGGCTCCTGACGGATGGTCGTGGCAATGTAGGGGTGATCCGGATTGTTGTCGGCCTCGGTGAAGAGGTCAAGCAGTTCCTCGTCCGATCCTTCTTTGATCGGCGTTGACCCCAAACCGTCGTCGATCGCCGAAAGCGCCCGCAGGAAGATGGTGATGGGGATCGTACGTTTACGATTGAACTTCAAGGTCAGATAATCACTCTTCCGCGTTTCGAATTCCATCCAGGCGCCGCGATCCGGGATCAACTTGGCCGTGGCCAAACGACGCCCCGTGGCGCGATCCTCCGGGGCATCGAAATACACACCCGGAGAACGGATTAGCTGGGATACCACCACACGTTCTGTACCGTTAATAATGAACGTCCCTTTTTCGGTCATGATGGGGAAATCGCCGAGGAAGATGTCCTGGCGAATTGGTTCCGGCACCTCGGAACCCGCCAACAAGACCGAAACATACAACGGCGCAGCGAAGGTCAAATCCCGCTCGAGACATTCTTCGATGTCATGCTTGGGATCTTCAAACCAATAATTCAACTTGAATTCCTTCGCCTCGGGGGAATCACCGGGGAAGAATAATTTCATCCCGCCGTTGTAGGAGATGATGGGTGAAATTTCATCGAACAATTCTTTTATCCCTCGTTCCTTAAGCCAGCGGAACGAATCGAGTTGAACTTCGATGAGACGCGGAAGTTTATAGACGTCTGGAATTCGGGAATACCATTTCTGACCTAATTTAGAAGCCATACGTTAGCTCCTCCTGGACTGCAAGAACCTGGGTCTACCACTCAAAACCATAAAACAGCGGGGACGCGAAAAACACCCGGCACCTGATGGCCGGTTTCGAATCATTGAGCGTCCTATCACTGTTTCATAGATTCCGTTACGTTCCCCTATCTGTAGTCACCAAAATATCATTATATCCTATAATCATATACGATGTCTACTCTTTTAGGGGTCATTTCGAAGATTGGGATCTAGATAGACATTCGCAGACACCGAGCGGATCGATGCTTGAAACCAGCCTTACTTTTACATTCAAGCGTATTTATGCAGACAAGTATGAATTATGACCTGCACGCAGTTATTGGTTGCCGTACAAGCGGCGGTAGTTCGAGAAAGCCCAATAGATCACACGGATGTAGTCACGCGGTTGGGAGAAACGGATAGATTCCAAAAACAAATCCGGATCATCGGGAGCCAGTTCTTTCCACACCAGGGCATAGCCCGGGCCGGCGTTGTAGGCGGCCAAAGAGGCATACAAGTCGCCATCGAAAAACTCGCGTTGTTCCGCCAGATACCGCGCTCCGAGGTGAACGCTTACGTACGGTCGATAGAGGTCGTCGTCTGTGTATCCTGGTGGCCATTGATATCGATCGGCAAGATACTGCCCGGTATCCGGGATGATCTGCATTAACCCCCGGGCCGCGGCGTAGGAAAGCGCAAATCCTTCAAACAGGCTTTCCTGGCGCGCCAGTGAAATGAGGAAGGCGGGCTCAAAGTCTATCTCAGTCGCCACTGCGGAAAACACGTCCTCGAAATACACGCCGAATCGAATCCGACTCAGATAGGATGGCGCATAGAGCGTCCCCGCCTCATCCAGCCCTGCCAAGGTCATGATCTCTTTCGCGGCGTAGATCGCGGAACGATAGAGACCGATTTCCAGGTAGGTGTGCATCAAGCGGTACGTCGCTTCGGCATCGTTGGCGTAGGCCTCACGCAGCGCCTCGAATTCATTACGCGCATCTTCATACTCACCCAACGCCCAGAGTTCTTTACCACGGATCATACGTGCATCAGCAGCCAACGCAGGCGATAAACTGCTCAATGGCTCCGGTCCTGATATCACGAATTGCGTACGTAACCAGGTTTCTGCTTGCGCACGTTCTCCTTCAACGTCATATTCAAAGCTGAATCCACCATCTGGCATATCAAATGGTTCCCGACCTTCGAGGAGATCCGCTGCACGGATGGAATAGTAGCTCCCACGATCAGCATCGGACGCCAGTTGATAGGCTGCATGCGCAGCCTCGGAATCTCCCAACGCCTCGTTCGCTTTTCCAATCCATAGGTAAGCGGCAGCTCGCTCATCGGAGGATTTGACATGAGCAAGAGAACGTTGAAAGACATCGGCGGCCAAAGCCATTTCATGGAGACGATATTGAGCAGTACCAGCTAAATACAAAGCTCGGAAGGACCAGGTTGAATCGGGATACTCACTGGCCACTCGTTCCCAGTACTCGATCGCCGGTGTTAACTCGCCTCGAATTTCACTCACCCGTCCCGCGTCGAAGATGAATTCCGACGCACGAGCGTGATCCGGTACCGCGGCAGCAAAATTCAGAAGAGTCTCAATCGCCTGAGGGTATTGTTCGAGGTACCACCATTGGGTGTAGGCCTTTTCCTCCCAGGCTGCATCCCAATACGGGCCCTCGGGATGGTCCGTGATAAGCACATCCCATTCTTGAATTGCCGCCTCATAGTTTCCCAAAGCACGCAATGTGAGCCCTTTGAAGTAATGCACCGTGCCGTCATGCGCTTCGGGAAATGCATACAAGTAGCGATCGAATGCCGCCAAAGCAACGCCATACTGGCCCGAGTAGTAATCCACCAGGCCACGATCCAGCTCGTTCACAGCCACACCGCTTTCGACAAGAATGACCAGACCTTCGTAGGAGCTGTACGCGCTGGGGTAATTCGTAACCGCATCGAGATAACGAGCATGGGCTTGGTCGTAATCACCAAGCCTTGCGTACGCTTGCCCCATGAGATAGTCCATCAGAGCGCGCAGGTAATCCTCGCTGACTTTATCGTAAATCGCACTGTATTCAGCGATCGCGTTTTCGTAATCTCCGGAATCAGCACGCGTGCGAGCGACTTTGATTTCGGCACTCAAGCCCTGATCCAACCCCGGCGAGATGAGCGAAGCTTGATATGCCGTCAGCGCTCCGGCATAATCCTTTGCGGCATACAAAATGTCCCCAATTCGTTCCTGTGTGTATGAATCGAGATAACCCGGGCGATTTTCCAGGTAGGCGCGGTAGTCGTGCAGCGCCTCCTGCGACAAACCGAGTGTTTCATACGCCTGCGCGCGCAGGAAACAGGCCTGGCCGTAGGCTTCGTGTCGGCTGTAGGTCGTCAGATAGGTAGAGAACGCCTCGACTGCCTCGTTCAGACGCCCGGCCTGCAGAAATGCTTTCCCGATCCCGAGTTGTGCCCGGGCGCGCGTGTCTTCGTCCACCGCCATGGATAGCGCCGAGTTGAATTCCTGCAGTGCCCGATCCCAATCCCCCGCGAAGAAAGCTTTCTCTCCCAGATCAAGTCGCGCTTCAGGCTGCGGCGTGGGAGTGGGAGTTGGCGTGGGGGTCGACGTGGGCGTGGGGGTTACCGTAGCCGTTGCCGTGATGGTGGGCGTGCGTGTGGCCAGAAACGGGATGGAAATCGGAAGATTGCAGGCCAGGCCCCCAAAAGTGAGAATAAATAGGAGAAGGAAAAGACGAGCTATCGTTTTTCGCACGGGTGCATCATAAAGCAAGGTCAGTGGATCGTCAATCTTGTTACTTTTAATCCTCCATGCTACACTGCGGTAGAAAATCCCAACGCGCTCTCAAACGAGGGCGCCTTTTTGTGTGAAGCCATGCGATCGGTTACCTGGGAAGAAAATCGGCCTGCCGTGCGTCTGATCGACCAACGGCTGCTCCCCTCGGAGCTAAAGACCATCGATTTGATCAATATCGATCAAGTTGCTGATGCAATAAAGAACATGGCCATTCGAGGTGCGCCGGCGATCGGCGCGGCAGCCGCTTTCGGCCTGGCGCTGGCCGGCATTCAATCCTCAGCGAAAACCGCCGACGAGTTGTGGGATGATCTCCACCAAGCCGCTGATATGTTGCGCGCAACACGCCCTACGGCCGTTAATCTACGCTGGGCACTGGATCGTCTCTTGAGTACCACCGACTCGCTGCGAGTGGAAGGTCCGGAACGCATGCGCCAGGGCTTACTCGCCGAAGCGCAATCGCTGGCAGACGAGGACGTGGAAATCAACCGTCGTATTGGCCAGCATGGGGCTGGATTGATCGAAGATGGCGATACCGTGTTGCACCACTGCAATACCGGTGCGCTGGCAACGGTGGACTACGGCACGGCGCTGGGCGTTATCCGCACGGCTCACGTACAGGGAAAGCGCGTTCACGTGCTGGTCGACGAAACCCGCCCGCGCTTGCAGGGTGCGCGCCTGACGGCCTGGGAACTGCAGAACTACGGTATCTCCCACGAAATCATAACCGATAACGCCGCAGGGCATTTCCTGCGCAGCGGTGAGGTATCCAGCGTTTTCGTCGGTGCCGACCGGGTGGCAGCCAACGGCGACGTGGCCAACAAGATCGGCACCTACATGCTCGCGCTAGCCGCACATGATAACAACGTTCCGTTTTACTGCGCCGTGCCCACATCGACCATCGACCTGCAGCTCCCCAGTGGTGATCGGATTCCCATCGAGGAACGCGATCCTGCGGAAGTGCTCGATCTGGAAAGAAACGGGCAGCGACTGGCACCCGCCGAGAGTAAAGCGCGCAATCCAGCTTTTGATATCACACCCCAGCGGCTGATAACCGCTTTCATCACGGAGGTTGGAGTCCTGCGACCCCCCTATTCCAACTCATTAAAGAATGCTGTTAAGGAGAGACCATGAAGATCATGCTAACCGGCTCTATTGCGTTTGATTATTTAATGACCTTCCCGGGAAAATTCCAGGATCACATTTTAGTCGAAAAACTGGATTGCATCAGCCTTTCCTTTTTAGTCGACACCCTTGAGCGCCGGCCGGGCGGTAATGCCGCCAACATTGCATACAACCTGGCGCTGCTGGGTGAACGCCCTACTGTGATGGCAACCGTCGGTGAAGATTTTGAAGCGCAGCGTCTGTGGCTCGAAGATCAGAAGGTCGATACCAGCGCTATTCGCACAATACCCGGCGTAGCCACGGCTTCGTTCTTCGTCAACACCGACCAAAGCAACGCCCAGATCGCCAGTTTCTTCACCGGTGCCATGGCACATGCATCCAAACTTACCTTCGCCCAGCTCCCCGAAAAGCCCGATCTGGTGGTGATCTCGCCCAACGATCCCCAGGCCATGGCGAACTACGCCCGGGAATGCCGCGATCTCGAAATCCCCTACATTTACGACCCCAGCCAGCAAATCGTGCGTCTGGATGAGGGTGATCTTAAAAAAGGCATCGAAGGCGCAATGGCTTTCTTCGCCAATGAATACGAATTCAGCCTGATCGAAGAAAAGACCGAATTCAATCTGCAGAAGATGCTCGAATGCTGCCAATTCGTCGTGATCACTCGCGGCGAGCACGGCACCCAGATCCACAGCGATGAGGGCGAGGTGTCCATCCCCATCGTCCCGCCAGATGCGATCCTCGATCCCACGGGCGTGGGCGACGCTTTCCGCAGCGGTTTTCTGAAAGGATACGCCCACGATTTGAGCTTCGAGCGCTGCGGGCAGATGGGTGCCCTGGCCGCCACCTACTGCCTCGAATCCGACGGCCCCCAATCGCACGCCTATAATCTGCAGGAATTCATCACCCGCTTCCGCAAGCACTTCGACGACCAGGGCGATCTGGATCGATTGACGTGATCGACCCCATCGCCAGGTCGCAGCTGCGTGCGCTACTGGAACGCGATCGAGTCTGGTCGGCCTATGCGCTCGCCGATCTCGATCCCAAGGAAGACGAGAAGAGCAGCTGGTTGTTCAACCAGGAAGCGGTGGTCTTGATCTACAGTGGCTTGAATCCTTCAGTGCTTTTCACCACCGGTGATCCGCAGCCGCTCCAACCATTGATCGCCGACATTCCCTCCGAGCGATATATTTATTTACTAAAGGAAGAACACAAGGATCTGCTTGGCGAGCGGTTACAAATCGAGGAAGAACTGATCATGCACCGCATGATCCTGCAGCCGAAAGCTTTCTCGGGCGTTCCCGCCGGTGAGGTCGCGGCGTTAACCAGTGCAGATCAACCTGCCATCGAAGCACTCTTCGCCGAGCACCCCGATCGACCGGACGCTTACCATCCGAGGCAATTACACGATCGTCCGTTTTTTGGAATTTGGGAAGGGGACGAGCTGGTATCGGTGGCGGGGATTCACATCATCTCCGAGTGGGCGGGAATCGCTGCCGTCGGCAACGTGTTCACCCGACCCGACCTGCGAGGAGAGGGCTTAGGCACCCGTGCAACAGGTGCCCTGGTTCAGGATTTGCTGGATTCGGGATTCAAGACCATCGTGCTCAACGTCTCTACGGAAAATCAAGCCGCGATCCGTTGCTATTCGAAGCTGGGCTTCGAACCCCACTGCCAGTATCACGAGGGGATTGGGAAACTCTCT
>Ga0307439_1000857_pt1 | contig 20207 bp, 18 predicted proteins | sample SalMarWE160490MG_FD_202142 | JGI IMG/M metagenome (GOLD analysis project Ga0307439, IMG submission 202142) | Salt marsh sediment microbial communities from the Plum Island Ecosystem LTER, Massachusetts, United States - WE1604-90 | ecosystem: Environmental > Aquatic > Marine > Intertidal zone >... | reverse complement strand
GCGATCAGCTTCACCCGCGACGACCCAAGGTCGATACCGATCGAGACGCGCACCAAGACCTCCCTGGCCCCCGAGCTACCCGTAGGCCGCTAAGGGTACCCCCGGTCGGGCCGGCGCGGGAACCGCCTCGCCCGGAATCCGGCTCGACTGTCCGCCGCCGCCCTTCCCGGCTAGGCTGCCAGGTCGCGTCGCTCGAAGAACACCAGCGCGGCCGCGAGGAAGGCCACCGCCACGGCGGCCAGCACGACCACGTCGCCCCAGTCCAGCCCGTACTTCAGGACGTTGTGGCCCAGGTAGTAGTGGAACAGTGACAGGGGGTTGATGGTCCGCAGCGACTCGATGTTGGCCGACAGCGTCTGGACCAGGTACATCACCACCATCAGCCCGATGGGGATGCCTGCAGCGGCGCCGCGATTGCCGCTCCAGGCGGCAATGGCCAGGGCCATCGTCCCGAAGGCCAGCGACAGGATTACGGCCAGGAACAGGCCGGCCGCGATCTTGTCCAGGTCCACCGGGCTGTTGCTGGCCACCGCGCCGATCTGGATCCCCACCAGCATCACGGCCGCTGACACGAAAAGGGAGATGACCAGGGCGGCCATCTTGTCCAGGACCATCCGCCAGCGCGGGACGGGGTAGGAGAGAAGAACGTCGATCGTGCCGCGCGCCTCCTCGCCGGCGGTGAAGCCGCTGCACAGGGCCACGGCAAAGCCGGCCAGCAGGGCCGGCAGGATGAGTGGGAACAGCTCCACGTTCAGGAAGCCGGTGGCCGTGGAGAGGTCCATGTCCATGCCGCCGATTAGTGCTTTGATGCTCTCGGGCATCTTGGACATCATTTCTTCGAGGTCGAAGGCCTGGGTGTAGGTGGGGTAGAGCGCGGTGAAGTAGCCACCGCCGATGGCCAGCGAAATGGCGACCCAGAAGGTGGGCCAGCGCAGGTCGCGGATCGTCTTGCCGAAGACGCTACGCAGCAGCATCGCCCGACTCCTTTCCGGCGCTCAGCGCGGCGCCCTCGCCGTAGTAGCCCAGGAAGATCTCCTCCAGGCTGGTGTCGATGCTGCGCACGTTCTCCACCTGGTAGCGGGCGGCTTCCTTGATGAGCGCGTCCACGCTGCCCAGGACGGTGCAGCGGAGAGTGGCCTCGTCGATTGTCAGGTCCTCCACGCCGGGCAGACCGGCGAACTTCTTGGCCGGGACCGGCTTCGCGAAATCGATCTCCAGCCGCCGGCGCGCCTTGGCCTTCAGGACCGGGATCGATTCGACCGTCAGCAGCCGGCCTTCGCGGATGATGCCGACGCGATCGCACAGGTGCTCGACTTCGGGCAGCTGATGGGAGGAGATGAAGACGGTCCGGCCTTCCTTGCGAGCGTCCTCGCACAGGTCCTCGAAGACGAGCTGGATGAAGGGATCGAGGCCGGCCGTCGGCTCGTCCAGGATGAGCAACTCGGGCCGGATCATGAATGCCGCGACCAGCCCCACCTTCTGCTTGTTGCCGCGCGACAGGCCCTTGATGCGCTTGGTGGGATCCAGCTCCAGGCGCTCGACCAGTTCATCGCGATAGGCGGCGTCGACCTTGCCCTGCAGGTGGCCCAGGTAGGCCAGCAGTTGGCGGCCGGTCAGATCGCCGTAGAGCGACAGCTCGCCCGGGATGTAGCTGACGCGCCGGTCGATCGCCAGCCGATCGTGGCGGACGTCCATGCCCAGCACCCGGGCATGGCCCTTCGTCGGCCGGATGAGGTCCAGCAGCAGGCGAATGGTCGTCGACTTGCCGGCGCCGTTGGGGCCCAGGAAGCCGAAGATCTGGCCCGGCTCCACCACGAGGCTGACGTCGACGATGCCTCGCGATTTGCCGTAGTACTTGGTCAGGTTCTCGGTCTCGATCGCGTTAGCCATCAGCGAGCTTCCTTTCGGGTGTCGGCGTGCCATGTCTCGCCGAACCGGAATGGGCTGCCGTCCGCGTTCGTGGGGCGGCGCCAGGAGATCATCCGGCGAGTGTTCGGGGCCTGGTAGGTCTGCAGCCTCCGTTTGACGATGCGCAATGGCCTGTCCGATCGGGACGCTGGGATCATCGGATCATTCCCATTAGACCCCGTTGCCGGCCGGTAGGTTCGAGTGAACCTGCGGCCCGGATTGTCAGTCGAAGGAATGACGGCGATCCAGACGATATGATGACTACCCACCGGAGGCGGGAGGGCACTATCGCGCCATGGCTGTAATCGAGACCGTGGGTCTCAGCAAGCACTTCGGGCCGGTCAGGGCCCTGGACCAGCTGGACCTGGCCGTCGAGCCGGGGATCATCGGGCTCGTCGGCGCAAACGGCGCGGGCAAGAGCACGCTGATCAAGATCCTGCTGGGCCTGCTGCCCGCCACCGAGGGCAAGGCCTCCGTGCTGGGCATGGACGCGGCCCGCGAGACGCTCGAGATCCGCAAGGTTGTGGGCTACATGCCCGAGCATGACTGCCTGCCGCCGGATGTCAGTGCCACCGAGTTCGTTACCCACATGGCCCGTGTCTCGGGTTTGCCGCGGACCGCGGCCCGGGAGCGAACCGCCGACGTCCTGCGTCACGTGGGCCTGTACGAGGAACGCTATCGCCAGATCGGCGGCTACTCGACGGGCATGAAGCAGCGCGTGAAGCTGGCCCAGGCCCTGGCCCACGACCCTCAGCTGCTGCTCCTCGACGAGCCCACCAACGGCCTGGACCCCTCCGGCCGGGACGACATGCTGGATCTCATCAAGCGGACCGGCAACGAGTTCGGCATCTCGATCATGGTGGCCTCGCACCTGCTGGGCGAGATCGAGGAGGTCGGCGACTTCCTGCTGGCGATCGACGCCGGGCACCTGCTGCAGTCGGCTCCCATCTCCCACTTCACGAAGCGGACGCCGGTGCTGGCGGTCGAGGTCGAGGAGGACGCGGACAAGCTCGCCGCCCGGCTGACCAGCCGCAAGGTCAAGGCCCGCGTGGAAGGCGGCCGGGTTCTGGTGGCCATCGAAGGGGATTCGGTCTACGACGCCATTCGCGATGCCGTGGCTGATCTGGCCCTGTCGCTGGTTCGGATCGAGCAGGAGCGCGGGCGCCTCGAGGACTTGTTCAAGGTTCCGGCCAAGGCTCCGGCGAAGAGGAAGGCGCAATGACGACCAACAGCGCCACCGGCGCGCCGACGGGCAGCATCTACGATCTGGGCTACCGCCACTACGAAGGCGAGCGGCACGGCCGTGCCTACTCGCTCTACTCGCTCTACCTGGAGAGCCTTCGAAGCATCTTCGGCTTCGGCCGGTCGGCGTCGGCCAAGGCCTGGCCGCTCATCTTGCTCGGTCTCTACTCCCTTCTCGCCGTCCTGCAGCTGGCGTTCTCGTCGATCATCTCGCAGGCCATACAGCAAGGTGAGGACATCGGTCTGGCCACGTATGCCAACTACTTCGAAGGCCTGTGGATCCTGGTGTTGCTGTTCTGCGTTGCCCAGGCGCCCGAGCTCGTATGCCGCGACCAGCGCTATAGCGTTCTGCCGCTCTACTTCACTCGCTCTCTGCACCGCCTCGACTACGTCCTGGCCAAGGTGTCCGCTCTGACAACCGCTCTCTTCGTAGTGCTCATGGTGCCAATGGTCGCCCTGTTCGTCGGCGACATCTTGATGAAACAGGACGCCCTCCAGGCGATCGAGAACGAGTGGCCCAAGGCGTTGCCGGCCATCCCGGCCTGCCTGTGGACGGCCCTCGTCATGGCCTCGACCTCACTGGCGGTCTCGTCCTTCTCGCCGCGCCGCGCTTACGCCGCCATTTCACTCTTCGCGTATGTCATGGTCTATTGGGTGGTCGCCGAGATCGTCTGGGCCGTGGGCACGGAAGCGGGTTGGGATTGGGCGGACAAACCCCAGCTCTTCGGCCCTGCCAGATCGGCTGTCGGTGCCACGGCGTGGTTCTTCGGAGACCAGCTACCGACGAATCCGGGCCTCTCCTCCAGCCTGGGACCTGACGCCTACCTGCTGTCCTCGCTGACCCTGGTCCTCGTGTTCTGCGGCATCCTCATCTATCGCTACAGGAGGCTGGCCGCATGAAGCCCACCGGATCCGCGCCAGCCGGCCCCACCATCCAGCTGGACGGCGTCGCTCGCTGGTACGGCAATGTCGTTGCCGTAAACGACATTAGCTTCAAGCTCGAGCCGGGCGTGACCGGCCTGCTGGGCCCCAACGGCGCCGGCAAGACCACGCTGCTGCACATGCTGGCCGGCTTCCTCGCGCCGTCGGCGGGTGAGGTGAGGGTGCTGGGCCGCCGGCCGCACCTCGATCCTGCGGTCTATCGGCAAATCGGGCTGGTGCCGGAGCGTGAGGCCGTGTACCCATTCATGACCGGCCTGGAGTACGTCCGCTTCAACGGCCGGCTGCAGGGTCTGCCGGACCCGGACGTGGCTGCCCGCGCGGCGATCGCCCAGGTAGACCTCGTCGAGGCCCAGGACCGCGCCGTCGGCACCTACTCCAAGGGCATGCGCCAGCGGGTCAAGGTCGCGGGTGCTCTGGTCCACGACCCGCAGGTGCTGCTGCTCGACGAGCCGTTCAACGGCATGGACCCCCGTCAGCGCTTGGTCATGATGGACCTGCTGTGCGACATGGCGGAAGCCGGCAAGACGATCCTCTTCTCGTCGCACATCCTCGAGGAGGTCGAACGGGTCGGCTCGGAGATCCTGGTCATCGTGGCGGGCCGCCTGGCCGCATCGGGCGACTATCGGGCCATCAGGACGCTCATGACCGATCGACCTCACACGATCAACATCCGGTCCTCGGACAATCGGCGCCTGGCCACGAAACTCATGGCTGATCCGGCCATCTTTGCAGTGGAGCTCGGGCCCGAGTCAGTTGCCGTCCGCACGGCCCACCTGTCCATCTTCCGGCAGCTGATCGCCGGGGCCAGCAGGGACGCCGGCGTCAGGCTGCTCGAAGTGACGCCGGCAGACGAGTCTCTTGAAAGCGTCTTCGAGTACCTGGTGCGCCGATGACAGGACTGTCCACTACCAAGTCATTGGGCCTCGTTCCGACGATCGCGGGGGTCACGTTCCGTCAGCTTGTCGGCCGGCGACGGGCCCTGCTTCTTCTGCTGCTCTGCGCCGTGCCGGTTCTCGTGGCGCTCATGATGCGCGGTGCCGACGTCCGCGATGTGGACGCGGCGGCCGGTGGGGTCCTGGACCGCCTGATCGTGGGCCTTATCCTGCCCATTGTGGCGGTCCTGTTTGGGACAGCCGCCTTCGGGGCGGAGATCGAGGACGGCACGATCGTCTACTTGTTGGCCAAGCCCGTTCCTCGCTGGGCCATCGTGGCCGCGAAGATCCTCGCCGCGGTAGGCGCGACCGCCGCTCTCACCGTCGGCTCGGTGGCGCTTTCGTCCTTGATCGCCATCACCCGGCTGGGCGATGAGGCGACGCGCATCGCCGAGGTCTATCTCCTCGCGACCGCCGTTGGATCCATCTGCTATGTGGCTGTGTTCGTGGCCCTCAGCCTCTTCACGCGCCGCGCGCTGATGATCGGGTTCGCCTACGTGCTGATCTGGGAGGGAACGCTGTCCAGCCTGCTGCCCGGCATCGCCAACCTGTCGATCCGGCAGTACGCGCTGGGAGTCGGGCAGCTCGTCACGAAGGTGCCGTCAAGCTGGGGCGCGGAGCTGGAGCCGGAGACGGCTGTGCCGCTGGCGGTGATCGTGGTGGTCGCGGCCACGGTCCTGGCCACGCGCCGGTTGATGCGCCTCGAGATCTCGGGCGAGACCGACTAGGGGCCGTGTCCTTCCGGCGCGATCCGGGTCGCTGGCTGGCCGTTCTGGCCTGGGCGGGCTTCATCTTCGTTCTGTCGGCCCAGCCCGACCTGCGCGTCTCGCCTCTGGGGGACCTGGAGCTGGTCGTTCGAAAGGCCGGCCACCTGCTGGCCTTTGGCCTGCTGGCCGTTCTGGTGCTGTGGGCCCTGGCGGGTGCCGGCGTCCAGCGAGCCTGGCAGTGGAGCCTTGGACTGACCGTCCTCTACGCCGTCTCCGACGAGATCCACCAGGGATTCACCGCCGGGCGCCATCCCGCGGCCGCGGACGTGGCGATAGACGCTGCCGGCGCCGTGGCACTGCTGGCGGCCGCGGTCCTGTTGCCCCGGCTGCTGCGCTCGAGGCGGCAGCCGTAGGGCGCGCTAGTCGTCGGCGACGGGCAGAGCCAGGATATTGAAGCCGCCGTCGACGTAGATCACTTCGCCTGTGGTCTGGCGCGACAGCGGGCTGGCCAGGTACACGGCGGTGCCGGCCACGTCCTCGATGGTGATGTGAGACCGCAGCGGCGCCACGTCCTTGAAGCCGCCGTACATCAGCCGGAAGCCGGCGATGCCGTGGGCGGAGAGGGTTCGAACCGGGCCGGCGCTGATGGCGTTGATGCGGATGCCGTCCGGGCCCAGGTCGGCGGCCAGGTAGCGAGTCGTGGACTCGAGGGCGGACTTGGCCACGCCCATGACGTTGTAGCGGGGCACGACCTTCTGGGCGCCGTGGTAGGTGAGGGTCATCACCGCCGAGCCGGGCTTCATCAGCGGCCGGGCGCAGCGGACCATGGCGATCAGCGAGTAGACGCTGATGTCCATGGCGGTGTGGAAGCCGTCGCGGCTGGTGTCGGCGAAGTGACCGGCCAGGTCCTCCTTTTCGGCGAAGGCGACGGCATGGACCAGGATGTCCAGGTCGCCCTCCCTGGCCTTCCAGCGGTCGAAGACGCGGGCGATCTCGGAGTCGTCGCGGACGTCGGCGCCCTCGACGAAGGTGGAGCCGAGTGACGCGGCCAGGGGCCGGACCTTGCGCTTGATCAGCTGCGGCATGGAGCTGAAGCCGACGCAGGCCCCCTGGTCGTGGAGCGCCTTCGCGATCCCCCAGGCGATCGAATGGTCGTTGGCCACGCCGAAGACGAGGGCCTTCTTGCCGGCCAGGAGGCCAGTTCGCTCACACGGCTCGGGGCGCGCTAGGCGGCCACCACGGGGCCTGGTCGGCCGGGCGGCTACGGCGGGCCTGGCGGCGGCCTCCGTCCTGGATCCGGCCGCGGGCTTCTGCGCCGCTCGGGTCAGCTTCATCAGATGGTCGTCCTCCCTGAGGCCACGTATGCGGGTCGCCTCAGACTGTCCCAACCCCGCACCACGCCGGCCGTTACGCGGGTCGCGTCGCGCGCGACCCTACCCGGCCGGGGGAGGATAACTCATAGCGTTGCAGTACACAATCGCAGGGCCACGCCGGGGGACGCCTGGCCCCGACGTTCAGCGGCGGCCTGGTCGGCCGGCAAGGCCGCGCCCGCCGTTACACGGGTCGCGTGGGCTGGAGGGCGGCCGTTTGCGTCAGATTCACACCCCAGGAGCGGTACCCGCTATCTGGAGCCGTAGCAGCCACTCGAGGCACGGGATCGGCGGTTGAAGTACCTCTCCGGTGCCCGGCCTGGCGGTCCGGAGCGTGCTCAGCGTGGCATCGGCGATCGCGATCGCGCATAGCGCTCCCCCCATGTGAACCTGATCGAAACGGGTTCGGAACCGCGCCAGACGCTCCCCCCATATGAATCTGAGCGACACGGGTCGACGCGCTCGCCAAAGAGAACGGCCGCCGGCCCGGAGGCCGGCGGCCACTGAGAGGGCGCGGAACGGGTTATCCCAGCAGAACCGGGGCGGCCTCCAGCGGGGCCGGGTTGGCGCCGATGACCATCTCGGCGGCGGCCCGCATCCGCGGGGCGGCGGCGGCGATGTACGTCCGGGCGACGGGCTTCTTGCCTTCGGCCACGGCCGTGTCGCGCAGCACGAGCCACGAGCTGGTCAGCCAGATCGCCATCTCGACCAGGTCGCAGGCGTAGTAGTCGACCTTGTCACGGTCCTCCTGGGCCTTCATGGAGTCGGTGGCCTTGCGGAAGAGCGCGGTCAGCTCGACGAGATCGGCCTTCAGCGGAGCCATGTCGGCCGGGTACTCGGCAGCCGCCCATTCGTCCATCAGCGGATCGAGCGTTCTGTTGAGCAGCTTGCCGATGGCCGCGACTACCTGCAGCTGGCTCGTGCCTTCGTAGATGTTCGTGATCCGAACGTCCCGGTAGAGCCGCTCGACGTTGAACTCACGCATGTAGCCGACGCCGCCGTGGACCTGCATCGACTGGTAGCAGACCCGGTTGCCCATCTCGGTGGCGCAGTACTTCCACATCGGGGTGAGGCACTCGGCCAGGGCCTGGGCCTGCTTATGGCGAGCGCGCAGCTCGGCGCTCACCTCGGCCCCTTCGGCCGAGATCGCCTTCTCGTGGACCTTCCACGTATCGACCCACCCGGCGGTCTCGTAGAGGAGGGCACGGGCGGCCTCGATGTCGGTGCGCATCGACAGCAGGAGGCGCTGGACCGCCGGCAGGGCCCGAATGGGCTTGCCGAACTGGATGCGCTCCTTCGAATAGCGGTCGGCTTCCCGATAGGCGGCCTCGGCGATGCCGAGCGCCTGCGAACCGACCGCCAGGCGGGCGCCGTTCATGAGGTTCATGGCGTAGCGCATGAGACCGAAGCGGCGCTTGCCGATGAGGATGGCGGGCGTGTTGCAGTACTGGATCTCGCAGGTGGGGGAGGCGTGGATCCCCATCTTGTTCTCGATGCGGCGGATCTTGACCGTCTCGTCGCGCTCGACAAGGAACATCGACAGGCCTCGGGCGTCCGACGTGCCTTCCTCGCTGCGGGCCAGGACGACGGAGATGTCCGCCAGGCCGTTGGTGATGAAGCGCTTCACGCCGTTGAGGTGCCACTGGCCGGTGGCCTCGTCCAGCGTCGCGCGCGTGGCCACCGCGCCCAGGTCCGACCCGGCATCCGCCTCGGTCAGGACCATCGCCCCGGAGACCTCGCCGCGCGAGAAGCGGGGCAGGACGCGAGCCTTCGTCGCCTCGTCCGCGTACTCCTCGATCATGGCCGAGATCTCCTGCAGGCCGAAGATCGTCATCAGGCCGCTCTCGGCGCGGGACAGGATCTCGACCATTGAGGAGTAGACGGTCTCCGGCAGGTTGAGCCCGCCAAAACGCCGCTCCAGGATGGAGCCGAACAGATCGCCCTGGCGGAGGGCCTTGATGGCCTCCTGGGTCGGCTCGGCGTAGGAGACCTCGCCGTCCTTGAAGTGGGCGCCTTCCTCGTCCGCCTCGGTGGCGCGAGGGGCGACGACGTTGGCGCAGATGTCGCCGATGACCTCGAGGACGATGCGGCAGTTGTCTTTGGCGTCCTCGTAGTTGCGCGGTGCGCCCGGGTATTCGGCCGCCTCGGTGTAGCCTTGCTCCTTGAACTCGAAGACCTCGCGCAGGTCGGCCTGGTCGAGGCGGAAGGCGATGTCGGGGTTGTCCAGGAAGAAGTTGTCGCTCATGCCTCGTCCGCCTGTTCCATGGAGCGCTCGCGCAGGGTCTTGATGATCATCGGCAGGACCTCGGTCAGGTCGCCGACGATCTTGTAGTGGGCGATCTGGAACATCGGCGCGTTGGGGTCCGTGTTGATGGCGATGATCTTGCTCGACTGGTCCATGCCGGCCCGGTGCTGGATGGCACCCGAGATGCCGGCCGCGATGTAGAGCCTGGGCCGGACCGTCGTGCCCGTCTGGCCGACCTGGTGGGCCCGATCGACGAAGCCGGCGTCCACGGCCGCGCGCGAAGCGCCGACCTCGCCGCCCAGCAGGTTGGCCAGGTCGCGCAGCAGGGCGAACTCGTCGGACGCGCCGACGCCGGCGCCACCGGAGACGATGACCGGCGCCTCCTTGAGCTTGACCGTGGAGTGGCGCATCTGGCGGCTCAGGACTTCCAGGGCGAAGTCGCCGGGCTCGAACTCGAGGGCCAGCTCCTCTACCACGCCCCGGCGGTTCCGGCGGGCTGCCGGCATGCGCATCACGCCCTCCCGGACGGTGGCCATCTGTGGCCTGGTGTTCGGGTTGACGATGGTGGCGATGAGGTTGCCGCCGAAGGCCGGCCGAATCTGGAAGAGCAGGTTGGGGTAGGTCTTGTTCTCCTTCTTGACCGTGTACTCGCCGACCTGCAAGTCCGTGCAATCCGCCGTCAGGCCGCAGCGCAGGGCGCTGGCGACGCGTGGGGCGAAGTCGCGGCCGTTGGGCGAACCGCCGATGAGGAAGATCTCCGGTTGGCGCTTCTTCGCCTCGGCGATCGCCACGCGGGAATAGGGCAGGGTGCGGTACACGGCCAGCTGGGGATCATCAGCCAGCAGGACGCGGTCGACGCCGCGAGCTATGACCCGTTTCGCCAGCTTGCCGACGTTCTGGCCCATGAGAAGGCCCACGACTTCATAGCCGAGCGGATCGGCCAGCTCGCGAGCCTTGCCCGTCAGCTCCAGGCTGACGTCGGCGATCTTGCCGTCGGTCTGCTCGATGAAGACCCAGATTGCTTTCGTACTCATCTCGCGCCCTACCCGACGATGTACTCGTGGACCAGTTCCGCGATCATGGCCGCGATTCCGTCGGCAGTCGGCGAAACCTCCTTGCTTTCGGTGCTCCCGAGGACCACAAAGTTGATCTTGTGGACCTGGGTGGGGGAGCCGGCCAACCCGACCTGCTCCTCCTTGGCGCCGATCTCCTCGGCCGTCCAGACGGCGATCCGCAGATCGCGCGCGGCCAGGTAGGCGTCCAGCTCCTCGTCGCTCTTGAACTCGGGCCACTGCTGGCGCAGGGAGGCATACTCGCCCGGGGCGGCGGCCAGCTTCTGGGCCAGGCGGCGTCGCGCCGACTCGGGCCGCGGCGTGTTGGCCGACCCTACCACCGTCAGCAGGACGGGCAGCGAGCAGCGCACGATCTCCGACCCGTGGTCCAGGGCCCGCTCGGCGACGATGTGCTCGGAGTCGATCTCGACGATCGTCTCGGCGTAGGTGATCTGCGGGATGCCGAGCTTCTCGGCCAGCTGGGGGCCCACCTGGGCGGTGTCGCCATCGATCGCCTGGCGGCCGCACAACACGATGTCGAAAGGCCCGGCCTTCTGGACGGCGCACTGCAGGGTGTAGGAGGTGGCCAGCGTATCGGCGCCGGCGAACTTGCGGTCGGTCAGCAGGATCACCCGGTCGGCGCCCCGGAAGAGGGCCTCGCGCAGGACGCCCGCGGCCTTGGGCGGGCCCATGGTGATCACGGTCACGGTGCCCCCGCACCGCTCCTTGATCTGGAGGGCCATCTCCAGCGCGTTCAGGTCCTCGGGGTTGAAGATGGCCGGCAGCGCGTTGCGGTTCATGGTGCCGGCGTCGGTCATCACGTCGCCCGTGATGTTGTGCGTGTCCGGCACCTGCTTGACCAGCACTACCGAATCGAGAGGTTTCTGGTCGGTCATTCCTGTCCTGTTCTCCGGGGCCGCCCGGGTCGAGCCGGACGGGTGTACGCGGAAGGGTTCCCGGGTTGTGCTGCGTCCCGGGAGACGCATGTCGCGACGAGGGGTCCCTCCTCCGCGGCCCGCACAGGATAGCCGACTGAGGGGTCGGCTCGTTGGCTGCGCGGCGTATGTGCGACCATCCCCAACATGGCGACCGAATCGGACCTCTCCGAACTGCGCGCCCGGCTCGGCGGGGTGCGCGCTTTGCTGCTGGACCTGGACGGGGTGGTGGTGCTGAAGGGCCAGCTGCTTCCGGGGGCGGCCGAAGCCCTGGCCCGCCTGGACGCGGCCGGCATTCCCTTTGTCATCGGCACCAACATGTCGCTCCTGAGCCGGGTGGAGTTGGCCGGACACCTGGCCCGCGGCGGCGCGTCGGTGTCGCCGGACCGGATCATCAGCGCGGCGTCGGCGGCCGCGTCCCACGTGCGGCGCCGCTTCGGCGACGAGCCCGTGTACGTGCTGGTGGCGCCGGCGGCCCTGTCCGAGTTCGAGGGGCTGCGGCTGCTGTCCCACGAGGAGGCGGCGGCGCCGGGGGCGAAGGCGGCGGCCGTGGTAGTGGGCGACGCCGCCCGCGACTTCACCCCGGCCAACATGCAGAGCGCTTTCCGGCTGCTCCGGGGCGGGGCCCGCTTCATCGCCATGCACAAGAACCGCTGGTGGCTGACGCCCGCCGGAGAGGTGCTCGACGCCGGGGCCTACGTCGTGGGCCTCGAGTACGCCGCGGAGAGGCGGGCCCTGGTCACGGGCAAGCCGGCCCGGGCCTTCTTCGCCGAAGGGCTGCGGCGGCTGGAGGAGCTGGCAGGCCACTCTCTGGCGGGCGGCGAGGTGGCGATGGTCGGCGACGACCTGCTCAACGACGTTCGCGGCGCCCAGCGGACCGGCCTGCGTGGCGTCCTGGTCAAGACCGGCAAGCACGGCGAGGCGGACGTGGCCCGGCTCTCGTCCGGGCGTAGCGCCGTCGTGCCGGACGCCGTGGCGCCGTCCCTCGCCGAGGTCGCCGAGGCCCTCGTTCTGCCTCGCGGCCGCCGACCCTCCTAGGGAGCGCCGGCCACCAGGGGCCCGCGACCGAAGAGAGCTCGAGTGGGGGTCAGGTTGAGGTATCCAATGGCGCCTGTGTGGACCACGAGGCCGAGGATGCTTCTGGCCTCGAATTCCCAGATGATGCCCGCGGCGACGGTGATGGCCAGCACTCCGACACTCAGCGCGATGGCCGCCGGCCAGGCGTCCTTGCGCATCGACCATAGACGCCAGGCGACGGCCGCGCCGCCTCCCGCAATGGCCAGATAGCCCACGGCCATGCCCAAGTCCACGGCGGCCCAGTCCATCTCGTCGAACCGGGCGCGCCAGCCGAACCAGTACCAGAAGTCGGCGGCCACGCTCAGGCAGATGAGCGCGGTCACGACCTCGACGACCACCAGCACGACGACGCCGAACGGACGAGTGGCGGCCGCCCGGTAGCCTGGCGCGCCGGGGCTCGCGGCACCGGGTTGAGGCGTAGCCGGGTGGGCCGCGCTGCCGGGCTTGGGCGGAGCAGTCGGGGCGCCGGGCTGGACGCCGCCGATCGCCGGGTCCGCGTCATCGGCCGCGGTTATCGGTGGCTGGCCGAGCTGGGCGAGGAGCTTGTTCACCGCGTCGCGGCAGATCGTTCTCGGCAGCACGCCCACGATGCCACCCGGCGCGATGGACTTGTACTCGGGGATCAGGAACAGGGCGCCGATGCGGGCCGATAGTCGGGCGTGGATGAAGCCCTCGACGCGAACGTTCTTGCCGGACTGCCGGACGACGCACATCATCTGGCCGGTCAGCAGCCCCGATCCACGGACGTAGTGACGGCTCCCGTCCTGTTCCACCTCGTCGAGCGCGAAGCCGTTGGCGCTGGCCCACGCATCTGCGATGGGCGCGACGTCGGATTTGACCTGGAAGTCCCTGATCGACCGCTGTGCCACCTGGCCCTCCTCTCATGCACGAGCCTCTCGCAGCCCGGAATCCACGAACCCACCAAGGTTAGCCAAAGGGTGGGCTCATCGCTGCCTGCCCGTGACCCTGGGCTTACGGTCCGTCTCGCGGCCGGGCGCGTGTCTGGGCCATCTGCGGGAGGCATTCGGCGCCCCCCGCGCTAGACTTGAGCCGGTGGCTGCGCCCTGCTGCGGGCGCGCGAACCGCGGCGGTGCAGCCAGGTCCAGGTGCGACGGCACCAGGAGGCGTTCGGTATGGCCGCGACGTCAGAGCCCCGGCTCAAGATCACATACGCCACGCTGCGCAACGACAACGAGCAGCTCCACGCTTCCTACGACGCGGGTCTGGAGATCGCGCGCGGGGAGCTCGGCAAGATCCACGGCCTGTTCATCGGCGGCAAGTGGCGCCCGGCAAAGGAGACGTTCGAGAAGCATTCGCCGATCGACGGCACCCTGGTGGGTCGCTTCGCCAGAGGGACGCGAGACGACGTCCGCGACGCCGTCGCCGCGGCCCGCGCCGCGGCGCCCGGCTGGGCGGCCACTCCGTGGTTGGAGCGAGTGGCCGTCATGCGCCGCATGGCGGACCTCATCAGTGAGCGGCAGATGGAGCTGGCCGCGCTGATGGCAATCGAAGTTGGCAAGAACCGCCTCGAGGCCCTCGGCGACACGGAAGAGACGGCCGATCTCATCCGCTACTACTGCGACCAGTTCGTGGCCAACGAAGGCTTCGACCGGCCCATGGGCAACCTGGGCGACACCACCGTCCACACCCGCTCGGTGCTGAAGCCGCACGGCGTGTGGGCGGTCATCAGCCCCTTCAACTTCCCCCTGGCCCTCTCGGGCGGACCCTCGGGCGGGGCGCTCGTGGCGGGCAACTCTGTTGTCTACAAGCCCTCCAGCGACTCGCCGCTGTGCGGGGTCAAGCTGGCCGAGATCGCCGAGCAGGCGGGCCTGCCGCCGGGCGTCTTCAACATGGTCAGCGGTCCGGGCGAGACGGTCGGCGTTGAGCTGGAGGAGAACGAGGACATCGACGGCCTGCTCTTCACCGGCTCGTTCGAGGTCGGCTTCGACCACATCTTCAAGACCTTCAGCAAGCGCTACCCCAAGCCGGTCGTGGTCGAGATGGGCGGCAAGAACCCGGCCATCGTCAGCGACGAAGCCGATCTGGAGGAGGCGGCCGAAGGCGTGATGCGCTCGGCCTTCGGCTACGGCGGCCAGAAGTGCTCGGCCTGCAGCCGGGTCTTCGTCCAGGAGGCCGCGTACGAGCCGTTCCTCGAGGCCCTCGTCGCCAAGGTGAAGGCCATCACGATTGGCGACCCCACCGACCGCAGGATCTGGCTGGGACCGCTCGTCAACGCCAGGGCGGCGGCCAAGTACGATGCCGCCATCGCCGAGGCGAAGCGAGACGGCAAGGTTCTCCTGGGAGGCGAGCACGTGGCCGGCCACGGCACCGACCTGTACGTCGTGCCGACGATCGTCACCGACCTGCCAGCCGACCACCGCATCTGGCACGAGGAGCTGTTCGTGCCGCTGGTCGCGGTGGCTTCGTACAAGACGCTGGACGAGGCGATCGCCCGAGCCAACGACACGGTCTACGGCCTGACGGCCGGTTTCTTCAGCGAGGATCAGGACGAGGTGGATGCCTTCGAGCGGGCCATCCGCGCCGGCGTGATCTACATCAACCGCCGCGCCGGTGCGACCACCGGCGCCTGGCCGGGCATCCAGCCCTTTGGCGGCTGGAAGGGCTCGGGCACCACCGGCAAAGCCTCGGGCGGCCTGTACTACGTCCAGCAGTTCATGCGCGAGCAATCGCAGACGGTCGTGGACTAGCGATGGTCGAAGCCCAGGCGGTCGAAGAGCTGGTCATCCGTCGAGCCGAGCGATCGGACGCGGCGGCCCTGGCCGAGCTGGCCGGGGAGCTTGGCTACCCGACCGAACCGTCCGACATGGAGCGGCGGCTGGCTGCCTTGCCGCGGGGCGATGACGTCTGGGTCGCGGTCATCGACGGCCGGGTCGCCGGCTGGGCGCACTGCACCGTCCGGCGCTCGCTCTTGATCGAGCCCCATATCGAGGTCATGGGCCTGGTCGTGGCTGAGCCCTGGCACGGTCGAGGAGTCGGCCGGCATCTGATGGCCGCCGCGGAGCAGTCGGCCCGGGCGGCCGGCGTCGGCTCCGTCCGCCTCCGTTCGGGCATCCACCGCGAAGGCGCCCACGCCTTCTACCTGGGCCTCGGCTACCGCGAGCAGAAGCGCCAGGCGGTCTTCGTCCGGGACATGAAGGCCTAGGCGGGAACGAATCGCCTATCGCGGCGCGCCATAGTGGGTGTGGTTTCCGCATCAATCGAAGCTGACGGGGTGGGCCGGCACATGACAGCCGTCGCGGGATCTGTGGTGATCGCCGCTCGCGCCGGCGATCAGTCCGCGTTTGCCGCGCTCGTCCGCCTCGAGACTCCCCGTGCCTACCGGCTGGCGCTGTCCATCATCGGCTCGCCTGCCGAAGCCGAGGAGGCCGTCCAGGACGCATTCCTTCGGGCGTGGCGAGACATCGGCAGCCTCCGAGATGCGGATTCCTGGCCGGCCTGGTTTCGTCGCCTGACCGTGCGGGCGGCCATAGACAGGGCCCGCCGTCGAAACCGGATCCGTGAGATCGACCTGGAGGCCGCTTCTCAGGCGGAGGCGCCCCACTCGGGCCTGGGCCCGGACGAGAGCCTGGCGATTCGTCAGGCATTCGATTGCCTGCCGGCCGAGGACCGGGCGATCCTGGCCCTCCGCTACTACGTAGACCTGGAAGTCCCAGACGTCGCGGCGACGCTGGGCATTCCTGTCGGAACCGCCAAATCACGCCTCCACCGCGCCCTGGAGCGGCTTCGGTCGCAGATGAGGCTCGAGCCATGAACCCGGAAGACCGTCTGTCCAGCATGTTCCACCGGCGCCTCGACAACGCACGGCCATCGGCCGGGCTGGAGGAGCGGATCGTCGATCGGATCGCTGCCGTGGATAGACCGCGCGGTCGGCCCCACGTGGCTCTGGCGGCGGTCCTGGGCCTGGGGGTCGTGCTGGTTCTCGTGCCGCTCGTCGTCGGCGGTCTGGCATGGCTCAGCGAGTCGAACTCGCCCAGCCCCAGCGGCTCCGCTACTCCCTCGGTTTCACCGTCGGCGTCGCCGACGCCCGCGCCGTCAGCCTGGCCCTCGAGCTCCGTCTGGGTGACGGCCGACGGCCTCGCTCACTACTCGGGCTATGGCCTGGCCTTCGACTACCCGGCGAGCTGGCAGAGCCACGAGCTCGATCAGGGCACCCCGATGTTCAAGGAGATCGCCAGCTTCGGGAGCGGCGAGGTGGAAGTAGTGGTGAGCCTGCTCAGCGTCGCCGCGGGCCCGCACCAGAGTGGCGCGGCCATCGACCCCGACGATCCGGCCGGCATCCAGAACGGGCAGGCCTACACGACCATCGGAGGGCTGCCGGCCATCCAGGAGCCGACCCAGCGGTCGGGTATCAGGTTGGGCTACGGGTATCCGAGCCTGCGCTGGACGCTGTCGGTTCCGGGCAAGGTCGCAGATCGGTTTGCGGTCTATGTCACGATCGGCCTGCCTGCGGCGCCATCCATCGAGGACCAGGTAGAGGCCTTGGTGGCCAGCATTCGCTACGAACCGCCTGTGTCCGCCCCGGATGCGAGCGACGGACCCGGGATCGCGGCCGGCGCCCTGAATCAGCTCAGAGCGGAGAGCGATGCCTACTCATGCTTCCCGAACGAGTCGGGCACGAGCAGCACCAGCGTCGTGACTCGTCTGCCGGCCCTGCCCGACCTTCGGAAGGCCCTGCCCGTCGCGTGCTCGGCGCAGATCGAACCCTGGGTGACCGGCATCTGGAAGATGACGCTGACCGAGTCCTGGACTGCCGCCGAGGATCGGGCGTCGGGGACGTATGTCACCGTCGTGTGGATCGATGCGGACGGCGCAGTGTGGCTGCCCCCGCCGCTCGAAGAAGTCCCCTCGGACGTACCCTACTGGCCCTGACCTGGTTCCGGGCCGGCGGTCGCCTTCGGCTATACTTGGGGCAGTATCCAGGCTGCATAATCGGCATCCCGCCGGGCGCGCCGCGCCGCCGCGAATCGGTGCCGCCAGGCCGCAGCCGGTCGAGGTGCACCCGTGTCTTCGCTCGCTCAGGCCAAAGTCCCGCACATCGCTACCGAGCTGCCCGGGCCCAGGGCCCGCGCCCATCTCGATTTCGACAGGCAATGGACGTCGCCGAGCGTGCCCCGCGCCTACCCGCTGGTACCGGTTCGGGCCGAAGGCTGCGTGATCGAGGATATCGACGGCAACCTGCTGCTGGACTTCAACTCCGGCATCGCGGTCACCTCCACCGGCCACTGCCACCCCGACGTGGTCAAGGCCGTCCAGGAGCAGGCCGGCAAGCTCATCCACTACAGCGCCGACTTCTACATCCCTGTCTACGCCCAGGCATGCGCCGAGCTGGCCCGCATCGCCCCCATCAAGGAGAAGTGCCGGGTCTTCCTGGGCAACTCCGGCACGGAGGCGATCGAGGGCGCCGTGAAGCTGGCCCGCTTCGCCACCGGGCGCCAGAATCTGGTCGCTTTCCTGGGCGCCTTCCACGGCCGAACGTACGGCTCGGTCTCGCTGACGGCATCGAAGGCCAAGTACCACGCCGGCTTCGGGCCGATGCTGCCCGGCGTCTACCACGCTCCCTTCGGCAAGGTGGCCGACCTGGCCTGGTTCGAGGAGGTGCTGTTCAAGCACCTGGTGCCGGCTAACGAGGTGGCGGCCGTGGTCGTCGAGGCCATCCAGGGCGAGGGCGGCTACGTCGTCCCGGAGGACGGCTTCTTGCAGGGCCTGCGCCGCATCTGCGACCAGCACGGCATCCTGCTCATCGCCGACGAGGTCCAGTGCGGCGCCGGTCGCACCGGCAAGATGTGGGCTATCCAGAACTGGGGCGTGGAGCCGGACATCGTCGCCGTGGCCAAGGGGATCGCCTCGGGCATGCCGCTGGGCGCCTTCGTCGCCCGCGAGTCGTTGATGACGAAGTGGGGCCCGGGCGCGCACGGGACCACCTACGGCGGCAACCCGCTGGCCTGCGCCGCGGCTCTCGAGACGATCAAGCTCCTGGAGGGCGGGCTGATGGCCAACGCCGCGGCCCGGGGCGAGCAGCTGCTGCCGGGGTTGAAGGCGATCGCCGCCCAGAACAAGGGATTCATCAAGGACGTGCGCGGGATCGGGCTGATGATCGGCGTCGAGTTCGACACCCACGACCGCGCCGCGGCCGTGGAGCTGGCCTGCTTCCGGCGCGGGCTGCTGCCGCTGGAGGCCGGGGAGTCGGTCATCCGGATCGCGCCGCCCCTGGTCTTGACCGAGGAACAGGCGGCCACGGGCCTTCGGATCTTCGGCGAGGCCGTGGCCGAGGTGGCGGCGGGCTAGGCGAGGCGGGCCCCGAGCGCCGCCCTGAGCGTAGCGAACCGGCCCCGCGGCGCGTCTCATAGCGTTCGAAGACGGCTCCGGGTTGGGCGTCTTCCGGCGAATACGGGACGAAAGCGACGCGTTCGCCGGCCGGCGCTCGGAGAGCTAGCCGAGCGTGACAACCTGGGGACCTCGCACCGGCTCAGGCCGGGGAGGCAGAGATGTTTCGCCTGAACGTGGGCTTTCCATCCTTCGGCGGCGGAGCCGGGCACATCATGTCTCTCGTTCTCGGCGCGGCGCTTGCGGCTGGCGCGTGTACCAGCGTTTCGTCCGCCGACGCGGCCCCGACCGGATCGTCCGCCGCGACCCCGGGCGCGCAGACCGCTATCCCCACAGGGCAGCCGACGGCCTCGGCCACAGAATCGCCGGCCGAGTCTCCCGCCGAGTCGCCCTCTCCCACGCCCTCGCCGGCGTCCACGCCTCAGCCGACGCCTAAGAAGACGCCCGCTCCCCAGCCCGGCCATTTCGCCGCGGTGGCGCTCCCGAGTGGCGGCGGCTACGACGCGGCGGCGCTTCTGCCCAACGGCAAGGTCCTGTTGGTGGGCGCAGGCAAGCCGCAACTCTACGACCCGGCCACCAACAGCTTCTCGCCCGCCGGCCCGATGGTCCAGGAGCGGTCCCGTCCGGCTCTGGCCGTCCTGCCTAACGGCAAGGTGCTCGTGATAGGTGGGAATACCTTCGGTTGCTGCGCGGTGCACAACATCGATTCCATCGAGCAGTACGACCCGGCGACCAACCGCTTCACGCTCCTCGTCCCGGAGATGTCAAGCGGCGACTACCACTCGGCGACGCCGCTTTCCGACGGCACGGTCCTGCTCAGCCAGGGGTCGGCCTGGGTCGATTCCGGGTGGGTGCGCGTGTCTACGCTGTTCGATCCGGCAACCGCCACCTTCATGCCTGTCGACAGCAGCCTTCAGGCACCAGGTGGCGCGGTACCGGTGGTGCTGGCCGACCACTCCGTCCTCTTCGTGGGCGGGTTCTCGGAGAACGGGTACGTCTTGAAACCGATCTCAACGGCCATGAGGTACATGCCCGCGGCACGCCAGTACGTCTCGGTCTCGGCAACGACGACGGCGCCCCGCGGCTGGTCGACGGCAACGCCTTTGAAGGACGGCCGGGTGCTGATAGTCGGCGGCGTGATCTACAGCACGGATGCCGTCTGCCCCGGACAGTGCCTGACCTCCTCGGAGATCTACGATCCGGCGACCCAGCAGTTCACGGCGTCCGGGTCGATGACCTATGGCCGGGCCGGCGCGACGGCCACCCTCCTGCCCTCGGGCGACGTCCTGATCACGGGCGGCACGTATGGCACCGTCGCCGAGATCTGGTCTGCCGGTACCTTCCACGTGACTGCCGGAGAGATGACCCACGAGCGCTGGGAGACTATCGCCGTGCTGCTGCCGAACGGGCGGGTGCTGGTCGTGGGAAACGGGACAGCGGACCTCTACCAGC
>Ga0307439_1000851_pt1 | contig 20284 bp, 19 predicted proteins | sample SalMarWE160490MG_FD_202142 | JGI IMG/M metagenome (GOLD analysis project Ga0307439, IMG submission 202142) | Salt marsh sediment microbial communities from the Plum Island Ecosystem LTER, Massachusetts, United States - WE1604-90 | ecosystem: Environmental > Aquatic > Marine > Intertidal zone >... | reverse complement strand
TCTCAATGTCGAAGGAACCGCTAGTACTGACATCTAAAGCTGTTGACGTCAAAGCATAACCGTCATGATCGGTATCGATTGCCCATTCGCCGTTACCGGTCTCAATACTAAGACCTGCTTGAGTCATATCGACCTTGTCAATATCAATCGTACTGGCAGTACCGACGTGAATCTTGACGTCACCGGTGCTGGTGTTGAGCATCGTTATGCCGTTAAAGGCAGTTGCACCTGCAATACGCTCGATTTCGGCGGCCATTTCTGCAAACTCAGAGTTCATAATCTCCCGCTGGGCGGAAGAGTATGACCCTGTTGCAGCCTGCTCGGCCAGCTCTTTCATACGAATGAGGTTCTCATCGACGACAGCCAAAGCACCTTCCATCGTCTGCAGCATACTAATGCCGTCCAGGGCATTACGTGAACCCTGCTGCAGTACAGCGACCTCTCCCCGAATTAACTCTCGAACAGCAAGGCCGGCTGCATCGTCCTTCGCGCTGTTGATGCGCAGGCCTGATGCGAGCCTTTCGACTGACTGGGCCAGAGCATCATAGGCGGTACCCAAGTGACGCGCAGCATTTGCCGACATAAGATTGTTCTTAATTGCTAACATATTTTTGACTCCTTAAAAAAAATACCAAACAAATTTTTTTGGCCCTATCAAAAGCCCCCGAAATAGTAATTTTATACGTGCAACAAGCACGCCGGAAATACTTGCTTCCAATGGCCTTTATCGACCCAAAAAGAAGAGACTTGAGGAATTTTTTGGATGCAAATAGCTGCAAAATCGTTGGACCGGTAATCCGGATGGAATCGGGATTGATATCGCAGAGGAGTTGATAAAAACAGCAAAAAAATCGTAAAAATTATATGAGGTTATCGGACAATTCAGACGGGAATTTGCGAATTGATGCTCTGCTTCATTCGCCAGAGGCTTCAGGATTTATCTATGCTAACATATTTATGCCATCACTAATGAGCGTCTCCTGTAATTCGGAAATGTTCTCGTAGCTATTATTGTTTATTAACCATTCGTTAATCCCGTTAGTATCAGGATTATTTCCCCCCAAATGTGAGTTTGTTGAGTCATGTTGTTGGGTCCAGCCGTTTTGCGGAGATTGGTCTTTAAGGGCCTCTTGTTTCGGCTGTTCCTCCTCGGAGAGCACCACTTCAAGCCGCCTTATCTGAATGCCTGATTCCTTAAGGTTTTGGATTATCTGCGGTAGTGCCTGCTGTATCTCTATTCTGGTTTGTGTCTTGCTAACTTCCAATAGGCCTATTATTTGGTCGTCCTGCTCCTGGAATTTTATGAAAACCTTCCCCAGTTCCGGTGGATTGAGGCGAACTGTAATCTGCTGGTTCTGTCCTTCTTGGGATAAAGGTTTGTGAATAGATTCAAGAATCTGTTTGCCAATATCTGCATGAGTCTCGCTGGGCGAAGTTTGTCCCGCTGGATTGTAGCTCTTTGCGCCCTCTGCAGAGTTGGTGGATTGCTCTGTAACGGGAGTTTGTGGGTTGTTGTGAGAGAGTATTTGTTCGAGGTCTGAATTAGAGCTATTGTTAGAGTTCGAGCTGTTGCGATTTTTTGTTTGGCCGCTGGATACCTGAACGTCTGTTACATTCAACTCTTGTATAGTAGCATTATCTGAGAGTTTATTCCCCGTACGCGGGGACTCTTTGCCGTTGCTACCTGATGATTCTGAGAGTATTTCGTGGGCGGCTGCTTTAGTATCAGATGGTTTATTGGCGACCGGTGTAGATTTTTCCGGAGCAATCTCGACAGGCTGAGACTGGGGCTCGGTGAATTTGGTCTTAACCGGTGGAAAGTTGGAATTCAACGCCGGCGTTTTTTCATTGCCGGGGATTGCTGACCTATCTGTCGTAGCCGCTTCTTCGTTGGTAGTAGTTGTCTTGCTGTCGTTATCAACAAGAGTTTCAGGCGTCAATTTTTTACCGTCCCCGCCAGCCACAAGCGGGGGTGTTTTGTTACCATTGACAACAGACGAAGTGTCCGCCATAGCTGTTTTTTCGTCGGCAGCGGTTCTTGTGCTGTCGGCATTAACAAGGGCATCGGGAATCAGCTCTTTGGCGTTTTCCCCATTGGTTGGAGCTTTTGTGGGTACGACAGTACTATTTGAAATTGGTATCTTATCAGTATTTTTGCCCCCGCCAGCCACAAGTGAGGGCTGTGTATCGGCAGTAGGTGTACCCTCTGATGTGTTAGATAAAACGGTTTGGAGTTCAGGTTGCCCCTTGGATGTCTCCGGCAGAACGTTTTTGAGTCCAAGCTGACCCTTGTCAGTGGTTACGAGCAGTTTGATTTCGGCTGATTTGGCTGCTTGCCCGGTAACAGGAGGGGATTTCTCAGCTTTCAGATTGGCTATCAATTGGGCAAGTTGGCGCCCGGTTTTCGGCTCCATTTTTGTGGCGGCCTCTTTGACGAGCACCCCAGGTGTAATTGGGGCTTCTGGAGCCGAAAGGGATTGGGCAGGATTCGCCTTGGAAGGTATCGCAGAAGCCGGGTCTTGTTTTTCTGATTTCGTTCTATCCTGTGCTTTCTGGGTCGTTTTACTCATTACTGTTTCGCGAAGCGTATGGCGAAAATCTTGCGTAGGCTTGTTTACAGGCTCATTTCGGGTGATAAAAGGCGTATTATCGGTCGTTGTTTGTTCAAGAGTGTTAGGAGGCGGTGGAGTGTCATCTGCGGACGGGGAAAACCGCGTGGCATTTGTGAATGTATTAGGTTTGGGTGCAGGAGGGGCCGCGACGGCTGGTCCCGCAAACAACATATTATCGATTGTCAACAAGTTCGTATTCATACACTCTAACCCATAAAGCCAACATAATAATAGCAACTATTGTGCCAGTATTTGTGAAGCGACTCCTGCTAAATGATAACACTTTGCTGATACTGAACTTATGAATACTAAAAGGATGGCGATTGTTCGATAATGCCTTGCTGTTAGCGGTATTCATGGAGAAATATTCTGGTTTAGGAAAGAATTTCCGATTTGGTTGAAGGGTTCGTTAAAGGACCTTGCCGGAAGTATGGGCATGTAAAAAAAGAACGCCATTGTATAAAATCCTGACATCACTGCTGCCGCCCAAATAAGCGATTATTTGGGCTTAGGGCGGTTTTTCACACAGCATAAGGGTTAATATGCTGAAAATGACCGGCTTTAAGCGTTTGGCACGATTCTTGCTTATATTTCTTTAGAGACAAGGTTTGTGCAGGGATCCCGCTTTGCGGGAATCCATAGATATTGGGAAACTTCAGATGTCTAAGACAAATAGCATAATGGCTCTCATTGAGGCCGGTATAAGAGCCGAAGGCCTTCGCCAGAAAGCGATCGCCAATAATGTTGCCAATCTTGAAACTCCGGGATACCGCAGGATTGATGTCAAGTTTGAAGAGTTACTTGCCAAGTCCCTGGATTCATCCGGGTCAGTTGACCTTAGTGAGCTTGAGCCGCAGATTTATCGGCCCAAACAGACACCGGTAAAGTCAAACGGCAACGATGTTAGTTTGGAAAACGAAGTGGGTGCAATGATTAAAAATAGTCTTCGCTACCAGACATATATTCGGCTGCTCAACAAGAGGTACAGACAGATTGAATTGGCAATGAACGTAGGCGCAAGGTAGTAATCCATGTGGTTAATTGGTGACTAGTGACTAGTGAGTGGTGAGTAGTGAGTATTCAGCTCATCAATTAACCAATTAACTAATTAACCAGATGAGGGACAGAGCAAATGAAAGTTGACAATCTCTTCGGCCCTATAGATATAGCAATTTCGGGTTTGCGAGCACAGGGCAAACAGATGGAAGTGATTTCGTCGAATGTTGCCAATGCCCGCACAACCGATGCCGGCAAGGGTGAGCCTTATCGCAGACTCGAAGCGATGTTCAAATCAGAGGGCGAATTGGGCGGTGTTGAGCTGGACGAAATACTTCCGGATATGGGTGATTTTCTTAGGGTTTACGACCCCGGCAGCCCTCGGGCGGATGAGGATGGATACGTTGCTATGCCCAACATAAGTTTGCCGGCTGAGATGATAAATCTGAATATTGCAACGCGGGTATATCAAGCCAACGTAGCGGTTTTGAAGCGTTACCAGCGAATGGTGGAAAGCACGCTCGAATTACTTCGATAAGTTAGAGGATAGGCTATGGTTAATTTGAATGCAAATGTAAGTGGGGTCCCAAACCCAATGAAGGGAATTTGGGAACCCCGCTCGGTACAGCCCAGGGCCAATCCCGATTCCTCCGGGATGCCGAAAGTAGGAGGTTCCGACGACAAGAAGGCAGACTTTGCTAATGCTGTGAAGAACTACATATCCGAGGTTGATGACCTTCAACAGTCCTCAAATATGTCCATAAAGGATTTGTTATCGGGTAAGAATGAGGATATCACCTCGGTGATATCAGCGGTGGCTAAAGCTGATATAAGTTTCAAGCTTCTTGTGGGCGTTAGAAATAAGCTGATTGAAGCGTACAAGCAAACTATGAATATGCCGTTGTAATTAGTGAGTAGTGAGTAGCCAATTAACCACTAACCAATTAACCAATTACTACTCACAAATTGATGAAGGGACTTAATGAACTTTTTCCAAAAGATAATGGTGGTTTGGCAAAAGATAGGTCTCGTTCAGCGGGCCTTGCTTATTGCGCTTTTTCTTACATTTGTTGCTGCCGGTGCTCTGCTTACTTATTGGGCCCGCAGGCCTGATATGAGAATGCTATACCAGGAAATTGCGCCCGAAGAGGCGGCTAAGATTACAGAGAAAATCAGTGATAAAGGCATTGCTTACGAATTACGAAACGGCGGGACAAGTATCTATGTGCCAAAAGAACAGGTATATCAGCTTCGTTTGGATATGGCAAAAGAGGGTCTTCCGGTAGGTCAGCAGGGCGGTTACAAGATATTTGATAATGAAAAAATCGGCGTCAGCCCGTTCGTCCAAAGCGTCAACCTTAAGCGAGCGCTACAGGAAGAGCTTGCCAAGAGCATCCAAATGATAGACGGTGTCGTTCACGCCCGTATCCATATAGTAAGTCCTGAACAAACGCTTTTTACACCTGATGCCGGCAAAAGCACCGCTTCTGTGGTTCTTCGACTAAGACCGGGTTATAAATTAAGCGCTTTGAATATCGCAGCAATTACTCATTTGGTCTCCGGCAGTGTTGAAGGGCTTACATCCGAAAATGTTACCGTGATAGACAGCCAGGGGAATCTTCTTTCTCGTGAGTCTGACCCAACTATGGCCAGCGGGGCAAGCACTGTTCAGGATTACAGGGAAAGGGTGGAGCAGAACTTAGCGAACAAGGTTGAGGATATGCTTGCTGCTGTTTTGGGACCCGGCCGGGCAACGGTAAAGGTTAGTGCCATTATTGATATGAACAGCGTTAGCACCGTTACAGAAAAGCTTGACCCAAAGGGAGTTGCTACTACAGAAGAGATTACAAACAATTCTGAAACTGGAGCCGGCACACCATCGGCAGCGGGCGAGCCGACCATACCGGGAAGTATAAAGAAAGATGAAACAATTATTACTGAATACGAGATCGGCAAGACTGTAACACAGGAGGTTGTTTTTCCGGGCCAAATAAAATCTCTGAAAGTAGCGGCATTTGTTGACTTGTCGATATCAGACGCTAATGATGCAAGTTCCAGTGGTACCGCCGCAAAGATAATGCAAGAATCTGATGTGGTGGCAATTATCCAAAACGCTCTTGGTCTTAAGGATGAAACTGCAATCAAAGTAGTTGATGTTAAGTTCAATCGTCCGCTTGAATCACTCGTTGAGGAAGAGCCTTCCAGTTGGCCTCGCTATATAGCAATTGCCCGCGCGGCTTCTTTAGGCATTATGGCAGTTTGCGCGCTGCTCGTTCTTCGTATATTTCGTGGTGCAAAGACTAAGGTGGCATCGACTGCCGCAGCAGGGCAATTGTCCGAAGCAGAAGGGGCCGCCGGGCTTCTTCCAGGTGGGGGTGGGGGTAGCTCAGAACCAATAGTCTTGCGCAGACAGATAGCCAGTGCTTTGGAACATGACCCTGAGCACGTCAAGCAATTGTTTGCCAGTTGGCTCGAAGAAAAGGCAGAATAAAAATTGCTATGCATGAATCGTGATGCGTACAGTGAAACAATAAGCAACACGATATACAAGGCACAAATATCGAATGCTGAGCAAGGAATATCAAATTTCGAGCAGGAAATTTCTTCGAACGAGAAATAAGGCAGGTATCCGTCCGTTGCGGCCTTCTGACTCGTCGCGGCGAAGGCCGAGGCCGCAGCAGGACAGTCGGCCCCGAGATACGAAAATGGTATTGACGGGTAAACAAAAGGCTGCAATGTTGTTGATGAGCCTGGATTCAGCAACCGCTGCTGAGCTGCTCAAGGGTGTTGACGCCAAGGTGGTTCAGGAATTGGCAGTGGAATTGGCGCATCTGGATGCCGCTGGTTTCAGCAGGAGCAGGCAGAGCTTGAAACTTGCCCGGCAGTTCTGTAATTCGCTGCAGCCCAATCAGGGTTTTCACCTTAATGGCTTCCTAAAAGAAGTATTGAAGAGTACCGTAGGTGATGAGAAGACAGAGCATATCCAGACCGGAATACAGGAACTGCTGTACAAAGACGACCCTTTCATATCTATTCGTTCCGCCGAGTCTCAAACGGTAGCATCGGTTCTGGAGAATGGGCACCCTCAGATTGCTGCGGTGGTTTTATCGGAACTGCCGGCGGAGAAAAACTCGGAGGTGCTCAGCTTTTTGGACTGGGGTATCCGAGTAAGTGTTGTCAACAGGATGAGCAGTTGTGGGGCTATGAGCGCCGATGCAAAAGCACAGATAGCAGAAACAGTTTGCAGACGTCTTAAGGCTATTGCTACTCCCGTACTTTCTTGCGAAAGCAAGAACGGGGGCGCAGGTGGAGCTATACCAATACGGTCTGAATCGTCTTTAAGAAAATTGGCTGTTGTTTTGCGAAACCTGGGTAAAGAGATTCGAGATGGGCTGCTTAGCGTCATACAGGGCAAGGACAGACGAGCCGGTGAAATGGTAGCTGACTTGATGATAGTGTGGGAGGATGTTCCACAACTTACTGACAGGTCGCTGCGGAAGGCATTGAGAAGAATTGACGCAAAGAAATTAGCGTTGGCATTGGTCAAGGCCGACAATAAGCTCGTTCAGAAAATAAAATCCAATATCTCTGAGCCAATGGCCGTTGTTCTGAATGAGCAGGCGTTACTTGTGTCAGCTTACGGAAAGGAAGATATTGAGCAAACCAGAGAGGAAATTGTCCAGGTCTTGCGGGAAATGAATGAGAAAGGTGAGCTTGCATTTATAGAAGAATGATGCGATGTTGACGGGTAAACAAAAAGCTGCGATGTTGTTAATGAGTCTGGATGCTGCGACTGCTACTGAACTGCTTAAGGGACTCAACGCCGAAGATATTCAAGAGATTGCTATGGAGCTTGCGCGAATCGACACATCGGAGCAGCGCGACGCCAGGGAACAAGCGAAGGTTGCCCAGGAGTTCTTTAGCTCACTTCAACAAAAGCAAGCTCGTAAATTTAGTATGAAAACTTTTCTTAACGAAATGCTTGTAAGCGTACTTGGCAAAGACAGTGCCGAGAAAATCCAATCCCGGGTTAAAAAGGCTACGGGTGATAAAGACCTGTTTGTGGATATTCGTCTGGCCAGTATGGACGAATTAGTTCTTGCGCTGGAGGGTGAACACCCACAGACGATTGCTGTGGTACTTTCGGAGCTGGCTCCGAAGAAAAGTCAGGATGTTCTGTCGCGTTTGAGCGAAGAAGCTCGGCTTAAAGCCGTGTGCAGGATGACGAATCCTGAACTGGTGGGCAGCGGAGTAAAACAGCGGATGGCATTTACGGTTAGCGAACGGCTGAAGGGTCTCAAAGGAGAGACTCTTACGGAAAAACCGGAACAGACTTTACGAAAACTGGCTATCGTGTTAAGTGGTCTGGAAAAAGACCTGCGAGACCAACTACTTGATGAACTCAACAAGCATGATGAGGAAACATCCACAATGGTAAGGCGTTTGATGATAACGTGGGAAGATATTCAGTCAATAGCGGACAGGTCTATGCAGGAAGCGCTGCGAGCCGTGGAGCCGAGCAGATTAGCCGTGGCGCTTTATGGAGCGGATGAAGATATCGTGCAAAAAATACGCTCAAATATATCTGAGCGGGCTGCAGCTATGCTTGATGAAGAAATCTCATTGATGCAGGAGCCGCTGGAAAAGGAAGTTCTTGATGCCAGAGAAGAAGTTGTCGGTCCGCTGCGAGATGCCAATGAGCAAGGGACGCTTAGGGTGACAGGGCGATAACAGAATGACACAGACACTTACAGTCCATCTTGAGAAGCCAATTACCTCGGCTAAAATCCTGGATGATCCCGCCGGCGGTAAATTGTCCGGTCACGGCCGAGCGGATTCAGCAGCGAATGCCGAACAAATTCTGACGCAGGATTCGGAGGCTCAAAAAACTGCATTTTCGCAGGCTTACCAGGCAATTAATGTTGTGGTTACCAAGCTCAATCAGTTTTACGACAAATTATTTGTCGAGCACAAAGAAGAAATTGCCAAACTTTCGGTGGAAATTGCCAGAAAGATATTGATGCAAAAAGTAGAAGATGGTGCCTATGAAATAGAGTCTATCGTCAAAGAAGCACTCAACAATGCTCCGACGCGCCAGGATATAGTAGTGCATTTGAATCCTGAAGACTTTGCGCAATACCAGAAGGCACAGCAGGATGAACCAGACAGCGCCTTAGCCGGCATTAAGTTCGTTTCTGACCAAAATATTGGGCGGGCTGAATGCCTGCTTGAAAGCCCAAAAGGAATAATCGAATCGTTGATTAACGAACATCTGGAAAGAGTTGGTAAAGCACTTAAAAAGGCAGAATGAGTTATGGCTACGAGCCCCGTTAGAAATTCTGCAACAGGTCGTATGAGCCCATTAGAAGTCCCTGCTGTTGGCAGGACAGACGAGAGGTGTCTTAGTCCTGATGGGGCGATACAAAAAGGAAAGATTTCTAACGGGGCGAGTGAGGTTAGTAACAGTTTGATTGATTTTGAGAAGTTTCACTCGGCGCTTCGCAGCGTAAATTTGTTGGATTGTCAGGGTTTTGTGGTCCGGGTCTCCGGCCTGACGGTTGAATCTGCCGGTCCGGCAATAGGCTTAGGAGAACTTTGCGGTATCCAGATCCGTGATGGTCGGCGTGTGTTAGCTGAAGTGGTAGGTTTCCAGAATGACCATCTTATCCTGTTGCCGTTGGAGCATATAGATGGTATATCGCCGGGCGATACGGTAACCGCACGCACTACTGTCCGGCATATTACCTTGAGCGAAGGTATCTTGGGTAGGGTAGTGAACGGGTTGGGAGAGCCTATAGATAATAAAGGCCCATTAGCAGGGACGGATAAGAAGGCATTAGATGCAAGTAGTCCGCCGCCTTTGAGCCGAGAGAAAATTACCAGTCCTTTGGCTTTGGGCATCAGGTCGATGGATGGTGTATTAACCTTTGGCAAGGGGCAGCGCGTAGGTATTTTCTCGGGCAGCGGAGTGGGCAAGAGTGTTTTGCTTGGCGATATTGCCAATTCGAGTGAGGCAAATGTCAATGTCGTGGCGCTGGTAGGTGAGCGTGGCCGAGAGGTTCGGGAATTTCTCGAGGGAGACCTCGGTGCAGAGGGCTTGGCACGCAGCGTGGTTGTCGTTGCCACCTCGGATTCGCCCCCCATTCAGCGAGTAAAGGCGGCATTCGTAGCGGTTACAATTGCCGAATACTTCAGGGACAAGGGCAAAAATGTTTTGTTTATGATGGACTCTCTTACTCGCTTTGCCCAGGCCCAGCGTCAAATAGGTCTTGCCGCGGGTGAGCCCCCAGCGACAAAAGGCTACTGTCCGAGCGTGTTTTCACTAATGCCGAGACTTATCGAACGTTTAGGCTGTGCCGAAACCGGCAGTATTACAGGCATTTTGACCGTCCTGGTGGAGAACGATGATTTGGCTGACCCGGTGGCTGATAGTGCCAGGAGTCTGCTGGATGGGCATATAGTTCTGTCGAGGAAATTGGCTGAGAGGAGCCATTATCCCGCGGTGGATATTTTACAGAGTATCAGCCGATTGATGCCTGCGGTGGTCAGCAAAGAGCACCAGCTTGCCGCACAGAAGCTCAAAGAAATATACGCTATTTATATTGATGCTGAAGACTTAATAAATATTGGAGCGTTTTCGTCGGGCAGCAATCGACGTATTGACGGAGCGGTAGCCTTGATTGACAGGATAAACAGCTTCCTTATTCAGCCTATTCGGGAGAGAACCAATTTCAAAGAAACCGTCAAGCGGCTAACTGCTATTACCCGATCGTGGGATGAGCTGCTGGGTGCCCAAGCCCGGTAAATTACGTTCTGGGCACTCATCAGGTATTGAGAGTTAAAAATTGGAAATTAAATGAAACGGTTTGTATGGCGGTTACAACGTGTCCTTGACATAAGGAAAAAGGAAGAACAAAAAGCCAGAGCAGAATTGCTTGAGCTGACGGAAAGGTTAGCCCAGACACGAGGTGAGCTGCTGATACAGCAGAAGATGTTGGAGGATATAATTAATAGTTTAACCGGGGAAAATCCTAAAAAGCGATTAGGCAGGCAGGAATTTTTTCTCAAGTTTTCAGCGGCAAGTGATGAGCAAATTAAGAAACTCGAAGATAAAGTGAACGAGCTGGAATCACAACAAAGAGATAAAATTGCTGAAGTTTTAAAACTCAGAAGGTTAAAAGAGGGCATGGAAAAATTACGAACCGAAGCAAAGATGCAATTTATAAAGGAACAAGAGAAACTTGAGCAAAAACAATTGGATGAGGGAGCTACAGTTTCATTTGTTCGAAAAGAGCAGAGTAAAGTTAGGAGCTGAAATTTTGCAAAATTGAGGTTAGGCATATATTATTTAAGAAAATCAGCTTTTTCGATTTTCTTAAATAATTAGCTAACTTCTTATTAGGCAAGAACATACTGTTTGAAAAGAAAAAATCAAAAGCTTGTCCTCACGAAAGTGGGGGACAATTTTTTCTTTTCAAAGTATGCCTAACCTCGATTTTGCAAGAGTCTTGTTAGGAGAGAAACCAGTGAGTAAGAAACTGATAATAATCACGGCAGCAGCGGGACTGGTAAGTTTTGCCGGAGCGTTTGTCTTGGGGTGGCTTAATAAACCACCTTTGGCAAGCGGTCCCGATGAGTCGGGTCAGCCGACGCTTGCCGGCGGGGGGGCTGTTCCGGAACTGCCCCAGCCGGGAGCCGGTGTGATAGGTGCCGTTGGCACGGCTTCTGACATAGAGAAAAAAGCTATGACGGAAAAGCAGCTCAAGAATCTTGTCTTTGAGGTCAGGGAGAAAGTGCAGGAGTATAACAATAAGCTGCTGGATCTTGAGGTGAGGGAGCAGAGATTACAGATGGCCCAGGATACGTTAAAGCAGGACATCGAAAACCTCAATGATCTGCGAATCGAGCTTGCTACAATCGTCGCTAATCTCAAGGATGAGCGCGATAAGTTGCTCAAAAGCACGCTTGAGGTTGCCCAGACCGAGAAGGCCAACCTGGTATTAATAGCAGCTAGCTATGACAAGATGGATGCTTCCAGTGCAGGCAAGATAGTGATTAGTATGTGTACGAGCCAAACACAACCTGACAAGGTTGATAGCCAGAGCAGTGGCTTTGATGAGGCGGTTAAGATTCTGTACTATATGACAGAAAGGACCAAAGCCAAACTGTTGGCTGAGTTAACCAATACTGAGCCCAGGCTGGCAGCGTTTTTGACCCAGAGATTAAAACAAATAGTTGAAGGAAAATAGTCCTGTGGACATTGCAACGATAATAGGGATACTTCTTGGTTTTATGGTCATTACGACCGCTATTGTTGCCGGTGGTGGTTGGCAGATGTTCGTCCATCTTCCCTCAATGGCCATCACCATAGGGGGTATGCTTTGCGCTACGCTCATACACTTTTCACTCCCGCAGTTTTTGGGAATATTTTCGATAGTCAAGAAAACAATCATTGCAAAGGTGCCGTCACAGTCGGAGCTTATTCAAAAAATGGTTAATTACGCAGCAATCAACAGACGTGACGGAGCGCTGGCTTTAGAGCAGGAGATTCCCAATTTAGACAATTCATTTTTCATCAAAGGCTTGCAGATGCTCGTGGATGGACGGGATTCCGAACAAATTCGGGATTTTATGTCTATAGAGATTCAGTACCTTCAGGACCGCCATTCGACCGGCAAAAAGATTTTGGAGTTTATGGGGTCGGCCGCACCTGCTTTTGGGATGATAGGCACACTTATCGGTCTGGTGCAAATGCTCAGAAGCCTGGATTCGCCTGATGCGATTGGTGGGGGGATGGCGGTAGCTTTGCTTACTACTTTTTATGGTGCGTTATCAGCCAATTTGATTTTTATCCCATTGGCGGGCAAATTGGGGATTTATTCCAAAGCGGAAACAACCGCAATAGAGATGATTGTAGAAGGCGTCTGTGCTATTGCCCAAGGTGATAATCCGACCATTGTTCGAGAAAAACTCCAGGCATTTATCTCACAGGGCAGACGGGAAGAAGTAAAGGCTACTGTATAATGGGACGTGGGAGCAAACAGGCAGAATCCGATGAGGCTCAAGGCGCACCGGAATGGATGGTAACTTTCAGTGATTGCATGACGCTGCTATTGACGTTCTTTGTGCTTCTTTTGAGTTTCTCATCTTTCGATGATAAGGTTTTTCGGAAATTAAAAGCTTCTTTTTTGAAGGCTCTGCCCGGGGCCAGCCAGCCGGAAGAAAAAAATAGAGATGCAGTCCTGCCTACGGAGCAAATTGAAATGACACCGGAGTTGATCGAAGGCAGCGAAAAAGCTACTTTGCTTAAAGGATTGGAGGACAACTTAAAAGAAGATACGCCCACGGATTTCCGCCGCTGGAAGGTATTCTCAATCTCATCGGAAAGAATCTTTTGGGGTAAAGGTACGCTTATTTCGGCTGAAGGTCGTCGCATTATGACTACAATGGCGTCATTCTTAGAAGAAGTACCAAGCCGGATAGTTGTTAGCGAAAATAGGCCAGAGAGTGAAGAGGACGCTGAACAGCTTGGTTTGCCGCGGTCTTGGGCGGTCATAGAGTATCTAACAACCGAGCATAACCTCGATAAGAAGCGGTTCAGTATCTCGGCGGCAAGTACTCTGGCCCCGCACCAATTGAGCTTAGGCTCACGCCTAATTGGTGCGGGGAAACCTGAACGTACTGTCGAGATAGTTTTGTTAGAAAGGAGCATTTACGATTGAAAATTCACAGGTGAACTAAAGTGCCTAAAGTTTAGAATGCCTAAAGTGGTTGAAGCATGGATATCAGCAGATCAGAAAACCAGGATGCAGGTTATCAGCAGAGCAGGGTATCAGGAAAAACGAGCCTGATGTCCAGATAACCTAATGCCCACTACCTGGTAGTGTGATATGCTGATAGCCTGAAACTTTAGCTCACTTTAGGCACTTTATAATTTCCTTAATTGTCGGATTTTCAAAAGAAGTGTCCTGATATCCAAATGGCCAAAACGCAACGCTCAAAAACAGAAGAAAGTGGACCTAAAGTCCCGGGATATATCGTTACGTTTTCAGATATGGTGACGCTGCTGCTGACATTCTTTGTGATGCTATTAAGCCTTGCGACTGTACAGGACGAAGAAATATTTTACAAGGGCCGAGATTCCTTCTCGTTTGCGATTAGAAGCCTTGGAATTGGCATGCTTTTGGGTAGGAAACCAAAACCCGATTTCGGTCATGTTAAAATCAAGTATTTCATAAGCGAACCCGATAAGTTATTCGAGGGCAGGAGCATACATATAAAAGAGGAGAAAATTCGTCAGGTCTTCAATGAACTACGCCAGTCTATGAAGGCCATGCCGTCAGAATTAGCCGCAAAGAAAACCGATTTTTCCGTAACTAACATTCGCTTCGCACGCGGTGATGCACGCCTGGATAAGCCGGCAAAGCAGTTCTTAGGTGGCTTTTGCTCGCATTTGCAGCAGGATTCCGGTTCCAGGCCGGTTAAACTTTATGTGCTCGGTTTAGCCGGTGACCAGGCAGCCGAGAAAGACCAGTGGATACTTTCAGCTAAGCGGGCCAAGGCGGCGGCGGATTATCTCAAAGGTATTTTGTCTTCGGGGTCGGGTTTCCAAACGCAACGCAGTGCAATGGGGGGCTGGTCTAAGTGGTCTGTTTATTGGTGGGGAGCGGGGCCGGGAGGTGATTGGGTGCGACAGGATAGCCCGATTTACAAACAGTCGCAGATACTAATCGCAGTCCTCAGGGCCGACGATTAATTCGTGCCCGTGTCAAGTTTTTCGACAGTTTGTCCGATTGTGCACCAATTCTCGCATTGAAAATCCTGCTGACGGCCTACTAATGCCCATCTTGGCATTTCGGCACAGCATTTGCATACCAAACAAACAGAAGGTGCTCTGTTTGTGGACTGGGCTCCGAATGCACCACAAAATCGGAGCATGAGAATTATATTTGGTATTTTGCAGGGACCCCGCATTGCGGGAAACCAGCGTGGTGCGATACAGGAAAAAAATCGTTGTTTTTTTGATAACAGTTACGCTGGGCAGCGGTGTGCTGTTGGTCTGCTCGGCTCGACCGGCTACCGATGGAACAAAATTGGAAAATTCACCTGTACTCGCGTCACCGCAGGTGCAAGCAAAATCCAAAGCTGGCTCTCTGTTCGCAAATGACCCCAATTTTTCCAGCAGACCAGATGGCAGCGCAGGCAACCAGGAACTGTTCTTTAAGATGATGCTTTCGGTTTTATTCGTCGTTGCCCTGGGCGCAGCGGCGATTTACGTTTCAAAAAAATTTCTGCCAAAGATTACTAACCTGCCGGGTAAAGAGATTCGTGTCGTTGAAACAGTCCACCTCGGACCCCGCAAGGCGGTACATCTGCTCGAGATAGGCAATCAACGGTTGCTTATAGGCAGTACGAATGAAAACATCACGAGATTGGCTGACTTAACCACTGCCTTTACGGATTTGTCAGCACAGGAGGGAACCCGCCTTGCGGGAACCCGAATAGATAATAATTGAGAATATAAATGACAGGCAAGCTTATTAGAACTCGTCTTGGCAAAGGCTGGCCGGGCTGGAGCCAGATGCTTTTTCTGGCGTTTGTTGTTTTAATATCAGCCGGGTCTTCTTTTGGCCAGGATGTCAATGTGACCCCAGTGCAACCTGGCACTACTTCCGCGGCCCCCACTGCTGGCTTGCGCCAGCAAGCCGTGGGGGCTGTTCCAAGCATCACAGATTTGATGACGGTTATAGATAAGGCAACGACCAACGAGACCAAAGGCAAAGATTGGTCAACACCTGTTAAACTTGTAATCATTTTTAGTGGTCTGGCAATTCTGCCGAGCCTTTTGGTGATGATGACTTCCTTTACGAGAATAGTTATTGTTTTGGCCTTTATTCGACGTGCTTTGACCACGCAAACAATACCGCCGACCATAGCGATTATGGGTTTAGCTTTATTTCTGACGCTGTACACAATGGCTCCTACATTTGCGAAGGCCAACACGAACGCCATCCAGCCCTATCTTGCGAACGAGATTGATTTTCAAACGGCCGGCACCAGGGCTCGTGATTGCATCAAGGAATTTATGCTGCGGCAGAGTCGGGAAGCTGATTTGGCTCTTTTTGTACAGATGGCAAGGATAGAGCCTCCTACCAGTCTGATGGATATAGATATGCATATTGTTATTCCGGCATTTATTATTAGTGAATTCCGCACTGCGTTTGAGATAGGCTGCCTTTTGTTTATTCCTTTTTTACTGGTGGATATGGTTATTGCAAGTGTTTTGCTTAGTGCGGGTATGATGCTGCTGCCACCTGTGATGATTTCGCTGCCCTTCAAGCTGATGTTATTCATTCTCGTTGACGGGTGGGGATTACTGGCGAAGAGTCTTAGCATGAGTTTCAAATAGTGTCAAGTGTGAAGCGTGATGAAGCGAAATACGGGACTGATAAGTCCGCTTCTAACAGGTGGATAGGCTTTACAAGATATGGGATACGGATTATGGATAGTAGTTTCGTTCTTTACCTTGGTCGGCAGACTCTCGAAACGGCTTTGATTTTGGCAGCTCCAATTCTGCTGACATGTATGATTGTGGGAGTGTTGGTAACATTGCTTCAGGCAGTTACTTCCATACGCGATATGACCTTAACGATAGTCCCTAAGCTTCTGGCTGTTGGTTTCGTTATCTTGATTTGTGCTGGCTGGATGCTGGAAGCGATACTTGGATTTACCAGCGAGATTTTTGGGCACATCCAAAATATTGGGCACTGAGGGGGCAGAAGTCAGATGTCGGAAGTCAGAAGTCAGAAATTCTGTCCTCTGACTTCTGTTTTCTGTAGTTCACTTTAGGCATTTTTATGGAACTGATAATCGAAAAACTGCTTGGTTTTGTAATGGTGCTGACGAGGATTTCGGCGTTTTTTTTGGTTCTTCCTGTTTTTGGGTGGAAAAGCATTCCTGTTAGAATCAAAGTTGCATTGACCGTTCTGATGGCTGTTTTCTTTTCGATGATAACACCTGTACCTATCGAGGCTGAGCAAGTCTCTGTCGTTGAGGCAGTATTGCTTCTGGCCAACGAAGCTACCTATGGGCTGGCTCTGGGCCTAATCGCTGCTTTTGTATTTGCAGCGGTTAAATTCAGCGGACGCATTATCGAACGGCAGATGGCTTTGAATATGGCCCAGATTTTGGACCCATTGACAGGTGAGAGAACTCAACCGCTGGGTAGCTTATTGGAGATGATATTTATACTCTTATTTCTCAGTGCTAACGGTCACCATTTGCTTTTGATGATTATCTCACGAAGTTACGAGACATTTCCCGTGGGAAGCGTGCCAACGATATCGGTTTTGGCCGGCGGAGTAATTAAAGCTGGTTCAATGATGTTTCTGCTTGGTCTGAGATTGGCCGCACCGATGTTGGCAGCTTTTATACTGTTAATGGTTGTGTTAGCTGTGTTAGCACGTATGGTCCCGGAAATGAACATTCTATTTATCAGTTTGCCATTACGTGTAGGTCTGGGGTTGTTAATGACAACGATATTTTTGCCATTTATTAACGGATTTGTGTCTGAATTTGCCGATTGGATGGGTAAACTGCTGCCCTTATGAAACCTATGGCCACAGACTTCAGACTCAAAACCACAGATCAAAGTCGTTTGTCTTGAGTCTTGGGTCTTGAGTCTTGGGTCTTTTTACTAAAATCTGGAATAGATTATGCCAGAGCAACCAGCCGCCGAAAGGACGGAACAGCCAACACCGAGGAGATTACAGAAAGCCAGGAAGAAAGGGCGCGTGCCGCAGAGTCAGGAGGTTACGTCGATTGTAACACTTTTAGTGCTGGTGGCAATGGTTGCTCTGTTGGCCCCGAACCTGCTGCAATGGTTCATAGTACAAATTAGGCAGGGAATGTTGTGCGAAAACAGCATTTTTACTGACAGCAGATCATTTTTGGATTTCATAGGTAGAAAAACTATCGATTCGATACTTATTATCTGCCCCATCCTCGCAGCACTTTTTGCAGGTTCTATTATAGCCGGCGTTGCTATCAGCGGGCTGAATTTTGCACCGGAAGCCATAAACTTGAAATTCAATCAGCTTAATCCGATAGCAGGATTAGGGAGGCTGGTAAACGCTCGGTCTTTAGTAAAACTCTTGGCATCGATACTAAAATTGTTTGTTATCTCGCTCATCGTCTGGTTCTACCTTCAGGACAAGCTCGATGTACTTGCTGGCCTTCGATGGGCATGGTCTGGGCAAATACTTGCGGTTATTGCGAAGATAATACTTGGATTGATGATACGTGTCGGCATCGCGCTGGCGATTATAGCGATTGCCGATGCCTTTTATCAGAAATGGAAATACACCAAGGAACTGAAGATGACGCGTCAGGAAGTAAAAGAAGAGCGGAAGGATATAGAAGGTTCGCCGGAGACCAAGGGTCGGATCCGGAAAATACAGTTAGGAATGGCCATGAAGCGTATGTTGCAGGAAGTGCCCAAGGCCAGTGTAGTTCTTGTCAACCCAACACATGTAGCTGTTGCGCTGCGCTACGAGGTAAAGACGATGGAAGCGCCGGTGATGGTGGCCAAAGGAGCAGACCATTTGGCAGAAAAAATCAGAGAAATCGCACGGGCTTACGGGGTGCCTATCGTAAGAAGACCGGAGTTGGCCAGAACAATATATTCAACCGTGGAGCCCGGCAATCCTATTCCCGAGAGTTTATACGTAGCAGTAGCAGAAGTGTTAGCTATGATTTATCGTCTGCGGCGTAGGAAATAGTAGGTGGTGAGTATTAAGCTTCTGACAGAGCAGTGGTAACAACTTGCCAATCTCATATCTACATGTTACCATTGACTACCGAAAGTAATTTGGCTGACTACGCTAACTGCGCTCATCTGTTGCTGTAAGGTAGCTAATGTTCTTTCCAGACGAGCATACTTTTCAATAAGTCTCGTCTCTACATCGTTAAGACGGTTTTCTTCGTTTTCGATTCTTCTTTCCATTGCTGTTATCTTGTCATCAAGAATATCTTTACTGATATCAAGCCGGCCGTCAGCTTCAAGTATCTGGTCGAGTAAATTTTCGAGAGCACCGGCCATTCCCTGCTTGACATTGACAGTGGCGGTATAAGTATCATCAGGTTGGTTCGGATCAACAGTAAGTTGCAGGCCATTTTCGGGATATAAAGGGTCTCCGTAATCATCAAATGTGCTGTTGCCGGTTACAAGGTTATCAGGCCAAGTAGCATCATCACGCCAAGTGGATTCACTGGATAGTCTGATCCTGACATCAGTTATAGCATTGGATTCTATATCTACCTCAATGTCATAAGTGCCGGCGGTTGTGTATTTATCGCTGGCATTATAAAACTGGATAATAGTACTACTGCTGTTGCCGCTCTTAGTTGCTCCAAGTAACTCAAGGACATCCATAAAATCCTCATTTATGGCATCATTGAAATCATCCTGGTCAAATTCCATCATTCCGGCACCATCTATGCTAATGCCTATATCAAAAGCCTGAACAAAGCTATCTATCGTATCGACAAAACCGTCAACTATTCCAATAAAGGGGTCACGAGCCTGGGTTTTAATAAACGAAACCGCTATATCGTTGCTCAATATACCCATCTTCTTGGTTTCAGCATCGTACTCAGTTTTGCTCTTCAACTCGGTAATTAAAGCGTTATAAGCAGTAACCATAGTCTGTATTTTTTGTCTAACATATGCTGTGTTTCTATTAATAGTTATTTCAATCGGTGTATCCACTTCCGTAACATCATGAAGGTTCAGCGTTATTCCTGTAAGGGCGTCGGTGACACTGTTGCTGTTTCTGTCAATCCAGCCGTCATTGCCTTTTGTTGTTTCGACAACTGAAACCACTCCTGCGTCCAGAGAACTATCTTCACTGACCGTCATCTGTGTAATATCCATACCAGCTAAATCACCGGCAAAAGCAACTTCGATGGAACCTCCGGGAAGATTACTACCACTACAAGAGACATCATTAACTCCAACACTTGCCAAGTTTTCCAATGCAGTCTCAATATCAGAAGCACTGGCATTATAATTAATCGCTGTGGTTGTTTCTCCGTTAAGGGTCAGCTTGAATGTACCCGTGGTAGGAATACCGCTGACAATAGAGAGCGTCTGCACTTCGTTAACTGTTGTTGTAGGATATCCATCTATTTTGCTCTTCGAACTCTGAGCGTTCTGGGTTTGTATAAAGGAGGTTGACGTAAGAGACGCAAGGCTTTCTGAGTAGGCAGTACCGCCTTCTATTGAAACAGCCATAGTAGGTAAGTCCAGGTTTGCCGTCCCTGACCAACTTAAGCCGATTTCTAAGCCACTTGAACCATAAGTATTGTCTGTCAGCCAAATCTGGCCATTTTCAAGCCTTGCCGTTGCTACTCCGTCAAATTGTTCATTAATCGCATCGATAAGATGACCTACCGTTGTATTTGCTGTAATAGAAAGTTCTTTATCCGGCAGATCGGCACCGGAATGATTCTTGCCGGCGGTGATCGTGATTTTTTCATCTCCTACTAGTGTTCCGCTGAATTGGTCAAGTTCTGTGATTTTAGTACTCAATCCGGCATTGCCATCATCATCAGTAAAGGTGTGATAAGATTCGCCTGTGTCAGGCTTCCATACCTCTGTAGAGCTTGGGTTGACA
>Ga0307439_1000846_pt1 | contig 20402 bp, 16 predicted proteins | sample SalMarWE160490MG_FD_202142 | JGI IMG/M metagenome (GOLD analysis project Ga0307439, IMG submission 202142) | Salt marsh sediment microbial communities from the Plum Island Ecosystem LTER, Massachusetts, United States - WE1604-90 | ecosystem: Environmental > Aquatic > Marine > Intertidal zone >... | reverse complement strand
AAAAGGCTAGACCTTTGAAAAATGCTCGGATTCGAGCTCTTTCCATGTCACATCCTGCGGCAAGCGCAGGAAAGCGGCAAGCAGCGGATGCACCTCGCGTATCTTCTCGGCGACGAGCAGCGCGATGCGGCGGATGGAAAAATGCGCGTTGGGTCTGGCGCGCAGTTCGCACAGGTGAAAGACCTCACGCAAATTCATGGTACACAACACGCGGCGATTGAATCCGTTGGGAACGACGTAGGAGGCGGTGTGTAGATTCTCCTGCGCCAGCTTACGATACGCATCATCGGCCATACCCATATGCTCTCGATAAGCCTCTTCGAAACCGGCATCGACGATCAGGCGCGGCACCGAGAAACCCAGATCAGCGGTCAGGCGCTGCGGGGTTTGCGTCATCATGCGGTGGCGTTTGAGTTCGAAATAGGCACCCTGATCCAGGACGATGTCGAAGGTGTAAGTGGCGTGCTCCAGGACACGCAAGGGGACATCGAATTTATCCATGCGGCCCAGGATCGATTTCGCCAACGCCTGGCGTTCACGCATGGGCATATCCTTAACCTCCGCAAGCATCGTCTCGAACGAGCTGCTCGAGTGTTCGTATAATGCCGCCGCGAGTACGCGCAGTTCCCCCTCGGGTTCGTAGGCCGTCATTTCCACGGCCTCGCTCGCAGACGAAGGATCCCATTTCGCCGCCAGTTGCGTCAGTTCCTGCTCGGTTTCGATGCGGTAGGGAACCGCGCTGGCGTACTTGACCAACGTCGGCACTTCTTCTTGTGCGACGGCCTTCACCGCCTCGCCGATTTCACGCACCTCCGCCAGGGGGTGGGACAGCATCTTTCGTACCGCGTTTTCCAACGCCCGGGCGTTGGCCGTCATGCCCACATTGGCAAACGCCGCACTTGGAAGCAGAAACCTGCACGAATCGACGTACTTCGAACGGATGCGTCGGTCCCAGGCTTCATCGGTCTCGTCTTCTTTGGGAGGATGCTGCTGGCGCACAACCTGGCGCGCCGGTTCGAGCGATTGGCAATACGCTTCGAAAAGCGCATCGCACGTCTTTCGATAGAGACTTTCGTTCGAGCCCCCTCGAAACTCCTGCGGTGTGTAATACCCACCGGGCTGCCACTGCTGATAGCGCGTGGATTTTTCCGTATAGGACGCCAGGCGATTGGATTCGATACACTCGATCGCCAGGCGAGAAACGTTCTCGAGCGCGATGTGCAGCACGGCATGTTCCGCCACAGAGCCATGGCCATAGCCGACGACCCATTTTTCGTGGAACTCGGCCGATTGCTCGTCGCTCAATTCATCGGCGATCTCCTGAAACGATAACGGAGACCGCGAGGTCTTGGCGAAAGCCACAGCAATCGTCTCCGGGCTGAGACACTTTGGGGAAAGAAGATAAATTCGGCGTTGAAATGAATCAGACATTTTCTCCCTCCAAAGTTGGCTCCAAAATCAAACGTGCTTGCTGGATGTCATCCTCGATTTGTGCGATCAAATCTTCCGGAGAAGCGAAGCGTTGTTCCGCCCGCAACCGTTCCACAAAACCCACACGGATCTGCTTTTGATATAAATCGCCGTTGAAGTCCAACAAATGGGTTTCAATCGTGGGTTGTGCGGGTTCGTTTTCGAATGTGGGACGCACACCGATGTTGGTTACTGCCGGCCAGCGTTCACCGGCATGCTCCACGGCACAGGCATAGACGCCCGAACCCGGATAGGCGCGTTCTTCCTGGATGTGTAGATTTGCGGTCGGGATCCCCAATTGCCGCCCTCGGCCCACTCCGCGCACAACTTCACCCGGCAAGCCATAGATTCGTCCCAGGTAGCGTGCCACTCGAGCGACATCCCCCTCACGCAGTGCCTGGCGAACAGCCGACGAACGAACCAACGTACCTTCGATATGAAAGGCGGGGAATACGTTGACGTCGAACGAATAATCACTGCTGACGGATTCGATAAAGGCGCGATCCCCCATTCGGTCCCGCCCCAGCGTGAAATCCTCCCCAATCCACAGACTTTTAGGTGAAAGCTGCTGGTGGAGAGTGTTCAGGAAATCCCTGGCAGGGATACGAGACAAGGCATGGTCAAATTGCTGCGTTACAACGTAATCAACACCGAGTTGACCCAGAAATTCCGCTTTCTCGTCTGGCAGGGTGATGTAGAAAGATGGGCTGCGTCCGTGGAGTATGACAGAGGGATGGGGATAAAACGTGAGTACTACGGCTGGAAGATCACGCGCGTGGGCATCGGAAACCATGGCACCGATCAACGCCTGATGCCCGACGTGGACGCCATCAAAGGCTCCGATCGTCAAGGCACAACCCTGCAATTGGAGGGAGTGAATATCACAAACGTGCTGCATGCCAGATCTACCCCGGGAATACCTTACGGGGATGCCACTCCTTGCCTTCTTCCACAGCTTCCAGAATCGCCACGAGATCTCCATCCGGTCCAATCGCCCGTGCCAAACCCTCCGCATTGGATTCCGCCAGAATCCGGTGACCATAGAGAATTTTCTCCAGATCTTCCCCCTCAACATCGATCATCGGAACGTCGGGTAGAGCATCCGCGGCTGGACGCACATACTGTTCCCACTTTCCTGTCAGGAAACCAACTTCCAATTTCGGCAATGGAATCGCATCCTCCAATGTAAACGGTCCTGCTTTTGTACGTTGCAGCTTCGCCAGATAGGCGCCGCAGGAAAGACGTTCGCCGAGATCATTGGCCAGCGAACGAATATACGTCCCCGCGGTACATTCGACGTCGAGAGTGACGTCGGGGGGCTTGAAACTGACAATTTCTAGATGATGTATGGTTACCTGGCGCGGTTCCAATTCCACCTCTTTCCCCTTTCGCGCCAGTTCGTATGCTTTCTGTCCGCGCACTTTGATCGCGCTGAAAGGAGGTGGCACTTGTTCGATCTCCCCTCGGAAATCTTCCAGCGCCGCCTCAACCTTGGCCCGCTTGGGCACCTTGCCAGTCTCACGAACAACCGGACCTTCGGCGTCATACGTCTCGGTAGATGCACCGAATCGCACCACGGCTTCGTATCGCTTGGAAGAAGTCGAAAGGTACTCACTCAACCGGGTCGCCGCTCTTAAACACAATACTAGAACACCCGATGCTCGTGGATCGAGTGTACCTGCGTGCCCAACTTTGCGGATTCCCATACCTCGACGAACGAGCGATACGATTTTATGCGAAGTCGGACCTACCGGTTTATCTACGATCAACAGACCAAATACCTTCATTTATCTAACTCCATTACGCCATTTATCGCTACCAAGGAGGCCGCCAAAACTTCCTGTTTCACAGTCTCAAGTTCACCCGAGATGATCGCACCTGCTGCTCGAAGGTGGCCTCCACCTCCGAAAGATGTCGCCAGTTCAGCGACGTTCACATGATCTTTCGAGCGCCAACTGATTTTAACCGATCCGCCCTCTTGTTCCACCAACAGGATCGCCACTTGCGCCTCCTCGATAGTCGACAGCACATTGATTAAATTGGCGTCATCAATACCAGGATACCCTGCGATTTCTCGATCCTCAAGCGTCAGGCTGGTTATAACAACGCCATTATGCTGCTCCAGTCTGGTAAGACCTTGTCCCCAATAACGGGCGGCAACAAAACTTCTACGATTTAACGAATTCTGATACACCTCGGTTAATACAGCACCATGGTCAATCAATGCAGCCGCAACGTTTAATGTTTTTGCCGAGACATTCGAGGTCCGAAACCCGATCGTATCGGTAACCAATCCCAACATGAGATGCGTTGCAATTTGGGGATCGAGGGGAAGATCCAATTCGAGGATGAAATCGTACAGAATCTGGGTCGTTGCCGCAGCTGTGGGTTGGACGATGTTGATCGCGGCAAAATTCGTGTTCGTTGGATGGTGATCGATATTGAGATCGGGTTGGCCATTGAGCTGGGCAGAATCGACGCCCAACCGCCCCAAATCCGATACGTCCACCGCAATCAACGCACCATACTCATCCGGAAATTCTGTTCTGATCTCATCCGTGTCTGCGATGAAGGTCAACGTCTGTGGCACGCCATCCACGAGAACCGGAACCACCTGCTTGCCAATCCGTTGAAGACAGCGGGAAAGCGCCAGCAGACTTCCCACAGCATCGCCATCGGGGCGAATATGCCCCACGATGACGAAATCGTCCTTTGTTACGATCAGATTACCTGCTTTGAGAATCTCAGACTTCACGCATATCCTCATCATCCCCCTTTTCCTGTTCCAGCATATCGAGCAGCTCATCGATCCTCGCGCCGCGTGTCTGGGATGCATCCCAACGAAACCGAATTTTCGGAAATTGACGCAATTGAATACGAGCTGATAGCTGTTTACGAATGAATCCGCTTGCCCCTTCGAAAGCCTGCAACATCTCTTCGCGGCGATCATCGGCTCCAATCGCCGTGATGTAAATCGTTGCGAATGCCAGCTCACGATCAATATCCACCGCCGTCACCGTCACTATCGAGAGGCGCGGGTCCGATATCTCGCGCTGGATTATATCCGCCAACTCTTCGCGGATGCGATCAGCAATCCTGCGTGCTCTTGCCTGATTTACCATGTGTCTCTACTCAGCCGCAACAGTCTCTTCCGTGTAACACTCGAGAATGTCACCCTTTTTAAAATCATTGAAGTTCTTTAGGCCAATGCCGCATTCGAATCCTTCACGAATCTCGCGTTCGTCGTCTTTGACATGCCTGAGAGAAGAGACCGATCCATCGAACACGACCTCATCTCCTCGACGAACACGGATATTGGCATTGCGGCGGATGACGCCATTCGAGACGATGCATCCGGCGATATTACCCAGTTTCGGGATGCGAAAGACCTGGCGGACATCTGCACGACCAATGACGACTGTCCGTTTTTCCGGTTCGAGCATGCCTTTCAAGGCCTTCTCGATGTCTTCAGTCAGGCGGTAGATGATGTCATACAAACGAATATCGACACCTTCCGCTTCAGCCGCTCGTTTGGCCGTTGGATCGGGGGCGACGTTAAAACCGATCACGATCGCATCCGAGGCTGTCGCAAGCATGATATCACTCTCGCTGATATTACCGGTATCGGCGTGAAGCACGTTCACTTTAATATCCCCAGCGCTGAGTTCGCGCAGCGAATTTGTGATCGGTTCGAGCGATCCCTGAACGTCGGCCTTGATCACCAGGCGCAGTTCCTGTGCCTCACCTGCGTGGAAAGCATCGAAGATCTGTTCCAGAGACATCGCCTGGGGCTTGGCTTTAAGTTCCTCTTCGGCTGATTCTCGTTCCAATATGGCATTACGTGCCTCTCGTTCCGATTTATAAACCGTGAATAATTCCCCCGCCATGGGAACATCTGAAAGCCCGAGGATCGAAATCGGAGTGGAAGGTGGTGCCTCTTCCACCGCATTACCCTGGTAATCGAACATAGCACGAATCCGCCCACAGGAGGACCCCACCGCGATGGCATCTCCCACCTTCAGGGTGCCATTCTGGACCAGGAGTGTCGCCACGACTCCCTTGCTTTTATCCAACTTGCCTTCAATTACCGTTCCCAGAGTCTTTCCTTTGGGATTGGCTTTTATCTCTGTGGTATCGGTGACCAGCAAGATCGCTTCCAGCAAATCTTCGATTCCAGACCGCGTCTTCCCGGAAACCGGGACAACCATTGTGTCACCTTCCCAATCATCCGGCTGCAATCCCACATCCGATAACTCCTGTTTTACGCGGTCGAGATTGGCCGTATCGCGATCGATCTTGTTCAATGCCACTAGAATTGGGACCCTCGCTGCGCGCGCATGCGCCAGCGCTTCCCGAGTTTGGGGCATGATGCCATCATCGGCAGCAACCACCAGGACAGCGATATCTGCGCCCTGGGCACCACGCGCACGCATGGCTGTGAAGGCCTGATGTCCGGGTGTGTCCAGGAAAGTAATCGTACGACCATTATGTTCGACCTGGTAAGCAGCGATATGTTGCGTGATACCGCCCACTTCACCATCTGCGACGTCCGTCTCCCGGATCGCATCCAACAAGGTCGTTTTGCCATGATCCACGTGGCCGAGCATGGTCACGACGGGCGGTCGTTCAACCAGCGCTTCGGGATCCTCATCATCGATCATGCGGCGCCAATCCGGAACCTGTGCTTCATCTCCGGTCTCGTCGTGTTCCGCTTGAATCACCTGCTGCGCTTCAAAACCGAACTCTTCCAACAAAATTGCTGCAGTATCGAAGTCAATCTGCTGATTGATGTTTGCCATGACACCATTGGCCATCAACTGTTTAATAACTTCAATGGGGCTGACTTCAATTTCCGTTGCAAGATCACGGATTGTGATATTGGTAGGGATTTCAATTACCTTATGGCCATTCTCACTCATAATAAACCTCCCGCACGAGCCCTTCGGCTGCGTTTCGCGAGCGGCCGAAAAGGCTAGGGGAATAGGATTCTTCGTTTAATTCGCGCCTTGGCGTACCCAGGCTGCTGGTTCGCCTCAGCCATTTTCCTCGTTCACCAAACCATCCATGAAAGCCATCAAATCCTGCCGGGCTTCCGGTGTGATTTCCGTATTGAGGGCTCGCGCCAGTGCACCCTTTAGCGCGGCTTGCCAACAAGAGCGTGAGTCATGTAAATATGCGCCACGACCAGGTGCTTTACCACTCATGTCGATCTTTACACCCTCTGGTCCTCGTACAATGCGGATAAGCGCTCGCTTCGGCAGCACCTCTCGACAACCCACACACGTTCTCTGCGGAACGTGCCGCCGATGACGTTTTCTGGATGTCAAATCCACGCCTCCACATTTCATGCAACGGAATATCGCTAAAATTTTTCTTCCCAGTCATCTTGTTCGCGTTTGCGTCTACGTGTAACGATCATTTCTCCTGTTTCCGGATCGTACTCCACGATACGCTTCTTGCGTTTCTTGCGCTGCTTGTCGTCCTCGAAGTCTTCTTCTCCATCTTCTTCCACAAGCTCTTCCAGCTCTTTCGGTTCTTCGAATTGAACTGGTGCCTCAAGCTCATCAACTGCCGCTTTGAATGCAGCTTCGAACGCCGTCATAGGTTCACCCGGTTTGGCTTCCGAAGCCGCAACTGCTTCGGGCACCTCAGCTTCGTCAGGCTCGAGCGCTTCCTCAGTTTGCGACTCAACGGGAACGGCCTCTTCAGCTGCTACTTCTTCAGCCTCCGCATCCACATCTTCAGGCGCAATGGCCTCAACTTCCTCAACGACTTCTTCCTCGATTTCAGGCTCGACGACAGGCTCAGGATACACGAAGGCTTCGTGTTTCTCGCGGATCTCATCAACGGCTTTTGGCCCGATCCCTGGAATTGAAAGGATTGCATCCTCATCAAGCTCCAATTTCTCGATCAATTGACCGGCCGTTTCGAATCCCGCTTCATGCAGGAGATTGTAAACGCGTGTCGAAATATCGAGCGCTTCGAGATCGACCTGGTAGGCCATCTCCGGGATCGTCTCCCTCACCTTGTCAAGTCGTTCCATTAAGACCTGGCGAATCGCATCACGACGCGAGACCACCTCGGATTGTATCTGATCGACAAACTGCCGCATAAGCTGATACTCTTCGGGCGTAATCGGACGGTTTTCTGCCTTCTTGGCGAGAATGCCTTCCACCCCCTCGATTTCTTCTTTCACTTTTTTAACAAGATCCGCATATTCGCTTTCGGCCTGTAATATTTGGATCGAATCCGCCGCAGCCTCCGGAAGGCTCTTAATATCGATCCGCCAACCGGTAAGTCGCGCTCCTAACCGAGCGTTCACTCCTGCACGGCCAATCGCCAGACTTAATTGATCTTCAGGGACGACGACCATCGCCGTCTTCCCATGTTCCAGATTGTCATCCAGATAGACACCGGAAACCCGCGCCGGGCTTAACGCTTTTGCGATAAACGTCGCCACATCCGGATTCCACTCAATGACATCGATCTTTTCGTCGTTCAGATCGCGCACGACAGACTGGATACGAACCCCACGCAAACCGACACAAGCTCCCACGGGATCGACGCCATCCCGCATTGCAGCAACAGCCACTTTGGCGCGCTTGCCTGCTTCCCGGGCAATAGCCTTGATCTCGACCAACCCCTGGTTGATTTCAGGCACTTCCATCTCAAGCAAGCGCCGCAACATGGCGGGGTGCGTCCGAGAAACGACGATTACGGGTCCGCGTGAAGACTTACGCACTTCCAGAACATACACACGGATGCGATCGCGTACGCGAAAGCGCTCTCCAGGGATTTGCTGGTTGCGGGGCAAAATCGCTTCTGCTCGACCGAGCAATCCGACCATTACGGCCTGTGGGGTGATGGAGTGAACCGTGCCGTGCACCATGTCACCCTCGCGCTCGATGAATTCGGAATACTGCGCTTCACGCTCTGCTTCACGCAAACGCTGCAGCATCACCTGTTTTGCGGTCTGCGCAGCCACCCGACCAAAATCCTCGGGGGTTGATTCAACCATGATGACACCGCCCAATTCCACATCCGGATCGATTTCTCGCGCTTCATCGATCAAGACTTCCGTGGCGGGGTTTTCGACGTCATCGACAATTTCTTTCTCGGCATACACAACGATATCACCCGAGTCGGAGTCAATCCGCACTTCCACGTTCTGTGCGCTGGAAGCGTTAACAGACCGCCGATAAGCAGAGGCCATGGCCGCTTCCAATGTTTCCATCACCGTTTCTGCCGGTAGACTGAAGCGCTCGGTAATCTCGTTAAAGGCTAACGAAAATTCACTTTTCATCGATCGATTTTCCTCATCAGGTCCCTATTATGCAGAAAAAGTGGGCTCCACCCACTTTTGCACGTGACTTCTTTATTTGGAACCCTACGGTTAAGATTTTAGCATAGAGAACTAACCACTGCAAGTAACTCGATTGTTCAAGGACGGACAACGATTTCCCCCAAACCTGTCTGATGCGATCATCTGCCTGCAACCGCTCTGAAAATGTCATTGGACGAGGGTTTGAATTGACGCTGGGGACGCATCCCTTTATCATACCTGCGTGAACGTATCCCCTGTTGAGGTGAAGCATGGAAGTTGGACTGGTAAAAAGAATCAACATCGACGATGAAATGCAGCAATCCTACCTGGATTACGCCATGAGCGTGATCGTCGCCCGCGCCCTTCCAGATGCACGCGACGGGATGAAACCGGTTCATCGCCGCATACTCTATGCGATGCATGCCATGGGCATCCGGCCGGATTCGGATTTCAAAAAATCAGCCCGCATCGTTGGTGAGGTACTGGGAAAATTCCACCCGCACGGGGATATGGCCGTTTATGACGCCATGGCACGCATGGCACAAGAATTTTCCATGCGCTACCCACTCGTTGAAGGCCAGGGAAATTTCGGTTCCATGGATGGTGATCCTCCCGCCGCGATGCGTTATACCGAGGCGAGGTTGACGCCGCTTTCCATGGAGATGATGTCCGACATTCAGAAGGAAACCGTTTCTTTCGTAGAAAATTTCGACGGTTCGATGGAAGAACCCACCGTTCTGCCCGCCGGTTTTCCCAACTTGCTCGTCAACGGCGCGACCGGAATTGCCGTCGGTATGTCGACTTCCATCCCGCCGCACAACATGAGTGAAGTCTGTGACGCCTTGATCTACATGGTTGAAAACTGGTTCACCCTGGATGCAATCTCCCTGGACGATCTCATGAAGTACATCAAAGGACCCGATTTCCCCACGGGCGGCATCATCCTTCATGGTGGCAAGGGAGAGGATCTTGCCGCGGCGTATGGAAGCGGCCGGGGCAAGATCAAGGTGCAAGCGAGAGCACACATCGAAGAAATGAGCCGTGGTCGCTCTCGAATCATCGTGACAGAACTGCCCTACCAGACCAACAAGGCCAATCTCATCGAACGCATCGCCGATCTGGCCCGAACCAATCATCTCGAGGGCTTGGCCGATCTACGAGACGAATCCGATCGTCAAGGGATGCGAATCGTCCTCGAATTGACGAAGAACGCCAATCCCCAGAAACTGCTTCAGGAACTGTATAAGCGCACACCGATGCAATGTACCTTCAGCATCATCATGCTTGCACTTGTAGATAACGAGCCGCGGTTGCTCAGCCTGAAACAGGCGCTGCGCGTGTACATCGAACACCGCATCGAAATTGTGCGCAAACGGAGCGAGTACGATCTCGCCCGCGCCAAAGAACGTGAACACATCCTGGCGGGTTTACGCATCGCCATCCAGAATCTGGACGAAGTGATCCAGATGATCCGCACTGCCAGAGACGCCACACAGGCAAAGAACCGGCTGATGAAAAACCTGAAGCTGAGTGAGATTCAAGCAACAGCCATCCTCGATATGCCCTTACGTCGGTTGTCCAGTCTGGAACGTAAGAAATTAGAAACTGAGTATAAAGAAGTAGTGGCCAGGATCAAGAAGCTGGAAAGTCTACTGCGATCGCCCAAGAAAATGCGAAACCTGATCGCGGAAGAGATCATACAGATCAAAACGGCATATGGCGACCGTCGGCGTACGCAAATCGTCGAAACCGGCAGCGGAAAGGGTAAACGCAAAGTACTGACGGCCGGCGATCTCGCACCTGCAAAAGAAACCTGGATCGCCGTTCGCCGCGACGGCCTGATCTCACGTTCCCCGACGGCGCGCCTCCCCCGATTGGCCAGCCGGTCTGCTCCCAAATTGGTGATCGGCGCCAGCGTACGTGACACGCTCTACCTCTTCAACAAAGATGGTCACGCCGCTGCACTTCCAGTCCACACCGTTCCCGAATGCGATCAGCCCAAAGATGGATCGCCGATTGCCGGAATTTCCGCATTCGAAGGGGAAGACGAAATCGTCGCAGGTCTGGCACTCTCCCCTGAATGGGTCGGGCGGGAAGGAACGGATGCCTTCATTATCTTCTGCACCGAACAAGGCATGGTCAAGAAGGCGACTCTCGAAAGCCTGCCAGGACCTTCGTCACGCACCTTCCAGACCATTCGCATCACCAAAGGGGACCGACTTGGTTGGGTTTGTCTGACGAGCGGCAGCGACGATGTTTGCATCGTCAGCAATGCTGGGATGGCGATACGTTTCTCCGAAACCGAGGTCCGTCCCACCGGACTCGCAGCAGCCGGGGTTATGGGAATGCGAATGGACGAGACGCACCAGGTTGTGGGTTTTGGAATCGCACGTCCGAAAAATGAACTCTTCCTGATGGGTGAAGATGGACAAGCGAAACGAAGCGTTCTGAGCCAGTTCCCCAGTCAGGGCCGCTATGGAAAAGGTGTACTTGCCTGGAAATCCACAGAGACGATACACATCATCGGCGCCGCAATCGGTCAATCCGACGATCGTCTCGTCGCTCACCGTACGCGTGGCACCAGTCGTTCGTTGCGTTTCTCCGACGCCCCTCGTAAGGCTCGCACAGGAAGTGGGAAACCAATTGTGGACATCGATGAGGGCAACCGCGTTACCCAACTCACGATGGTGGTTCCGAAGCCGGAAATCAAATTCGAGTCGAAAGCAGAGAAAACCTTACCCACAAAGAAAAAGAAATCAAAATAGGAATACCTCGCGGCGGCACACATTGTGGATCGTTTTCATTCTCGTGCAGATTAAGATGAGTGAAACCCAGGGAATGACGTCCTCTAAATTTCATTTTACCAACTAGATCAAGCCATCGAAATTGGATTTACTGGGACAATTCGTATATGATCCGCGTCTCGGCCGAGGAATACTCACTTGCAATGACGACCTTCGATCCCTTGGTGAGGGTACCTTGATACGGGGCATCGCCGTACGCCGTTAGCCAACCATCGAGAACGAACGGGATTACCCCACCGGCGGCAATCCACTCGCCATTGTAACGACGCGCAACATGCACGTGGGTTCCGGTGGATTTACCCCCCTCACAGGACGGATGGCCAAGATTGTCCCCTTGTTGAACGTAGACACCTGCGGCAATACGATCGTCCGTTGCCACGTGAAAGAAGAAAAGCACCCAGCCGGTCCGTTCGTCGCCATCTCCATACAAATCGAGTACCACCGCAGCCTCGCCGCTGCGTGCAATCACACCGCTCGCCGGCGCCACAATCCACTCCGCCGAGGGAACACAACCACTCTCCTCGGAGGGAGGTCCAAAATCCAGGGCCCCCAGCGGCAGCGCCTTGCCCCATGAGAAGTGCGGACCCGCCGTGAAATCCCAGACACGATCTGGAGCAAAAGGTAGCGCCAACTCCGGCTGTTGGAGGTTGGCAGGGATGAAATCCTCCTGCAGATCGAAGGGATCGCCCCAAAGGGAAAGATAGGTTTGATAGAAACCCTCCGGGCTGACCGCCTGATCGAACTCCTCCTGGCCGTACAGGCTGGCAAAGACGTGCTGCACCGCTACCGTGCCGGCATTGAGCCATGGATCGGGCCGTACGAGTAAACCGTCGGTCAACTCCAATTCTCGCAGACTTCCCTCCCGCCAGCCGTAGTAGCCATCGTTGATCTCTTCGCCCACCCAGATCAATTGCCCAAACAAGCCGGGGAAGCGAGGATTCTGGTAGCCGAGCGGAAACCGATCTTCATCGTCGTCTGGAAAGGGTTTTGTCAGTGCCTGTGTTTGATATTCCAGCAAGGCCAGCAGCAATCTGGGATTGACGGAATAATTACGCGCCACCACTTCGACCACATCCCACGCATCACGCTGCCGGTCGTAGGCATAATCGGAAAGACCAGCGAGAAAACCGGGACGCTGGCGAATTTCCTCGGAAAGATCAAACCCGAGGGTCGAGGGTCCGTTTACGACCTCGCTGTCCGGCAAAATTTGGAAGGGAGAGCCCAACAGGGGCTGATAGTAAGCCGGGATGCGCATCGGGTACCCCGCCGGGAGAGTTGTTACGCTCGAGGGTAAATCCGGATTCTCCGCAATGATTTCTTCTACACTGGTATTGAAGTGCGCTGCCAACGCAGGAAGCGTGTCCCCGTTTTGGGCGATGTAGTCAAACACCTCGCCTGGCGCATGCCTCGTACGCACAGGCAGTGGAGTCGGGCCGATTTGTGCCGTTGGAGAGGGCGACGCCTGAGCATCCACATTCGAGACGGGCACGGACGAACAAGCGCTTGTGATAACGACGATCGTCACACAAGCAACGATGCCAAATCGCATTTGAGGCTTCATCTTTGAATCAATGTCTCATGAGAAGCGCAGGGGCAGGCGAGGACAATCTGATCGCCTTTAACAAGGGCTCCCTGGTAGGGCTTCGAACCCGCTACCGCAATCCAACCACTCATCTCAAAGGGTAGAGGTCCGTCGGCGAGGATCCACTCACCATTGTACTTGCGTGCAAGATGAACGTGTGTGCCGGTTGCCGTGCCGCCTTCACAAGACGGATGACCGATGAAATCGCCGGTTTCAACGAAGGTCCCTGCTTGAATCCGATCTTCCGTGGCGATGTGCAGATAGAGCAGCACCCATCCCGTTTGCTCACGTCCATCCCCATCCATGTCCAGTATCACCACGCCTTCTTCACTCCGTATGATGTATCCCGGAGCGGCGGCCAAAACCCAAGCGTCGGATTTTACACAGCCAGATTCGATAGACGCAGGCGCAAAATCAAGCGCAGCCCAAGCGCTGTCGCGCTCCCAGGCACCATGCGGTCCTCCCGTCAAAGCCCATACCGTGCCACGTAGAAACGGTAGGATCAATTCCGGCTGCTCGACGCCGTATTCATAGAGGGGATGCTCGTACGCCCAAGGGTCACCGAAAAAATCCTGGTAAATATCGATGAAGTCCTGCAGCGCCTGCTCCCACTCAGACTGAGTCCGATCCAAGGAGAGGTAGTAATGAATGGCGACCGTTCCGGCATTCAAATCCGGTGCCAGCCGCATCGTCGTATCATCCACGAAAACCAGCTCGGTAATCGTACCCGCTCGCCAGCCATAATATCCGTTACTAAGTACGTTCGTCGCCCAAGCCAGCTGCCGAAAGAGTCCGGGGGATTGTTCGGCGATGTGGCCCATCGGATAGGAGAATTCGTCGCCCACGGGCGCAGTCGGATTAGTGACCCATCCAGACTCAAATTCAAGTAAAGCCAACAACAAGCGCGGATTGACGGAGTTGTCACGTGCGGAGATGGACAACACCTCAGTACCCGGACGGAAGGGAGCGCCAAGCGATTCGCGATATTTCGTCAGATACCCGCCGTATGGGCCGGCAAACGCAGCGACATCAAACTCGACGGCGTGGGGTGAGAAAACAATTTCGCTATCCGGAAGCAGATGCTCGTTCGGCCCGGTGACCCCAATTCGATCCGGAATGAATAGCCACTGACCAGGATTGATCAATCCTCTTGCATCCGGAAGTGGTTCCGTTGAAGTAATGTCCTCCGGGACGACACCGAAACGTACAGAGACGGAATACAGACTGTCACCGGGCTGCGCCTCATATGCCAGGGTTTCGGGCTGCTCATCCGTCTGGGCAGTAGCCGTCGGCGGGAAGGTTGGTGTGATCACAGGTTCCGGAACTTCCGGCATCATGGTCGGAATGATAAATTCGAGGGTTTCCGTAGACTCGACATTGGAGACGTTCTCTTCCATCGCTGTGGTCGGGCTTGGCATACTCCCCGATCCAATGGCTTCCTGCAAAGGGACATCTCCGCGCGAACAGGCCAGCGCGGCGAGCAGCAGCGCAATCGTTACAAGGAATAAACTTCGACGGGCACCTCGCAGAGAGGTGCGCTGCCGAGTAAAGTCACCGTCCGATCTGGTTGGTATCATTTCTACAATCACAAGAAACTATTGTATCCTGATCTCTGCGTAAAGTGCCACTGTAAGCCGTTCCATCCCCCGCTGAAACCCATCCATCCATGACGAAAGGAAGCAGCCCATCCGCTGCGATCCATTCACCGCGGTATTTACGTGCAATGTGCACGTGAATTCCTGTTGCAAAACCGCCTTCACAGGAAGGATGCCCAATTCGCTCTCCGGCGTGAAGATACGTTCCCACTTCCACCCGATCACGACTTTCCACATGCATGTAGAGCAACACCCACCCTGTCTGTTCGTAACCGTCCCCATCAAGGTCCAGAATAACTTCCCCGTTCTCCGAACGCAGGACGAGGCCATCGGCCACTGCCACAACCCATTCAGCGGAGTAAACGCAACCTAGTGCATACCCCGGGGGTGCAAAATCCAGGGCAGCCCAGGCCGCTCCTTCCCCCCAGGCGGAGTGCGGGCCTCCGGTATAGGACCACACCTTTCCCTGTTCGAATGGAAGCTGGAGCACCGGCTGCTCCAAATCCTGCGGTACGAGAGGCTCGATCGCCCGTTCAAAAGGATCGCCGAATAGAGACCTGTAGGTTTGGATGAAACCTTGCTCAGAGACCATCTCGCGCCACGCCTCGACATCATAGAGCTGCGCGAACAGGTATTGCAGGCCGACCGTTCCCGCGTTTAAGCCCGATCCCGGAACGACGACACTGCCGTCCGAGAACACCAGCGGTCCCACCCAACCGGCGCGCCAGAGGTAGTAACCCTGATTGAGCTGATCGGCAGCCCAGGATAACTGCACAAACAAACCGCCCCAATCCTGCCGCTGATAACCAACCGGATAGACCTGTGCCATTGTGTCGATATCCGTAGTTGTCACCCAGCCCCCCTGAAGTTCGAGAACAGCCAGTAAAAGCAGCGGATTAACGGAATAGCGTTGCGCTACCAACTGTACAATCTCTGCACCGGTTAATATTTCGAATTCCACCTCCTCTGTGTACTCCGAGAGGTAACCGCCGCCTTGCTCGATTTCACCCTGCAGGTCGAGCATCACACTCGCCGGCCCATAGACAAGTTCTGAATCCGGAATAAGCTTGTAACTGGTGCCTTCGGGTTGTGGAATGGGTACCGGGATTTCGAGTAGTTGTCCCACAGCAAGATAATCGAGACTCGCTAATTGGTTTGCCCGACTGATCTGGAGCACGGATACGTCGTACTGTTCCGCGATCAAGCCAAGTGTCTCCCCCGGCTGAACCACATGGTAGAGCACATCTGTGCGAACATCAGGCGTGTTGCGTACAGGATCGGCTGTCGGCGGCAGTGATTCCTCGCCCGGCTCGCGCGATGGTGGCAGTAAGGCAATTAATGGATGCTGGGTTGGCGTCGGAGAAATCGTAGGCAAAGAATCGACATCATCAGTGATGGAGGCCTCTTCGTTGTCCGCAAACACTACGGGCAACGAACAAGCGATCGTGCTGGCGATCGAGGCAAGCACGACGAAGCCGATGCTTATCCAGCTTCGGGATCGAGAATTTTTCAGCAGCAAGAATTATTCTCCAAACATTTAATACCGATCCGACAACCTGGTCGATTGTGGTGCGCAGGTTTGCGAGGATCGCATGGCATCGCAATGACTCAAACATGACGCCCAGACCCTTTTTCAGGTTCAAGATTCATGCCAAGCCGCTTGAAAACCCGTCGACTCATTCCGGGAAGACTTCATCTACCAGGCGAATGTACTTTTGCAGCAACTCCAAGACCTGCCTTTGATGAATTCGCACTTGAAAACAAGATCCCAGGGAGCGAAAATACCAGGCTTGATCCTTGCGTGGCCGATTAAACCGCTCCCACATCTGTTCCCCTTCCCGCTGGAAATAGGTCCGAATGGAGCGCATATTATCGATTTTATCAGCCAGGGCGAGTACGAGTACATCATCAGCAGCAACTTGAAGCTTGTCCAGCGTTTCCTGCTTGCGCACCTTCCAGGCAGCCGAACGATCGGACTCGGTAACCGCAGCTACAAGCTCGGCCACACGCGCGCTAAATTCCGCTCGTATCTCATCCAGGGTTACCGAGGTGTCCTCCACAGTATCGTGCAGGAATCCGGCAATGACGATCTCCTGCACACATCCTGCTTCGGCCAGGATTCTACCTACGGCCAGCGGATGCACGATGTATGGAACGGAAGTGCCTTTACGGCATTGTCCGGCATGTGCCCGCACGGCAAATTCTATCGCTGCAAAGAGGTCATTCATTATAAATATCGTATTCCTTCGTTGGCTGAACGCGTCATATGGATTTTCAAATCCGACGGTTCACCGAGTCAGCACTTCATGAAAGCACATGACCAAAAGATGAATTCCCATGTTGCCGTAGAAATCGTTGGAACTCAAAGCCACTTCTCGAGCAGCACGGACGGCTCATGGACACTCCGCAATTTCCCTCTGTGATCGATGAAGGACCATCGACCCGGATCGTTCATATAATAAGAATATCCCAGTCGTTCATACAAACGGCGAGCGCCGTGGTTTTCTTCTGCGGCAGCAATCACCACCCGTTCATATCCCGCCTCAGTCAGGATAGATTCTGCCTCGAGGATCAGGCGCGTACCGATGCCCCGATTGCGGAAAGTTGGCCGGACTCGAAAGGCGTGCAGGTAAGCGCTGGAGAACCCTTGATGGATATCCGCTCGATGGGCATTGAATTGGATAAAAACCTGACCCACGACGAAGTTATCGCTTTCAGCGACAAGGATCAAACGTTTACCCAACTCCATCTCTTCCATCACATGGCGGTAAACCCGCCGATATTGACGGTATTCTCCTTCCCATTCCATGCCGGGCAGGTCCGTTTCAACGGCAGTCCGAATATAGAAATCGAGCGCCTCAACCATCGCGACTCTCCGCTTCGATCAGTTGCTGCAGCAAAGCTTCTTCTTCTGCCTTCGATTGCACTTCCCCATTGATCCAGGCCGCCCGTAGTTCCCAGAGAATGCGACGATAACTCGGTCCCGGCGGCAAACCCATGGAACGCAGAATCTCGCCATTCGTTTTAGGTTCCACAAAACGCCAGGTGCTCAGGTATTGATCAATCATACTGCGAGCGTGCGTTTCGCCCTGCAGCGCCAGCCAGGAAGCCGCAACGGCCATCTGGCGACATTCATCCATCCGAGCCGTCAATTCACTCGCTTTGGCCTGATTTGCCAACTTGGGCATATCCCGGCCCAGACTCGCGGCGTCGATAATTAGCGCCATCAATCCGGAGGGGAAATGCAAACGATTACCGGCGGCACGAATCTCTTCCTGGGATAGACGAAAGAACAGGAGTGTGTAGATGAGAAAATCCTTCTTCGGCAGATCTTCCAGTCGCCATGCCGCCGGCGCTTGAAATACGAACACTTGGGAAATACGATCTTCGAGCCAATCGTCCCAGACGAGTGTGGGATGGATGGCGTGCAGTAAATGCAGACCTTGCAAACGAGCCATGATTTGCGGCATACGCGATTCGTGGAAGATTTGAACCAGTTCGCTGCGCAGCCGCTCGCCACTGACACGATCCAGAAGTGGAATTGCCTGGCGGAGCAATTCCAGGGTTCGTTCTTCGATCTCGAAATTGAGACGCTGTTCGAGGCGTATGGCACGCAGCATGCGTGTAGGATCGTCCACGAAACTGATGGAGTGCAGTACACGGATTTTGCCTTCGCGTAAATCTCGCCCCCCACCCCAATGATCGAGCAGCTGACCGTAATGCCGACCATCGAGACGAAGCGCCAGGGTGTTGATGGTGAAATCGCGGCGATGCAAATCCAACTTGATGCTGCCCCGTTCTACGGAGGGCAAAGCTGTTGGGTGCGTATAGAATTCCCTTCTGGCGGAAACGAAATCGAGATCAGCCGGCAGATCCACTTCTACGACGTTTGAAGCACCAACGGCTTGTAAAAGCCTTTCGCTCGCATGATCGAGGTGCCATTTGGCTGTGCCAAAACGTCGGTGGCTGCTAATGCGTCCACCGTACTTTGAAGCCAAACGCTTCGCTAATCCGATGGCGTCCCCTTCCACGACGAGATCGAAATCCACACTGGACTCACCCAGCAACAGATCACGCACGAAACCACCTACGATGTATAAGGCGACGTTGTGCGCCATTGCTTCCTGCGCGATCTTTTTAAGCAGCGCCAATCGCTCCGGCTGAAGCGCAGTATGCAATCGATCGATGAGATTTGTAACCGGTGGCTCTTCGACAAGTGCGCCAAGGCTCTTCAATAGATCCGTGCGTGTAACAATGCCGATGATCTCGCCGCTCTCCGCATCCGCAACAGGCACCTGGCCCCAGCCGTGTCGAATCATGGCGCGCTGCAGATGCTGAACGGAATCCTGCGGATGAACCGTTAGCTCTCCAGCGTCCATGATGCTGGAAACGGACCGATCCTGCATACCGTGCGTCATCGCCCGATCCACTGCCCGGCGGGTGAGTAAACCCTTCACCGAATTGCCATCCACCACGGGGTAACCCTCATGTCCGGAACGCTGCATACGCGCAAGTGCATCGGTAATGCGAGTATCCGGATCCAAAACCCGGGGACCACGCGACATGATTTCGGCCACCGTTTTGACAGGCTCGATCACCTGGTGTAAGAGTACTCGCAGCTCCTCACAGATGTCCGCCAATTTGCGATCTTTGATCAACGCCGCAGCCGCCCGATCGTGCCCTCCCCCGCCAAAATGTTCCGCTACACGGCTGATATCCAAGAGTGAGGACGAAGAACGTCCGACCAGCTGAATGCCCCCGTTGAGGGCTACGAGCACCACTAAACCATCCGGATCAAAAACGTCACGCAGTTTATGTGCCAGCGTGGAAATCTCATCGATCATCCCACCGGCGACTCCGCTGGCGATCACGACCGAAAGGCCATGAATTTCGAGTGTCTCCGCGTTTTCGAATAACGCATTGAAGAGCTGTTGTTGTTCGGGAGAAAGTGGATGATTAAGAAAACCCGCAGCAATATCGAGGCTGGCACCAGTTTCAAGCAGCCATGCCACCGCCTGGGCATCTCTCGCGGTTGTAGAAGCGTAGGACAATGACCCGGTATCCTCGTAAATACCCAGCAGTAGCAAAGTCGCTGTGACGAGATCGAGCTTGATGTGTTCTTGCTGGAGCGTTTCGACGAGCATGGTCGTGGTCGCGCCAACGTCCTCAAGATGCATCGTCCAGGATGGATCCAACACATCCGCCTTGGGATGGTGATCGATGACATTCACACGGGTATTCTTGCTGACACCTTTAACCGAAACTGATGATTGCGTGTCGACCAGAGTCAACCGTTCGACACGACCTCGAGGCAAATCCTGGAATTCTTCAAAGGGTAACTGCTCACCGTACAACGTTAGATAGGCACGCACGTTGCGATTCAAGCGCCGCGGTAAAATCGCCAGCGCATCTGGATGAAGCAGGCGCGCGGCAAGCAAAGATGCAATAGCATCAAAATCCGCTTGCTCGTGTGTCAGAATCAAGTGCATCGCCATACATCCCGTCGGGCAAACCCAAGCCCTGAAACCACAAGGGTCGCTGTTTGCCGGCTCCCTCCTACAGGGCGATTATACAATGGGCTTGAAAATCGCGTTTTCTCGAAATGGGTAACTATTTCGGCCAGGTAG
>Ga0307439_1000831_pt1 | contig 20640 bp, 16 predicted proteins | sample SalMarWE160490MG_FD_202142 | JGI IMG/M metagenome (GOLD analysis project Ga0307439, IMG submission 202142) | Salt marsh sediment microbial communities from the Plum Island Ecosystem LTER, Massachusetts, United States - WE1604-90 | ecosystem: Environmental > Aquatic > Marine > Intertidal zone >... | reverse complement strand
ATTTCCCACTGTCACCTATTGGGATCGTCCGCAATTCTTATCACCTCCGCGCGCGTTTCAGGGCTATAGTTGAAAGCTCTAACGTTTGGTAGTCAAAACCTCATCCTCTTTTCAGGCGACGTGGCATCTTGGGTAAATTAGAGCAATTTGTATTTTAATTGCCGCAATGAATAGCTGCTTTCATTCCGAGTGATTTGCCCTGACTCCACAGGTTTTTTTCACCCGCCCAAAATCTGGATTCGGACTTTGCCTGAGGCCTTGAGCATCTGTTGTATTTCTGTTGGTAGATAGACCTGCCCGCTCGTGCCTTGCAATGGCAGGCGGGTTTGTTGATTTCCGGTAATGGCCAACCGGCCACGGTAGGATTCTCCCGTTGTTAAATTCGTTATTTGTACCGCCACCTTCTGCTTGTTTTCCGTGCCGATTCCCTCTTCGGCAGCAAGATCCCTCTGCCCTTTCAGGATAACAATCTGCTCTTCGTACCCATCTTCAGCCACTTCGCACCTGCCCGCTATGCCTTCCCCCAAACAAAAAAGACTCAACGGTGTTGCTTGTTACATTCCCGGTTCATTAACCGGTCTCATATTAGCTATGGCAGGCGGGTTCAATAAGGCGCATAATCATTACCTCCTTAAATAAAGGATTGACTATCTGACAATGTTCTGATTACTTTGACAATAAATATGGGTAATTGCAAGCCCTTTTCTCTCTGTTCATGCCATGGCAAAAACACCACCTCGTGAGCTCGATTATAGACAAGCCGCCATTGACCTTCAAAAGATCGACCCTTCCCCGTATCAACATCGCAGACACTTTGATGAGGATAAACTGAGAGAACTCGCGGTGAGCATTCAACGGGAGGGATTGATTGAGCCCATTGTCGTTCGTCCGAAAAACGATCGGTATGAACTGATTTCAGTAGAACGCCGATTTCGAGCCGTCCGGGACTTTACTGAGATGGGCACTATTCAGGCTCAAATCGTTATTGCAAGCAACCTTCAAGCACGGCGCATATCGGCTGCCGAAAACCTTCAGCGTGAAGATCTCTCCGCCATTGAGACGATTGAAGCTATTGTGGAGATCGTGGATGCGGAACTGATGGAGGATGAAGAATATGCCGCAATGGGTAACAAACCGGCAGTCCGGGTGAAAACCTTGTTGGGAAAACTTGATTCTGTAAGAAGGAGTGAGGAACTCGGCTATGAAGTAGCAAGTGAAGCAAAGTTGACTTCCAATAAATTTATTGGAAGTGTTGAGAAAATCTTCAAAAACCTACCTAAGCCAGTGAAATGGCTATCTTTTTACTTAAATGACCTTCCATTATTGATGGACTTTTGTGAAGAGGTCCAGGAAGTATCGATTCAACACCGGCTGAACAGATCCCAGACCAGGGCGTTAGAAAAACTCAGGACTGCATCGGAGGAAGAATTTCAAAGGGTTGTAGCGTATGCTCAAAGCTCTCCTAATGCCGAAATGGGGCATGTCAGCACGGATTTCTGGCAAAGAGACCTTAAGGACCTGAGTGCCAGAGAGATTGAAGAAATTGCCGATAAAGCAGCCAAAAAGGAAAGCCTGAAAGATCTCAGCCGGGCTCGTGTAAGCCCATCCCTGAGCCTTGAGGCAAAAAATCTCTTCATGCGTCGATTGGGCATTCCTGTTGCTAGGATTGCTGCACGACTGAAAGTGAACCGGCTCACCGCACTGAAATATTCTGAGAATCCTCGCCTTGTTCAATCTATTCAAAGCTCTTTAGAAAAGGGGCATCCTATCCACCAGGTGGCAAAGGAATACCGTTGTCCCGAGCCTCTTGTGTGGTCCATTGCCTTGGAAGGAAAAAGCGACTACGAACGGTTCAAGTATTTGAACTGGGGATTGCGTGCCTGGGATTACTGGTATTTCAATGACCTTGATCCACGGTTTGGAGATAGATGGCCCGGACAGATCCCCGCCCAATTAGTGGGTCATACCCTCTTTTACTTTACACAGGAGGGAGACCTTGTCTTCGATCCCATGGCCGGTGGTGGCGTTGTTGCGGATACCTGCCTTGCATTCAATAGGAGATGCTGGTCTTTTGATCTGGCAGATCGCCCTGAAACAAGGCCGGAGATAGAGCCTTTTCAATGGAATCCCGAAAGTCTGGTGTGGCCCGTTACGGGAAAAGAAAAACCGGATTTGATCTTCTTTGATCCCCCTTATTTCAAAAAGCAGGAAACCCACTATCCCCAAGAGAGCATCTCCACTCTTTCCCGGAACAAATATCTGGAATTCTTTAAAGAACTCTTTCCTCTCTTTCGGCAACATGCAAAGGCTCATGCACGTATTGCCTTCATGAATGCCGATTGGAGAGAGTTTCAAGGAGTATCAGCAACAGAAGAAGATCCAGAACAGAGTATCTTTCTTTCAGACTACATTGAGCTCTTAAAGGCCTCCGGGTGGCAGCTCACCCATATCGTGGATTGTCCCTTGCCCACACAGCGATTTCTGCCAAACATGGTGAGCCGGATGCACAAGAACCGAACGCTCGGAGTCGTTCGACGCTCACTGATTATAGGAAGAAAGAAGTGATCTCTACAGTTGGGTTCTGGAATGGTAGGGGACATCTGAAGCAATTCATACATCCCGGTTTACCTCTGGTAGTTCCTCAGAGTTCGCCGAGCCGTTGACTGCTGAAGTGGTGAGCCCAAGGAATCGAGCAACCTCCACCCCAGAGTACCCTATCTCCTTCACCGCCAGCTGACAAAACACTCTCTTTACCCTTACTCTACATCTCTCTTTGCCCACATCAGCTTTGAGCAGAAATGGGTATATACAACATATTGTATGCGGCTTCATTGGCCTTAATCGAAAGCTTGTCGGTTTCAGAACTGTGATATCAGGAGAGTATAGGAAAAATAGGTGATCCTTTCTTCGGCACAGCAGGTACCTGCGACCAGGGACAAACGCAGGTCTGGCAGACATATCACAGGATTTTGAGGCGGCTGATATCCTGTGGGTTCAGATGGATACATCAGGTCTTAGGGCTGAAAAGAAAGCCGCTTTAATAGCAGGTATCACAAGCCAAGTGGAGGCTGGATTCGGCAGGACTGCTACAATCGTTGCTGAGAAAGTTATGTTTGTACAGAAAGAGTTAGTTGGATGTTCTAATTAGATAATACTTATAGTTAAACCTTAACCTGTGGCGTTCATGAGTCTTTGTATACTCACCATTGATAGAATCAGTATTGGACAATGCGTCAAGTTGTTATCTACCAAAAAACGGGAAACTGGAAATATGCCACTTTTTCTGCATTACAAGTTAGCCAATTTACAATAATGAATCCCGCGGGTATAATTAAATATGTCATTGGCTTTTTCTCAGCAAAAAGGAATTTGCTATCGAACTTTACAATCACTTGCGAAATTCAATTCAAAATGATATTAAAGGATTTGCCGAAGGTGCAAAATGATAGGCTAGTCGCAAATAGCTTTGCTTACTGTCTCAGTTGACTGTTCGGAAATCTCCTTGGGATCGGGAGCTATTTTATCCTTGAATACTCATTCCAATCGAGCAAAGAGGTATCCAGATGGTGTCTCAATTCAAGATTCTCAAGATAATGGGCAGTATTTTTACTCCTGACTTCTCTTTCAGTGATACTCTAGGTTTGTTGAACCTCTTTCAGGAGCTGTCGGGGGGGAAATTTGACGGTGAGCTATTTAGTGCACCAATTCCACAGAGTGCACCGGCTGAAATTCCAAGGATAATTCTTAACTCCAAAGACAAAGCCCGGAAGCTGGAAGTTTCTTTAGAGAGGACTAATATTGTGTTTCAGCAACTTGCTGATCTGTCAATTCCTCCCCCTGAGACACGAGATTTTGCAAACTCGGTAGGTGGCGTTTTCAAGGCTTATAAGAAAAAGACCTCAATCAGGGTACAAAGGCTAGCGCTAGTTACTGAGAGATATCTCGAAATGCCGGAAGAACCGCCTCCGCAGTTCATTGCTGCTAAATATTGCAAGAAACACTATTTGAAAGCACCCTTCAATAATCCGAAGGCTTTCGAATTACATTCATTGAAAACTTATGAATGGAACGGTTTTCATATAAACTCTTGGGTGAGGCTTAAATCCGCTACACTTTCAGATCCTGCACAGACCCCGGTGTTCTTAGTGATAAACGACCTTAATACTCTGGGTAAAGAATTTGCGGAAAGTGAGAGCTTTGGAGAGCAAGACATTGAACGGTTTTTCAAAAATGCACATAATCACATAGATGAAATCTTGGGTCTTTACTTTTAGACTAAGGGAGGTCACTATGACAAGCTCTGCGACTTCAAGCGCTGACACATTTACCTACTTTGATGTCTACCAGCAGAATAGAGCCGAAGAACCTGAACGCACCTTGAATTTTGCTCAATGGTGTCCGAGAATGGGTAACAAGCTACCTCTGTACCAAGACTTAGGCAACAGTGAAGAACAGTGGGCGTCGTTGCATGCTCAATTCCTCAAGTACGTTGTTTGGGCCTCATTTACTGAAGATCTATCAAAGGCATTGGGGAACATCAAAACCGTGAGTAATTATTGGAAAACTTTCCACACGTTTGCTTTTACGGAAGAGGAAAAAAGTATCAGTACATCAAAGGAAGTTACAGAAATAGAATTTGAGATCCCAGAGCGAAAGCGGATTACATGGCGTCAAGCCCATACGTTGGCTTTCATTTCCTTGAGAGATGCTGAAGAAAGGCGCCGCCATTTCGCAGAGGAAGAGGCTAAGCGAACTGCTGTTTGGGAGGAATGGGATTGATTTACGAGTTTCCCGGTCAAGCTGAACCAATAAAACAAGGGGATATCTTTGTCGGGATTCCTCGTTTTGACTTTGCATTGAAAAGGATTGCGGTTGTAGTGGGGGACCACCCTGAAGAAACCTCATGGGAATCCGTGGCTAAAGAAGGTAGCCCTGTAACAACAATTATTCAAGCAAGACCAGTGACCGGTATCGTGATTTCCCAGAATTGTGATGCCTTAAGGGCTCCCGATATCAATCTCTGTGAGGTTAGAGATTTCCGAACTGTTGAGCTTAAGAGCAAAGAGACAAATAAAGCAACAGGCTGGAGTCGAATAATCACCCAGCATGCTCGCCTTAATCAGAAATGGTTTTACTTACCTCCAGATGAAAAGATTGGGTTTACGGAAAAAATGGGGGCAGATCTCATGGTCACCATACGCTTGCCGCGCGTTGACCTTGAAGCGCTTCGCCACCTCAGAAAAGGACGCTTGAATGAGATGGCTGCAGCTCATTTTCGGGAGCGCATTGCCGAATTTTATCGCCGATATCCATATGATGAGTGGTACCCTCTAAATAAAGAAGAAATGAAAGCTTATCGGAAGGATTATCCTGAGGCCAAGCCTTTCCCATGGCAGTCAAGCGATTGAGAATTCTCAATAACTCTGAATGATTCTGACCAGAAATAGTCCTCACTCCCTTTAAAAAGGGGTATGTTCATAAAAACGTAAATATCAATGCCTCAGCAAGGTGCTGCCTGTCGTTTTTCATGGTTTGTCATATTATTTTCAGCCCACTGTATTTTTGCTTATCTTGCCATTATTACAGGCAATAGAAATTTCTTCCCTTTTCATGTATCCCCTGGATAGCTCATGAATTCAGCGTTATTGATTCTTGCACGAGATAGCAGAGTACCTGCAATTAGAGCCAAACCCGGATGGGCAGACATATCTCAGGTTTTTGAGGGGGAGGATATTTCCAGGTTTTGGATGGAGACCACAAAGTCAGCCCCTGAAAACATCTGTGCTTTCAGTTTTCAGGTCTATCCTTCCTCTCCCCGCTTCTCCGATTCCCCGATTCATCCTACCCCTAATCCCTGCCCCCTGATCCCCGATCCCTGCCCCCTATTAAAGTTGCCTTTTCTTCCCCATGCGAGTATTAACAAAATGAATCCATTTCCCAAGATACCTAAAGAAAATTCAACCGGGCTATGAGCGATGAGCGATCAGCCGTCAGATATAAGCTTTCATCTTCCTAAAACCTTGAACTGGGAACCAAGTACGGTGAACCGCCTTTTCCTTTAAGCTTTTAGCTTCTATAGCCATTATGATAAGAAACGGTGCTCCTGGCAAAAGTGCTGAAGGAATTGGAAGGCAATAAGTCAATGAATTCAAGGATGTCCCGCAAATCCTATAAATAGGATAGCTATCAATGACAGGACTGACGGAAGCTGACACTTGCAGGAAATATGTTCTGCCCAAGCTCATTTCCGCCAGATGGGATGAAGAACCACATTCCTTCACAGAGCAAAGAACTTTTACTGATGGTCGCATTATAGTAACTGGCGGAAAAATCCGCAGAGGCAAACAGAAGCGCGCAGATTATCTGCTCCGGTACACCCGCGATTTCCCCATAGCTGTGGTGGAAGCAAAGGCAAATTATTTAAAACCCGCCACGGGTATTCAGCAAGCAAAGGAGTATGCTGAGATCTTGGGGCTGAAATTCGCTTACTCCACTAACGGGAAGGGTATCGTTGAATTCGACTACACCACTGGGTTGGAAACGGAGATGGCCAGTTTCCCCACACCTTCTGAAATTTGGAACCGTCTCCAGAAAAGCGAAAACCTTACTGATAATCAGTCTGAACGCCTCCTTGCACCTGCATATATAGAAGCTGGGCGACGTCTGCGGTACTATCAGGAAATCGCCATTAACCGTGCCGTTCAGTCTATTCTTCAGGGAAAGAGACGCGTGCTTATTACTATGGCCACCGGGACGGGCAAGACTCTCGTTGCCTTTCAGATCTCCTGGAAACTCTGGTCAAGCCGATGGAACCGTATCGGCGAATACCGGCGGCCCAAGATTCTCTACCTTGCGGATAGGAATATCCTCGTCGATGACCCGAAGGACAAGGATTTTATCCCTTTTGGAGATGCCCGACACAAGATTGAAAACGCAGAAGTAATTAAAAGCCGGGAGATGTACTTTGCCATCTACCAGGCCATCGCAAAGGATGAGCGCCGACCTGGCCTGTATCGGGAATATGCCCCGGACTTTTTCGACCTAATCATCGTAGATGAGTGCCATCGGGGCAGTGCCAAAGATGAGAGTAACTGGCGGGAGATATTGGAGTACTTCGAACCCGCTTACCAGATTGGGATGACGGCAACACCCTTGCGTGAGGACAATAGAGATACCTATCGATACTTTGGAAATCCCATCTATATTTACAGCCTGAAGGATGGCATTGATGACGGCTTCTTAGCCCCATACCGCGTCCATCGCGTCATTACGGACGTTGACGCCACAGGATGGCGTCCGAGCCAAGACGAACTTGACCGCTATGGGAGAGAAATCCCTGATGAGGAATATCAGACCAAGGATTTTGAGCGAGTTGTTGCACTCCGAGCCCGCACCGAGGCTATTGCAAGGCATATAACGGATTTTCTGAAAAAAACCGACCGATTCGCAAAGACAATTGTCTTTTGTGTGGACCAAGAACATGCCCATGAAATGCGACGGGCCTTGAATAACTTCAACTCCGATCTTGTTCAGCAATACCCGGACTATGTATGCCGTGTGACAGCGGACGAAGGTTCCATCGGGCGGGGACATTTAAGCCGATTTCAGGAACTTGAGACCCTTGCGCCGGTTATCCTTACCACCTCCAAACTGCTTACTACAGGCGTAAATGCGCCCATGGTAAAAAACGTCGCCCTGGCCCGTGTCGTGGGGGCGATAACGGAATTCAAACAGATTATCGGCCGGGGCACGCGCGTCCGGGATGATTACGGCAAATACTTTTTCAGTATCCTGGACTATACCGGCTCTGCCACTCACCATTTCGCAGACCCTGATTTCGACGGACATCCGACGCTACTTACTGAAGAGGAGATTGATGATCAAGGACAGATCAGAACCAAAGAGGTACTCAAGCCTGAAGAGAAAGAACCTACGGACTATGAAGAGGAAATTCTCATAGATATGGGACTACCAGATATCAAGGAGCTGCCAGACGACTTGCCCAGAAAATACTATGTCAATGGTCATAGCTTTGAGATCGTTGCCCACCTCGTGTATGAGCTGGACGATAAAGGAAAGCAGTTACGGGTTGTTAAATACACGGATTATACGGCCGAAACCATACGAACGCTTTACCCCACGGCTGCGGAACTACGAAACCATTGGAAACGTGCCGACGAGCGCAATGAGATCATAGAGAGGTTAGCTGAACGGGGTATCGATTTTGAGGAACTCGCTTCGGCAACAAAAAAGCTCGACGCCGACCCCTTTGACCTGCTCTGTCATGTGGCCTACAATGCACCGCTTAGGACCAGGCGGGAACGGGCGAACCACTTACGAAAAGACAAAACGGATTTTTTCGATCGTTACGGTCCTCAGGCAAAAGAAGTACTAGAGGATTTACTAAATAAATATGCCGAATACGGCGTGGCCCAATTTAAAATCCCTGATATCCTAAAAGTCCCACCTATTTCGGAGAGGGGAAATATAGCAGAAATCATTAATTTTTTTGGAACCGCAGACAAATTGCGCGAGGCGGTAGCTGCCCTGCAAGTTGAGCTTTATGCAGCATAATATTCAGAAAAAAAGTAGACTGTGATCTAGGAGAAAGAGCTATGGCGAGGCGAACGGCGAAAAAAAACGTTCAAACCTTAACCACTGCCCAACAGTTGGGTGCCCTTTTTAAATCTGCACGCGACATAATGCGAAAGGACAAAGGTCTGAATGGGGACCTGGACCGTTTGCCTATGCTTACATGGATCATGTTTCTGAAATTCCTGGACGACATGGAGATGATTCGAGAACAGGAAGCCCGCCTCTCACGTGACAAATACCGACAGGCTATCGAACCGCCTTACCGCTGGCGGGACTGGGCTGCACGCGAGGACGGCATTACGGGCGATGAACTTCTGGCCTTTGTGAATCAAGACGAAGCCATGCGGCCGGATGGGAGACGCGGGCCGGGTCTTCTAGCCTATTTACGAAGCCTGCAATCCGCGAATGGCCAGGACCGTCGTGATGTGATTGCCAATGTGTTTCGAGGCCTTCAGAATCGCATGATCAATGGATACTTGCTGCGCGACGTGATCAACAAGGTCAACGGCATCCATTTCAGCGCATCCGAAGAAATCCACACCCTCAGTCATCTCTATGAGGCCATGCTCCGTGAGATGCGTGACTCCGCTGGCGATTCGGGGGAGTTTTATACCCCTCGCCCTGTGGTCAAGTTTATGGTCGAAGTCATCAACCCGCAACTCGGGGAGACCGTGCTGGATCCTGCGTGCGGGACCGGCGGATTTCTTGTAGAGGCTTACAGCCATCTTGAAAAGCAGTGTAACACCGTCCAAGATCGCCGAATAGTGCAAGAGGAGTCCATTTTCGGGCAGGAGGCCAAACCTCTCCCATATATGTTGTCACAGATGAACCTCCTTTTGCATGGCTTAGAATATCCGAACATCGTATATAGCAATTCACTGGCGGTGAAAATCCAGGAGATTGGCGATCGTGACCGTGTAGATATCATTATGACCAATCCGCCCTTTGGTGGCGAAGAAGAGGCGGGCATCAAGGGCAACTTTCCCAGCGATATGCAGACCTCCGAAACGGCCCTACTTTTTCTCCAGCTCATTATGCGTAAGCTCAAACGTCCTGAGCGGAATCAGGGCAAGCCAGGCCGTGCCGCCGTGGTAGTTCCCAATGGCACCCTTTTTGGCGATGGCGTCTGCGCCCGAATTAAAGAGGATTTGCTGAAGAATTTCAATCTCCATACTATTGTGCGCTTACCAAACGGCGTTTTTTCACCCTACACACCCATCCCGACTAACTTGCTGTTTTTTGACCGCTCCGGCCCGACTAAGGAGATCTGGTATTACGAAATTCCTTTCCCTGAAGGGCGAAAAAACTATACGAAGACCAAGCCGATGCAGTTTGATGATTTCAGTGATTGTATTGTGTGGTTCAACAGGAAGAAGCAGTCTGATGCCAAATTAGCCTGGAGGGTACCCATAGAGGGGGTACTGGAATATGACGCTGAGGGAAAGCTGCTCTCAGCTAATCTTGACATTAAGAATCCCAACAGAGCTGAGACATTAGAGCATCTACCGGCCGAGAAACTTGCGGAGGATATTCTAAAGAAGGAGCACAGAATCATAGAGATCATGGAAGAAATCAAAGCTGAACTTGAAGGGGTAAAGGCGTGAAAAGCGGATGGCAGAATATAGAGCTTAGCAAAGTTTTGTCCAAATGTAATACTTTGACTGAACTTCATCCAGCAGCTGAATATAAAGAAGTCACTGTTAGACTTTGGGGTCGCGGTGTTGGTTTGCGTCGCATTACAAAAGGTGCAGAGATGAAGACGTCCAAAAGGGTCCAAGTTCGGAAGGGGCAATTTATTATCTCTCGCATCGATGCGCGGCATGGTGCATGTGGCCTTATCCCTGATAATCTTCATGGTGCTGTTGTATCCAACGATTTTCCCGTTTTTGGCATAGATAAAGATAGAATTTACCCAGAATATTTTGAATGGTTGAGTAAAACGAATGCTTTCATAGAGGCATGTAGGGCTGTGAGCGAAGGAACGACCAATCGTGTACGATTACTTGTAGACAAATTCCTAAGACTAAAAATCCCATTCCCCTCTTTGTCCGAGCAGCGGCGCATCGTGGAAAAAATTGAGCAACTCACATCGAAAATAGAGGAGGCGCGGCAAACAAAACGCACTATTGATCAAGAGACAAAAGCTATGCTTCGAAGCGCCTTTGCGGATTTGAAAGAAGGAGCACCGCTGGAAAGCATGGCAGAAGTGTCACCGGTTGTTCGACGCCCAGTAAAACTAGAGATTGGAGAAAAATACCCAGAATTGGGAATTCGATCTTTTGGAAAAGGGGCCTTTCACAAGCCAGCTCTCGACTACCTAAGCGTTGGTACTAAGAAATTATATTGGATTAAACCGGGGGATCTCATTTTTCACAATGTATTTGCATGGGAGGGCGCTATTACTGTTGCCCGCAATGTTGATAGCGGTCGTGTTGGATCCCACCGTTTTATTACATGCGTGCCCAAGCCAAGCATTATAACAGTACAGTTTCTTTGCTTCTACTTCCTAACGCCGGAGGGACTACAGAAAATCGGTGAAGCCTCACCCGGCGGTGCGGGACGAAATCGTACGCTCGGCTTGAAAAAACTCCTTCAAATTCAAGTGCCAGTTACAGCTTTAAGTAAGCAGTTATGGTTTAATAAAATGCTGGCAAAGGTAGATCGGTTTCGAGCTCTGCAAAATAGAACAGACGCCGAATTGAATACCCTTTTGCTGAGCATTTTGGATAAGGCTTTCAAAGGAGAGCTATGAATCAGTTTGTGGTAGTTTCCTAGGGTTCTACCAAAAAAGGATCAGAGTGTGATGAATGTTTTGGTGAGTTTAAAGGCTTTCCTTTTATGTAGCGGCAAAGAAGGAGGTTAAGTAGCGAACATGAAAACGATCCTTGAGGTGCTTAATCTTACAGACTTTGCAGAAGACTCAGAATTGTTGGCTGAACTAACTGACGATGAAGTTACAAAATGTAGAAATGCTGGGGATTTACTCGGTGCTGGTGAATGGCTGGCAAGTGAACTTGCATACAGTGGTGAAGACCACCCGGAGGAGTTATTTTGTAAAATCGTTGCCTTATGGGCCTCTCCCCTTGAGCTGAAAGCGTTGCCCTCCTCTATGAGCGAACTGATTACGAGAATTGATGAATTCGTACCAGCGGAGCTCTCGGCTGCTCTTATTGCTGCCACTTCTGTTCTACTTCGATCTCAACAAAAGCAATCTCTCCCAAAATTCGTTAAAGACTTGGCTTTTCGTTTGCAGCTACCCATTTCTGATCTTTTTGGAGTCGCACCTAGAAGGTCAGAGGATCTATGCAAAGCAGCAATAGCAAAGTTAGAAGCAGTCAGAGCAGATTTTTTATCTGCAATCGAGTCATTCCTTAATACGAGATGTGTTACTGCAAAGATTGCATCCATCGATGTTGTGAAAAAGAGCCATCAATTAAAAAAATTGGCACTTCCTGGAGAAAAAGCAATCATCAGTGAAATTGACGTCCTATTGGGACCAATTTTCCGAAAATTTTGTGAGAGTTGTGAACGGCAGGAGACAGATAGGATCATTAAAAGGATCCCGGATTTGAGGGAGCAGGCTCAGCGATCTATTTCATCACCAGGTCACCAGGTAAATAGTACGCTTTGGAACATGACAGTGGCGCAGATTGGACGGCATATTTTAAAATTAGTCGATGAAGCAACGCTAAAGAGTGAAGAAGCTACTACCCCATCCCTTAAACTCGCAAGCGATGTATTTAAACTAGATCTGTCTATACTCGACAGAAAAATGACTTTTTCTTGCCGTCTATTAAATAAAGGTGAAGGACGGGCTTCGGATGTCACTTTCGAATCTGACCTATCTAAGTTACCTCTTGATATCAAAATATTGCAGCCAAGGGAACCCTTCGATATTGCAGGTGAATCAGAGCAGATCCTAACCTTTGAAGTAATCCTTAGGAGTCCTGTGAATACCATAAGAATCCCCCTTAAATGGAAATGCAAAACATTAACCAGGCGCAGTCATGTTGATGAAGATCTTTTAATAATTGAACAGCAAAATGTCCAGCCTAACTGGGACAATCTCATGAGAGATCCGCCCTACACGATAAATCCAATCAAAAACCTGGAGGAGCTATTTGGTAGGGATGCCATTCTAAGCCAACTTATGATTCATGCATCTGCTGGGACTTCAACGTTTCTATGGGGGCAAAAAAGGGTCGGAAAAACATCAGTTCTTCAAGTACTGGCAGGAGAACTTGAGAAAAAAAACAATTTTGCATGTATCATGTTCCGAATGGGTCAATTGGCAGCTTTACACGAGGGACAGCTAGCCCACACAATGGCTGAGCGTTTATACGAGAAAACCTCAAGGCCTGATATCATCGTTCCCAGTGAGCAAGAATTCGGCGCTGGTATGTCAAAGCTTGTGCCTTTCGTGGAAAATCTAATTCATATATGCCATGAGATGAAATTTTTGGTTATCATCGATGAATTTGACGATCTTGATCCAGCTTTCTACACAGGCCAGCGAGGAAAATTGTTTGTGAAGGCACTCCGCTCCCTTTCTGAGATTGGATTGACCTTTTTCTTTGTTGGGAGCGAACGTATGGATACCATTTACACCAAACATGCGGTTGATCTCAACAAATGGGTAAATGTGTACCTTGATTGTATAGAGTCAAGAGAAGACTGCAAGCAGTTAGTTGTTAATCCGGTTGAAGGGGTAATAGAGTACCAATTTGAATGTGTAGATTTTATCTTAGACTATTGTGGGGGCAATCCCTTTTATATGCATCTACTCTGTTCAGAAATATTCAAGCGATGCTGGCAAGAAAAGCGCACTTACGTAAGTGAGAGTGACCTTCATAATGTAAGGCAGTCTTTGGTCAGGTCTCTTGGTGAAACCAACTTTTCACATTTTTGGACTGATAACCCTATCCTTGATGAAAAGGAGAATGCAGAAAATGCCGCTGAGAACTGTCTCGTTCTTTCGTGCATATCGCACTTAGGGGGAAGCTTCGAATCAATTGATGATTTATTTTCAATTCAGGAAAGCTTTGCTCTAGGAGTTTCAGAGAGACTTTCGAGCAGAGAGATTGGCAATGTGCTTGACCGCTTAGGCAGGCGAAGAATTCTCAATTCACTTGCTAATGATAATAAGATTGAGATAGCCCTTCCCATTTTCAAAGATTGGCTTGCTCATTATGCTGAATTTCGTGTACTGCCAAAATGGCGAGCTTTTTGCCGACAACGACTGGCTAGGGAAGAAATTAAAGAGGCAGTCGGAATTCCAACGGTTATAGAGACAGCATTCCCTATTCCTGAAGACGACCTTCTTATTGTATCCCAACAACTTATATACTGCGGGAAGCAAAAAGATGTGACAGAAATTCGTTTATGGTTGAGGCAATTTGATGATGATGTAAGGATTGATATAGCTTTTCAGCTCTTAAAGCGGTTGGCAGAGAAAGGGTACGTAACCGAAGGAGCTAAGCTACAGGCTCTTTCTAAAGTTGAAGAAGCGCTTTCAGCTAAGAGAAGGGAGACGGGTGACGGTGCATGGAAGGTTATAAGGGGTAAATTAGACAACCTTTGCATAACTTATGTCGACACAGAAATGAAAAGCGGGGCAACTACGGCAAGGGAACTTATGAAGAGACTTAGGCCAGGTAAATCTGGGGCGCCAAACACCCTATTGGACTGGATGAAAAGCCATGTGGAGAAGGATGCTTTAATTCTTATTGTAGATGATTTTGCTGGTACCGGCTCAACCATTAAAAAGGGATTGGTAAAATTTTTTGCCCAGGAAGGTGCTAAAGAGATCTTGGAGAGCTATTCAAACGAAGGACGTATTCTTTGCTATATCCTTTACTCCTTTCCTGAAGCCCTTCAAAAGTTACATGCGAGTTACCCAAGACTCGAATTTCTTGCCACCCATGTCTTCGGTGAAGAGGTTAGGGCGCTGGATAGTGAAGCTGGCATATTCGAGACTGAAGAGGAGATCAACTTTGCGCATGATGTATTAATACAGCTTGGGCGTGAGCTAACGCCTCAGGAGCCTTTGGGATATGGAGATATGGGTGCACTCGTTGTGTTTCACAATACAGTCCCTAATGATACACTACCCATCTTCTGGAGTAGCGGAACAGTAAATGATAGACCGTGGAAACCGCTATTTCCTCGTGCTTAACATGAAATAGGAATTCGTGATGCTCTGCACCCCACGCTCAGCGAAGTCCGTAGTTGACTATGTTGAATAACTCAAGACATCAAGGCGATGAAAGAACAAGAGGAGAAATTCCAAATGAAGGCTTCTGTCGGCATCACGGATAATGAAAAAATGGCCTAAGGCGTAAGAAAGCTCAAAGCTGAAAGCGAAGGGAAGCTTATAGCTCATAGCCAATGGCTATAGCTCATAGAAGAAAGGCGATATGTACGAGGCTTAAGTTAAACAGTCCGCCATAGTAGCGGCGGGTGGATGTTCGGATATTTGATACAGATCACAGCCTTACCCAAGCCTGGGATATGAGAATAATATCTCAAAATAAGGAAAAATTGTGATAAGAGAGTGATATGCCACATAAATCATGCTTTTTGAAACCTGAGGTAGCTTGCCACGATCTAGACTTGAGAACAAACCCGAAACCATTTGATATCGTTCAGGTATAAAAGTCGATTTGAGTATCACAAGGGGTTGAATATCCTTTTAGTGGGTACAATATCTTGTATACAGCTGGAATCACACTATTCGATTGATTTGCGTGCCATAGTCTTTACTCCCGATGAAGTATAGGCTAGATACACTAATCAAAAACTACAGCCTTATCAATCACCTTCACTTCCCACTCACCCTGCATCATACAAACCTCACAAGGCCCATTCACAGCATTCCTGTAAATGCCTATCTGGGGATCTAAGCTACTTTAATATTCCCCTTGCACCTGCTTTAGCTTGGTGAAATACTCCTGCTCCGTTATGAATCCCTTCTCTATAAGCAATTGAGAAAGGGCAGTTCAACTTTTAGATCGCAAGTCTTGATGTAATTGTCATAAGTTGTTTTGGAACCTACGTCCCCTTTTACGTAACGGGTTCCCGTGCGGTTAGCACGGACGTTAAAAGTTTCTATTTCCGCCATAAATTTATCCCTTCCCTCTAATGTAAAAGTCCATAATTCCTTTTCAATCGTTTCCTTTGATTAACCGCAAGATATGGTATGAAAGTTTTTTTGATTAAACCTGCGTTATCTTGCCACGACCCAACAAACAGCTCAACCTGTGATCTGTAATGGTTATTTGTAAAATCTTAAGGAATTGATATGTCGGGAAGGATAGCAGATACCTGAATCTCACCCTTGGTCGCGTATTCATAGTTCGATTCTAAAATGGCGCCCCATCGGACATGATTTACAAACCACAGATGATGTAATTTCAATAGGTTACAAGCCTGAAATCCCCAAGAAAGTAGCCAGCAGGAAAAGTAAACTCTCAAACAGGCCCCAAAAGCATATCATATGCAAAGCAATCCAGTGGCAGAGAATATTGGATAATGAGGAATTAGATTCTCTAAGTGAGATCGCCCAGAATGAAGGTCTCACCAGGGCGAGGGTCACACAGATAATGAATCCATTGAAGCTACTCCCTAAATTGTTCATAAAGTGTCTAGATAGGATTATCGGAGATAGTTGGCGTTTAGAGAATCCATTTACGCTTGATATTACGCAGGCTCAGCAGGAACAGGACTATGCAAAAGACCCCCAGAATGATGAGGTCAAGTGTGTAGGACATGATATGCTCACCATTGACTGCCCCATGGAGAATGTCAACACCGTAGGTCACAGGCAATACATAAGAAAGCGGGCGGATAAATACGGGCAGTGACATGATGGGAAAGAATAACCCGCACAGGAATATCATCGGGAAACGGAAGAAGTTTGAAAAAGTCTGGGCTTCAAATACCTCACTTACTGAAACCGCAATGAAGAGTCCGAGGAATGTTGACACGATACCAATAAGCAAGATAGCTGGTACCGCTAGTGACCAGGCTACACCCGAAAGGTCTGTCAGAAACGCAGCGATAATAATCGGGACGAAGGCATTAGCAATCCCGAAGAGGATAGCCCCGGAGGTCTTAGCCAGCATGAGAAGCTCTAGAGAGATTGGCGCCAGAAGCAGCCGTTCAAATGACCGGCTCCGCCTCTCGAAGGTGATGGTAACGGATAGCATCGAGGTAGTACCGAAAAGTATTGAGATAGTCACCACGCCCGGCAGGAGGGCCAGGATACTTTCCAGCCCGCTCCCCGACCTGATGAAGAACATGCTTGTCCATGCGATAGGAAATATTATACCCCAGCTGATGTTGGGGGGCTTGAGGTAATATGCCTGCATATCCTTGGCGAGGATGTTCCAGAAAGCAATCCAGCGTTTCATTGATTTCCCCCACCTCCGGCTTTTTCCTTTTCTTTCCGCATCAGCCCCGATTCTACGCCCGTAACCTGGACAAAGACGTCTTCGAGTGATGGAATGTGCCTGCGGGCTTCGGTAACCTGAATCCCCCGCTCTTCTAGGAACCGTATCAGGGGACTAACATTGACCGGCTCCGTTGATTCGACACTTACATGGTTGGGTGCTGAAGAATCGAACTTATACTGTGGAAAGGCCGAGGTCATTTCTTTAGGTAGTTTGTCTCCCGAATTGGAAACGGAGAGAATAAGCATGTGTTTACCCTGAATAGGCTGTATAAGGTCTGCCGTGCGGTCAGTCCGGACAATTCGCCCGTTGACGATGAATGCTATCCGCTCACATAACCGCTCAGCCTCTTCAATGTAGTGTGTAGTGAGAAAAATAGTGGTTCCTTTACGGTGAAGATCAGCGATTATCTGTCTTACCTGGCGAGCGCTCGCAACATCAATCCCCGTGGTCGGTTCGTCGAGAAACAGGATTGGCGGTTGATGAATAATACCGGCTGCGAAGGTAAGCTTGCGCTTCATCCCCTTGGAATAGCCGGCAAATTTACGGTCGGCAGCGTCGTTAAGATTGAAGGTATCCAGGAGCTCCCGCGCCCATTTCTGGCGTTCGTTCTTCCCTATCCCGTACAGTGCCGCACAGAAGCAGAGGTTATCGAAACCAGTTAGCTCGGGATAGAGGTTGCTTTCATCAGGAACCACTCCTACCAGGTGCTGGGCTGCCTTGGGATTCTGTGTGCACTTGATGCCACCGATACGGATTGACCCCGCGTCCAGCCGGGCCAGGCCTGTCAGCATGTTTATGGTGGTAGTCTTGCCAGCACCGTTGGGACCGAGAAAGCCAAATAGCTCACCTTTACTTACATCAAAACTGATATTGTCCACGGCAAGAACTTCGCCGTAGCGCTTGGTGAGGTTTGATACTTCCACAGCTGGTTGGTTATTTGACTTCATTATTTCATTTTTCCTGACTATTCCCATCACTTGTTCGCTCTTCGAGGCGAAGGGCACTGGATATTTGCTGTTGAGCCTGCATTAATGTTTCCTGATTGATAAAATAGTGGATACGATAACCGCGCCTTTCGCCCTTAACCAGACTCGCGGACTTGAGTACTCTAAGGTGCTGAGAGACTGCTGACTGCGTTACTCCCAGTCGGTAGGCTAGCGCATTCACGCAGAGAGCGTTCGGCTCCCGTTGCTGGGCAAGGAGTCTCAACAACTTCAGTCGGGTTGGGTCGGCGAGAACACCGAATAGTGCTGCCTGATCATCAACGCTTTCGTAATCCATCACGGTAGTTCCTTGTGAAATGTTGCCATCACCATACATTTAGAATATTTTGGCGGTGATTAAGCTGGCCACTCTGACGCCGGCTATCACGAAAAGCGCTATTACAAAAGTCTCGAAGCTAGACTTCCAGCTTATGGCTCCCATTACAAGAGCCGCCAGCGCATCGGTGAATACAGCAAAAGCAAGGGCAGCCCACAAGCCATACTGACGAAAAATAAATACCATAGCCACAATAAGGGGCAACGATATTAGCGTTCCCATTACGGATACAAGTACCAGATTTACCTTAGTATCATTGGCTATGACATTTGCCATGCCAGCCATTCTAGGACAGAGAATGAATAGGGCAAAGCCAACTGAGGCAACAAGTGATTGCGTCATTTGTATACTCCTTCTTACTAAGTCGGTATAGTCCGTCTTATATACTTACGGAACTGTCTCAACATCACGTGATGATAATAAGTAATCACTAATAAACTTATTTATTAATGCTGTAGAAATGAGATGTCAACTGAATATTCGGACGAATCGGTCTTTTCATGTTTTAGGATTGCCAAGGTTGGGGAGGAAAGAAATGCTATTACCCTAAAGGCCACCTTTCGCAACATGCCTGCTAAAGACCTCCCTCTGAATATAAATCTCAAAAGGGGCACTGGTTACATCCCGGCAATGATTTTTACTGATAATCAGGGCGTTGCTGCTCCGGGTATTTCAGGGATTACCCATTAAAGGGCTAGTCAAGAGAAAAAACACCTCTCCATGGCAAAAAAGTCTCTCTCTTTCGCTTGGTTAAAGCCTGTGTACCAGTACGGCCCTGTTTTCACCCTGCTTCGCACCCGTTATTTCTTTCGTATTGGTTGTGATCGCACACTGACCCGCACCGACCCGGGGCGGACTCGAACCGCCTACTAAATGTTTAACAGCAATTTCAAAAGGAGGCGAAAAGAACTTGCGTTTCAACAAGCTATGAAAAAGCCAAATTGTCCAGGCTAGGCTTTCCAAAATAAACGGATTTAGACTTTTGCCTAAATCCAGATAGCCATCATTATAGATATGCATGATTCTCTCAGGCTTTCATATCTCATCCGAATATCACATAAATTCAACGTGATAAATTCCTGACTAATAGCAGATATTCAAAGTTGAGACCTTCGTTTATTTGCAACCGAAATAAACGGAATTGTCATAGATGAGCAACTGTAATAGTGAGTTTGTTCGCTTATCGCGGGGGCTGTCGGTATCGGTTTTGTATTGATTTAGGGGATTAAATTTCACCTGCTCGATGTAAGGCAATCTTGGTGCACACAGGCCCTACTGCTTCGTACACTACTGTAGTTGCAACAATCACAGTTAAAATGAACCCCCCTACTTCCGGAAACTCCGCTTGAGCTATTAACGCCACACCCAGTGCCACCCCTGCCTGAGGAACTAATCCTAGGCCAATATATTTCTGAATATGGGAGGCTGAACGCGAAATCTTTCCACCAATCCAAGCACCAATGCTCTTTCCCAATACTCTAAATATCAAATATCCAACCCCCAATAGCCCTAATCCACTCAAAGCGGATATCTCTAGGTGCGCTCCTGCCAATACGAAGAATAGTAAGTATAGCGGTGGATCAATGCTCTTTAGCGTATCGAAAAACCTAAAATTAGCTGGATCCAGATTTATCAAGATGGCACCAAGAGACATGTTGGCTAATAAGACGGATAGATGCAATTGTATCGCTAAACCCGTATTTACTAAAATGAACCCTAATACATATATTAGCAAATCCTCCTTGGTACGCAAGTACCCAGACAGCTTGTGAAGGAGCCAAGCGAAACACCCACCCAGAAGAAAAGATCCCCCAATCTCAATTAACGAATACAGTATGGTCCTAAATATAAGGTAGACACTCTCAGTGTGAACGTATAAGACCTTGGCAATGGCGAGCGAGATAGCAAATATAATCAAACACCAGGCATCATCAATTGCTACAATTCCTAGGAGTGTCTCTGTAAAGGGCCCCCTGGCATTATATTCTCTGACCACCATCACTGTAGCTGCGGGCGCTGTTGCTGCTGAGATCGCACCGAATAGAAACGAAAGATACAGGGGCTGGTGTAATATGAGTAAAAACGATAAGGTCACTATTATCCAAGCCCCCGATGCTTCGAACACAGAAATCCATAGCACCTGCCTCCCAATCCGGGCAAAGCTATCACGCAGGAAGTTCTGTCCGATTGTGAAGGCAATAAACCCTAAAACGATACTGGAAATGAGACCACTAGATTTTAGCAGATGAGCAGAAATGAAATTGCACAAATA